>Ga0190270_10000540_pt1 | contig 16430 bp, 15 predicted proteins | sample Popmic320T_FD_133748 | JGI IMG/M metagenome (GOLD analysis project Ga0190270, IMG submission 133748) | Populus adjacent soil microbial communities from riparian zone of Weber River, Utah, USA - 320 T | ecosystem: Environmental > Terrestrial > Soil > Riparian zone | place: USA: Utah | collected...
ACCGCCCAAGGCCAAAGTCGCAATTGCTCGCAAGCTACTTGTTCGCGCCTGGATTATGGAACACTGGCGCGCATAATGAAAATGCTCTACAACCGCTTTTGGCAATAAGTTTTCGAGGAAAGGAACCGAGATAATGACAGCAGTACCCTTATTTTATCTCATTTTCAGCATCTGGCAACCTCAGCCGCGATCAATTTGGAACGTGTTGCAGATTGGTTTGCCGTGGTTGACCGTGAAAAGACGAGAACCTCTGCCTTCGCTCGCGTGATGATGCCATTGGCAGCGCCATCATAAGAAACCAGATGCGCCGCCGCTGCGCCGCAAGGACACGAATTTTTATCACACGGCGCTGCGAGCGGCGCTGACAGCAAGGCGAATTCGCCGCCCCGCTAATCCGTTTGACGTAGGATTAGCGCCTTTTGCGCCGCGCACCAGCGTTTGAGGAGACTGCGATATGCCATGACCCGCTCTGGATAGGAGAGAGAGAGATCATATAATTCCGCTGCGTCCTGGCACAGATCGAACAGCTTCGAGCGATCTGAATCCAGTTCATAAATGTATTTCCAGCAGCCGTCGCGCAGCCCCATCAAGCCCAGAGAATAGTCAGTATAGTAAAGAGCCATCCCGGGCTGCCCTTCGAGCGCAGAGCGTCCCTGGTGATCGGGGGGCGCCGGCAGACCGAGTAGATCAAGAATCGTTGGCGCAGTATCGATCAGGCTAATCTTCCTGGCGAGTCGCGCTTGCTGGGTGATCAGCCCTGGGGCTGCTATTAGGTAGGGGACGCGGATGTTCTCTTCGTAAAGAAAGAGTGTGTGTCCATAGTTGCCTTGATGCCGGCCAAAGGCCTGTCCATGATCGCCAAAAACGACAAACAAGGCGTTCCTGTCCAGACCGCGGTCACGCAGCCCTCGGAGCAGTGCGCCGAGCGAAGCGTCAGCGTAGTGCAGCGCGTTGAGGTAACGATCAGACTCCGCCCGTTCGGGAAAGGGACCGGGCTCGGGCGTCTCATAAGGGTGATGCCCTGCTATCGGTAGATAGGTCAGGAAAAACCGCTCTCCGCGCGGAAGCGAATCGATCCACGCCAGCGCCCGCCGCACTGTTGATGGCTCATCCACGCCGAAGCTCGACTCATGATGGCCTCCGATGGCGCCTGCGTCCTCCAGAATTTCAAAGCCGCGATTTTCGACCACTGCTTTCATCCCCAAGTACATAAAGCGTCCAGAATGAAAGAGCGCAGTGCGGTAGCCGGACGCCTTGAGAAGAGTGGCCAGCGACGGGGTTGTGATCCGCGCGTAGCTTTCGGTTTCTGTGTCCATCGCCGGATAACGCGAGCAGAGGATCGAAAAGAGCGCCTTGATGCTTTCGGGATAAACCGCATAAGCGTCCTCGAAGACCAGGGAGGCGCCAGCCAGATCTGAGAGGTTAGGCATCGGGTCGTGACTCGCGCCATACGGACGCAAATACTCGGCCCCCGCCGATTCGAGCACGATCAAGACCACATTACGGCCGGCGGCCGCACCCCGCCACCCGGACAGATCCACCCCGTTTGATCCAGTTCCAAAGGGGCTTGCGCGCCAATCTTCTTTGATTTCGTCATCCGCGAGGCGCACAGACAGTCGCGGCAGCGCAGTCGTTACGAGCGCCAGGATCACGTTGCGATCCAGTCCGATCGTTTCGATCCGCGGGGTCGCAAATGGTCCAAGCGCCGCGAGGGGCAGAGAGAGAGAGAGAGCGGAGATAATCAGCACAATCTGTTTTTGCGCTTGCAGACGGCGGATAAGCAATGGAATGACGATGCCGGAAGCGATAGTGAGCGACATCAACGCCAGGTTTGCGGGCGTGGCATGGTGTCGAATCGAATCCGAGAGCGCTCCACGAGCGGCGCCTATCATCGGCCAGGTGAGGGGCGAAGATAGCACTCGCGCGATCGGGACATTGATTGCCACATACGAGACGGCAGCGCCGTAGAGCGTCCAGCCGAACCACGATCGCCTGATCGCCAGGTCAAGTAGAAAGAATGTCAGCGCGACCAGTATGTCTTGCCAGAAATATGCGATGGGCGTCCAGAAGGAAATATTGACGGGTCGTCCTGTAAGGATCGCTAGTTTCGCAACGATGAAGACGCCGAGCAGGGCGAGGGCTCTCATCGGACGACCAGATTCAATCGCTTTAGTAATAACCATGAGACGACCACGCTCGTTCCCCGCGGCCTCCAGATCCAATCATGCGCCAGCACAACCGGCGCCGGAGGTTGCTGGTAGATTACCTGTCGGTCACCGACCAGCGAGAGCGGAATGATGAGCAGATCAAAATCGCAGGGCTCCGCTGGGTCGAATCGTTTGTTGACATATTCCACATCGCCGGCGACAAATCGGCGCGCAATGTCCAGATTCTCGGCGCTCAGATCGATCAATGTCAGCCTCCATTGAGGCGGAAGACGCCTGAGAATAATAGCTGTCCGGGGAAATAGTCCGCCGCCGACTATCCCCACCTGACTCATCCCATGGTCTGGCGGAAGCTTGGCGATCAAGGCGCGAAATGCCCGCTCGTGCCGGTCGATCACGAATCGCTGAAGGACAGGTAGTCGCAAGACCAGACGCTCGAGCGCACAGAGGTTTACATGCTCCAACCATCGGATGACCGCCGGATAGCGGCTTGAGTTCTCCTCGACCTCCCATTCTCTACGCAACTCCCGCCAATTCATTCCAGGATGGGCATGATGCTCAACATGATACCCATCGTTGAAAAACAGGATATTGTAGAGCCGGCCATAATGACTAACTGTTCCGCGTATATGCTCATAACGCCCCTGCAAAGCGCATAGCCCAAGCCCGCAAAGGTAGCCAGGCAAGTACACGGTTAAGACAAAGCGCGGGGCGAAAACGAGCAGCGCTCCCCACAGCGCAAGCGCTGCGACAAAGTCGAGCGACTCGTATCTCAATCCGCGCCAGCCTCGCGCGCCGTCATGTTCGAGATGATGATCGGGATGATGCGCGAAATGATGCGCGAGATGTCGTGCGCGCCAGAGCGATTGTGGAAAACCAAGCAATAGGCTGAGATAGCACGAGAACGCGGCGTTCATCGCGCGCGTCCTGAAGAACGGCCGATGAATAAAATTGTGCGAGATCGTGTTTGCGTTCCACCAGAGCGCCATTGCGATGATCCACATCGAGGGCCAAACCAGCAATAATCCACCATGCGCCAGCGCAAGCGCAGTGAGCAACGTTTCCCGCCCGGCCCAACTCGCTGGCCTCAGCAATGGGGCTGACATTATCGCGGCGCCTTCGGAAGCGACTTAAGCTCACGAATCGGAGCGTAGTCACTTCTCTGATCGCTCATTTTAACCAGACCGAAATTCACCTGATATTGATCAGGGTCAGCCACTTTTTCATCGGCTTTCCGCAGTCGAGGACGCGGCAGGTCGCGGCCTCCGAAGCCAACTATCTGATCGGTTCCGGCGATCGTTTTGAGATCGGCCCATTCCTTTCGACAGAGCTCCTCTTTGCCCGACTTGAGTGAAAAATAGAGATAGCCGCGCTGCGCCGGGTCGTATGAGACGCGATCCGCCTTGCTCGCAAACGCGAAAGCTCCCCAAATCTGTATTCGCTCCGGCTCGGCTGCGTTCGGCTCCAGAATTACCTTGTCAACGCGCGCATAGACGCCAATCCGATCGGAAAAAGCGTTTGTCCTAAAGGCAGTGAGGGAAAGACTCAAAAAGACGGTCAACACTGCCGTTACGAGTTTTCTTTGCCGCATAAACTAAGTCTCCTTTCGGGTGATTTTACCTATTAGACGTGGCTCGCGCGAAATTTCTTCCCTAAAAAACTGAGAAGGCTCCAGTTTTTCTGACTTCAGGGTTCATACCGAAGAAGCGCGTTCCCCAGCGGAGAAACGACCAAGGGCGCCTTCTCGATCACAACGTTGGAGGCGTCCATTCAGAACGCTTTGTCTTCCTGGACTGCGTAGGAGGATCGACGGCAGCGTCAGCGTGAGGCATGAACCGTCAGGCCGTTCGATTTGGAGTCGATAGCCGATTGGGCTCTACGGAATTCATCCTTGGTCAAACGCCGTAGAGTAAGGCTTCGCGTAAGACTTCCGCTGGATGCCTGGCGTGGCGTCCAGATAGATGCTCGATCTGTTGTCGGCACGAAACGCCAGGCGCGACGATCTCGACGCCTGAAGGTTGCGCCAGCACGGCAGGAGCGAGGCGTCGTTTGCCCAGGGTCACGGAAATGTCGTAATGCTCCTTCTCAAATCCGAAGGAACCTGCCATTCCGCAGCAGCCCGAATCTACTTCGGTGACTTCAAAGTTCGCCCATTGAAGAACGGCCACAGTCGGAGCCGTGCCCACCATCGCTTTCTGATGACAGTGGCCGTGAAGCAACGCGCGCCGCGACCCCTTTTGAAAATTTAACGACAGGCCATTGGCTCTTTCCTTCAGGAGAAACTCTTCGAGCAGGAAGCTCGATTGGGCCACCAGCTTCGCGTCATCGCTCCGGAGCAGTTCCACCGACTCATCTCGCAGCGTGAGCAGACAGGAGGGTTCGAGCCCGACGATTGCGGCGCCTCGCTCGATCCAGGGTTTGAGGCGCGCCACGTTCCAGGCCGCATGCTCTTTCGCCTCTGTCAGCATTCCCTTGGAAATGAGCGGGCGGCCGCAGCACTTTTTATCCACTAACTCAACGCGGTACCCGGCGGCCTCCAAAAGCTCGACAGCGGCGCGGCCAATTTCCGGCGTGTTGTAGGTGACGAACGTGTCGTTGAAGAGAACCACAGGACCGCGGGGCGCTTCGACAGCGCGCCGCCGTGATTTGAACCAATCGGTGAACGTCTCGCTCGCAAACCGGGGGAACGGGCGACGGTTGTCTATGCCGAGGAAACGATCCATGAGCCAGCGGCCCGGTCGCGACGATGCGATCAAGTTTGAAATCGGCGCGAAGCGGGAGCCGATCTTTGATAGATCGGCGATGCGCCCGAAGATTCGGTTTCGCAGCGGCAAACCGTTCGCCCGGTAATAGTGATAGAGGAACTCATATTTGATCTTCGCCATGTCCACGTTGGCAGGGCACTCGGCTTTACATGCCTTGCATTCAAGGCAAAGGTCCATGACCTCGTACAGCCGGCGGCTGGTGAAGTCCGAAGGCGGAATGCGGCCGGAGAGCACCGCCCGAAGAGCGTTGGCCCGACCGCGGGTGGAATGCTCTTCATCTTTTGTAGCCATATAAGAGGGGCACATTGTTCCCTCCATCGTCTTGCGGCAAACACCAACGCCGTTGCACATCTCAACGGATGCGGCAAACCCGCCCTGTTTCGAAAAGTCGAGCAAAGCGCCTGGCTCCCAGGTCTTATATTCTGGTCCGTATCTGAGATTTTCAGTGAGGGGAGGACTGTCTACGATGTTCCCCGGATTCATCAAATTCTTCGGATCAAAGGCGCGCTTCAATTCACGAAACGCCTGGAGGATCGTGGGACCATACACGCGCTCAAGATACGGGCTGCGGGCGCGCCCGTCGCCGTGTTCGCTCGAGATTGCCCCGCCGAATTCCATCACCAGATCCGTGATCTCCTCGGCGATTGCTTTGACCTGTTCAAGCGACGCTTTAGTCTTCAGGTTGATGATTGGACGGATATGAAGGCACCCAACCGAGCAGTGTCCGTAGTAGGCTCCATCGGCCCCGTGTTTTGCCATGATCTCGCGGAAGCGGGGTACGAAGACCGGCAGGTATTTCGGATCAACCGCCGTATCCTCGACAAAGGCGATTGGCTTTGCATCCCCCTTAATACCCATGAGCAAGCCGAGGCCCGCTTTGCGCAGCTTCCAGATCGCCTTCTGCTCATCCGGGTCGTAGGCGATATGAACGCCATAGCCGAAGCGATGTTTGGCCCGAAGAGCCTCGAGAGCTTCAACTTTGCTCCTCACTTCGGCGTCGCTCTCCCCGGCGTATTCGACGCCCAGGATCACAGCCGGGTCTCCTTGAATGAACCCCATGCGCTTGGACAGCTCAAGATTGGCTCGGGCCAGGTCGAGGATCATCTTGTCGGTTAATTCGACCGAATAAGGCCCGGTCTCCAAAATGGCCTGCGAGGATTCGAGAGCCTCCTGCATCTCATGATAATGCACGACCACTAAAGCCGTTTTCTTGGGTCGCTTAACCACACGGACTTTGGCTTCGATCACGTTGATCAGCGTACCTTCGGAACCTACGATCAATCGCGCCATGTTGAGAGGACGATCGTTGACAAGCTCATCCAGGTTGTACCCGCACACTCGCCGCCAATACTTGGGGTAACGAGCGAGAATCTCCTCGCGGTAATTAGTCTTGATGCGCGCCACTTGCCGGTAAATCTCTCCTTCCAGGCCCGGAAGTTTCATCTTCTCCGCAAAGTCTTGTTGCTTGACGCGGCCGAACACCGCCCGGCTCCCATCTGCCAGAAGCGTGGTCAACTCGATGACGTGATCTATTGTGAGGCCGTAAGCGATTGAATGAGAGCCTCCGGAGTTATTACCGATCATTCCGCCGAGCGTCGCCCGATTGGCCGTCGAAGTGTCCGGGCCGAAGAGCAGCCCCATCGGGCGCAGATGTTGATTGAGTTCATCCTGAATAAGTCCGGGCTGCACGCGCGCCCAAAGCTCTTCTTGATTGACCTCGATCGCCTGGTTCAAGTGAGCCGAAAAGTCGAGGACGATCGCATGATTCACTGTCTGACCTGTCAGCGACGTTCCCCCTCCACGCGGCAGTACGGCGACCTTCCAGCGATTTGCCACTTCAAGGACCGCCTGCACATCATCGGTATGACGAGGGATGACGACCCCAATCGGTTCTACCTGATACATCGAAGCGTCTGTGGAATAGAGTACCCGCGAATAGGCGTCAAAGCGCACAGCTCCTTCAACGACGCGGCGCAGTTCTTGTTCAAGGTCATTCATCAATAATTATCCGTAAAATCCGTGTACTATTTCTTCGTTCAAAAGGAAACGATAAATGGTAAATGCCAACGGCCTTGTTGCGCAAATATTGTCGCCTTGCCTTGGGTTCTGGCGCAATTTTTAGGGACAAGATGGACGCCGGAATGCTTAAGCCGAAAGAAGCGGGCGACCCTTGGATTTTCCACGCGCCAATAGGTGGTGAGTTTACCGAAGCGCCTGATGCGCATTGAAGCTGAGGGCGCAGCTCAGCCTTCGGAAAAGTATTTCATGACCTGATTACCGGACGGAATGAAACAGATTGTGAGTTCAGGTCACACGCGCGCCTCTTTGCCAGTCATTCCACAAACAGCAAAGCCGGGAGCCACGATGCCAGTGACGCCCGGCTTGCCTACAGCTCCGTTCCGACTCAGCTTAGGCGCCTTTGTCGGGTGATTCAGCCGACAGCCTGTAGTCATGCATTTTGTCCAGCCTGTTCACCTCTGCGAGCGCGATCCTCATTCGGACCATTTCGTTGTTGTCAACGCAAGCAAGTGCGAAACGGATTAGCGCGTCGCGTATTTCCGAGCGATAGGTCTCGGCTGAGCATTCGATAGGATTGCCTCGGCGAATGCGATCTACGGCCTCGCGAACCGCTTCTGTCATACGGAAGCCTCCTTCAGCTTTTGAACTTCGTTTCCTCAGTTAGAAGGCCCGCCGATATCACAGCGGGCCTTCTCGAATGATGTCTGAGTCCTGTTTGATTCAGTAGCCGCGACCGTAATGATGGCCGCGGCTCTTGGCGAACTGGTAATACGCCTGCGCGTAGCCCTTACGGAACCCTTCGCGGTAGTCGTTGCTGACGAAGCGGCGTTGAAGAATGACCGGATTGAACCTGCGGCGCCCGAAGGCGTCGGCCCGGCCCTTTTTCAGCCCGTCATTGAAGCCCTTCCGCTCTTCGAATTGCTCCCAGCGAGTGTCTATGCGGCCGTCGCGGTCACGGTCGAACGGCCTCAGCCCCTGACCGAAAGCGGTTGAGCTGTCGGCGACGCCGGCGGCTACTAAGAACGCAGCGGCAAGGGCGAATGAAAGTCCGGTCGTTTTGATAGCTTTGATAGTCATGTTTTTTCTCCTCGCTCTCCTTTGCCTGAGTCCCACAATGCCACCATAGCGACTGCGTCCCAGGGGTTCGCTTGATGGTATTGCATCCGGCGGGCCACGCCATGCGTTGCTGCCTAACTAATTGATATATCGGCGCTGCGTGGTTTTCTGAGCTCGAATGAACGTCGAGAATGCCGGGTCGGACGCACGAAAACGTTAACGCCTGAACCGAACAGGGGCTTCTAGTGACGAGAATCATTGCGCTGATTCGGAGGCGATCGCCGCGCGCGCCAACTCCGCCGGCGTCCAGTCCGGGACCCGGGCCGCCTTCTCGCGCCGGAATCGGCCGCGCTGATGAATACTCGCCGCGTTCGCCCGGAACCGCTGGTGGGAGTGTCAAATGTGCTCGGAAGACCCGACAGGAGCGCTCGAAATCCGCCGCCGGATCGCCAGCGCGCGCTTAAGCGCTATAAGCCTGGCGGAATGGCAACCTGTAATGAATCCGGCTTCTCGGCGCCGGACTGGTCGTAGAACTCGGAGTTGCCAGCATGGATGAGGATTCTGTTTTCTCGCCGCGCGCGGGCGATAAGGAAGCCAATGCAGGCGACCAGAGGGACGACACCCACCAAATGGCCGAGCATCAGAAAAGAACCTTCCGCCATCAGAACTAAGCCCGCGTAGCCGGGATGCCTCAGCCATCGGTACGGCCCGTCGTCCACGACCCATCGCGGCTCGCGGATGACGGGCAGGAAAAACGGGTTGACCCTGCGCGCCCAGATCACCATCGCGGCGCCGGCGGCGAACAGAGCTGTCCCAGCCGCCCTCTCCGACGCGGTCGAGACTGCTGGCGCCAGGAACCATGTCAACGGGACGGCCCACCACAGGAGGTTCGAAACGTAATAGTCCTTGTCCTTCGGGCAGGACTGGTACGCATGGCGGTGTTTGAACGGGATCAGGAGCGCGCCCGCGGCCAGGTAGGCCAGCATGAGCGTCATCCAGGTCATGAAAACGGTGGTGTGTGTCATATGAGATAAACGCTAATCTTCTTGAAGGTGTCCGCCGGCGTCGGCGTCGGCGCCTGCTGGACGTAGATGTATTTGTGAGGGAGGTCTACCGACCGGCTCGCAACACGGGCGGGCGCCCACTCCTTCAACTCCTGCTCTTCAGGCGTGATGTCGTAAGACTTGAACGCGCCCGTGTAATCGGTCACCCCGGTCTGATAAGTCGTGGCCTTTTTCTCGTTCTTTCGCGTGACCATATCTTGAAATCAGGAAAATGGTCTCCGAGACTTGTTCGAAGCCGAAAAACCTCGCCAGCTTTCTGGTCCGCGAGAATTCCGGTGAGTCGGGCAAATCAACGAACAGCGCCTGTGCCAATAGTTCGAAGACCGACCCCATGAAGCCTCGGAGGAGTTTACAAATTTTGCGGAGACTGGCTTGTGGGTTCGTGATCAGCCCGACCTGATAGACGCCGCGTACGGTCGCGAGCGGGATCAGCGTCAGGAGCGCGACCGGCGTGTCACCGGCGAAGACTAGGTACTCGACCGAGCCGTGCGGCGGGTCGAGGAAGTCTACGGCGTCGCGGTAACCGGAGCCGTCGAGGTAGATCACCGACTTAGCCTCAGCCCAGACGTAGACCTGGCGCAGGATGGCGCGGTCTACATCGGCAGCGTGATCCACACGCCTGATGTGGTCCCCAAATAGAGTCACAAAGAAAATAAAATTGTAACAGCGGGAGATATTGTAAATCGGGGATGGGGAAGATTAACGAGCCAAGATGGGGAAGATAAACGAGCTAAGTGATTACAGGTAATAGTCACTCAGCCCAACCAGTAACAACCTGAGGGGGTTGTTACGCCTGATGCTTGCACTATATCTCATCAAAAACGCCACTTCAAGTGTTAATTATTCCTGCGGCCCTTAATCTATTTAGCAGTTTGTTTATCTTGTCCCGGTTCGCCTGCGCCTCGGCCTGAGTCGGCGGATTGCTGGAGGCCCGGGCGTCATCTCCCGGGCGCCTAAAGACAATGTGCAACGGGACAATATGATCAGCTGACATTCTTGTAGCCCTCAAGGTATGAAATTTCGTATCTGATAACGCCTGCCGGGTGAGGAGGACGGCGGATTTCAGACACTGGGCGGATTCCTGATGATGCGACTCGGGCGTGTCCCGGCGGTCGCCGATCACGTAGATCTCGGCGGCTGGCGCCTTGAAGTCGTAGATATGGATCGCCAGCGCGTGGACAAGGTTCTTGCAACTCCTATCGGGATTGTTACGCGCGCTACGACTTCCGGCTGAGCGCCGGAACGAATCGCCTCGATACTTTTCAGGAGCCAAACGCTACAGCTCGACGCGCGCCGCAACGGATCGTGCAATATCCGCAGTCGCTTCATCAGCAGGGTGAAAAGACTCGATGCGCAGTTCTTGTAATGTAATGTCATGCGGACTGCCGAGGGTGGCGATCGTGCTGAAGAAGCGTAAAGTTTGATCACCGAATCGCATCTCGATTGGAATAATGACGTCCTGCGGCGCCTCAAAGTTCGGCTCGCTCCAACGCTTTGGGACGTCAGGGTAAGAGAGAATTGCGCTGAGCAGTTCGCGCGTCGCGGGATCTCTTTCTAAAACGATTTCCCGGTGAACTCGTGAAATTAAGGAGCGGGCAACCACATCCCAGTTCGCGATAAACGGCCGCCATCTCGCCGGGTCGAATAACATATGTAGCAGGTTAGGACGGGGCGGGGATATGACCCTCAGCGGCGCCGCGGCATTATGGCTTGAGCCGAATAGGAGGCTGGTGAAGCGAACGTAAGCCGCGTTGACCATGACAACGTCCCAATGGCGGTCAAAGACGACCGCGCCGAACGGCTCCTGATTTTCGAGAATCAACTCCAGGGCTCGGCGCAACTGCGCCATCTGTGGGTCATCCAGGCTGGTTTCGCTATATAGCGGCGCATAGCCTGCCGCGTGTAGTAGAAGGTTGCGTTCGCGTAACGGTACGTCGAGCACTGTCGCAAGGATAATTACCATCTCCTGGCTCGGGTTCGCCCGCCCCGTCTCGATGAAGCTGATATGCCTTGCCGACACTCCGGCTTCCATGCCGAGCTCGAGCTGGCTGGCGCGACGCGTCAGCCGCCAACTGCGTAGTAGCTCCCCGAATGTGTTCGTCTTCACGACGGTCATCTATTCTTCCTTCCGCACATGCAGAATTGCACGATTGTGAGATTGCGGACATTACCTCACAGGTAATGGTCCCGCTACCTAACAGATAATTGCGCCACTAACGGCGATAAGACAAACTCGCGGTCTCAATCATTCATTCAGTGTTCACTCGGAGGAATGACATGGCCGCTGACCTAAACGAAAATTATCGACGCGTACGAGTTCCACAAGGGTCTGTTTGTTACCGCGAGTTTGGAACCGGCGCGCCTGTCGTGTTTGTACATGGTCTGATGGTGAATGGCGCCCTGTGGCGCAAAGTGGCGCCACGACTCGCCAAACATTACCGCTGTATCGTGCCCGACTGGCCTCTCGGCTCACACAACGTGACGCTCAATTCTGACGCGGATCTCAGCCCGCCCGGGCTGGCTCGTCTGATTGTGGACTTCTTGACGGCGCTCAGACTCGGACCAGTCACTCTCGTCGGGAACGACACCGGCGGCGCGCTCTGCCAAATCGTCGCCGCGGAATATCCGGAGCGCATAGCGCGACTCGTGTTAACCAATTGCGACGCCTTCGACAACTTCCTACCACCGACGTTCCGATACCTGCAGTGGGGGGCGCACATTCCCGGTTTTGTCTTTCTGACGGCGCAGGCAATGCGGTGGCAAGCCTTAAGAAGTCTGCCTAACGCATTCGGACTTTTGACTAAACGTCCGCTCGAACGCGTTGTGTCTGACGCCTACGTAGGCCCTGTTATCTCCAACCGCGCCGTACGGAGTGAAGTGCGCAAAGTGCTCAAAGGCATCTCGCCGCGTTTCACGCTGGCGGCGGCGACCAGGCTGACCGATTTCAAAAAGCCCGTCCTTCTCGCATGGGCGCCTGAAGATCGCCTTTTCCCCTTCGCACACGCGCAGCGATTGAGCGAGATATTTCCCGACGCGCGGCTGGAACGCATTGAAGACTCATATACCTTCGTCCCGGAAGATCAACCTGAACGTTTGGCCGCGCTGATTGACGCCTTCATGTGTTGAAGGTGTTTCAGATCATCGCATTGAAAAGTTAACTTGCGCACAGTCGCAATTCCTACTCATCAAAGGAGAATTATGACGACAATTATCGGCATCACGGCGCTTTTGCTCGCGGCGGTCGAACGTTTCTCGCGGCTCCGCTTTCGCCCTTTCCCGCTGTTCCGCCGCTACTTCGCCAGTGACACGTTCTACCTACTGACCGGTTTCGTTGCGGGCGGGTCGCTGGTGGTCGCATATGTGGCGTCGGGTTCGCAATGGTTGGGCGACTCCTGGGGGATACCGCGTTTGGCTTCGGCCAACCTTCCCTTATGGACAACCACGCCATTGGCGCTGGTCGCGATTGATCTCGGCAACTACCTTGTCCATTTCCTGCTTCACCGCTATGGCGCTCTCTGGGAATTTCATAAGGTTCACCATTCAAGCCGCGCGCTGGACTGGCTCGCCACCTTCCGCTCACATATCGTGGAGCAGGCGCTGCGGCGGTTAATCGCCCCTGCTCTGCTCATCATTGCCGGATTCCCGATCAAAGCCGTCGTCTTAGCCGGAGGTCTTTTTACGGCTTGGGGGATGCTCAATCATTCGAACCTCAAATTGAACCTGCGGTTTCTGGAACCGATCCTGATTACTCCACGACTTCACCGGCTGCACCACGTTCCCGAAACGGAGGACCGAAATTTCGGGACGTTCTTCACATTTTGGGATCGAATGCGAGGGACTTTCGTTCGGGCCGAACTTGAGGAGACCTGCGCATTTGGCATCGCCGGTGAGATTGATTCTTATCCTCAAAGTTGGCTACCACAATTTGTCGAGCCCGTGCGGCGATTATTGAGAACGCGCTCGATGCCGGCCGCTACATCTCAAAGGCTCTCCTAGCAGACAGAACGTAGGACTCGCCAAACATCGCATTACCTCGCTGTGATCGTTTCTGGGGTCGAATGATCTCAGAAACGATCACCGCCATCATTCCGATCCGATTACATTCTTGATCGAACCAAGTTAGACCTCACTATCCTTGATGCTGGCGTAGAGCGCGTCATAGAGAAACGAAGCGCGCAGAGCGGTTTCGTCATCCGTGCTCGTTACAAGCGGAAACCCTCGACTGATTAACTCCAGCCCGCGCGCCGCTGGATGCGTGTCCAACTGCTCCTTAAAGTCGGCAGCTTTCACGATGCGCGCCATCTCGAGGAGGACCGGATCTTCGGCTAGCCTCTCGTGCACGAGCGCGGCGAATGAACAACGTCCTTCCGCGTCGCGATGCGGGTAAGTAGCGCCGGGGGCGTCGAAGCCCGTCGCGTCACTCGCCTCCTGCAACTCGGCTACCTGCTCCGCCGGTACGAAGAGGAACTCGGCCTCTGGATCGAGAAACCGGCGGATGAGCCAGCAGGTGGCGGTCCGGTTGACTCGAATTCCTGTGCGAGTGATCCATTTCATCGTCAAACCTCCGTCAGATGTTTTCCTGTCAAAATCGTGGCGAGGAATTCGCTCAAGCGCGGCGGCCTCACTCCGCAAAATTCAATGCGAAATGAGACCCGGCCGCCGCCGTTTCATACACCAGCGCCGCGGCCGCCACGTCCTGCAACCCCGTTCCCGTAGAATCAAAGATGATGATTTCATCCCGTGATGTGCGGCCCGGCTTTTTGCCGGCGACCACCTCGCCGAGTTCCGCATGCACGTCCGCCCTCGTAATCAATCCTTGATCCAGGGCATGATGAAGATCCCCGATGGCAGCGCACTGCTCCAGCAGATCCACCACGACCTTGTGTCCGGCAAACAGACGTGGATCCACCTCCTGCTTCCGCTCATCGTCGGCGCCGACGGCCGCGATGAAGGTTCCCGGGGCCACGTCCTCTCGCTTTAGAAAGAACTGTCTTGACGGCGTGCAGGTGATGCAGACGTCACTCTCCCTAGCGGCCGGCGCCAGATCACGGACCGCCTGCGTTTCGATACTCAGTTCGTCCGAAAGCTCGACGGCGAACCGCTCGGCCCGGGCGTGGTCGAGGTCGAAGGCATAGACCCGTTCGAGGGCGCGCACTTTCATGAGCGCCTTGAGCTGAATTCGCCCTTGATTGCCGCAACCGCAAATAGTGGCCACCTTTGCGTCATCGCGGGCAAGGTATTTGGCCGCCACGGCAGTCGCCGCCCCGGTTCGTAGAATGGTGATTTCAATCGAGTCCATGAGGGCCAGCGGGTAGCCGTTCTCCCCGTCACAGAGCATGATGATCCCTTGAATGTTGGGCATTCCGTAACGCTCCGCGTTCCTAAAGAAGTTTCCATTCACCTTCGCGGCGAAGTAAGTCCGGGCGAGTTTCAACCCCGCGGCTTTGATGTGGAACCCCCCGTCGCGCGCGTGGACGCCCAGGGCGCCCGGCGGCAATGTCTGGCCTTCAGCATATAACTTGAAAGCCTGCTCGACCGCCGTAATACATTCATCGAGACCCAGCAGCGCAGTCACGTCTCCGCGCCTGAGCAGTAATGTTTCCATAGGTTTCATCAACCTCCTCCATCCTTGTTATTAGCAGTGTGAAATTAGAGCAGTTCCGCAAGATTCGACTCAGGTTCGACCTCAAGGGGAGCCTGTCCTCTGCGAAAGATTCGGGCCGCGGTAATGCCTTTCAGCGCTATGGACTCATGCTCGACGCGGAGCATCGTGCCTTCACGCAAACCGACCACCGGCGCGTGATTCTCTTCGAGATACTGATTGATCCGCTCTTCCTGCGTCTCTCCCATATGCCTCGAGCCGGGGTCAGGGTCCAGGTAGTGCGGGCTGATCTGGAAGGCGACGAGACCCAGAGCGTCGAAGGAAGGAGGCTGGACGACCGGCATGTCTTTCGTCGTCTTGAGCGTCGGGCAGGCGACAATCGAACCGGCGCTCGATCCGAGATAAGGCATGCCTTCGGCCACTCTCCGGCGGAACGGCGGCAGCAGTTCAAAGTCGTAGAGGCCTTTCAGGAGCCGAAACGTATTGCCCCCGCCCACGAATACTGCCTCCGCCGCGCTCGCAGCCCGTCTCGGGTCAGAGACTTCATGCGCGGAATCCATCTCGTAGCCCATCGCCGCCAACCGTTGGCGCGCCAGTGCGGCATAGGCGTCCTGGTTGCGTTGCGCGAAGGGAATGAACAAGACGCGGCGAGCTGCCCCCAGAAAGTTTCTGATCTCTTTCTCGGCGTGATCGAGATAGCCGCCGCCGTAGAGCGTCGAGTTGCTGATTAACAGGAGTCTTTTTTCATGACCGTCAAATTCCGGCATATTTCCGCCTCCGTTTGTCGTTTGCAGATTGTTGCAGCCAGCGCTCCCCACCTCACCCGCTCAACAATGCTCGCGCCAGTCCGATCAGACCGCCGACAAGCACAACCCATAACACATCGGCCTTGAACCGATAGAGCGCGACAAAAGCGGCGCCGCTCATGATTACGGCGAACCAGTTCGTTCCGCCCGACAACCCATGCGGCCAGATCACCGCCGCGCCGAAGACAAGCGCGAGATTCAAAATCACGCCGACCACAGCGGCGGTGATGCCCGTGAGCGCGCCGGTCAGATCCTTATTGCCGCGCAACACCTCGATGTAGGGCGCGCCAAGAAAAATGAAGAAGAAGCAAGGGAGAAAGGTGGCGTAGGTTGTCACCAGAGCCCCCGTGACGCCGCTGAGCATCGGGGTCAAGCCCTCCGGATGATTCCATCCGGCCATGAAACCGATGAACTGCAGGACCATAATCAGCGGGCCGGGCGTGGTCTCGGCCAGCGCCAGCCCATCCACCGCTTGCGAGGGCGACAGCCAGCCGTAGGCCCCGACCGCGGCCTGCGTCACGTATGCGAGCACCGCGTAAGCCCCCCCGAAAGTGATCAGCGCCGCCTGCGTGAAGAAGAGGTATTCCTGCGCATGCAGGCTGCTCCAGCCCCGGAATGCCATCAGCGCCGCGAACGGCAAAGCCCACATCGCGACTCCCACCAGAATCGTTCGCACGGCCCGGCCGCGCGACGGGAGCGTGTGCGCCGGCGGCGGCGCGTGGTCATCAATGACAATCGGAGCCTGATTCCCCGTTTGTCCTCCGGCGTTTGAGCGATTGTTTCCGGCCATGGCCGTCTTGGGCGCTTTGGCGAACACTACCGGCCAGAGCCGCGCGCCGATCAGTCCCACCATTCCCGCGGCCAGGACGATGAACGGGAATGGGGTGTGGAAGAAGTAGATTGCGATAAACGCCGCCGCGGCGATAAGGTAATGCGCGCGCGCCGAGAGAGCG
>Ga0190270_10000541_pt1 | contig 16419 bp, 10 predicted proteins | sample Popmic320T_FD_133748 | JGI IMG/M metagenome (GOLD analysis project Ga0190270, IMG submission 133748) | Populus adjacent soil microbial communities from riparian zone of Weber River, Utah, USA - 320 T | ecosystem: Environmental > Terrestrial > Soil > Riparian zone | place: USA: Utah | collected...
CGTAAATGATCCAGTGTGTCGCTGCTAAGCAGATGCGAGACATACTAGGTCTTCTTGCAGTCCGCAATCCGCAATCCGCAATCAAAGCCCCAGCCGCTTCAAGGCATGGGCCGTCGGATAGCCGGTTGCGGGAATCTTTTCCTGAATCTGGAAACGGAGCATGGCTTCGACGGTGGCTTGGTCGTATTCGCCGGTCAATTCGCCGGAGTAGAAGCCCCGTTGTTTGAGCGCTTCCTGAATCTGGAGCACGCGCGCGCCGTCGATTTTGAGGGGCTTGCGCATTGTGAGACTGATGGGATCATTCGCTGATGAATCTTTCGGTGTTTGAGGAGACGGGCGAGGCAGGCTCAGATGCCGCGCCAGATCGGGCGATGGAGCGGATCCGCTCTCAATTACCTCTATCCGGTCAGGCGCGATCGGGTAAGTGTCGGGGATGACTGCCACGGCGTCCTCAAGTGGCGCCCTTCTGTTCGAGCGGCGCTTGCCGCGCTTAGCGGTAGATCGTTTGGATGATTTCGAGCGCGAGGCGGATTTGCCTTTTCTCCCTTTCGCCTCAACGCGGGCGGAGAAAGGCCATGCCACGGAGATGATGATGAGAAACGCGGTTAACAGCGCGAGCGGTTTGGGGGATTGTAGAGACATAGTTCTTACTCTGAAAAACAGTTTGTAGTCCCGCCTTAAGGCGGAAGCGTCGGCCACAAATCCAATCCGTGACGCCACACGCTTCCGCCTAAAGGCGAGACTACAAAACTATGGTTTATTGAGCGAAATAAAGATGCGGGGGGTAGGGGACAAATTCTTCCTGTGTACCAATAGAACGATCGGGTCGCCTGATTTGAGCCGGTTCAAGGTCCGTTTGAAATCTTCATTGTTGTTGATAGGCTCACGGTTCATCGTCTCGATCACGTCGTTAACTTTCAATCCAGCGTCATCGGCGACGCTGCCCGAATCGACGCGCGCTACCAGAACGCCTTTCACGCCTTCCACGTCGGCGTCGAGCGCTAATTGCGAGCTTATGTTCTTGATGCCGATGCCCAGATTCTCCCTGCGAAGGTCGTCGCCCGGAAGGCCCGCCGCCGTGTTGGCGATGGTTTCACGACCGGGGCGTCGGCCGATCACGACGTTGAGCGTCATCGGCCGCCCGTCGCGGTAAATCTTGACCGGCGCGGTCGTCCCGACGGGAGTCGAGGCCACGCGGCGCAACAGGTCCTCGTTGTCTTTGATCCGCTCGCCTCGGAATTCCACTATCACGTCGTTCTGTTTCAACCCGGCCTTCGCCGCCGGGCTTTCGACCATGACGTTGTCGACTTTTACGGTCGCTTCGACGTTGCTGATGATCGCCCCGCGAGGGGCCGGCAGGCCGTAAATTTTGGCGATCTGCGGGGTCACGCGGTCCGGCATCGCGCCCAGGAACCCGCGAATGACACGCCCATTTTTGACCAGTTGTTTATAGACGGAGATCGCCTCGGAAGAGGGGATGGCGAAGCTGATGCCGTTGTAATCGCCGGTCGTCGTGGCGATCAGCGTGTTGAGGCCGATGACCTCGCCCGAAAGATTAATCAGCGGGCCGCCCGAATTTCCGTGGTTGACCGCCGCGTCGGTTTGCAGAAAGTATTGAAATCCGACTTTATTATGCACTTCTTTCGAATCGCGATTCTTGGCGCTGATGATGCCCGCCGTCACTGTCTGATCGAACCCGAAAGGCGAGCCGATGGCCAGCACCCAGTCACCCACGCGCATCTTTTCGGAATCGCCGAAGCGCGCGGCGCTCATCGTTGCGACGGGGTCGACTTTAACCACCGCCAGGTCGGTCTCGCGGTCGCTGCCGATCACTTTGCCGGGCGACTCGGAGCCGTCATAAAACCTGACCTTGATGCGATCCGCCCCGACGATGACGTGATAGTTGGTCAGGATGTAACCCTGCGGATCGACGATCACGCCCGAACCGTTGCCGCGCCGCGCCGGTTCGCCCGACCCGAGTTCGAATTGCTCAATCGAATTGCGCGGGATGCTCAGTTCATTTTGCCGGCGCAGCGGCTGCGTAGGTTGCGTGACGGTCGAGACGTTGACCACGGACGGTTCGACCGCGCGCGCGATTTCAATGAAGGCGGACGAAAGTTCGGAATTGATCTCGCCGTCGCCGGCTTTCGCGGGGCTGGGATTGCGAGATAGCCAGACGCCCGCGACGGCGCTCATAGCCAGGAAGAGCGCCGCGGCAGCGATCAGCGTTGCGCGCCGCGACGACCGGCGATAACGCTCGACCAGTTCTTCCACCCGCTGTCGCGAATCGTGTTGTGACGTATCGTTCATCGTGACCTGCCCCTGATATTAGATTCCGGGAGCGGTGTCGGGGTCCGGTGATTAACGGGGATGCCAGATTATAGAGAACCCCACGGAATCTTGGCAATCGGTTCCGGTAAGGCTTGCAAGTCGGCCTAATGCGCGTTTACCCTGCGCGCCAGCCGATTTTGTAAGAATCAAACCGAATAATGCGGAGAGTCATAACTGTGCAATCAAGAATTTCATGCGATAAATCAGGCGCCGGATCGGACCCCGCTAAAAATGCAATGCTAAAGGCGCCGCCGAGACGCAGAGAACGCGGAGACTCCGCAGAGAGGAAGGGCGAGAGTCGGCCTCTGGTATTCTCTCTTCGCCGCCTCAGCGCTCTCTGCGTCTCGGCGGTTAAGCGGTCTCAGGCGACAACTCTTTTCTTACTCGCGCTGCTCCCGCTGGCGGCCGGCTCTGGCTCGCTCGCCCAGGAGGCGTCGCCGTTAAAGGCGCGCTACACGAAACACGAATATCAGATCGCGATGCGCGACGGCGTGAAGCTCTTCACGTCGGTCTACGTCCCGAAAGACTCGTCGCAAAAATATCCGATCCTGATGCTGCGCACGCCTTACAGCGTCGCGCCTTACGGTCCCGACGATTACCGAGACTCGCTCGGCCCGTCGCCGATGTTAATGGATGAAGGTTTCATCTTCGTCTATCAGGACGTGCGCGGGCGGAACATGTCCGAAGGCGATTTCGCCTGGATGCGACCTCATAAGTTGAAAAAATCCAGTCCGGCCGAGTCTGACGAAACGACCGACACCTGGGACACCATCGAATGGCTTATCAAAAACATCCCGAACAACAACGGGCGCGTGGGAATGTGGGGCATCTCCTATCCAGGCCATTACGCCGCGCAGGCGCTCATTGACCCGCACCCGGCGCTGAAGGCCGTCTCGCCGCAGGCGCCGATGGACGACAACTGGCTCGGCGACGACATGCACCACAACGGCGCGTTATTCCTGCCGCATGCGTTCAACTTCCTCTCCGGCTTCGGACGTCCTCGCAAGGGGCCTGCGCACCAGACACGGACGCAGTTCGATCACGGGACCGTCGACGGCTACAAGTTCTTCCTTGAAATGGGGCCGCTCGCCAACGCGAACCTGAAGTATTTTAAAGGCGAGATCAAACTCTGGAACGAATGGATGGAGCACGGCGATTACGATGAGTACTGGCAGGGGCAGCGAGTCTCGCAGCATTTGAAGAATGTCACCCCGGCGGTGATGACCGTCGGGGGCTGGTTCGACGCCGAGGACGTGCAGGGGCCGCTCTCGATTTATCGCGCAATTGAAAAGAACAACCCGAAGGCGTGGAACGTCCTGGTCGAAGGCCCCTGGTGTCACGGGTGCTGGTCGCGAAGAGACGGGGCGTCGCTCGGTATAGTCAAATTCGGCTCGGAAACCTCGGCCTTTTATCGGGAGAAGATCGAATTCCCGTTCTTCATGCATTTCCTAAAAGACAAAGGCGAGATGAAGCTGCCCGAAGCCTATGTCTTCGAGACTGGTTCCAACGTCTGGAAGACGTATGAGAGTTGGCCGCCTAAAGGCGTTGAATCGAAGAGTCTTTATCTCCACGCCAACGGCAAGCTCTCATTCGACCCGCCTAAAGGTTCAGTCTCAGCTTACGACGAATACGTCAGCGACCCGAACAAGCCCGCGCCGTTCCAGCGGGGGGTCGCCATCGGCATGACTTACGAATACATGACCGAAGACCAGCGCTTCTCAGCTTCACGTCCCGACGTCCTGGTCTACCAGGGCGACGTGTTGGCCGAAGACGTCACGGTCGCGGGAGAGTTGGTCGCCGATCTTTACGCCTCGACTTCGGGCACGGACTCCGACTTCATCGTCAAGCTGATCGATATATTCCCCGACAGCTCGACCGATCCGATGGACGGTTATCAAATGCTCGTGCGGGGCGAGCCGATGCGCGCCAAGTACCGCAAGAGTTGGTCGAAGCCGGAGCCGATGAAGCCGAACGAAGTTACGCGCATTTCCTTCGCGATGCCCGACATCAATCACACGTTCAAGAAGGGCCATCGAATAATGATCCACGTCCAGAGCTCGTGGTTTCCTCTGGTTGATCGCAATCCGCAGAAGTTCCTGAACATCTATCAGGCGAAAGACGAGGACTTCCAGAAGGCCACGCAGCGGATCTATCGTTCGGCGAAATTTCCGACGCATTTGAAGATTAGCGTGTTGAAGCCCTAATAGAGACAAGTGGAAATTGAACGTGTGAAGAAAGACCCGGGTTAATGGAACGCGGATGACGCGGAGGCGGCGGATTGCCGCGGATATCCTTTTTGTTTTATCCGCGCCAATCCGCAGCGATCTGTGTCATCCGCGTTCTAATCCCATTTTTCGACACGGAACCCTATGAGAACTGGAACATCCATCTTCACCTGCGTTGTTCTCATCGCGTTTGCTTACAATCTAACGACGGCGCAGACCAGACCCAACATCATCTTCATTCAGGCCGACGATCTGGGCTACGGCGATTTGAGCTGTTACGGGCAGCGGAAATTCCGAACGCCGAACATCGACCGTCTGGCGGCTGAAGGCATGCGCTTCACCCAGTATTACGCCGGCAGCACGGTCTGCGCGCCGTCGCGCAGCGCGTTGATGACCGGCCAACACACTGGACACACGCGCATCCGGGGCAACGCGCGCCATCCACTGCTGCCCGAAGACGTGACCGTGGCCGAAGCGCTGAAATCCGCCGCATACAAAACCGCTCTGATCGGCAAATGGGGATTGGGCGAGGCGGGAACGACGGGCGTTCCGAACCGGCAGGGCTTCGATTATTTCTTCGGCTATCTCAACCAGCGCCACGCGCACAACTATTACCCGACTTTCCTATGGCGTAACGAAAAGCGGATCGATCTGCGCAACCTCGTGCCCGATGAAGATGCGGAGGGATCGGGCGTTTCGACCAACCGCGTTGACTACGCCCACGACCTGATGGCCGAAGAGGCGCTGAAGTTCATCGAAGGGAACGGCGGCGGCCCTTTCTTCATCTATCTCGCTTTCACGATTCCGCACGCGAACAACGAGGCCAAAAACAAAGGAATGGAAGTTCCCGACCTGGGCGAGTTCGCGAGCGAAGACTGGCCCGATCAGGAAAAGGCCAAGGCCGCGATGATCACGCGGCTGGATCGCGACGTGGGGCGGCTGATGGCATTGCTCAAAAAACTCGGCATTGACGACAACACGCTCGTCTTCTTCACCAGCGACAACGGCCCGCACCGCGAAGGCGGCGCAGACCCGGATTTCTTCGACAGTAACGGGCCTTTGCGCGGGATCAAGCGCGATCTGTACGAAGGCGGCATTCGCGTCCCGATGATCGCCCGCTGGCCGAAGCGAATTAAAGCCGGCGCGAAGAGCGATCAGGTCTGGGCGCACTGGGATTTGCTGCCGACGCTGGCCGAGGTCGCAGGCGTCAAGCCGCCCGCCGACATTGACGGCGTTTCGATGTTCAACGCGCTTCGGGGGCGCCGGCAGCGCGACCACGAATTTCTGTATTGGGAATTTCACGAACGCGGTTTCTCGCAAGCCGCGCGGATGGGCGATTGGAAAGCCGTGCGCAAAAGCCCCGACTCGCCGCTCGAGCTTTATGACCTCAAAAACGACCTCGGCGAACAGAACGACGGCGCGGCAAAACATCCTGAGATAGTGAAGAAGATCGAGTATTATCTGAAGACCGCCCGCACGGAATCCGAACTCTGGCCAATAGAGAAAAGGAACTGAGCAGTCGGGCAAAGATGATATAGCGTATAAGAAAAAGGATTTCAGCCACGAATAAACACGAATGAACACGAATACTTCTCTACCTCAATAATCCACCTGTTTTCTACCTCGCGTCGCCATTCGTGTTCATTCGTGTTTATTCGTGGCTGAACCCTTTCTCTTGAAATCTACAAAACCGAAAAACATGCTTCTTAAAGTCGATTCAATCACTAAAACATTCGGCGCCGTGCAGGCGCTCAAAGGCGTCTCGTTCGATCTGCGCGCGGGCGAGGTCCATGCGCTGGTCGGGGAAAACGGCGCCGGCAAATCGACGCTGATCAAGATCATCACCGGCGCGCTGCAACCGGACTGGCCCAATTCCGGCTCGGTCTCCATCAACGGGCGGCAAGTCATCGAAAACTCTCCCTCGCTGGCCAAACGACTGGGCGTCGCCGCGATCTATCAACAGCCCGCGCTCTTTCCCGACCTCTCGGTGGCTGAAAACCTGGCGCTCGGCCTGGAGCGCGGCGGATTGTGGCGGAGAGTTAATTGGCGGGAGCGGAACGCGCGGGCAAGGGAATTGCTCGGCCGCATCGGCGCGCGCATCGACCCGCAAACGCCGGCCGGCGCGCTGACGATGCCCGAACAGCAGTTGGTCGAGATCGCCCGCGCGCTCGGGGCTTCTCCGGAGGCTTCTTCGGAAGCTGGGGCGAAGATCCTGATCATGGACGAGCCGACCGCTTCGCTGACCGACCGCGAGACCGAACGCCTCTTCAAAGTCATCGCCGAGTTGCGCGCGCAAGGCGTCGGCGTCATCTACATTTCACACCGCCTCGAAGAACTCTTCGAGATCGCCGACCGCGTAACCGTGCTGCGCGACGGCGAAACCGTGGCTACGCGCGCGATGAAGGAAGTCTCGCGGGCCGAACTGATCAGCCTCATGGTGGGGCGCGAATTGTCCGCCGTGTTCCCCAAACGCGAAGTGAAAATAGGCGAGACCATCCTGGAGATCAGAAATCTCAGTTCGCGCGCCGCAGGCATCCATAACGTAAACCTCAGCGTTCGCGCCGGAGAGATTCTGGGCCTTACCGGCCTGGTCGGCGCGGGTCGCACCGAACTCGCGCGAGCGCTCTTCGGGCTACTTCCGTCTGATGACGGGTCCGTGTTTTTACATCAACCTCCGAATAACAAAAGGTCCAATAAATCCAATAAGTCCAATAAGTCCTATAGAGAAGAAGTAACTATTGACTCACCCTCAAAGGCGGTCGAGCTTGGCATCGCTTATGTCCCCGAAGACCGGCGCAGGCACGGTGCGATTTTGGAGATGCCGATCTCAGCGAACATGACGCTGGCGATCCTTGATCAAATCTCGAAGCTCAAATTCCTCGACTTCAAATCTGAGAAGAGGATCTCAGCCGATTTCGCCGCGCGGCTGTCGGTTAAAACGCCCGCGACATTCGCTCCGGCCGGCGCGCTTTCTGGCGGCAATCAACAAAAAGTCGCTCTGGCGCGATGGCTCGCGACCGACCCGCGAGTCCTGATCCTGGACGAACCGACGCAGGGAATCGATGTCGGGGCGAAATCGGAGATCCACCGCCTGATGTGCGACCTGGCCGAAACGGGGATGGCGATCATTATGATCTCGTCTGAACTGCCCGAGATTCTTGGGATGAGCGACCGCATAGCCGTAATGCGCGGCGGAACGGTCGTGGGAGTGATGGAGCGAGACGAAGCCACTCAGCAAAAGATCATTGAAATGGGGTTAGGGTGATCAAAAAAATCTTGCGGTCATCCGGAAGACTTGTTAATCTATAGACCTCAACCCGACCTTAAAACAAGAGGCGCCGGACTACCGACCATGACAGGCTTTGCTGCGGATGATTTTCGAGACCGGAGATCGCGCATTCGTTGATTCGCCGGGCGTTCAAATTCAAAGGAGAAATCGAAATGAAATCCGCAGCAAAATTACTATGGATCTGCCTGCTGGTTCTCGGCATGAGCTTCATGCCGCTGACCTCGGCGTCGTCGCAGACCTACACGGCGACCGTGACCGGAACGGTGTCCGACTCACAGGGGGCTGCCGTTCCTGGGGTCAAAGTGGTCGCGACCAATCAAGGCACAAAACTCGAATACACAGCGCAGACAGGCGACGCGGGCGTTTACACGATCCCGTTTCTGCCGATCGGCGTTTACGTGCTGACCGTCGAATCCTCAGGCTTCAAGAAGCTGGTCTCGAACGAGATCAAGCTCGAAGTCAACCAGACGGCGCGAGTCGACTTGCAATTACAGGTAGGCGGCGTCAACGAGATCGTTAATGTTCAAGGCGTTGCGCCTGTGTTGCAGACCGAGAACGTCATGGTCGGTCAGGTGATCTCTGGCAACACGACCACGGCGCTGCCTCTCAACGGCCGCAACTTTCAACAACTCACTCTGCTTGTGCCGGGCACGATCAACCCGAACCCCGGCGGCTTCAACACCGTCGGACAAGGCGCGCAGGGACGGCCTTATGTCAATGGCAACCGCGAGCAGGGCAACGCATTTCTGCTCGACGGCATTTCGGTGGACGAGACGATCGATAACCGCATCGGTTATAAGCCGAACGTTGACGCCATCGCCGAGTTTCGCGTGGAGACATCCAATTCATCCGCGGAGTTCGGCAACGTGACCGGCGCGACCGTCAACGCCACGCTCAAGTCGGGCACGAACGATTTTCACGGTAATCTCTTCGAATTCCTGCGCAACGACGCGCTCGACGCGCAGCCATGGGGGAACAACCGCACAAAGGCGCTGACGGGGACGCCAGTGGCCAAGGCGAAGCTGCGCCAGAACGTCTTCGGTGGCACGTTGGGCGGCCCCATTATGAAGAACAAGCTCTTCTTCTTCGTTGACTATCAGGGCATCATTCAACGCACCGGCGGCGGCGGTTCTATCGCCGTGGCGCCTGCCGCGTGGCGAACCGGCGACCTTTCGAGCCTCGGCGTGAATATCCGCGATCCGCAGACCTGCACGAATCCGCGTGATGTGAACACGTGCAAGTTTTTCCAGGGTGGCATAATTCCCGCCAACCGCATCGTCAATCCGGTGGCGAAGGCGCTCTTCGCCGACGCCTCTCTGTATCCGCTGCCGGTCAGCATCAACCCGACCAATAAGACCGGCGTTCTCCCCGTCGTGACGGCGGGCAAGGTTGACAGCCACCAGTTCGACATAAAGCTCGACGCGCGCCTGAGCGAAAAAGACAACATCTCCGGCCATTACTCGTTCACCAATTACGATCAGGCCAACAACAAAGGCTCTATTCCGTTGATCCCGACTTCCGCGCAGTTCAGCCGTCCGCAGAACATCGCCATCAACTGGACGCGCACGATCAGCCCGACGCTGATCAATGAAGCCCGCGTCGGATTCAACCGCGCAGTGTTCATCACCAACAACGCGTTCGATTGGTCGGGGGGCGGGGACGCCAACCAGAAACTGGGGATCCCCGGCGGGCAGATTGTTCCCGGCCTCAGTTCAATTGTGTTCGGCAGTAGCCTAAGTAACCTCGGCGCGGTCGGAACCAACGAAAACAACGTGCCCAACACCTTCCACTACGGCGACAATCTGACGTGGCTGCGCGGGCGCCATTCGTTCAAAATGGGCGGCCAATTGCAACGCTACCAGCAGAACCGCTACTACGCGGGCAACAACGGCGCGCTGGGCGTCTACACCTTCAGCGACCAATTCACGGGCGTGGCCTTCGCCGACTTTCTGCTCGATCAGCTCACCAGCAAAGGCATCGGCGGCGTCAGCGGCAGCAACAAGGGCAAGTGGGGGCATCGGCAGAATCGCATCGGCGTGTTTTTCCAGGACGATTACAAGGCTCGTAACAACCTGACGCTCAACCTCGGTATGCGTTGGGAATACACCTCGCCGGTGGTCGAAGTCGCGGATCGCCAGTCGAATTTCGAGTTATTCAGCGGGCGTCAACTCTTCGCCGGAAAAGACGGCAACAGCCGCGCGCTTTACAATTCGTATTACAAAGGCTTCGAACCGCGGATCGGCTTCGCCTGGACGCCGAGTCGTTTCGAGGGCAAGTTCGTCGTGCGCGCCGGATACGGCATCACGCAATATATGGAAGGTACCGGCTCGAACCTGCGCCTGCCGCTCAATCCGCCGTTCTTCGCGGAAGCCGATGCGCAATATGACCGGACCACTGGCCCCGGAACGATCTCCAGAGGCTTCACCGACGTGATCGTGCGCGATAAACCCGCCGGCTTGATACGCGTGTGGGATCCGAACCTGCGCCCGCAATTCACCCAGCAATACAACCTGACGCTGGAATATCAGCTCTTCAAGAACACGTCGGTGTCGGCGGCTTACGTCGGTCACAACGCGACTCACCTGGTTGCGCCGACCGATTGGAATCAGCCGCTCCCCGGCGTCGGCGATCCTTCGACGTGGGTCAATTTCAATCTACGCCGCCCGCTGTCCGGCGTTCTGCCCGCAGTGACGCAGATCAGCGGCACGGAATCATGGTCGGTCAGCCGCTACAACGCGCTGCAAATCAACGGACGCCAGCGCCTGACCAAAGGCTTCGAGTATCTGCTCTCGTACACCTGGAGCAAGACGATGACCGATAACCTCGGCTATTACGGCTCCGCCGGAGTAAACACCCAAGGCGCATACTCGGCGAACAACTACAACCGCCACGGTTACAACTACGGCCCGGCGTTCTTCGACGCGAAGCACAACTTTGTCTGGGCAGGCACGTATGAACTGCCGATTGGCAAAGGCCGCGCATTCGGAAATGACTGGCATCAGGTCGCGAACGCGATCCTGGGCGGCTGGGACGTGAGCAGCATTTTCAGCGCCCACACCGGTTTCCCGGTCACCATTACGGGGATAGCGGGTCGCACGTTGCAAGACCCGCGCGGCACGGTTCGTCCGAATCTGGTCGGCGAACCCACAATCAACCGCGACGTTCCAGACTGTTACATCTACAACCCGCGCAACCCGTTTTGCGCCGGTCTTACCGGCACGGACGCTTTCAGAGATCAACCGCTGGGGACATTCGGCAGCGCCGGTGTCGGGATAGTGCGCGCCCCGGGATTCTTCAACTGGGACTTTGGTGTAGGCAAGAAGTTCAAGGTTTCGGAAAGCCATTTCTTTAACTTCCGCGCCGAGTTCTTCAACTTCACAAACCATCCCAGCTTCAATCCGCCTGCTAGCTCGTTCAATCAGAGCTCGCTCACCTTCGGGCAGGTCACCAGCGTGATCAGCCCGCCGCGCATCGTCGAATTCGCTTTGAAGTATCACTTCTAGTCGAACTCGCGAGTAGGGAACTGGGGGATCAACTTCGATCCCCCAGTTCTTCTTCCGCGCCGGGTTTGTTTCCCCTCTGTCCGATTCGAGCTGTGATGTGCGCTCTCGACAGAATCCCGCTATCCGGTTAGTATTCGCCTGCGTTCACGCCTGTTATATCTCCAAAATCTGAATTGAAAGGATTATTTCGATGCGACTCACCGCGCTCGATTGGATAATTGCATTCATTGCAGTCGCCGTCTGTTTCGCGCCGGCGCTCTTTTTCGGAAAGAGGTCGTCGAAGAACACTTCTGAATTTTTCGCCTCAGGCCGTTCGGTCCCCTGGTGGCTGGCCGGGCTTTCGATGGTGGCGACGACGTTCAGCAGCGACACGCCGAACTTCGTTACCAACGTTGTTAGGACTCAGGGCGTGGCAGGGAACTGGATCTGGTGGTCGTTCGTGCTGACAGGTGTGGCGACGGTCTTTTTCTACGCTCGGCTGTGGCGGCGGTCTGGCGTGCTGACTGATCTGGAATTTTACGAGATTCGCTATTCAGGCAAAGCCGCCGGCGTCGTGCGCGGATTTCGTTCAGTCTACCTAGGCTTGTTTTTCAACTGCCTGATCATGGCGACGGTCAATCTGGCGGCTTGCAAGATCGCCGGGATTTTATTCGGGTTTGAGCGGTGGCAGACGCTGCTGTTCGTCGGCCTGCTCAACGTGGCCTTCGCCGCGCATTCGGGGCTGTGGGGAGTGCTGGTGATCGACATGATCCAGTTCTTCATCAAGATGACCGCGGTGATTGCGGCGGCTTATTTCGCTGTCAAACTTCCGCAGGTCGGCGGCCTCGAAGGGCTGATAGACAAACTCTCCGTGATGAAAGGCCCGGGGGGGATCAACTATCTTAACGTCCTTCCAGACTTCACAAATAACTGGGACATCGCGCTGGCGGTCTTCATCATGCCGATAGCGGTCCAATGGTGGGCGGTTTGGTATCCGGGGGCCGAGCCGGGCGGCGGCAGTTACATCGCACAGCGCATGCTCGCTTCGAAATCCGAGAAGGATTCTCTGGGCGCCGTGCTGTTCTTCAACGTCGCTCATTACGTCCTGCGTCCGTGGCCGTGGATTTTGGTTGCGCTCTGTTCGATCATCGTCTATCCGCAGTTGTCGGACATTCAGGCGGCGTTTCCCCATGTTGATCCGACTCTCGTGAAAGATGATATCGCATATCCGGCGATGCTCAAGTTCCTGCCGGTCGGATTTGTCGGTTTGATGGTGGGCGGCCTGGTGGCCGCGAACTCCTCCACCATTTTGACTCATCTCAACTGGGGGGCTTCTTATCTCGTTCACGACTTTTACCGCCGGTTTGTCAACAGCGGGGCCGAAGAGCGGCATTACGTCTTTGCGGGGCGCGTGGCGACCATTGTGTTGTTCTTCCTATCGTCCGGTCTGGTCTTTTTATTGGATAGCGCCAAGGACGCCTTCGACCTTATTCTGCAGGTCGGCGCGGGAACTGGGCTGCTCTATCTGGTCCGCTGGTTCTGGTGGCGCGTCAACGCATGGTGCGAAGTCGTCGCGATGATCGGCTCGTTCCTGGTTTCGGTGGTCTTCCTGGTTCTCGAAAAACAGGGCGTTTATTCCACCACTTCGGCGATGAGGTTGATCATCACCATCGCCGTGACCACGGCCCTTTGGCTGTTGGCGGCCTATTTTGCGCCGCAGACCGACCGTAAGACGCTGATCGAGTTTTATCGAAAGGTTCGTCCGGCAGGCCCCGGCTGGAAGGCGATCCGGCTGGAGGCGGGGATTTCAAAAGACGAGGCCGCGCAGACCGGCGACAGCCTCCCGCTTGCTTTGATCGGTTGGGTGGCCGGTTGCGCCATGATCTGGTCGTCGCTCTTCACCGTCGGCAATTTTCTTTACGGCAGATACGGCTACGCGCTGGCGCTCGGCGCGGTCTTCCTGGTCAGTGGGATGATTCTGCTCAAGGTGGTCAACAAGCTATGGACCGGCAAGAGCGGGCACGTAACACAGGGAGCGCTTTGAAAACGCCGCAGCGCGCGGAAAAGCGTTGATCATCGTTTCGGCCACTCAAAGACGCCGACAGAAAAATGGGGGAGAGAAAAATAAGAGATGCTATTTTTCTCTCTCACATTTTTCTGTCCGGCGGCCGATCAATGTTAGACGGCGCCTTCGACCGGGGCGATGAGCGCCGGGTCGTCGCGCGTCGGGCTGTTGACCGCGCGCGACACGGGGATCGCCTCCAATTCATTCGATTCGTAAGGCCGCAGCAATCGCAGCAGGTCGTCAACGCCGCTCTTCGGATCGATCCACATCGCTTCGTCGTCGGGTTTGAGGATCGCCGCCATCCGGTGATGAATCGTCGAGATAAGTTCATTCGGCTCGACAGTAATGATCGTACAGGTTTCCACCGTCTCGCCCTCGGGCGTTTTCCATCCCTCCCACAACCCCGCGAACGCGAACAGCCCGCCGTCGCGCCTGCGAACGTAGATAGGCTGGCTCGGCGCCTTGCCCCGCTTCTGCCATTCGAAGAAGCCGTCGGCCGGAATCAGACATCGCCGCTTGGCGAAGGCCTGTTTGAAGGACGGTTTTTCGGAGATCGTCTCGGCCTTGGCGTTGATCAGGTTGTTTCCGATCTTCGGGTCTTTTGCCCAATAGGGAATAAGTCCCCATTTGCAACCAGCCATCTTGCGCAGGTCCTCGCCAGGTTGAGCGCGCCGAATCACCGGAACGATTTGCGAAGGCGCGACGTTGTAGCGCGGCGCGAGGAATTCCTCGACCGGCTCTACGCCGAACCGCTCCGCTATTTCTTTTGGCGTGTGATGAAGCGTATATCGTCCGCACATAGCTACAATTTACCAGCAAATCGATCGAATTAAAATTTGAGCGGGCGATAATATTAACCACCATTTGAAGCGACGACTGCGCGGTCGCGAGTGAGATCTATCAAAACATTGGTTTCAAGCCACGACCCGCACTTCTCAATGAATGAGTTTTACCGAAATGTCTAGATCTTCATGTGGAATGAAGGTTGCACTATTCAATTCTGAGCTGAAGTCGAAGCTTTCTTTCCTGTCCTCTGTTTGAAAGGAGGGGTGTATGAAAAACTTATGGAAGATTGCGAAGCCGCTGGGTCTCCTATGCCTTGTCGGCGCATTAATTGTGTTTGCCCTTAACACCATCGCTGTAATCGCGGCGTCGTTAGGGGTCATGCGGCCATTCTATTATTTTCAATACTTGAGAGTTCCGTACTGGTCAGTCGCGCTGCCCGCGGCGGGGATACTGGCGTTTTTGCCGCTGGCGCTTCGACAGGCGTTCATGCAGGGGCCTGAGGCGGAAGAAGAGGAGATTGTGGAGCCCGTGGATTGGCGCCGCGTCGTCGATCGATGGCGTATCAGATTTCACCTCAGACATGCGTGAGGGAATGGGGAGTAAGGCGTGGGGAGTGGGAAGTGGGAAGTGGGGAGTGGGGATAGGAAATAACATCTTTTTCCCCATTCCCCATTCCCCACTCCCTACTCCCCATTTTTCGAGACGAATTCGACGGCGGCGAAGCTGACTACCGATCGCTCGTCAATGTTCCACTGGTCGTAGCGCAGCACGTCGCCCTGAATGTTTTGAACGTTCCGCATCGAACTCAGGAAGGTGTAGAGCGGCGAAAATCCGCACCATTTCAAACGATCCTGCTCGGGTTTGACCAACTCGAAGAACTCGTCACCGTCGCCCTCACAGACGCGCTTTAACCTCTCTTGATCTTCCTCTTTCACTTCCAGCATCTCGTCCTGATCGGCGCGGGCGACCAGATTGTCGCCATACCTGATTCCGACGTGGGCCAGGTCGACGCCCATCACCCAGAAGAGGCGCGAGCCGTTGGCTTCGGCCATTTCGCCGAGCGCGTCGAAAAAGCGCATCACGTTATCGTCTCGCTCCGGCGGTTCGCCAGCGCGCAGCGCCTTCGCGAACGGGCCGCACAGGATGGGCACGATCTTGAAGTCGCAGCCGAGCATCTGCTGCAGGAAGACGCATTGAAACTCGATCGAGTGTTCGATCGCGTGGCAGTAATCCTCCATCGCCACCGCGCCGTCCGCGCGCGAAGCCAACCGATCGATCAGTTCGGTGTCGGGTCGTAACGTCCCAAGGGGTGTTACGAAGGGTTTGCGTGTCAACCCGAATTTTTCGGGCGCGCCGTAATGCGAGGTGCCTAAGAGCACGACGGTCTTGTTCTTCAATTGCTCGCCCGCCGCCCCACTCAGGCGGCCGTATGCCGCTGCGTAACATTCCCAGCCGCCCCAAGGGCTGACGTGCGGCGCCGCAAGCCCTATGATCGGATCGGGCGCGGGGGCGCAGTGGTCGCGCAGATATTCGTCGAGTTGTTTGCGCAACTCCTCCGCCTTGTCGGGATAGCCGGAGCCTGAATGCGCGGGCATCCGCGAGGCGGCCGCGGCGAATTCGGCATGACGCGCGTCGCGCATTCGCTCGAACTCCTCTGTCTCCAGAAAGCCGTTTTCGCGCAGCGCGCCGACCATCGATTCAATAATCTCGCCTGGGATCAACTGGCCGGCGAGTTTCGAGACGTAGGCCTGCGCGTCGAGCATTGTGCTTTCGCCGTCGAAGAAATTCAGCGCGGCGACGAGCAGCGGCGGGATGATCAGAATCTCATTGGTGTAGCGGAAAGGGTCGCGGAACAGCAACCCGGGCCGGTCGGAAACCGGCGACGGAAAAATGTCTAGTCCTCCGCGCAAGCGCGGCAATTCTTTGTTCATAATTATCTCTTCAACGTGAGCCTTCTCGGCTTTTCCGGACCTTCCCGGAAATTCGATTACGTCCAATGATGCTTTGCCGAATTCGATTTGACAAATCACAGGCAATTTGACCAAAACATTGTTTTCGTCGCAGTTCTCTTGGGGAGCGGTGTTCATTCTACTCTAAATCAGGACAACCAAGATTGGGACATCAAACCGCCGCAGGACGCAGAGGGACGCAGAGAAAGACCAGCCTTGATCGTTCTCTGCGTTCCTCTGCGTCCTGCGGCGGTTTGACTATCTGTACTAATCTTACTTGGTCTGATTTAGA
>Ga0190270_10000542_pt1 | contig 16414 bp, 16 predicted proteins | sample Popmic320T_FD_133748 | JGI IMG/M metagenome (GOLD analysis project Ga0190270, IMG submission 133748) | Populus adjacent soil microbial communities from riparian zone of Weber River, Utah, USA - 320 T | ecosystem: Environmental > Terrestrial > Soil > Riparian zone | place: USA: Utah | collected...
AGTTATTATCTGATGATGATGTAACTTCTCAAAATTCGACGTAGATGGTTTTCGCCGAGAACGATTACATGGTCCAGATATTCGCGCCGGATGGAGCCGATCAGCCTCTCCACATAAGTAGATTGCCACGGGCTATGTGGGGCTGTTATCACTTCCACAATCCTCATTCCTGCCATTCGCCTACGGAACTCTTCGCCGTAAAAAAAGGGGTGCCCGCAACGAACCGGCATATCAGCCAGCGACAGAGCAGCGCCAGTACGCCGCCGCCGACCAGATCTACGAAATAATGTTGCTTGGTCGTCAGTGTCGAAATCGAGATGAGCGTGGCCCAGACGACCGTCACCGCGCCCGCCTTTTTTCGTTCCTCTCTCAAGCTGAGCGTGGACAGCCACGCCAGGGCTACGTGCAGCGAGGGAAAACAATTCGCGGCGCTGTCAATCGAATACAAAAAGCGGAAAGCGTAAGCTGAAGCTCCCTCCTGCGCCGCATTGCGCGGAAGTTCTGTCGGGTAGACTAGGAAGACGCAGAAGGCCAACAGGCTCGCCAACGAGATCGTATAAACCAACCGGCTGACGGCCTGCGCGCCGTTGACGCCCAGAAAGCAGCCGTAAAGCAGAAGATACTGCGACGCGTAGATCCAGATCGTCCAGTCAACGAAGGGAACCAATCGGTCAGGCAGCCACAGCGTGAGTGCTTCCGGATGGCGCAGATGAAACCGACCGGTGAGGGTGTAGATCACGCAAAATGCCGTGTACCAGAGGGCCGCGGCGATCCATTTTCTACGGCGATCAATCACTGGCAGCTTGATTTTCATGGGTCGCATACGGAGATCGGCGGGAACGCTCTTCGGCGCCGCGCAATTGATGCTCTCGCAGGGCTTCATCTCTACGCCGGATCTCCCGGCCGTAGCCGCCGGTGATTAACTTGAAGAACATACGATTGAGGCATCGGGAAGCGCGTATGGAAAAGACGGCGTCCTGAAGATCAATATGGCTGCGTTCGAAGAAGTAATGTCCGGCCAGCCCCGTAATTTGCGACAACGGCGCCAGGAGCGTCAGCCAAGGGTTACGCGTCAGCCAGGCCGCAATCAGCAGGCCGTAAAAGATGATCACGCCGCAGGCATGCAAAGCGATGTTGTAAGGGTTCCGATGTTTGAGAACAAAGATGTCCCAGTAATCCGTAAATGGATGATCGCCGATTGCGGTATCGATCCGGTTGCGCCGCTTCAGCCGCTCGACCTTTTCGACGTCGAGCGGCCCGGCGAGGCGCAGGACCTCCCCCAGCCGCTCCCTTCCGAGCGATTCCGCCGGCGCGCCATTGCGGGCCGCCAGGCGGCCGTTGATGTAGACCGCTTCAATAATCCGTTCTGAGCCGCGCTTGACCATCCGAATCGCGCTGTCCAGCGCCTGATCTCTGATCTCCACCTGCTCGCTGATCGGGGCCCGCAGATGGTCCGGATTGATAAGCAGCAGATCGGCTCTCGCGCCCACTTTGAGAGTCCCGGCGTCGAGCCGGAACCATCTGGCCGGTTCACCGGTCACTCGCGAGACGGCCCGCTCGACCGGCATAAAACCGGTGGTCACGGCCTGCTTCAGGAGCGAGATCGCGCCGTCGTAATAGCCCAAGCTCTGCACGTGCGCTCCGGCGTCGGTGAATCCTGGCAGAATGAACTCCTCACTCATCAGCGCCAGCCGCTGCTTCAACCGGTCATTGGCGCCCGTTGCCACCCAGCGCAGATCGGTGTCGTACTTCTCCAACGCCTCGATAAAAAAGACAACCGGCTCTTTGCCGGCCTGCACGGCGGCTTCGGCGAATGTCTTTCCTGCGAGGGCGGGATCAGGCCAGCGTTCAATCCGCATCAAATCGAGCCGCCGGTGAAAAGTTTTTCGCCAACCACTCGTCCACTCACGCCGGAAGCTTTCGCGAAAGCCGGCGTCCCGCCACAGCTTCCGCCTCTCTTCGCGCGAAAGGCAATCATTCAGCCTCACTCCGGCCGGAAACTCTTCAAACAGCGGCGTCACCGGGCCGTCGGAATAGACCGTAAATGGCTCAGTCAGCGTCTGAAAACGAATGTTGCATCCCATCAGCCGGTTGAGCGCAAACAGCAGCGGCGAAAAGACGCGCCAGAGTCCACGGTCGGCGACCGAATCGAGCGCGGCCAGAACAGTGCCGCGTAGCGGGCGGCGCCCGAAGCCGTGGCTCATTCGCAGGATGTCCACGAGCGACAGCGTCCGCTGCGGGTTGGGAGTGACCTGAAAGACCGCGTCGCGCTCGCGGCAAACATCGGCTAGCGTCGCGTATTCGCGCAGATCGGCATGCTGCGAAGGAATGGTCCTGCCGCGCAACTCTCCGCTCATCATGTGCCAGGGGACCATATCGATCGAAACCCCGATGAATCCGGCGTCGAGCGATTCTTGAGCGATCCGCCGCATTCGCTCCAGTTCATCATCCGTCGCGCGCTCCTTGAGGCTTCTTTCCAAACCCATCACGTGAGCGCGCAAAGCGCTGTGACCGAGCAGCGCAGCCACGTTCGGGCCGAGTCCGCGCCGGCGCAGATGATCCAGGTACTCGCGCGGCGATCGCCACGAAATTGACGACTCCAGCCATTTCCGAATCAACGCATGCGGGATGGTCTCGACGCGCTGAAAGATGTCGGCCAGCGTCCGTGGTTCGCCGACGGCCAGCGACAAGCTGCAATTGCCGATCACCACGGTGGTCACGCCGTGACGCGCCGATTCCGGCAGCCCGGGGGCGATCTCCAGTTCGAGGTCGTAGTGCGTGTGAATATCTATGAATCCCGGCGTGACCCACAGGCCGGCGGCGTCACGGACCTCCACGGCAGGAATCGAGAGACGTGGCGCAATGACCGCAATCACACCGTCCTTGATCCCTACATCTCGCTGCGCCGGAGGCGCCCCCAGCCCATCGAAGACCAGACCGTTTTTGATAATCAGGTCGAGCATAAACTTTTCACGCCCGCTTTCGGCGCGTCAGCCGCGCGAGACCGAAGCCCAGGAGCAACCCGGCGATCCCCGCGCCGACGCCCGCTTTGTAAATCCAGCTTTTGATCGCCGTGACGACCGGGTTATCGAAGAGGCTGGCGCCGATATGGACATTGAGGATTTTCCATTTGCCGTTGTCTTTGTAGAGCGTGGCGGTCCAGCGGCTGGTCATGACTCGCGTTTCGCCGTCGGTAAATACGTAAGTGTCGGTCGAGGCGCCACGGCTGAGGCCGATCTCTTCGCCGACAAATTCCGTCAGGGCGTCCGCCACCGGACTGAATGTGGCGCCTTTGAGCGAAACCTTGTCGCCTGTGAAAAGGCCGTTGAAGTAGGTCTTGAAGTCATTCAAGTTGGTGAAGACTCGCTGATCGACCGTGGTGATCGAGAACTTGTCATGGAACAGCGGCGCTATCGCATCGATGTCCCTGGAATTCATAGCGTCGGTTATGGTCTTGAGCATCGCGCGCAACTCGTCGTGATCCTGTCGCCGGTCCTGAGCCTGTACGCCGGCGACAACCGCGGCGAACGCGACAAAGCTGAAGAAGACCGCCAGGGTTTTGATGACTTTCATATTCCTCCTAATTTGTGGCTAAAGCCTCGAACTATTTTTTCGCGGGCGAAAGAAATAGCAGAAGTCGCGATGATCTTTTCGGCCGGGCTGTGATGGTTTATTAAGTGGCACAGTCCCGCCGGCCATCCCGACCCTGTCGCGGTAAATTGCGAAGGTGGGCGCGGCGCGACGCCGTCGCCCGCCTGGAGGTTGACGATGAACAGATCGCTTGCGCAACGTCATGACAAATCACTGCTCGATGACCTGAGAGGCTATCGGAAGATCGAGCTGAATTACCGCAAGAATAAGGAACAGGACAACACGGCGATGATCGACTCCCTGGCCGCTCAGTTCCGCTACCAGGATTGCCGTGATCACTACTGGAATCCGGAGATGTTTTCGCTGCTCTACGGCTCGCCGTTGTGGGAGCAGGCCGATTCCGGCCAGCGCGTCAAACTGAATCAGCTTTACTGGGTGGCCTATTACTCGCAGATCATCTCCGCTGAAATCGCCACGATCTTCTTCAATCAGACGAGCGCCGCCGGTCTCTACTCGATCGAGGATTTCCGCGCCGTTTGCGACACGCTCGACCTGGAATCGGCGCAGGAGCGCGCGCACATCAACGCTTTCAAGAAGATAGGCGAGGATTTCGAGGAGGAGGTTTTCGGCGAACGCGTCTTTACTTACCCGATGCGCGGCCCGTACATCGAGACGATGATTCACGCCAAAACGAACCTGGCGAAAGACCTCTGGCGGAAGCTGCAGCTCAACGCCTACACGCTGCTGTCTTCAAACAGCCCTTTCATCGGATGCCAATATTTCGCCGTGCGGGGCGTCAGGACGCTGAACGGGAAGCTGATCCAGCATCAATTGAGCCAGTTCTATTTCAAGGACACTGAGAAGGAGCATGCGCCGATCCCATCGAAGGTCAGCTACCACCATTTCCGCGACGAGTCGTTTCATTTCAACAGCTCGACTGTGATCTCGCACGAAGTTCTGAACTCATTGAAGGAGCCGACACGCTTCGAGAAATGGGTGGCCAACCAGGGATTGCGCGGCTCGCAGAAGGATCATTACCACTTCTCGACCGCGGTCAACGGACTCTTCTGGTACGACCCTGCGCTCTATCCGAAGGTCTACAAGATTCTGCGGTCGCCGGTCTTCGGGATGAGCCACAGGCAGGCGCGACGGATGATGGAGGCCTGCTTCGCCGAGGATAACGACGCGCTGCACGCGAGCGCCAGGAGTCGCCAGATTGCGATAGATTCCTATCGCGAATATCTGGCCGACCTGAAATACGTCGACCGGACGAACAAGGAGATGGCGATTATGCGCCGCAATTCGGCGGCGCGACACCTGGCGACCAATCGCCGCGAGTTGCGGCGGTTCTTTCATCGTATCGAGGCGGCATGAGCGAAGAACGGTCGCTGCATTTCGTCAGTTTTTCTCCCGCCAGCCATGAACCGGTCAGGCTGGCGCGCGGCTCGATTCTGTCCGAACACCTGAGCGTCGCGAATTCACCGCTGCTGTTCGGCTGTCGCACAGGGATTTGCGGTTCGTGCCTGATCGAAGTGGAGGAGCAGGAGAACGGCGAGATCGTCTGCCCCTCGGCTGACGAAAAAGAGCTGCTGGAATTGATCGCGCCGGACAATCCCCGCGCGCGGCTGGCTTGCCAGATAGAGTTGAGCGCCGATATCAGGATCAGATACATCGGCTCATAAAAAACGATGGACTTCAAAGATTTCTGGTACATCGCGGCAGAATCGAGAGAATTGAAGCCGAATCGCGTCCTCAGCCGGCGGATACTCGATGAGTGGATCGCTCTCTTCAGGGACGAGAACGGAAGAGCGGTGGCGCTCGAAGATCGCTGCCTGCACCGCTGCGCGCGGTTGTCAAAGGGCCGGGTCGCCGCGGGCCGTCTGCAATGCTCCTATCACGGCTGGAGCTACGACGGCCGCGGATCGGTTGTGTTTACGCCCGCCGAGGGGCCACGAGGCCCGAGATCGCCGCATCGCCGCGCCAGGTCGTTTCAGGTCCGTGAGCAGGACGATTACGTTTACGCCCGGCTGATGGACGAGGCGGGCAATCCTGAAGCCGCCGGCGTCGGGCCTTTCAAGATTCCGTTCTTTAAGGCCAGGGGGTGGGCGGCGATCCGCCTGCGGAACCGTTTTCAGAACAACGTGACCAACTGCGCCGAAAATTTCGTGGACATTCCGCACACGGTCTTCGTCCATCCCAGGATTTTCCGCGTCAGCCGCCAGGAAAAATTCACCGCCCACGTGAAACGTTCGGGCGGCAGCGTAATCGTCAGGTATCATAACGAGCGAGCCAACCTCGGAATCTTCTCCTGGTTTCTCAACCCTGGCGGCCACGAGATCTCGCACACTGATTCATTCCACATGCCCAACGTGACGTCGGTGGATTACATTTTCGGGAAGAACCGCCGTTTCATCATTACCTCACAATCGATCCCGGTGACCGATGAAGAGACGCTGGTCTACACCGACCTGACTTACAACTACGGCGTCTGGAACGCCATCGCCAAACCCGTCATTCGCCGGCAGGCGCAGACGATTATCAATCAGGATATCGCAATCCTCGCCGATCAGATGGAGACGATCAAAAAGTACGGCGCCCGATTCTGCAACACCGAGGCCGACGTAATTCACACGCTGATCGAATCAATCCGCAATGAACTGGGCAAAGGCTCCGATCCGAGGCTGCTGCCCGAGAAGGAACACGAAATCGCATTCTGGGTTTGAGGGGCGCGCGCATGATCGTCTTTGTCACTTTTCTCCTGCTGGCCGCGCTGACTGTTTCGCCGCCGTCTACGCGATCGCGCGCCGGGGGCCGCAAGCCGACGGACTGGGCGTTGGATGGGGCGGGGCTGGTGATTCAAGGCGTCGTCGTTCCGGCCTTACAGTCAATGGTGATTTTCGGATCGTTGTCGGCGCTTGTTCCAGAGCTTCGGGGAGTATTGAGTCTTTCCGCAGTTTCAGGATTCCTGCTCAATTTCATCCTTGTGGATTACCTCTACTACTGGAATCACCGCTGGCTGCACGGCAGATCGTTGTGGCCCGCGCACGCGGTTCACCATACCGCGGAGCGGATGGATGTTTTCATCACGTCGAGAAATACGATGTGGACGCCGCTGTTGATCGTATACCTGTGGATCAACGGCCTTTTTCTTTTCCTGCTGCGCGATCCGGGGGCCTTCATTTTCGCCGCTTCGCTGACGGCCAGCCTGGATCTGTGGAGGCACAGTTCGTTCGCGCCGAGCCCCGACTCCGCGCTTCATCGGGCGCTCGGCTGTGTCCTGATTACGCCGCACGAACATGCCTGGCATCACAGCCGCGACCACGCCGATTGCAATTTCGGCGCGAACCTGTCGCTCTGGGACAGGCTGCACGGCACCTATCACAGTCCGGCGGCGCGCGCGGAAGCGTTCGGAATACCATCGACATTGAGCCTGAAACGAAAGCTGCTGTTTCCTTTCAGAGTTTGAGGAGCCGCTTATGACGCTACTGGGCAGGATAGTCTCATTCTACTCGACATGGATCCTTGGTCTGTGCGCCGCGACCGTTCTATGGTTTGGCTGGCGGCCTTCGCCCATCCAGCCTGTCGTTCTCCTGGTCATTCTCTACCTAGTTCCGCCCCTGACTTTTCGATTGCACCGGATTTTCTTTCCGATCAAAAAGAGCCTGTCGAACCTCTCGGAGCGAAAATACTCGCCGTGGTGGGGGGCGCATCAGATACAGGTGATCTATACGGCCATCCCGCAACTGGAGGCTGCGCTGCGTGTCGTGCCCGGGCTCTACAGCGCCTGGCTGAGGTTGTGGGGAAGCAGGATCGGAAGCCAGGTTTACTGGACTCCGAACGTGGAGATCACCGATCGCCACTTGCTGGATATCGGCGCCCGCGTCGTTTGCGGCCACAAGTGCAAGTTTCTGGGCCACGCCATCAAACCGAGAGGACCGGAAGGGCGGGAGTTGGCGCTCTATACTCGAACCATCAAAATCGGCAATGACGTATTCATCGGCGCCGGCAGCCGCATCGGCCCCGGCGCGATGATTGCTGACGGAATCTTCCTGCCCGTGCTGACCGACGTTCATATCAACCAGGTAATCGAATTAACGCCATGTTCCGAACAGCCAGCCACATTTTGAGGGCGGCTCTTCGCCCATTGATGACCGGGTTCGTGAACGACCTGCGCCGCCCGCAGGAGGCGCAGCGGCGGTTGCTCAGAAAGCTGCTCCTGGGCCTGTCGGCCACAGAGTACGGCCGCTCGCACAAAATCAGAGCCGGCGTCGGCTACGATTCCTTCGCCGCGAAGCTTCCACTCGTTACTTATGACGACCTGAACACATGGATCGAGAGGCAGCAATACACCGAGGGAAAAGTCCTGGTCTCTGAACCCGTGCTCTTTTATGAAAAGACTTCCGGCAGTTCCGGCGCGGCGAAACTCATACCTTATACCAGGTCGCTGAAGGCGTCATTCAACCGGGTGTTTCTGATCTGGCTCTCGGACCTGCTCACGAATGGCCCGCGGTTTCGGAGGGGTAAGGTCTACCTGAGCGTTTCTCCCGCCTTCAGGCAAAACCAGACGACGGCGCGTGGTGTCAGGATAGGCTTGGATGACGATACGGAGTACCTCAACCGCTGGCTCGGCTACATGCTGAAACCTTTTCTGGCGGCGCCTCCAGCTGTCGCCCGGATTCAAAATCCCGAAGGCTTCAAGCTGGCTCTGTCCACGTTGCTCATCGCCGAGGCGGGGCTGGAGGCTGTTTCGATCTGGAACCCGTCGATGTTCGAAATTATTTTGGACTACATCGAGCGGCGACGTGATCTTATTGTCTCCGTCCTGAAACAGGGCTTCATCGTGTGTGACGGATTGGAGTTCAGATTCAAGCGGCCTGCGGCGCAGCGGCTGGAGTTACTTGAGGAACAGCCCATCTCCTGGACGGCGGTGTGGCCTGAACTGAAGTTGATCTCCTGTTGGAACAGCGCGCACGCCGCATTCGCCGCGCGCAACCTGGCCGGTAAATTTCCAGGCGCGCGCCTTCAGGGCAAGGGACTGCTGGCGACCGAAGCGCCGCTGACGATGCCTTTGATAGGGGCCTCGGGATTCACGCCGCTGCCTTCAGAGGTCTTCTATGAATTTCTGGACGAGCGGGGGCGAATCTCTCTATTACATGAGCTTCAAAAGGATTGGGAGTACGAAGTTATTTTGACGCAGATGGGCGGCCTGTCGCGTTATCGCCTGGGGGATCGTGTGCGCGTCACCGGATTCTACCTGGGCTCGCCATGCCTTGAGTTCATTGGCAGAAGCGACGCCGTCTGCGACCTGGTCGGAGAGAAGCTGAATGAAAACTTTGTGCGCTCCTGTCTGGAAAAACTCTCTGCGCCGGGAAGCATTCAAAGCCTTCTGCCGGTGGCGCCGGAACGAGGGGCGAGTTATTACCTGCTGCTGACTGACGGATTGACGAAAGAGGGCGCGCAAATCGAAGCCGAGTTGGAGAGCGAACTATGCCGGGCCTATCATTATCGCAACGCCAGGCTGCTCGGGCAGCTTGGCCCGGTCAGGGTCAGAGTCGCGCCGCGGCTGCGAGAGGAGTTCTACGGCTATTTCGCCGGCAAGGGAATGAAATGGGGCGATATCAAACATCTCCACCTGATCAGGAAAACGGAAGACGCCGCCGGGCTGATCGCCAGGCTCGGGAGCGCCTCGGGCGCATTCTGATGTGGCCTAAGGTTGATGCGTCGCCGCGCGTAAGCGCCTGACTGCTCGGGTGTCCGCCGGCTTATGCGCGTCGCGTTGTCATCTGCTCGCCAAGGCGCATTCCGGCGCGGTGTAGGCTCTGAAAGAGCCCCTTCGCTCAAGCTCGCTCAGAATCACGCCGGCGCCCGCAGCCGTCTTGATCAGCGACTTGAGCGTCTTGATCCTGTTCAACGTGACGGCCTCACAATCCAGTTCGGCGAAAACGCGTGTCTTCTGCGCCCGCGACAGATGGCCTTTGACCCTCTCGATTTGCGACACGACCATCTGTGGTCCGGCCTGAACCATCGACAGCAAATCCGCCATCAGGTCCGCCAGCCGCTCCAGTCCTTCCGCGCCGCGCTGCCGCTGATTGAAGAGCGCCAGCCCGCCGGCGTGATGCCGTCCTTCATCCCTGATCACGTTTTCAAACACGGCGGCCAGCCCGGCGTCCGTACAATCTCTTGCCAGCGCGTGATAGTGGCTGATGCCCCAGCCCTCAAGGATGACTTGAACAATGTAGGTGAGCGTCGTCCGGTCTTCCTTTCGCAATACTTCATCGAGCAGCCGGATGAATGAATTGTCTTCGAACTCTTTGACCGGCCCGGCCGGCGCAAAGCCGCTGATCCAGTTGAAATGGACCGCTTCATCGGCGGCGAACAGGCTGTAGAGCATGCGCTCCTGCGCGCTTTCCGAAAGCAGGCACATCTTCGAGGCGAAGTACATGCCGAATTTCTCGATGAAGTAGGCTTCGGCAAGGATGCTGCGGCTGCAACCGAGCAGGATCGCCCGCCGCTCCGCTTCGTCCGAATCGCGGTAGATGGCCGCCTGATTGAGCCTGAAATGGGATGCGGGCCAGAAAGGCCGATCCGCCGGCGCTTCAGCCTTTGGAGCGGTACGGTTTCTGAGCGCAGAGGCCAATACGGGATATAGCCCGTGATCTTCCGGCAAATCGGGCGCAAACAGCCGCGTCTCCGCCTCAAGTCGGTCAGAAGAGATCGAAAGCATAATCAACCTTTCTTTCGAAAAAATCGCGCCAGCCTGATGAGGCCCTGATCTTTGATGAAAGCTTTGACGGCGTATATCAACGGCATTGCTAAAGTCATCCTGGCTAGACATGCCAACTCGACTCCGCTGCGCCATTCGGGGTTGGCCTGCTCAAAGAACGCTATGCGCGGATTTGAAGCTGTCAGTTCATTCGAAATTTCCGCCACGCCGCTCTTCAACCGGCACGCTGCCGCAGGGAACCTGATCAATCCGGTAGCCGGGTTGTAGTCTTCAGGGAAGAGCTTAAGGTAGAAAGCCTCCGCGATCGCCCTCCTGTCGGGAGGCATGTTCATTTCATGCCTCGGATAGTGCTCGGCGAAATTGTTCGCCATCATCAGGTAAGTCTTATAGCCTTTGGAAATCAGCAACCAGTAGAGCGGCGAAAAGGGTCGTTTCAATTTTTCACTGAAAAGGTATCGCAGAAAAGCTTTAGGAAGCGCCCGCTGTCCCCAGTATCGTTTTTCGATCACAGTATCGCCGCTGAAGACGCCGTAGACACTCTTGCGAGCGAGGGTGACCCGCAGCGTAACCAGAGTCGAAAACCCCTGAATCGCGTCTCGGTCACGAAGCAGAATGACGGCGTCCTTTCGAGACAGATCGGTCTGGAAAGTCTCGTCCGTGACCGCATCGTAATATTTCCGCATCAGCGTAAACATCTCGGCCCTGTCTTCAGTCCGCAAATTGGCGGCGGAAACAATGGAAGCCGTGAGGCGCTCGAGGGCGCTCTCCGAAACACGTTCAGTAATTTGTGAAAACGCTCGCTGTGACATCATCTCGCTACCTCCTGCTCAAGCATCGATCGCGGCGACGATTCTAGCGGCGCCTCACGCGGTGGAAGAGGGCAGGTTGTTTCTAGAGGCAGCCCCCAGGGAAGCGTTGGCTGGCTCTCGACGTGCTGAATGAATCGAATAATCGGCAGATCGGCCATGATCGGCATGCGGAAGTTGAAGCTTATCGTCTTGAAGATCCGAGTGTCGCCTTTGGCGAAATATGCGCTCACGGCCCTCGTCAGCAGCAGCAACGCGTTACTGAGGAGCTTGCCGATCAGGCCATTTCTGCGTCGTGTGAGGAGAATTGTCTGACCCTCCGAGCCGCCGTCCGCTCTCAGCCGGAGCGCAAAGATGATGTGAAAGCGCAGGAAGTCCGGGCCGATTGTGACAGCGCCTGTGCTGCCGAACCAGTACGAGAGCGCGTAAGTCAGCGCATCATGGTAGAACCGGCCAAGAAAGCGCGTCAGCCACGAAGACGGCGGAATTCGGGTTGTGTTGCGGAAGACAATGCAATTTTCGTTCACTACCGCCGGCTTCAGATCAAGATTCACCGGCAGGCGATGCACAGAGTTGAAATGCTGCGCATCGATCGCATTGATCATTACTACGTTCGGGTGGCATGGTTTGACGAAGCTGTTCCCCAGCATGTAAGCGCATTCCTGTCCCGCCAGTTCCGGAACGAACGGTATCGGCTGACGCGGAGTCGCGCCAGCCCAGATCCAGATCAGTCCGTACTGCTCTATGACCGGCCAGGAGCGAATTCGGGGAACGAAGTCCGTGAAGACCTGGCAGGGTATTTCCGCGCATCGGCCGTCCGGGTTGTATTTCCAGTGGTGAAAGAGGCAGCGTAAGCTGTCGCCTTCGACTTTTCCCTCGGCCAGGTGCGCCCCCATATGCGGGCAGTAGGCGTCCAGCGCGACCGCGCGGCCGTCTTCGCCTCTATAAACCACCAGTTCGCGGCCTAGAAAATTGAGCGGAGCGGTCTTACCTCTCTTCAATTCGGACGAACGTAAAGCCCAATACCAGCCTTCGATTATCTTTTCGGGGCGGTTGAAGGTTTGAGTGAATGTTAGTGAACCCATCTGCGACCTGCCGGAAAAAGTAGAAACCGATCGACGAAAGACTCTCATCTTTAGACGGCCGCAGTATGGGCGAATACGCCGAGTCGATCCCCAGGGCCTGTGATGCTTTTCAAAGTGTCACAGAAAGTAAATCCAACTAACACGCGACCCTTCGGCGCGCCTATGGGGTTACTGAGCAGGAACAAACGGCTGTCAATGGAGGCCTCTGTCGACGGCTGCGACAGCGTGTACAGGATGTGAACCAGTATGTGCTGGATATGGATATTTTCTCGCCTCCGTCAACCCTTCACCAACATCCCGCCAGAGCTGATTAGCTTTGGAACCCGTCTCCGGCGCTTAATGCTGCTGAAGAAATGAGATGTCTCGAAAGGATCTCCTCCACGGCTTGACTCATCCCCGCGAAGAAGACGAATTCCCACTTGGATTCAGGTCCGGCGGAACTAAGCGATTGGCGGTCTCGCGCAACAGCTCCCACGCCCTTGCGATGTGAACTTCGCTCGTTCGAATGTGCCCGACCACCAGTCGAAGCGCATAACGGCCGTTAAGCTGGGTGTGCGACAAGAAGATCTCGCCACTGGCGTTGACGCGGTCGAGCAAGGCTTCGTTCAGCCTATCCAGGCCACCCTCATCATCCTTCAACAAACGCGGCGCCGCACGAAAGCAGACTAGGCTCAGCGGAACGGGGGCCAGCAGTTCGAAATCCGAGTCTTGCGAGATCCATTGCGCGAACTGTTGCGCGAGGCGGATATGTTCGCGGATGCGCGCGCGTATCCCGCCAGCCCCGAAATACCGCAACACCATCCAGAGCTTGAGCGCGCGGAACCGCCGCGCGAGCTGGATTCCCAGGTCCATCAGGTTTGTGACGGCGCCGGACTGTCTGTCCGCCAGATAATCAGGCGTGAGCGCCAGGGCCCTGCGCAGGATGCCCATGCGTCGGCAGTACAACGCGCTCAGATCCAGCGGTGTGTATAGCCATTTATGCGGATTGACAAGGACGGAATCAGCCCTCGCCACCCCGTCGAATATCCATTCGTATTCCGGAATCATCGCCGCCGGGCCCGCGTAAGCCGCATCTACATGCAGCCAGACACCTTCGCGCTCGCAGATGTCCGCAATCGCTGACACCGGGTCGATGCTCGATACCGATGTCGTGCCGACCGCGGCGACCACCGCCAGAGGCCGGAATCCCGCGCCCCGATCTGCGCGGATCGCCTCCTGCAACGCCGGAGCGCGCATCCTGAAGCCGTCATCGACGGGAATTCGACGGATCGCCTCCTGTCCGAGGCCCAGCACGATCGCCGCCTTGTCGACGGACGAATGGACATGCTCCGTGCAATAAATAGTGAGGCGTGGAAGCTCCCGCCTGCCCGCCAAGCCACGCGTCCTTACGTCCGGCGCCGCGTCCTCGCGCGCCGCCAGCAGTGCGAGCAAGTTCGACATCGACCCTCCGTCCGTGATGACCCCTTCGAATGTTGAGGGTAGCTTCAGCAATCCGCGCACCCAGCCGAGAACGACTTCTTCGAGTTCGGTCGCCGATGGCGAAGTGCGCCAGAGCATGGCTTGCTGGTTGAGAGCCGCGGTCAGAAATTCCGCCAGCGTTCCCGGGCCGCTGCCCGTGCTGGGGAAATAGGCCATAAACCCGGGATGGTTCCAGTGTGTGAGCCCCGGTAGCAGGAGGCGCTCGAAGTCGGAGAAAATGTCTTCCATCAATTCGCCCTCTTCAGGCGCGGTCGCAGAAAGTCGCGAGCGAATGTCGCCGGGCGCGACCCTGGCCAGCACCGGGTAGCGGGCGCCCTCGTGAAGGTAGCGGGCGATCCAGTCGACGAGCGCATGACCGGCTTCCCGGAATGCGAGCGGATCCATATCCCCCAGCAGTTTTGCGTCATGTTCGCAGTCAGGTGATTTCATAAGCAATTTGATCCTACTCGCCAACTGGTATAAGCTCCAGATCCAGTTTCATGCCGAAAAAAAGTACCAGTTCACAACCCGAAATCCTGCTTCGCATCGCCCTTAAGGGCGAGGGCCCGATTCACATTCAGGTAGAGCGCGCTCTGAGGAAAGCCATACGTTCGGGACGCCTGCGCCTTGGCATGCCCCTGCCTTCGACGCGCGTCTTTGCGCGAGACCTCGGCGTATCGAGAGGGGTGATCGTCGAAGCCTACGAACAACTGATCGCCGAGGGATATCTGGCGGCGCGAGCTGGATCGAAGACGTTTGTTGCGGCTGGCGCGTCGATCATTCCCGATCGGCGTGATGAGCCATCGCTGCCGCCGCCGAAATTCGATTTCCGGCCCGGCCTGCCGGATCTCTCCAATTTTCCCCGCGAGGCATGGGGGCGGGCGATGCGCCGGGCGATACGGGACATTCGCCCAGCCCAACTCTCTTACAACGAACCGCAAGGCGCCAGAACATTGCGCGAGGGCCTGTGCGATTACCTCGGCCGCGTGCGGGGAGTTTTGACCCGACCGGGCCAGATCGTGATTTGTAACGGCTTTGCCCAATCCCTTGCGATCATCTCGCAGGCGCTCCGAAAACGCGGCGCCTTGCGCATCGCCATCGAAGACCCATCCCACCGCGATTTGCGACGCATCGTTTCGGACGCCGGCCTCGTCCCCGTCGGGGTACCCGTGGACGAGCGCGGCGTCAGGGTAGATATTCTTGAGCGGCTCAAGGTTCAGGCCCTCCTGATCACACCGGCCCATCAGTTTCCGACAGGGAGTGTGTTGGTTCCCGAGCGCCGACAGTGGCTCGCTGACTGGTCAATTCGCCGCTCCGCTTTCATCATCGAGGATGACTACGACGCCGAGTATCGTTATGACCGCGAACCTGTGGGAGCGATGCAGGGGCTGGCTCCCGAGCGGGTCATCTACACCGGCTCCCTGAGCAAAATTCTCGCCCCGGCGCTGCGCATCGGATGGATGATCGTTCCGGCGGAGATATATGCGACAGTCGAAGATTGCAAGAGGTACGCGGACCTCGGGTCCCCCATTTTGGAGCAACTGACATTCACCGAGTTCCTGCGCGAAGGCGAACTGGACCGCCACCTTCGTAGGATGCGGTCTATTTACAGTCATCGCCGAGACGCTCTGATCGCCGCGATTGCTCGTCACTTGCCCGACTGGCGCCCGACTGGCGCCGCCGCAGGACTTCATCTCGTAGCCGAAATGCCGGCCAGCCTTGACGATCAGGAAATCGTCAGGCTTTCGGCGACACGATCCATCCGCGTTTACCCAATGCGAGATTATTGTTTCAAAGCTTCCCCGGAACCTGCGCTGGTGTTTGGATATGGAAGCCTCGCGGAGGGGCAGATCGGACGAGGAATATCTCAACTGGCTGCGGCGGTGAGCTGACTTCGTCTGAATTGCCGATGTCTCGACCATGCCGAATCGGGACGAGTCGCTACTAGATCTACTGACAGGGGAGATTATCGTCTGGAACAAGAGAGTGGGACAAAACGGGGGCTAGGCCGCCTTTCGCTGTTCCGATTCACCGGAACGTATTTGCATCCCTCAAAGTTCCCTCATCAATGACGAACGATAACGATGAGCGCGCCCTGTCTCCGCACTTTGCCATCCCCGTCACTTTGCCGGGATAAGAATCGGAGCCCCTTTGTCCTTCACAAAGAACACCAAGAACTTTGCTGACTCAACGCTGCTGGCATTCCGGCCGACCAGGTGAACATCTTCTGGCCCTTCATAAAAGGTCTGTCCAGGCCCGAGCGTCAGTGGTTTCCCTCCTCGTAACTGCATTACTACCTTGCCCTCCAGCACGTAGACAAATGCGTGGGCGTTGTGCCGATGAATAACATCCGATCCGCCTGGGGCATACTCCACTGTAATCATGGCGCCTTCCTTTCCAGGACATTCTGTTAGGTCCTTCGACATCAGCGGAGTTACCTTCGGCTCTTGAGCTACCAACGCGCCCGTTATCAGGCATGACAAAATCAGAATCATTTTCATTGTTTTCGTCTCCTGCTTTTCACCCCCGCAGTCGATACTGGCGCATCCCAGAATGTGAACGAGGCGATTCCACGTGTTGCTTGCGAACAGATATTGTTCAGCGGCGCCGGAAGGATCAGAGCCTAAGCCGGCGCCCGTAAGGCTGTAAGCCACTCCAAGCGGCGGGGCCGGAAGTTGAGGATTTTTCTCGCCTTTGCGTTCGATGCGCCGCGGAGCCGGGTTTGGTAATAGACGGCGTCTTCGCCGGCC
>Ga0190270_10000543_pt1 | contig 16412 bp, 16 predicted proteins | sample Popmic320T_FD_133748 | JGI IMG/M metagenome (GOLD analysis project Ga0190270, IMG submission 133748) | Populus adjacent soil microbial communities from riparian zone of Weber River, Utah, USA - 320 T | ecosystem: Environmental > Terrestrial > Soil > Riparian zone | place: USA: Utah | collected...
AACGGCGAGGCCCAGGGCCATACCCGCGGCCGTCGCCGGGATCCACAGCCAAGAGACCCGCTGTCGCAAGACGAACCATCCTGCCGCTCCGATAACTGCGCCCGCGATGAGTCCGCCAGCGAGCGCGGTTCCCACGGAATCGACTCCGTTGATCACGAGATCAGCGATGAACCCTCCGATGGGGAAGCTGAGCAGCATCGCGACCGGCCAGAGCCAGATCCGATGTGCGGTCTCCCACCAGTCACCTTGCGTTTGAGCGGCCGGGCCGGGCCTGTCGCGCCGGTCATCGGGCGCCTTCGGTACCACCCCAGGTCCTGACTCGGGAGGCGGTCGGACAGGCGCATTGGTGGCCATTCGTGGCCTCCTTGCTAGAACCCCATTGGCCGAGCCGCAACAAGTGAGCGGAAGACGCCTGCGTCCGACGTCACGCTCGCCCGAAGGCGAGGAAACTCTCCAACAGAGCTAAGGACCAACGTAGCACCGATTTGTCTCTCTCCGTAGGAAAGCGCCTACGATGCCGTCATGACTGTCGCCGATCCCGGCACCGTTCTGGCCGAGCTCCAGAGTGCCGATCGGCTGCTCGTCCAACAGATCTTCAAGCCGATCGCGAACGAGTACCGGATCAGTATGCCGTCGCCCGGCTCTGACGAAGAGGGCCGACCTCTGCTCTACGTGAAGCAGAAGAAGATGAAGATCAAAGAGGACATTCGCTTCCGCGTCTCGCCCGACGACGAAGCGCACCTCTTCATGATCAAGTCGAAGTCGGTGTTCGAGTTCCGCGGGCGGCACGAGGTGCTAGATGTGAACGGCGCTGTGATCGGCCTCCTCGTGAAGGACTTCACCCGCTCACTGCTTCGCAGCCACTGGCACGTGCGTGACGCTTCGGACACCGAGCTGCTCGAAGCGTACGAGGCGAGTTGGATCATTGCGCTCGTCCGCAGGTTCGCCGACCTGGGGCCGGACTGGTTCTCGCTGCTGACGTGGCTCCCGTTCAACTTCGTCCTCCGCCGCGGCGAGCAGGAGATGGGGACGTACAAGCGCGTTCTCGGTAAGTTTCGCGACCGCTACGTGCTCGAGCTCGCTCCGGAGATGCGGGACGCCGACCGGCGACTGATCGTCGCCTTCGCGGTCGGGCTCGACGCGCTCCAGGACCGCTAGCGCCGGCCGTCAGCAAAACCCCCCTACCTGACCCAGAAAAAAGCACTGAAGCAATCACAGTCGCCGTCACGGACTTTCTCGCCGGTCTTCGCCTCACCGGCTCGGAGCAAGTGTTGGGGGCTCTTGCCCTTGCTTTGGCGGAGGGCATGGATGCATCACCGGCCTACGACAACTTCCGCCAACGAGACGACTGAAGCTCAGCTGCAGCGGACAGCGCCTCGGAGACGGCCGCGATCGAGCGCTCGGCGGAAGCGCATGCAAGCTGAGCCCTGAGCGGTGCTCTGCGTCCTCCGTCACGCTTCACCGGTCCCCCGCCGGATCTGGGACGCCTCTCGGGGGTTCATCCGTTCTCGAGTCTTGCGCCGGTTCATGTCCTGGGACATGACCTTGTCCGCGTAGACCTTCGGAGCTCGGACGCCTTGCATTCGGGTCGACGTCGCCTTCCACGTGGGAGGCTCTCGCAGGCGACTCGTGGAGGCGCTCGTTAGGCCTTCACCCGAATCCCCCCCTGCAATCGCAAGGAATCGGGAAGTCCTACAACGCGGGTTCGACTCCCGCCGCCTCCAGTCCACGTTTCAAGCCGTATATGGATCGCGACAATCGTTTACACATCCCGCGCCGCTCACCCTGAGCCCTCCGCGAGGACCCTACGTCGCTCTACGTCCGCCTCGTGTATGGCCTCCTCGGCCGCAGCGCCCAATCGGAGGAAGCGACGTCCGCCGAACGCGATGCAGCAGACAGCGAACCAGGCCCAGCCGAGGAAAAGCCCCGCGCCGGTATCCGTGAGCCAGTGCACGTCGAGGAAGATGCGGGTGCACGCCACGGCGACGGCGATGCCCGCTGCAGCACCGGCCAGAAGTGCGCGGCCGTGCTTGCCGACGCCTCGGCCGAAAACCAGCGCAGCGGCAGCGTAGAACGCTGCAGCTGCCGTCGCGTGACCGCTCGGGAACGATGGCCCGAGTGTCGCGGTGATCGGGTTCAGTGTGGGCCGGACGCGGTCGAGCAACTCCTTGATGCCGTTCGCGAGCAACCATTGACCTACGAGCACCGCCAGGAGGAAGACTGGAATCCAGCGGTTGGGTCGTCGCAGGTAGCCGACAACAGCGACCACGAAGGCCAGGACGACGACGAGCCACGTCGCGCCGAGTTGCGTGATGAGGGTCAGCCAGCGCTCGGACCCGGGCCCCGCATGATCGGCGCCCCACTGGGCGACGCTGGCATCGAGATCGACCAGCCGTGAGTTCGTGTGCACGAGATACGCGAGCGTGCCGATCACGAAGCCTCCGACCGCGACGACGCCGAGGGCAACGGTCAGAGCGAGTCCAGTGGCGACCCCCGGATTGAGCCGCCTCGTGATGGTTCGGCGGACCCGGCTGTGGTGCCCGAGCTCGCGCCCCACTGCCTTCGCGGCAGCAAGGCTGGGCGTCGGTGACGCCATCGGCGTTGGGTAGTGCCAGGTCACGAATGCGACGGCCGTGGCGATGCCGAATGCGAGGAGAAGGAGTACGAGAAGTGGCATGATCCAGCGGCCTGGTCACCTACGCGACGGCGCAACCGTCGGCTTCCCGGCCGCGATCCGAACCAAAGCCCAGAGGCTGCGCCGGGTGAGTGGGACTGCCCCCGCCGCGGGTGACACACCATGTGCGTGCCGCGGCACGCGGACGCGTAGGGCGCCCGGCAAGGAGACGAAGCGCAGCGGTGGCGCCAGCATGAGTGACTCGCCGTCGAGACCGACCGCAACAGGTGCCATTGCGCGTACCTCAAACTCGAGACACGACCATTGAAGCAGCCCGCTCAAACGCCGGTGCTGACTCCCGGAACCGAGCGATCGGCCAATGGTTCCGAAGGTTACGAGCCTGGCGACCCCGCCCGCACCGCGGAGGCGTGCCGCGAAGACGCCCAGTTGGCCGGTGTCGAGACGAGGTCGGGTACCGGTACCTCGTAACCGTCGCGCCTGATAGGGGTTGTTCGAGACGATAACGAGCGCTGCGTCGCACCAGTCCTTCGGGTGCGGCGCGTCAAAGCTGAGTTGGCAGACCACTGAGCCCCGTCCAACAATCTCGGGCAGCATCCGCTTCCAGGTCCCGAGCTTCGCGTGCCGGTAGGCATCCGACTGCACGATCTGTGCGTAGACGCCGAGCGAAGCGTTGTTGACGAAGATGCGCTCGTTCAGAGACGCAAGGTCGACGCGGCGTTCGACGCCGTCGGTGAACGCATCGAGCGCGCCAACGACGTTCTTTCGGTCGAGCCCGAGGTCGGCCGCGAAGTGGTTGCGCGTCCCCGCCGGAACGCAGACGTGGGCGACGTCATACTTCATTGCGAACCGACGCGACCAGTGCCTGCGACCCGTCGCCCCCGGCCATCCCGATGACATCGGCACCGCGCATGACGGCCCGCCCAGCGAGCTCGCAGAGGTCGTCATCACCGCCGAGAAGCAAGGGTTCGATATTGCGCCTTCTTGCCTCCTCGGCCAGGTTGAAGTGCTCGGCCTTACCACCACCGGAGTTGGGGTTGATGATCAACACGCCCCTTTGCGCCGGCTTTGCGGGACGCCCATGTCGGCGGGCTATGTGCATCGGCGCGCGGGCATGACGCACTGCATACCGGGCCATAAGGCCGAACAGCGCAAGCACCCCGATCAGCATGGGCAGCGCCACCTTGTGGTCGTATGCCCACATGAAGAGGACGACGAGCGCGAGGAGGACGGCGGGCACGCCGAGTAGACGTCGGTAGCCGCGCGTCGTCAAGAAAAACCAGCTGAAGAACGTCACCGTGAACACCGACACGAACGCCAAGGGGAACCCGAGGGGATCGTCCGCGATCAGTAGGAGAAGGCCCGCGAGGAAGCCGACGGCGAGGATCAGTGCGCCGACCGCCGCCAGCCGCCCCAGCAGTCTCGCGCGGCCCGCACTCGGAGGGTGACCGGCATGGTCGGCCTGCGGCGCGTGCTCGGACGAAGACATGCGCGGCTCCTGGGTTGGCATCCACCCCGACCGAATGCTGGAGCCGGAAAGATCGCCCGCCGTGTTCTAGAGCGCGCCAGTTCACCCTACCACCCGTGATTCGGAGATCGAGCGGAGCTAGCCGCATCCCTTGGTGTCTATCCTCCGGCCCCAACATTCCGGAGTTGCATCGAGAGCGATCGTCACTCCGCACTGCGAGGAGCCACACATATCCGTCTCGTCGCAAGCGGAGATCGTCCTCGACGACCGTTTCGGGGGACGGTCAGGTCGTCGCGCTCGACCGCGTAGTCGTTTCCGAAGCGGCGGGCAAAGACCGCTATTCGCCCGGAAAGGCTTACGTGCCCTGACCCGGCGGGTTAGTGTGGCTGCTTCGGCAGCAAGCGGTGGCCGTCAACGACTGCCGAAGATATGTCGACGAGCTTTCGGTTCGCCGAGCGGGAGTGCTCACGGAGCAGCTCAAAAGCTGCCCCTTCGTCGATCGAGTGGCGTTCCATGAGAATGCCCTTCGCCCGCTCTGTGATGGCGCGGCGGCCGAAGGCGCCTTCGAGGTCGTGGTACTCAGTGAAGCGGCGCAGCACGATGTCGATCGAGCTCTGCCAGTCCTTCGCGTCGGCATCGGTGATGTAGGCGAAGACGCCACGCTTGGATGCCTCCTTGACGAAGTCCGGATCGGGCGCGTGGATGAGGGCGATGACCGGGCACGCGGACTCGTGCACGATCTTCTCGACCAGGTGGAGAGCGTGCTCGGAGCTTTCGCCGAGACCGACGAGGGCTACGTCCGGCCGTTCCCGCGCCGTCACGGCTCCGACGTCCTCCACTTCGATCTCTCGCGCGATCACCTCGTGCCCGAGAGCGGCGACGATGGGCGCGACGAGAGCCAGGCGATCCTTGCGCTCGTTCGCGATCAGAACACGCAGATGATCGGTCTCGCGGTAACTCATCCGACCGCAGCGTCGAGTCTAGCGCGTGCAGCCGCGGCCAGTTCGACTCTCGTGCCCGATGGTGTTAGGGTGGATTTTGGACCTGCCCCAGCTTTAGGCAGGCAATCTCTTCCGGCTCCGACACTCGGCCGGCGTGGCGCGTCGACCTGAGCGGTCGCACGCGAAACGCAAGCGTTAGGAGCCGATATGTCCGTCCCTTCCCCGCCGAATGCATCCTCTGCCGGCGCTCCGCCGTCGGCGACGGCGAATCACGTAGCGATCGCGCCCGGCTCGACCGCGAAGGTCCGTGGTCCGATCATGGTTGCCGTTCTTTCGATCGTGACCCTCGGGATCTATGTGCTCTTCTGGTGGTACTTCATCAACCGCGAGATGGCCGACTACGGCCGGGCGCGCGGTACGAAGGACCTCGGCGAAAGCCCGACGGCGTCCGTACTCGCACTCTTCCCAGGTGGAATCGTCGTGGTGCCGGCTATCTGGACGACCGTGACGACCTTTCAGCGGATCCAGGAAGCTCAGCGGCTGAACGGGCAGACACCGATCAACGGCTGGCTCGCGTTCGTGTTGGTGCTGGTCTTCTCACCCGCCTTCTACGGCTATATGCAGAGTGGACTCAACTCTGCGTGGAGGGCGACGGCGGACGCGAGTTGAAACGTCGATCGTCCGAGCCCATTCTGGCGAGATCGACATGATCGCTGCCCATGGCGCCTCGGCTCGTCCGGCAAGGCGCAGCGATCTGCTCAAGGCGATGAGGTTCAAATACGTCCCGAGTCGGGTCGCGGGCAAAAGGTCGCCCAATCTCGCCGCTGTCATCTACGGAACGATCCTCGCAACAGCCGGTGTTGCCAGCATGCACGAGAGCGACTCGGTGACGTCATCTCGTGCTCTCGGCGTCCTCCTCTCTACCGGGGCGGTCATTTGGGCCGCGCGCGTGTATGCGTACCTTCTAGCGGAGCGGCTCCAAGGCAAGCGGTGCATGCAAGCGGAGGATGTGCGGCGTGTCGGCACTCGCGAATGGCCGATCTTCCAGGCAACCTTGCCGCTCTCGCTGCCGTTGGCACTGGGCGCTCTCGGCGTCCTGGGAGAAGATGCGGCTTTCAGCATCGCCACGGTCGTGGGCGTGGCGATGCTCATCGGCTGGGGCGTTGTTTTCTCGCATCGCGCGGGCCACGGCACGGCAGGACTCGTTGGTGCGGCAGCTGTGAACTCCTTGGTTGGACTCTTGATCGTCGGCTTGGAGCTTGCGATCCCGTGACCACCGGATTCACAACTCCCAACTCTCGTCTTTGTGCCGCTTGCTGCACGCAGACAGGAGGTTGACGTTGTCTCAACTCGCTTCTCCGGTTCATCCACAGCTCGGCGGCCTTACATGGCAGAAGCTGATCCTTGGCGACTGGTCGCGTCTTGTCCGCGATCCCCTCGACGTCTGCCGCGTGCTGTTTTTGATCGCCACGATCGTCTGGGCCCTCACCGGTCACGCCGTGACGCCCCTCATCGGCGCGCTCGTCGTGCTCGGGCTCGCCCGCGCGGCGAATCTCCCCCGCTTCTACGACGCCGGTCTGATCGTTGCGATGGTGCTGCTCGGGTGGGGCGAGGTCCTGGGTGTTTACGACTCGTGGAGGTACTACGACAACGTCGTGCATACGACAGTCCCACTCTTGCTCACGGGATTGCTCTGCGTCCTCCTCATGCGCCTGGATGTCCTCCCCGAGCTCCAGGACCTCACACAGTTGCATCAGCGGATTGGGTTCTTCTTGACGGCGCTCTTTTTCGGGATGGCGATCGGAGCCGGATGGGAGATCGTGGAGTGGACGCTGGATTCGACCACGGGGTCGAATCTCGTGATCAGCACGACGGATACGGCGACCGACCTGATCTGGGACACGATCGGGGCAGCCGCAAGCGCGCTCATTCTCGTCTTGTGGAGTCTCGGAAACCACTCGCTAAAGCGACGTCCTGGCTCGCAACTGGCGCATAAGCCGTTCGCAAGCTTTCTCACCGTCCAACGTCTCGCGGATCACGATGGTTGAAGCGCCGAATATCGGCTCGCGGCCACATAGATCACGCGGCCGTGTCTGCGAAGCCTGCACACATACCGAATTGAACGGAGGAAACCAATGAGCCGCATCACCGCTCGCGCTGTTCTACCCTCGTCGCTGCCGGCGCTCGAACCCCACCGGCCCCGGCTCGAGGACTCCGCACCGGTCCCGATACTCGAAGCGCGCCAAGGAGGCTACGCCGCGTGGCTCGAGACCCTGGTCCATCGGGCGTATCCGTTTGCCGCCTCCTACACGGTCGCCAATATCCTGTCGTTCCTGGTCGTAGGAATCGGGGTTGCCCTCGGTCTCCTCATTACGAGGGTCGTGCTCGCCGTCGGCGGGTTGGAAGCGACTGACGACCGCTTGCCTGCGTGGATGGAGTCCCAGCGCACGCCATTCCTAAATGACGCGACGTACTGGATGTCGCAGGTCGGCGCCGGCATTCTCATCGCCGTCGTCGCGGCGACGGTGATCTACTTCACCTTCCGACGCCAGTGGCGGATCGCTGGATTCCTTCTCACGGCAATCGTGGTCGAGGTGTCGACCTACCGGCTGATCGCAGGCTTGGTGGCGCGCGATCGCCCAGATGTCGTGAAGCTCGACAACCTCAACCCCGCCCACAGCTTCCCGTCGGGGCACGTCGCCGCTTCTGTCGCCGTCTACTGTGGCATTGGGCTGTTGCTGACGTCCCGCACCCACAAGACGTGGCTCCGCGTGGTCATCTGGGCTGTCGCGATCTCGATTCCCACCCTGGTCGCAGTCTCGCGAATCTACCGCGGCGAGCATCATCCGGTGGACGTCATCGCAGGCGCGCTCCTCGGCGCCGGCGCCATTCTGGTCGCTGTGCTTGGGACACGAGTCGGAATCGTGGCCGACGAGCGGCGCAAGGCCCGGCTCGCAGAGGAAGGGCGGGCATGAGTTCCGTCGCGGTAGTTGCCAACTCGAACAAGAAGCTCGGAGGTGGTCTCCCTGAGTTGCGCCGGATACTCGAGCGCGAAGGAATCTCCGATCCGATCTGGCACGAGGTGGCAAAAAGCCGAGAAGCGCCCGAGTGCGTTCGACTGGCGATCGAGGCCGGCGCCGACCTGGTCTTCGTCTGGGGAGGGGACGGGATGGTCCAGCGGTGCGTGGGCGCCATCGCCCACACGAAGGCAACGCTGGCAGTCCTGCCGGCCGGTACTGCAAACCTCTTCGCGGCGAACCTCGAGATCCCGCACGACCTCCAAGGAGCAGTCGCGAATGGTCTTCGGGGGCGTCACAAGAAGTTCGACATCGGACGCATGAACGGAGAGGCATTCGCGGTATTCGCCGGAGCAGGCTTTGACGCGTCAATGGTGCACGACGCAAGCCGCAAGGTGAAGAAGAGGATCGGTCGCGCTGCTTACATCTGGTCGGGCGCCAAGAACCTGAGCGCGAAGGCCTTCGAGGCAAAGATCGACGTCGATGGCGAACGCTGGTTCGAGGGAAAAGCAAGCTGCATCCTCTTCGGCAACGTTCGCACCATTTCGGGGGGCCTCGAGTTGTTCGACGGCGCCAGACCCGATGACGGCATCCTCGACCTTGGTGTTGTGACCGCGGAGGGGCGAGTCGAATGGATGCGGACCCTCGCGCGTACCGCTCGCGGGCAGGCACGGCAGTCGCCGTTCGTGCGTACCACAAAGGGCCGTTCGATCAAGATCAAGTTCAATCGAAAAGTGCTCTATGAACTCGACGGCGGAGCTCGGATCAAGAAAAAGACCCTCCACGTCGACGTCGAACCGGACGCAGTCACGGTCTGCGTACCCGAGTCCGCCGCCGCATAGGACGAGGGAGCTGAGGACCGTGGCAACTCGCGTCAAGGGATCTCGCAAACGAGAGAGTCGAAGGGCAGCGGGCTCGTCCCTGGCGGGACTCAGCGCGAAGTTTCTGAACCGCGAGCTCTCGTGGCTCGACTTTGACGGGCGGGTACTTGACCTGGCTTCGGATCCAGGATTACCGCTGCTCGAGAGGGTCCGCCTATGCGGGATCGTCTCTTCCAACCTCGACGAGTTCTTTGCCGTACGCATGGCAAGACTCGAAACTCAAGTCGCTGGTTCAAGCGCGTCAACGTCCCCCGACGGCTTCTCACCCGCACAGACCCTTGCGCACGCCCGGCAAAGGGTTCTGACGCTCGGGGGCGCCCAGGATTTGCTCTGGCTCGAGGACCTGCGGCCGTCGCTGGAACACGAGGGGATCCGGATCATCTCGATCGACCAATGCGACCCCCGGGAGCTTCGGTCCTTGAGAAAGCAGTTCGAGCGGGAAATCCAGCCTCTGCTGACGCCGATCGCGGTCGGGCCGGCGGCGCCATTCCCGAATATCCCCGGACTCATGCTCAACATCGGCCTGATCGCCGATGGTGAGCTGGACAAGAAACAGCGATTCTTGCGTGTGAACGTGCCCCCTGACGTGCCTCGGTTCATCGACGCGGGTGGGCGCGGCGCAAAAGTTGCCGTGGAAGACGCGATTCTTCACTATCTGTCCGAGGTCGTAGGCGGGCGTGACGTCTCGGCCAGCGCGGTCTTTCGGATCACTCGTGACGCGAACTTCTCCATCGCCGACGACCCAGACGATCTCCTCGAGGCTCTCGAGAAGCAGCTCCTTCGTCGTCGCTTCGGGCCTATCGTGCGGCTGGAGACGAGCGGCGACGCAACACCGGAGATCGTCTCCATGCTGCAGGAGGAGCTGGGGCTCAGGCGAAGTCAGCTCTATGCGCGTAACGCGCCGCTCGGCCTCGACGGCCTAGCCGAGCTGACAAAAACCCGCGCGCCCAAGCTGAAAAATTCTTCGTGGAGGCCTGTGACGCGGCGTGGACTCGCCGAGCGCGATCCCGCCCAAATGCTCGCGCGGATCAAGCGCCGCGACATTCTCGTCCATCATCCGTACGACGCGTTCGACTCGAGCGTGCAAGCCTTCGTCTCGGCCGTCACCGATCCGAAAGTCGTCGCACTCAAGGCGACCGTCTATCGAACAGGCGATCCGTCGCCCACGCTCGCGTCCCTCGTCAAAGCCGCCAAGGAAGACAAGCAGGCGGTCGCGCTTGTCGAGGTGAAGGCGCGTTTCGACGAACGTTTCAACATCGGCTCGGCTCGGGCCCTCGAGCGGGCAGGTGTCGACGTGGTCTATGGGGTGCCCGACCTCAAGGTGCACGCCAAGCTGGCGCTCCTGATCCGGCAGGAGCGCGGCGGTGCTCGACGGTACGTTCACATCGGCACCGGCAACTACCACGCCTCGAATGCCTCGAACTACGAAGATCTGAGCCTCTTCACTGCCGATGAGGAGATCTCTGCCGATGTGGCGGAGGTCTTCAACGCGGTGACAGGGCTCAGACAGCCCCTATCTTTTCACAAACTTCTCGTCGGGCCATGGTTTCTCCGGGAAGGGCTCATGTACGAGATCGAGCGCGTGGTCGCTGCCGCCCGCGGAGGTGAGCCGGCCCGCATTCGTATCAAGGTCAACGCGCTCGCCGACCCCGAGATCACGGAGGCGTTGTATTCGGCGTCTTCGGCGGGCGTGACGATCGAGTTGATCACGCGCGGGATCTGCACGCTGCGTCCCGGCCTCCCAGGGCTCAGCGATCGGATCACGGTTCGCAGCGTTTTGGGGCGCTTCCTCGAGCACAGCCGGATCTTTTCGTTTCAGACGGGAGAGAGGACGACGACATGGATCGGCAGCGCCGACCTGATGCCGCGAAACCTCGACAGCCGCATAGAAGTCCTCGTTCCAGTCGAGGACGCGCGCCTCCGCGCTGAGATCGATGCGATCCTCGAGGCCCTTCTCGCGGACACCCGCAGCTCGTGGGATCTCGACAGCGAGGGGACCTGGCATCGGACGAAGTCAGGCCCGGGAGAGTCCGCTCGGTCGGCCCAGGAGAAGCTCATGGCTCAGGCCGTGAAACGCACAGCAAAGCGCTCGAAACGCTGACGCGCTATCGATTTCGCGATGAGGCGATTCGCCGCTCGAGGGCATTCAAGCGCTCTGCGATCTCATGGAGCTCCTCCAGCTCGTCGAGCTCAGCCTCCTGGAACGTTTCCGACAACTCCTCCTGCGACTCCTCGATGCGAGCCGACAGGAATCGTCCTGCAACGGCACCCGTCAGCACAGCGACGAATCCAATACCGATGAGCATGAGCGCCATGCCAAGAGCACGACCGGCCGTGGTCTTGGGGAACTCGTCGCCGTAACCAACGGTTGTAACGGTGGAGACCGCCCACCAGAGGCCGTCCCAGCTCGACGCGCCCTTTTCGATCGATGAGTACGCCGCGCCGGCGAACACCGTCGTCAGCACCGCGAGCAGCGCAGCCCACGTAACTCCTTCGACCGAGAAGAGATGCCTAGCGACTCGCCCGAGCCGAAGGAGCGGAAGCAGGCGAAACAGCCGAAACAACCGCAGTGCCTGGAAACTCGCAGGAAGGAACGGTGGCGTCAGGATCACGATGGCGATTTCGAGCGGGTGCCTGCGGATCCAGCGCCACCGTTGACGGACGATCGTGAGCATGACAGCGGCCTCGACCGCGAAGGCTCCCCAGATCACCCAGTTCAGGACATCCGCGACGGGGCCCCAGCGTTCGCCCGCGCCGGATTCCTCGATCACGAGGACGGGTATCACAAGCAGCGCCGCGATGAGCATCGGCACCTGGAATGCTCGTTGTACCCTGAGCTCGCGTTCGTCCAAGCGCGCTTCTTCGGAAGTGCGCTCACGGTCCTCCGCTTCCTGGCGCAGGACATCGGCCGGGTCTGCGGTTGAGGGGCGGGCTTCCGTTAGCGGAATCGGGTTCACTTCCCGGATGCGGCTGATGCGGGCTTGCCCGCGGCCATCCGAACCAGCGCCCAGAGGTTTCGTCTCGTCAGCGGCACTGTGCCCCACGCGGGCGAGACTCCTGTCGAGTTGCGCGGAACACGGACTCGGAGCGCTCCCGGCAGTGAACTGAAGCGCAGGGGTGGCGTGAGCAGGAGCGCCTCCCCGTCCAGGCCGACGGCCACCGGTTCGCTCGCCCGCACCTCGAACTCGACCGAAGACCATTGCCGCACGCTGCCGAAGCGCCGCTGCTGAGCGATCGTCCCGAGTGTGACCAGCTTCGCGACCGCCGCAGCGCCGTTCAGACTGGTGGTGAAGATCCCGAGCCGCCCCGTGTCGAGGTGGGTTCTTGTGCCCGCGCCGCGAAAGCGTCGCAGCTGGTACGGATTGTTGGAGACGATGACAAGTGACGCGCCCGCCCAGTCCGTCGCGTCGGGCACGTCGAACTCGAGATCGCAGCAATAGGCTTCCTGCCCCATCACGTCCGGCAGCATCTGCCTCCACGTCCCCAGCTTCGCGTCGCGATACCTGTCGGACTGCACGACCCGCGCGTAGATGCCGAGCGAGGCATTGTTGACGAAGATGCGTTCGTTGAGCCGAGCGAGGTCGATGCGGCGTTCGACTCCGTCGGTGAATGCGTCGAGTGCGCCGACGACGTCGTCCCGGTCAAGCCCGAGATCCAGAGCGAAGTGATTTCGGGTCCCGGCGGGAACGCAGACGTGGGCGACGTCTTCCTCCATGGCGACGGACGCGACCAATGCCTGCGACCCGTCGCCTCCTGCCATTCCGATGACGTCCGCTCCCCGTGTAGCTGCCCGCTTGGCGAGACTGCAGAGGTCGTCGCCTGGACCGAGCAGCAGGGGCTCGATGCTCCGCCTCCTCGCCTCTTCCGTCAGGTTGAAACGCGCAGCCTTTCCGTCGCCGGAGCGGGGGTTGATGATCAACACGCCCGTTCGGGCTGGCTGCGCTGGCCGCGCATGGCGATGGATCGTGTGGGCTGAATCGGGCTGATGGCGAGCGGCGTAGCGGGCGGCAAAGCCGAAGATCGCGAGCGCTGCTGCCAAGATGAGCATCTGGTACTTCTGGTCGTAGCCGTACGTGATGAGCGCGACGAGTGCGAGGAAAGCTGGAAGGAGCATGAGCAGGCGAATCCGACCTCGCCTGATCACGAGAAACGATCCGCAGTAGACCAGCAAGAAAATGGCCCCGAACGAGAGGATGAGGCCAACGGGATCGTTCGCAACCATCGAGAGAGCTATCCACGCGATTCCGATAGCCGCGACCAGTGCGACTATCGCGGCGAGTTGCGCCGCACGATTCGTTCGCGGCGTGTGCCCTTGCTGGTCGAGCGGGGCCTCGGGCGAAGACATGCGCGCTCCTACATAGCCGTCAACGCCGACCGGGTGCTGGAGCCGGTGAAAGCCTCGCCGAGATCTGGAGCGGAGCCCATGCCCACCCTACCACCGGCCCAGCCGTCACGCTCCGCCAGCTCAAAATCGCTGCGCCTTGCGAACCTACGTCGACGCCGTACGATGGACAGGGTTCTGCTCTTTGGACTTCGCACACTTGCTGGGTTGGGAGAGAATGGCAAAGGCCAACGCGAACGAGATCATCGATCGTCCGTCAGGGACCAACGGAGATGCGCCCGTATTCGGCAGCGGCGAACTCGAGATCTCCGCTCCTCCCGAGCGAGTCTGGGCCGTGCTGACTGACTTCGATCACTGGCCGGCTTGGAACGCTGATGTCAAGTCAATGCAGCTCAAGGGGTCGGTCGCTCCAGGATCCGAGTTCCGTTGGAAGGCAGGACCCGGAACGATCAGTTCTCGGATCGAGCGGGTAGAGCCTCCGCTCCTTATCGTCTGGACAGGCAACACGCTCGGCATCAAGGCGACCCACGTCTGGATGCTCAAGCCGCAGAATGGCAGCACGCTTGTGCAGACAGAGGAGTCGTATGACGGACTGGTTGCCCGCATTTTGCGCCGCCCACTTCAGAAGACGCTAGACGGCGTGCTCGAGCGCGCGCTGCGGTATCTCAAAGCCGAGGTCGAGCGGCAAGGCGCTGCACACGCTCCATAGCTCCGCTCGGAGCCGGCTCGCTGGGGAAGGGTGGCTGTCCGGACGTCGCGAAATTTTCCGCCTGCACGCTCGGGCCGCCCTACTGTCGTTGAGCACTTTTGCCCCAGCGCCTCGCATTGCTTCACATCGGCAACTGGAAACGCAGAGACCGCGATGCTTCGGACGCGGGTCCGATTCCCGCCACCTCCATCGTAGGTTTCAAGCCAAAAATAACGGGGGAGCTCGCGATCGAGCCCCCCGTCAAACGCTCCCAAACGGCCTAATGTCGCGAGATCAGCTACTCATGGCGGCCATCGCGGCCTTGGCGCGCTCAGCCATCTCCTCGGGAGGGACGTCCTCGATGTGAGTCGCGACCGACCAGGAGTGACCGAACGGATCCGTGATCGTCCCGAAGCGGTCGCCCCAGAATTGATCCGCGACTTCCATCGAAACGGTCGCGCCTGCATCAACAGCCCGCTGGACGAATGCGTCGACGTTCTCGACGTAGAGGAAGACGCTCGCGGTTGTTCCTCCCAGCTCCTTTGGCGTCCTCGTCGAGGCCTGCGGGAACGGGTCGGAAAGCATCACCAGGGAGTCCCCGATCTGGATCTCCGCGTGTCCGATCTTCCCGTCCGGTGCCTCCATGCGGCCCCGTTCCTTGGCGCCGAACGCCTTCTTGTAGTACTCGAGCGCCTCTGCTGCGTCGTCGACGGCCAGGTAGGGAGTGGCGGTGTGGTAGCCCTCTGGAATCGGCTTAACGCTCACGTCTTTCCTCCTTTTGCGCGTTTGACGCAGAGACCTTAGCGCCCATTCCCGCCATCTTCTGTCGTCTTTATGGATTAATGTCCGCCTCGTGCGCGCGAGCCGCCTTGTCTCGTTCTTGCTCCTACTGCAGACGCGAGGACAATTGACCGTCACCGACCTCGCCGAGAAGCTCGAGGTCTCTGAGCGCACCGTGCAACGCGACGCGCACGCGCTCGCGACCGCGGGTGTTCCGATCCTTTCGGTGAGGGGGCCTGCGGGCGGCTACCGCCTCGAGCGGGGCTACCGGACGAAGCTGACCGGCCTCGACGCCTCCGAGGTGGAGGCGCTCTTCGTCGGGCCGGCAGCCGACCTCGGGCTCGGGCACGAACTCGCGGCGGCGCGCCTGAAGCTGCTCGCGTCATTACCCGCGGATCTGCAGGAGCGCGCGGGCCGCGCCGAGCAGCTCTTCCACGTCGATACACAGAGATGGTTTCGGGAGCAGGAGCGCGTCCCGCACCTGCCGGTGATCGCGGGGGCTTTGTGGCGCGGGCGTCGCCTCGACATCCGGTACCGGGAGGGGACGGCCATCGTCTCCCGCCGGCTCGATCCGCTCGGCCTGATCTCCAAGGTCGGCGTGTGGTATCTGCTGGCACGGCGGCGCGGGGAGGAGAGGGTCTACCGCGTGTCGCGCATCGCTTCGGCTCGGGAGAGGCCGGAGCCGTCAACTCGGCCGGCGAACTTCGACCTTGCCACCGCCTGGGCCCACCGGTCTGAGGCGTTCGAGCGAGGGCACGCGCGGATCGAGGTGACAGTGCGCGTCCCCCGCAGCCAGGTCCGCTACCTCCGAGCGGCCCGTATCGTCGACGAGGGGGAGCGCCCGACGGTGATCGCGCAGTTCGAGGGGATCGACCATGCGTTCCACAACCTCCTCGCCTACGGAGCGCATGCCGAGGTGATCGCCCCACAGGCACTTCGAGAGCGGATCGCGGCCGAGACCGCCGAGACCGCTGCTCTGTACGCGTCGTCGAAGACGGGTCCCAGTTTGGCCAGGCGAGCTCGAGCTCGTTCAGGAACCGGGCGAACCGCTCTCGGCTAGACGAAGAGCCACGGTCGCCCGTGGCTCTTCGCCCTCGCTTGCCGGTCTCGGCCTGACCGTCTGTCCCAACATCGCCGGGCCGGCTGGGCATGAGGACTCTTGGAGGCCGTCCGCGACGCGACGAGGACGTTAGGCTGATCGCATCCTCGAGCTCGACACTCCTCACGGACTTGCACGAGCGCATCTACATCCTGCCGACTCACCGGTCGCTGCGCTCGTGCTCGGGCACGGGGCGGGCGGCGGGATCGAGTCTCCCGATTTAGTTGGCGCGACCAGCGCGGCCCGGCTCCGAGGGCTGAGCGTCGCACTCGTCGAGCAGCCCTACCGCGTCGCGGGTCGGCGCAGCCCGGCTCCACCGAGGCAGCTCGACACTGCCTGGAGCGCGGTCATCTCGCAACTTCGCGCCGACCCACTCAGCGGGCTCCCCCTCGTGACCGGCGGTCGATCGTTGGGCGCGCGGGTCGCGTGTCGGACCGCAGCCCAAACCGGGGCGGTCGCCGTCCTGTGTCTCGCGTTTCCCCTCCATCCGCCTGGCCGTCCCGAAAAGAGCCGCCTCCCCGAGCTCGACGCCGTGAACGTCCCGGCCCTCGTGGTCCAGGGCGA
>Ga0190270_10000544_pt1 | contig 16398 bp, 15 predicted proteins | sample Popmic320T_FD_133748 | JGI IMG/M metagenome (GOLD analysis project Ga0190270, IMG submission 133748) | Populus adjacent soil microbial communities from riparian zone of Weber River, Utah, USA - 320 T | ecosystem: Environmental > Terrestrial > Soil > Riparian zone | place: USA: Utah | collected...
CTGGCTGCGGATCGACACCTACTTCCGCGGAGGAACCGACAACCCGCAGGTCTTTTTCCAGCCGATGATGTGCCAGCACTGCGAGAAGGCGCCGTGCGAGGTCGTCTGCCCGGTGAACGCCGCCGTCCACGACGCCGAGGGGTTGAACCTGCAGGTCTACAACCGCTGCGTCGGCACTCGCTACTGCGCGAACAACTGCCCGTGGAAGGTGCGCCGCTTCAACTACCTGCTCTTCGGCGATTGGGACACGCCGAGTTTGAAGCTCGCGCGCAACCCTGAAGTCACCGTACGCTCGCGCGGCGTGATGGAGAAATGCACGTTCTGCCTCCAGCGCATTATGGGCGCCAAGATCGCGTCCGAGAACCAGAACCGCGAGGTGCGAGACGGTGAGATTCAAACCGCCTGCCAGTCGGCCTGCCCGACCGAGGCGATCATCTTCGGCGACATCGGGCCAAAGAGTAATCGCCAGGGGCCGGAGACGCGCGTGGCAAAGCTCAAGGCGGAGCCGCGCAATTACGCGGCGCTGGGCGAATTGAACACCCGCCCGCGCTTGACTTATCTGGCCGCGATTCAGAACCCGAACCCCGAACTCGGCGGCGATCACAGCAAGTCAGGAGAGAAGCATGGCTGAAGTAAATAGAGAGGCCGAAGGCTACGTCGACCTTCGACCGCCGGTCATGGGGCCGGGGCAGAATTTCAACTCGATCGCCAAGAAGATCGGCGACATCGTGACGATGCGTGGCTTCAAGAAGGGCTGGGTATTCGGATTCCTGATCGTCTTTCTGGGGTCGGTGATGATGTTCAACACCATCGCCTATCTGGTCCTGAAGGGCGTGGGGATCTGGGGCAACCAGATTCCGGTCGGCTGGGCGTTCGACATCATCAACTTCGTCTGGTGGATCGGAATCGGGCACGCGGGCACGCTGATCTCGGCGATCCTACTGCTGCTCAGGCAGGGGTGGCGCAACTCGATCAACCGGTTCGCTGAGGCGATGACGCTTTTCGCGGTCGCCTGCGCGGGACTATTCCCGCTCTTTCACACCGGGCGCCCGTGGATGGCCTATTACCTCTTCCCGATCCCTAACACGATGAGCATGTGGCCGCAATTCCGCAGCCCGCTGATGTGGGACGTCTTCGCGGTCACGACCTATATGACGGTCTCGGCGCTCTTCTGGTTTATGGGACTGGTCCCCGACTTCGCCACGATGCGCGACAGCGCCAAGAAGAAGTGGCAGAGGTTCGTCTTCGGCATGCTGGCGATGGGCTGGCGCGGCGACGCGCGGCACTGGCATCGCTACGAGACGGCGTATTTGCTGCTTGCCGGGCTTTCGACGCCGCTGGTGCTCTCGGTCCACACGATCGTGTCGTTCGACTTCTCGACCGGCATCGTCCCGGGCTGGCACGCCACTATCTTCCCGCCCTACTTCGTGGCGGGCGCCGTCTACGCCGGCTTCGCGATGGTGCTTACGCTGGCCATCCCGGTGCGCAAGTTTTACGGCCTCGAAGATTTCATTACCATGCGCCACATTCGCAATTGCTGCAAAGTGATGCTGGCTACCGGATTGATCGTCGCCTACGGTTATTTGATGGAAGCCTTCTTCGCCTGGTACAGCGGCAATACCTTCGAGCTGTTTATGATGAAGAACCGCATGTTCGGCCCGTATGGGATGATCTACTGGTTGCTGATCCTCTGCAACGTGTTGGTCCCGTCGTTGCTCTGGTGGAAGAAGATGCGCGATAACCTGTTCGTGATCTTCATCATCTCGATGTTCATCAACGTGGGCATGTGGCTGGAGCGCTTCGTGATCATCGTCATGAGCCTCAACCGCGACTTCACCCCGTCGGCGTGGCGCTTCTATAAACCGACGATCTTCGACTTCACTATGTTCTTCGGGACGGTCGGCTTCTTCCTGACGCTGATGTTCCTCTTCATACGCTTCGTCCCGATGATCCCGATCTTCGAGATGAAAACGCTGCTGCCCGAAGCCAAAGTGGACGAAAGGAAGATCAAGGAGCTCGAACGCGAGGAAGGCCGCGGGCCAATCGGCTCATCGCCGCTCCCGCAGTATGGAGATTGATGTAGGGGCGCGTATTCCGCGCCCCTACGCCTCGATGACGGAGGCTGGCGGGGAAAACCTGCCCCTACGCTGTTGTCGCAATTATTTATCAAAGGCCATTCTTTAGAGACAAGGTTTGGTTTATGACAACCCAGGAAGAACTGATTAGAGAGGAAGCGTTGACGACGGCGGAAGGCGGAGGGAATTACGGCCTGATGGCCGAGTTCGATTCCCCGAGCGCGGTCGTCGCGGCGGCGCGGCGGATTTACGGGGCGGGTTATCGCCGAATCAACGCCTATTCGCCATTCCCGATCGAAGAGCTTTCGCATGCCATCGGGTTTCACCGCGATTACGTGGCGCTGTGTACGCTGATTTGTGGCGTCCTCGGCGCGGTGGGCGGCTTCACGCTTCAGTACTGGACCGGGGGCATCGATTACCCGCTCAACGTCGGCGGGCGTCCGCTGATGAGCCTGCCGTCGTTCATTCCGATCACGTTTGAATGCACGGTGCTGCTGGCGGCGTTCGGCGCTTTCCTCGGCAACCTGCTGATGAACCGGTTGCCGCAGCCCTATCACCCGACCTTCAACGTGCCGAGCTTCGCTCGCGCGTCGCAGGACCGCTTCTTCCTGTGCGTCAAATCGGACGACCCGATGTACAACAGGACGAAGACTCGCGCCTTCCTTGAAAGCCTGGGAGCGATAGAGGTAAGCAATGTCGAAAAGTAGATTGAAAATAGTCGGTCTGGTGGTCTGCCTGGCGGCGGTCTTCTCGGTTTCGGCCTGCCGGCAGGACATGCACGACAACCCACGGTTCGAAGTCAACGAGGACGGCGCGAACCGGCAGCCGCCCGAAGGCACGGTCGCGCGCGGCTCGCTTGCGCTGGCCGTCGCTGCGCCGAAGGCGGCAGTGCCGGGGCAGGTCGGTTCGGTCGGCGAGGACGGATTCCCGTTCAAACTCAGCGCTGACGCCGAGACGCGCAAGAAAGAGATCGTAGAGATTCTCGATCGCGGCGAGAGCCGGTTCAACATCACGTGCCTGCCCTGCCACGGCAAACTGGGCGACGGCAACGGAATGGTCGCGCTGCGGGGGTTCCGCCATCCTCCGACTTATCACCAGGATCGTTTGCGCAACGCCCCGACCAGCCACTTCTACGACGTAATGACCAACGGCTTCGGCGCGATGCCGAGCTACGCCGAGGTCGTGACGCCGGAAGACCGCTGGAAGATCATCGCCTACATCCGCGCGCTGCAGGCGAGCCAGAACGCCAAAGCCGGCGAACTATCCGAATCGGACAGGCAAAAGTTGGAAGCGGCTGACAAGGCGGGCGAGAAATCGGGCGCGCCCGCGCCCACTCCAGGAGGACATGGCAATTGACGAACAATAATTTCACTCCTCCGGCCGATCTCGGACGGGTCCAAAACATCTCGGTGGGCGTCGGGTTGGTCGGCATACTCGGTTGGATTATCGGCGCCGTCCTTTCGAGTAATAGAATAGACACTTTCTTTCATTCTTACCTGGTCGCATTCATCTTTTGGACGAGCGTCGCGCTCGGTTGCCTGGGACTGTTGATGGTCCAATACCTGGGCGGCGCGAGCTGGGGGCTGTTGATCAGGCGGCAGATGGAAGCCGGCGCGCACACGCTCTGGCTGATGCTCCTTCTGTTTCTGCCGATCGCGATTCTGGGGCTGCATAGCCTGTACGAGTGGTCGCACGACCCGGACACGATCCAGAACGCGGCGACGCGCGCGCTGATCGATCACAAAAGGCCGTGGCTCAACGAGAGAGGATTCCTCATTCGCGGCGTCATTTATTTCATCGTCTGGATCGGATTGGCGACCTACCTGCGCAAATGGTCGAAGCAGCAGGACGAGAACCGCGACATGAGCGGCGTGCAGCGGGCGCAGAATCTGAGCGGCCCCGGATTCGTGCTCTACGGCATTGCGGTCACGTTCGCGGGAGTCGACTGGGTGATGTCGCTCGACCCCGAATGGTTCTCGACGATCTTCGGGCTGTTGATGCTGATCGGGCAGGGCGTTTTGGCGCTGGCTTTTTTGATCACGGTCGGGGTCTACCTGTCGGGGCGCGAGCCGATGGATCGCATCTACCAGGCGAAGCATTTCCACGATTTGGGCAAGCTGTTGTTGGCGGCTGTGATGGTCTGGGCCTACTTCTCGTTCTCGCAGTTGCTGATCATCTGGTCGGGCAATCTGCCCGAAGAGATTCCCTGGTACCTGGAACGATTCAGAGGCCAGTGGCGGTGGTTAGGCGTGGCCTTGATCCTGCTCAATTTCGCGCTGCCGTTCCTTATGCTGCTGTCGCGCGATCTGAAGCACAACCGGCGTCGCCTGATGGGGGTGGCCTGGCTGTTGATCGCGATGCGCTTCGTCGACCTGCTCTGGCTGATCGCGCCGGAGTTCGAAGGCGGGCACTCGGGGGAGGCCCGTCATTATGGGCTGTCGGTCGCGAGCTACATCAATTACGCAGCCGCGGTGATCGGGGTGGGGGGCTTCTGGCTCGGTTGGTTCTTCTACCAACTGCGCCAACGCGCGTTGGTCCCGCACAACGATCCTCAATTGCGCGAGGTGTTGGCCAGGGGCGAGCATCTTTTGAGTTTTGAAGGATATTGAGATTTGGACGCCGGTACAGTACCGCGCGCGTAAGCAAGCGGTCGCTTTATCAGTCAGCCGCGCAGCAATCGCGCGCGGCGCTGTAACAACCAACGCGCGTGGCGCCGTACCAGCCAATGAGATTTAAGATATGAGCGATCATAATCCGCATCACGATCCACATCATGGGCATGACCCGCATAATCCGGACCACGGTCAGGTCGAAAGCAGCGCGGTGTCGCCTAAACCGGTCTTGCTATTTCTGGCCGTCCTGTTTGTCGCCACGTCGTTCGTCTTTTTCGTAGTCAAAGGGTTGGATTATGGCTTCAGAAAGCTCGACACGATGAACCAGGGGCAGCCCGCAACTCAGGTCCAAACCGGTGACCGCATACTGCCGCCCGAGCCTTTGCTTCAGGGCGCGCCGGGACAGGGATCGACCACGACCACTGATAAGCCTACCGACCTCCCGCTCGAAGCGATGGAGAATCTTCGCAAGAGCACGGACGAAAAGCTCAACGGTTATGGCTGGGTAGATAAGCCGGGCGGCGTCGCGCATGTCCCGATCGACCGCGCGAAGGCTATGATCGCCGAGAAGGGGTTGCCCGCGCTTCCGTCGCCCACGATCTCCGAAGAGTTAGAGAAGGCCGAGACGGTGAGGCAAGAGATCGGCGTCGCCGGCTCGAACGCGGGTCGGGTGATCAGTGTTCAGAAGCCGACCCAGCAACCGGTTCCGCAGCCGACCCGACAACCGGCTCCGCAACCGGCGCAACCGCAGTCGGCTCAGCCGCAGCAGGTTCAACCCCAACAACATTGAGGGGAAGGTAAAGACATAGAGATGTTTGCGTACAAACTACAAAGGTCGAAAAACGGCAGGGGAATCGCGCTCCGCGCATTAGCGGCTGTGTTGTTACTGTCGCCATTCGCCTTTGGTATTCGCGCCTCGGCGCAGCCGGCAGGCGTGCGTCCGCCTGTCTTGAAAGACGTCGGCATCGATCAGCTTTTGAACAACCAGGTCCCGCTCGACCTGGAGTTCCGCGACGAGAGCGGGCGGACAGTCAAGCTGGCAGAGTATTTCAAGGACAGGCCGGTCGTGCTGTCGCTGGTCTATTACGACTGCCCGCGCCTTTGCACGCAGGTGCTGACCGGGTTGCTCGGCGCGATGAAGGCGCTGCCGATGACTCCGGGCAAGGAGTTCGTCAATTTGAGCGTGAGCTTCGATCCGCGCGAAACGCCTCAGTTGGCGGCGGCGAAGAAGGTGGAATATCTGAAACGGTATGACAGGCCCGGCGCGGAAGCCGGCTGGCATTTCCTGACCGGCGACGAGGCTGCCATCCAGGCCCTGACGAAGGCCGTCGGATTTCGCTACGTCTGGGACCCGGTGACGAAGCAGTATGCCCACGCGGGCGGCATTATGGTCTTAACTCCGCAGGGCAAGATCTCGCGTTATTTTTACGGGATCGAATACGCGCCGCGCGACCTGCGCTTCGGCGTAATCGACGCCTCGGCGGGGAAGGTCGGATCGCTCGCCGACCAGGTCATTCTTTACTGTTATATGTACGACCCGGATCGTGGGACCTACGGTCTGGTCGTGATGCGCTTGCTGCGGATCTTCGGCGGCCTGACGGTGGTGACTCTGCTGGCGCTGTTTCTTTACCTGAGGCGCAAGGAGAAACAGAGGGAGGCGCGGTGGAAGGCGGAAGACCTGGCCAGTAACGCATCATAGGGCGAGATATGGCATATGAAATATAATTTGATTTGATTATGAACCCATCATTACTGATTCAAATCCCATTCTTCCCGGAGCAGGCGTCGAACTTCGCCTTCGAGATTGACCTGTTCTATCTCTTCCTGTGCGCTCTGACGGCATTTTTCACCGTGTTAATAGCCGCAGCGGCGATCTACTTTCTGATCAGATATCGCCGCCGCAGCCAGGGCGAGGTCCCCGAGCAGATTGAGGGTCATCTGAAGCTCGAAATCGCATGGACGGTGATCCCGTTCGTGATCTCGATGTTCATCTTCGCGTGGGGCGCGAAGCTCTATTACCAAATGTACACCCACCCGAAGGACGCGCTGGAGATATTCATCACCGGCAAGCAGTGGATGTGGCGCGCGCAGCACCCGGACGGCCAGCGTGAGATCAACGAGTTGCACGTGCCACTGGGCCGCCGCGTCAAGCTGACGATGACCAGCGAAGACGTGATCCACGCGTATTACATCCCGGCGTTCAGAACCAAGACCGACGTGGTGCCAGGGCGATATACGACCTCCTGGTTCACCCCGACCAAGGTCGGCACGTATCATCTCTTCTGCGCCGAGTATTGCGGCACCCAGCATTCGGGAATGATCGGCAAGGTCACCGTCATGGAGTATTCGGATTACCAGGCCTGGCTGCGCGGCGTTCCGAGGGAGAAATCGCCCGCCGAGGCCGGCCAGCAACTCTTCACCAGTCTGGCCTGCAGCAACTGTCATGTGGAGAACAACACCGGACGTGGCCCGTCGCTGCAAAACCTCTTCGGCACGGACGTCAAGCTCGCCAACGGCGCCACTGTGAAAGTGGACGAGACCTACCTGCGCGAATCGATCCTCAACCCGGGAGCCAAGGTCGTGGCCGGTTACACGAACGACATGCCGACGTTCCAGGGGTTGGTGACTGAAGAGCAGGTGGCGATGATTATTCAATACATAAAATCCATAGGGCCGAAACAGGGCGCGGCGTCGACGACCGCGCCGTCCGCCGCGTCGCCGGCGCCGGCGGCGCAAGGGGTTGAGCGACCGGCGCTCCCGCAGGCGGCGAAACCCGCCGCGCCGCAGGGCGAACAACCGAAACAGGACTGATAGGACATTTATATGGCAAGCGAAGAAATTATCAGGTCAGAAGGCCGCAAGAATTATCTGAACGCCGCAACGACGGTGAAGTCGTGGCTGTTGACGCTCGATCACAAGAGGATCGGACTGCTCTATCTGTTCGCGATCTCGTTCTTCTTCGCCATCGGCGGCATCTACGCGATGCTCATCCGGCTGGAGTTGGTGACGCCCGAGGGGGATCTGTTGACGCCGGAGTTTTACAACCGCATCTTCACGATGCACGGCGTGACGATGATCTTTTTCTTCCTGATCCCGTCGATTCCGGCGGTCCTGGGCAATTTCTGCCTCCCGCTGATGCTGGGCGCGAAGGACGTCGCCTTCCCGAGGCTCAACCTGATGAGCTGGTACGTCTTCATGATCGGCGGCAGTATGATGCTGTTCACGATGATCAGTGGCGGCATCGACACCGGCTGGACGTTCTATCCGCCGTACAGCTCGATCTACTCGAACAGTCAGGTCACGATCGCGGGCGTTTCGATCTTCGTCACCGGGTTCAGCTCGATCCTCACCGGATTGAACTTCATGGTGACCATCCACACGATGCGCGCGCCCGGGTTGACCTGGTTCCGGTTGCCGCTCTTCGTCTGGGCGCAATACGCGACTAGCCTGATCATGGTGCTCGGCACGCCGGTTATCGCGATCACGGTGCTGGCGCTGGCGTTCGAGCGCACGATGCAGATCGGCATCTTCGATCCGAAACTCGGCGGCGACCCGGTCCTCTTCCAGCACATGTTCTGGTTCTACTCGCACCCGGCGGTCTACATCATGATCTTGCCCTCGATGGGCGTGATCAGCGAGCTGATCGCCACGATGACGCGCAAACGCATCTTCGGTTATAACTTCGTGGCCTTCTCGTCACTGGCCATTGCGGTCTTCGGCTTCCTGGTCTGGGGTCATCACATGTTCACCACCAGCCAGTCAATGTACACCGGAATGGTCTTCTCGCTGATCAGCTACGCGGTGGCGATTCCGTCGGCGATCAAGACGTTTAATTGGACGGCGACGATCTACAAAGGCTCCGTCTCGTTCGACACGCCGATGATCTACGCCCTGGCATTCCTGGGGTTGTTCACCGTCGGCGGAATGACCGGATTATTCCTGGCCGCGCTGGGGCTCGACATTCCCTTGCATGACACTTACTTCGTCGTCGCGCACTTCCATTACGTGATGGTGGGCGGCCAATTGATCGGCTTCCTGGGCGGGTTGCATTACTGGTGGCCGAAGATCACGGGGCGGATGTATTCGGAGTTTCTGGGCAGAATCTCGGCGATAATCATCTTCATCGGATTCAACCTGACGTTCATGCCGCAGTTCATCCTGGGCCAGATGGGAATGCCGCGCCGCTATCACGCTTACCCGCCGGAATACCAGGTGCTGCACGTCTTGTCGAGCGCGGGCGCCTCGATCCTGGCGGTCGGATTCATCCTGCCGGTCTTTTACCTGGCGTGGTCGCTCATATACGGCGAGAAGGCGGGAGCGAATCCGTGGAGGGCCTCGGGGCTGGAATGGCAAACCCCGTCGCCGCCGCCGACCGAGAACTTCACTTACCAGCCTGTGATCACGCACGAGCCTTATGAGTTCGAGCACGTCCCGGAGATCAAACAGGATCGCGAGGCTGAATTGCAAAGGGCATAAGGGCAGTGGATAGTGGATAGTGGATAGTGGGTAGCGGCAAAATGCTGAAATTACTGCCCACTGCCCACTGCCCACTAACCACTATCCGCTGATAGGAGAATTACTTTGGCTGAACACGCGACTCATGTTGAAGGGCTGGCGCACCATTTCGTCAGCATGGAACAGCAGAAAGAAGCTGGAATGGTCGGAATGTGGCTCTTCCTGTTGACGGAAGTCATGTTCTTCGGCGGGCTGTTTCTGGCCTACACGATCTATCGCACCATTTATCCGCAAGGCTTCCTCTACGGCAGCCACTTGCTCAACGTCCCGCTCGGCGGAACCAATACGGTCGTGCTGATCGTCAGCAGCTTGACGATGGCGATGGCGGTCTATTATTCGCAAAAGGGCGAGAAGAAGAAGCTCATAGGTTTTCTCACCGCCACGTTGTTATTGGGCCTGGCCTTTCTGGTGATCAAATATTTCGAGTACGCGTCGAAAATCCAAGACCATCTCTTCCCGGCAGTAGGCTTTTACGCCCCCGAAACGGGCGGCCCTCACGGAGTGCCCCTGGAGTTGCAACAGCCGGTGCGCGTCTTCCTGTGGATATACTTCATGATGACGGGGCTGCACGCGCTGCACATGATCGTCGGCGCGGGCATCCTGATCACGCTGATTTTGATGGCGCGGAAGGGCAAGTTTACCAAGAATTACAACTCGCCGGTCGAGATCAGCGGCCTCTATTGGCACTTCGTTGACATCGTCTGGATATTCCTCTTCCCGCTGCTCTACCTGACGGGCTTCCACTTTGGCAAACACTGATATATCGAGAGGGGTTATGGCAGATCGTTCTCACGATGATTCTCATGGGCATCCTGAAAATCCCATCAAATATTATATAGGTGTCTTCACTCTTCTGATGGTAATGACCGTGCTGACGGTTTACGTCGCTCAGTTCGATTTGGAGAAATACTGGGGTCCGCTCAACGCTCTAGTCGCGCTGACCATCGCCGCCATCAAGGCGACGGCGGTCATACTGATCTTCATGCACGTGCGCTGGAGTTCGCGCCTGACGCAGGTAATCGTGGTGGCGTCCGTGTTCTGGTTGCTCATCATGTTGTCTTTCACCCTAAGCGATTACTTCACGCGCGGCGGCTGGCCGATCGGTCTCGGCGAGTATTGACAGAGACCGGGCGCAAAGCCGAGTCGAATTTGCGCCGCTCAGTCGGATCGGAAGCGATCCTGAGCGGCGCTTTTCTATTTACTGGCCGTACTGAATTATGCTGGATGGCGCCAGCGGATGTTTTGGCGCTTCATTTACTTGAAATACGCGCACACTTCATTATTGCTTATGACTCTGGTTCAAGGCTTGTTGCTGTTCAGCGCGGCGATGATGGCAGGGATGATCAATTCGGTGGCGGGCGGCGGGACGCTGGTGACTTTTCCGGCGCTGATCTGGTCGGGGCGTCCTGAAATAATCGCGAACGCCACAAGCGCGCTGGCGCTCGTGCCAGGCACGTTGTCGAGCGCCTACGGCTATCGCGGAGAGACGCTGAAGGCGCCGCGGAAATTCCTCTACCTGCTGATCCCCAGCGTCGCGGGGGGCGTGATCGGCGCGATGTTGCTCAAAAGAACCCCGCCTGTTACATTCGCCGCGCTGGTCCCTTTTCTAATTCTCTTCGCCACGGTCTTGTTTATGCTCCAGGAGTCGGTTCAACGCTGGCTTCGGTCGGGAGCTTCGGCTCATCAAGAAGCGACTGCGAGCTGGATGATCGGCGCGAGCTTCTATCAATTTCTAGTGGCGGTATACGGTGGGTATTTCGGCGCGGGCATCGGCATCCTGATGCTGGCCGTGCTCGGCATTATGGGCCTGAGCGACATCCATCAGATGAACGGGCTGAAGAACATCTTCGGCTCGGTGATCAACGGAGTCGCCGCCGTCTATTTTATGTTCGCGGGGCTGGTCGATTGGCCGCCGGCCGCTTTAATGGCCGCGGGCTCGATCATCGGCGGTTACGGCGGGGCGGGGATCGCGCGCCGTATGGGGCAGAAATTCGTGCGCCGCGTCGTGATCCTGGTAGGATTCGCGATGGCGGTCTCTTTGTTTTTCAGGGGGAAGTGATTTCAATGCAGGCGGCGGCTCCGAACATTCCGAATGACAGAACAGTCGATCTCAAAAAGGTCTACGACGCGATCGTCGTCGGATCGGGCGCGGCGGGCGGAATGGCAGCTTACGTGTTGGCCTCGGCGGGCATGAAGACGCTGCTGCTCGAAGCCGGCAGGCGCATCGACACGACCGAGGAATTGAAATCGACCGAGTGGCCCTACGAACACCCGCGCCGGGGGGAGATGCCGCCCGACCATCATGGGCTGGCGCTCAACGAATACACCATCCGCAAACCGCCATACGCCGAGGGCCTCAAGGCGAACCACGCGCATTCTTACGTGCAGGGCTGGGGCGGCAGCGATTACAGCAAGAACATCGTCGTTGACGAGAAAGACCACCCCTACACGGGCACGAATTACGCCTGGGTGCGCGCGCGATGTTTGGGAGGCAAGACCAACATCTGGGGTCGACTGGCGCTGCGCCTTTCGGATTACGACTTCAAAGCCGCCTCGCGCGACGGCTACGGCGAGGATTGGCCCATCGAGTACAAAGACGTCGAGAAGTATTACGACAAGGTAGATCTTCTGCTCGGCATTTCGGGCGTGAAAGAGAACCTGCCGCATCTGCCCGACAGCATCTTCCAGCGCCCGATTCGGTTGAACGACCCCGAGGTTCATTTGCGCAACACTCTGTCGAAGATGGGGAGGACGTTGACGCCATACCGCGCCGGAGTGACGACCGACGGGGTCAAGAACAAATATCGGATGCGCTGTTACGGCCGAGGCGCGTGCAACCGGCGCGCGGGCGGGTGTGACATTCACGCGGCCTTCGATTCGCCCACCGGCTTGATCTTCCCGGCATTCGAGACCGGCAATTTGACTATTCGCACGAACGCCACTGTCAGCGAGGTTTTGGTGGACACGAACACCGGCAAGGCTCGCGGCGTCGCTTTCGTCGACACGGTTACGGCCAAGAGTTACGAGGCCAAATCGAAGGTGGTCGTGCTCGCCGCGTCGACGCTCGAATCGGCGCGGCTGATGCTGCTCTCCAAATCGCGGCTGTATCCGAACGGCATCGGAAATTCCAGCGGCCACGTCGGCCATAACTTCTGCGAGCACGTGATGGGGCCGAACGTGACCGCGCTGGTCAAAGAGAAGGTCGGCGCGAAGCGAACGCTCGACGACGGACGCCCCGGAGGTTTTTACATCCCGCGCTTCCGCAATCTCTCCGAACGCAACCCGAAATTCATACGCGGTTACGGCTTCGAAGGGGGCAGCGGGACGACTATGCTTCCGGACAGCGTCTTCGACACCCCCGGATTCGGCAAGGACTACAAGAAAGGCGTGCGCGATTACGCCGGGGCGATGATTTCTCTGGGCGGGTTCGGCGAAGTCCTCCCGCGCTACGAAAACTACGTCGACCTCGACCCCGATGTGAAAGACAGGTGGGGAATCTCCGTCCTGCGCTTCCATTACAAATTCGGTGACAACGAAAAGAAGATGTGCGAGGACATGGCTGACGCCGCGCAGGAGATGATGGAGGCCGCCGGATTCACCGTGGTCAGCCAGCGCCGCAGCCTCCTCACCGAAGGCTGGTCGATCCACGAATTGGGCGTGGCCAGGATGGGAACCGATCCGAAGAAATCGGTCCTCAACCAATTCCAGCAGTCACACGACGTGAAGAATCTGTTCGTGGTCGACGGCAGCAGCCACGTGAGCGCCGCCTGTCAAAACCCGACGTGGACGATTATGGCCCTGGCCTGGCGCTCTTGCGATTACCTGGCCGACGAGTTCAAGAAAGGAAATCTGTGATGGCGAAGAGTGAAGACGAGAGACGGGGCGACGTGGAGGCGGGGAGACGGGAATCCAACGCCACGTCGGGCGTGGGCCGTCGCGAGATGATGAAATTGGCGGCGGGCGCCGTCATCGCTCCGGCGCTGCCCCAGACCGGGCAAAAAAACAGCCGCCGTCCGGCGAAGGCTCAAAACAAGGCGCATCGCTTTTTCACTCCCGATGAATTCGCGATGGTGGATGAAGTGAGCGAGTTGATCATTCCCACCGACGAGCATTCGCCCGGAGCGCGCGCCGCAAAAGTCGCCGAATACATTGACCGGCGCCTGGCGGAGTCTTTCGGAGACGAGCCGAAGCTGCTATGGCGTGAGGGGCTGAAGCTGGTCGACCAATTATCGGTCGAAATGAACGGGCGGCCGTTTATGCAGGCGTCTCAGGATCAGCGCGTCGCCGTCTTGTCTCGGATGGCGCGCAAAGAATCAAATCCCGAAAAGCCGGAAGAGAAGTTCTTCGTCGAACTGAAATCCCGCGTGGCGAGCGCCTACTACACATCGAAGACGGGCATCCACGACGAGCTCGAGTACAAAGGCAACACCTACCTCCGAGAGTTTGCGGGCTTCGACGTAAGCAAGAGTTGAGACGCGCCGGCATTAACGATGATCATGCTTTTCAGGGGGAAGTGAACTCATCGCATGCAAGAAATTGATGAAGTACATAGAAATCGGTTTAGCCTCCTTAAGTTGGACTCGATTGGCTGGTCTGGTTATGTGGTTGGGTTGCTCTCTTCGCTTTTCGGCTTCGGGTCGCATGGCGCGTTAATTGGGGCGGTCGGGCTTGGGCTTGTGATTATCTTCTATCTGAGGTCTCCGCTTAATGATTTGCTTGCGCTGGATTATCCCAAACAGGAGCGAGTGAATGTAGGATTAGCAGTGGTGTTCATTGTCTTTCTGTTTGTCAGATTAGGCAACATTGCGGTCTTATGCATCGGCGCATTCTTCTTCCTGCATGGCTGCGTCAGTTTGAAGGGCCGTAAAATCTATATTGGAAGCGCATGGCGGCTTGAGGATAGAACTTGTTATACGCAAGCGACTCACCCGTTTCGCTACTGGGTATTGACTTTATTCTATCTGTCCTTTGGGATTTTTCTCCTCGTTTACCTGCTCTCGACGAACCTGTGGCTTGTCTACGAGATGCGGCGAAGGTGATGTTGGCCTAATGGCGACGACATCACTGCTGACGTAAGCGCAAGGCGCTCATAAACGCTTGATTCTAGCGCTCGACAGTCGCCGCATTTGCCTTAGCAGGTAGCCGTAAGTATCCGAAGCATGCGAATAGAACCAGCATCGCCGCGCTCGCGAAAAATAGATTCCTGATTCCCAGCCTCTCTGTCAATGATCCTGAGATGATCAATCCGAGGAGTTGCGAGACCGACAGGACGGACATAAAACTGCTGCTGACGCGCCCGACCAACTCGACCGGCGTCTCCTGCTGCATCAACGTCTGTGTAGGCACGATGATGAAGATCGCTCCGAAGCCGATGCCGAACGCCCCGATCGCGGCCACCGCCACGTGGCCGATAGAAGCCATGACCATCACAGCCACCCCCATTCCGAGTAACCCGGCGACCACCAGAAGGCTCTTCGACCGGTTTTTCGCGAACCTTGTGATGAACTGCGTGGCGAAGATCATGCCGACGCCGATCATCGAGTTGATCACGCCGAACTGAAATTCGGTGCTCTTCAGCGTGTCTCTTACATAGATCGCAATCAACGGCGCGAAGCAGCTGAGCGCGAACATCCCCGCCGCCATCGCGAGAATGACGAATGAGATCGTGGCGTGTGTGAAGATGAATCGCGCCCCTGCTATCAGATCATTCAGGATTGATTTCAGTTTGCCGCTCTCGGCCGGCGCGGCGGCTGCGGTGTCGGCGGTCGCGCGAGAAATCGCAATCGCCGCGATCATCGCGGCGGAGAAGGTGAAACTGACGCCGTCGAAATAGTAAGCCGGTTTCGCGCCGACCCAGTTGACCATCGCCCCGGCGATGGCCGGGCTGATGATCCGCACTACTTGGAATGCCTGCTGCATCAGCGCGTTCGCGGCCATCAATCCCTCGCGCGGCGTGACGGAGCGAATCATGATCGTCTGCGCCGGGACGAAAAATGTCGAGACCGCGCTGAGCGCAAAGAGGATCGCATAAATCTGACTAAGGCCTGAAGCGAATACTAGGCCGAGCGCGAGAGCCGCGCGGATCAGGTCGCTCGAGATCATCGTTCGCTTCGCGTCCCACCGGTCGACGAAGACGCCCGCGACCGGGCCGAGCAGCGCGAACGGGATCAGGAAGGCGACGCTGATCAGGGTGACCTGCGCTGGGGTCGCCTTCAGACGAAACGACACGTCGCTCAAGACCGCGAACAGGGCAAGGAAATCCCCGAAGATGCTGACCACCTGCGCGATCCAGAGCAGCCGAACCGGGCGCAGCGCCAGAACTTCGCCAAAAGATAATTGTTTTGTTTCTGCTGTCATAAGTGGAAAGTATTTGGTGGATGATTTCAGAAATTATCCGCCTTTGAGTGGCCATGATCGGCGACCCTTAATTTCCAAGATGCGAACAGATGGCAAAAGGATAGCGTGAAGCGTAAAAATTCTTCGGTTCAATAAGGATGACGCTGAAATCGTCTAATACAGTTTGACGTATTGCCATCGCAGACGCGGCTCAATCTTCGCTCTCTTCGCGGTAAGCCTTCAGTTTATTGTGCAGAGTCTTCAGGCTGATTTGGAGCAGGTCGGCAGCGCGCGTCTTGTTGTTGTTGGTCTTGATGAGCGTCTTGAGGATCAACTGGCGCTCGGCCTCATCCAATGAGATCGGGATGGGCAGGTTGATCGAGTCTTCGTTAAGCAGGGCGCGCTCGTCGAACATCGCCGGCGGCAGATGTTGTTTCTCGAGCCGCTGACCTTCGCAGACGACGACGGCGTGTTCGACCACGTTGCGCAGCTCGCGTACGTTGCCGGGCCATTGGTGGCGGGCGAATATCTCCAGGACCTCGGGTGAGATAACATGAGCGGGGCGCTTGTGACGTTCGCTCAACTCTTTGGCCATGAATTCGGCCAGCAGCGGAATGTCTTCGCGGCGTTCGCGCAGTGGGGGCAGTTTGATAAGGATGACGTTCAGGCGGTAGAGCAGGTCTTCGCGCAGTTCGCCGCGTTTCACGGCTTCGAGAGGCTCTTTATTGGTGGCCGCCAGGACGCGCACGTCTACGGGGACCTCCTTCCCACTGCCGAGCCGCCGCACCTTGCGGTCTTCGAGCACGCGCAGCAGCTTAGCCTGCAACATCACCGGCATTTCGGCGATCTCGTCCAGAAAG
>Ga0190270_10000545_pt1 | contig 16391 bp, 14 predicted proteins | sample Popmic320T_FD_133748 | JGI IMG/M metagenome (GOLD analysis project Ga0190270, IMG submission 133748) | Populus adjacent soil microbial communities from riparian zone of Weber River, Utah, USA - 320 T | ecosystem: Environmental > Terrestrial > Soil > Riparian zone | place: USA: Utah | collected...
ACGTGCGGCGGTTTTGATGTGAGCGGCAATCTTCTCACCACGCCGGCCTGGCCTTGCGAGTCCTGCCTTCCGAAGTAGACCGCCTGAGATCAGATACTGACCAACGGCGTAACGAATGTTGTATGATGCCACGACGATACTTGGGCCATCAGCTCGGATCTCGCCTGTACGGAGGTCGCCAAACTCAATCTTTTCGCCTTCTGTAAGTGGGGGAATCGCAGTAGCCATCGCCCACTATCTTTACGCGAAACGAAGGGAATTTTCAAAAGCAATTCATGATTCGCACAGTCATCGCAGTTGTAGACGACATGTTTTTTGTTTCGAAGATTCGTGCCACCGGCAAGGCCCTCGGTATGATCGTGAAGTTTCCCCGTACGCTCGATGCATTCTGGGACACAGTAAACGATGAAACACCAAATCTGATATTGGTGGATCTTCATAACTCAAAGGTGGACGCAATCGCGCTGGCAAACGAGTTGAAGGCAAACGAAGACCTGAGTGCGGTTCCTCTGCTTGGTTTCTTTTCGCATGTGCAGGCTGATTTGCAACGCCGAGCGGCGGATGCAGGCTACGATGAAGTGTTACCTCGTTCGTTGTTTGCTCGAGACCTGGCCCACATCCTTGCCGGTCAGGCCAAAGGTCAAAAGGGGACCGGACGGGTTTCGGAGTAATTGTTGGGTCGTGATTTAGCAGGCGGCTGGACCAGGAACGATCCACGCTGAGCTTGGTTCAGCGCTTCTTCAAAAGCTGTTAGGTGACAGCGGCCGGCGCGATCACTTCATGGATGGCCCGCACCTCATTCACCAACTCGTCAAACTGTTCAAGAGTTAAGGCCTGCGCACCATCAGAGAGCGCCTGGTCCGGTTGATCATGGACCTCGACGATCAAACCGTCTGCGCCTACCGCAACACCTGCGCGGGCGAGAGGCGTCACCATGAAATTCTTTCCGGTGCCGTGTGAAGGATCGACGATTACCGGTAAATGCGAAATTCGGCGAACGGCGGGTATCGCGGCCAGGTCCAGCGTGTTGCGTGTATGCTGCGAGAAGGTACGTATGCCGCGTTCACAGAGGACCACCTGATAATTTCCTTCCGCCATGATGTATTCGGCTGCAAGTAGCCATTCATCAAGTGTTGCCGAAAGGCCTCGTTTCAATAGCACCGGCATGCGCGACTTACCCACACGTCGCAGCAAAGTAAAGTTTTGCATGCTGCGCGCGCCAATCTGGATTACGTCGGCATAACGTTCGACCAAATCAACTCCTGATTCGTCGAGCGCCTCGGTAACGATCTTCAGTCCGTATGTGTCACGGACTTCGGAAAGGATCTTCATGCCTTCCTCACCCAGACCCTGAAAAGCGTAGGGAGACGTGCGGGGCTTGAAAGCACCACCGCGAAAGAATCGTGCGCCACTCCTTCGCACAGCTTCGGCGATGGCGAACGCCTGTGTGCGACTTTCGATAGCGCATGGTCCGGCGATGATGGCCAGCTCTTCGCCCCCGATCACAGCATCGCCAACGCGAACGAGCGTTTTTTCTGCGCGAAGATCAAGCGTGACGAGTTTGTAGGGTTTGCTAACGCGAACTGCTTCCGAAACGCCCGGCATGTTTTCAAAGCGCGAAGGATCTACCGCGCCCTGGTTGCCGGTAATGCCGATGGCCGTGCGCGCGGCCCCGGGCATCGGATGCGCCCGGTAGCCGAGCTCTTCAATCACGCGTACGACGGCCTCAACCTGGCTGTCCGTCGCGTCGACTTTCATTACGATGAGCATAAGTAAGAGATTGATTCTACAGTAAGTCAGATACAGAACCGAGCGCGGTAGCGGCGAATGAAAGCCTTCTGGCTTTGCCCCAACGGGGCTACGTCTGTAAAGCCCAGGGTTGCCGCTTCGGCTACCCTGGGAACCGGCCGGAAACAGTTTTCAACCGCAACGCGGTTGCGTCGCTTTCAAGTACCACGCCGTTGGCGCAACCGCGTTGCGGTTGGTAACTCGAGACCTGAGTGTCCCAGGGTAGCCGAAGCGGTAACCCTGGGCTTTACAGACATAGCCCCGTTGGGGCAAAAGAAACCGTTATGAGTTTTTATTCTGACAAATCCCCAGGCCAGCCTTCCAATCTTGGACGGATAGCTATCAGTCTAGTGGCTACCCTGCTCGGCTTTGTCACTAAGTCCTCTCAGGCAGGCCGATGATGCCGCGCACTTCTCTTAGCGTTTCGGCAGCAATGGCTCGGGCCTTTTCCGACATCTCCTTCACCTGCTTGTTTACGGTTCCCACGTCTTTCTCAATCTCAGCACGTTTCGCTCGAAGGTTTGACGTCAGTTCAACCAGAGCATCCGCCACGACTTCTTTTAGTTTGCTGTACTTGAGGTTGCCGGCGTTGTAGTCCTGCAGCAACTCGTCGGCTGCGGCAGTTTTCCCGCATGCCTTTAGTATCTCAAATAAATTCAACACCCCGGGGCTCATGCCGGCTGCTACGTCTCCGCTGTCTGTCACAGCAGACTTAATTTTAGAGCGAACACCTTGTTCGTCTTCAAAAAGGCCGACGTAGTGACGATCGCCGGCGCTCTTGCTCATCTTTTTCGTGGGATCGACGAGCGACATCAGTTTCGGCGTTTCGGTAAAAAGAGGCATCGGCTCCGGAAAGAACTCCGCGCCAAACTGATTATTGAATCGACGAGCTAACTCACGCGAAAGCTCCAAATGTTGTTCCTGGTCCTTGCCCACAGGAACATGTTGTGCGCGATAAACCAGAATGTCGGCGGCCTGCAGCACGGGATACGAGAACAGAGCCGCGGATACAAACTGAGTTGAATCCTGACCTTCTATGATCTCCGACTTGTCTTTAAACTGGGTCATGCGTCGAAGATCGCCAAACGGTGTCAGACAACTGAGAATCCAGCAAAGCTCGGTGTGCTCAGGCACAAGTGATTGAATGAACAGAATGGCTTTGTCAGGATCGATGCCACAGGCAAGCAGGTCGATGACCATGCGTTCGGTGTTAGCGCGCAGTTTCGCGGGCTCGTAGGACATCGTGATGGCATGCAAGTCAACAATTGAGTAAATGCACTCGTGGGTATCCTGTAGGGCCACCCAGTTTTTGACGGCACCAAAGTAGTTACCGATATGCATCTCGGCTGTTGGTTGAATTCCCGAAAGTACCCTCGAGGGCATTAGATCACCTTCCTGGTTTCTTGTTTAGTTTCATCTGCACGCGCCACTATACCGATCCCTGGCTAACAGTTATGTTTTTGAACCACGCGAAGCGATCTCATTAACACCGTGGCTTTAGCCCGGTGATTGGATGCAGGCGAATGGTTCCCCAAAACCGTTTGTAACGGTTTCTCCTGATCGCTTACCAATAAACCGTTAGAAACGGTTGTCTTGTTGCGATCCGTCAAACTTCACCAGGCTGAAGCCACGCTGCTAATGAGATCGCTCCGCGTAATAGATGCGGCTCTTCGGCTAAGCCAGGACAAACTAACAGTTGCCTCACATGCGCTCGGGCACGTCGATGCCCAGTGTGGCCAGCGCCGCTGTCAGACGGCGACGTGTAATCTCGGCCACTGCGATCAGCACCGCCCGTTTAGTTTCATCCTCTTCTGAAATTATTCGGTGACGATGATAGAAGAGGTTGAACGCTCGCGCGAGAGCAAATGTATATTTTGCCACGTTGGCCGGTTCGGCTGAGGCCGCCGCTTGCGCAATTACCTGGTCCATCTGCTCTGCAAGCATCACCAGAGACCAGATTTCCGTTCCAGCCTCGCCTGACAAGACCTCAGAAATGTTTTCCCCCGCGCCTTCTGTGGTCGTCGCGTCTTGAATCGACAGTGTTGCTCCAGCCACCAGTTCCTTATCAAGCTTGCGGAAGATGGAATTCGCGCGCACCGCCGCATACTGGCAATACGGCCCGGTCTCGCCTTCGAATGAAAGTGCTTCTTTGAAGTCGAAAGCGATCACGGAGTTGCGTGTAAACTTCAAAAGAAAATAGCGCAGGGCCCCAACAGCAATCTGATGTGCAGTGTTTTTCTGCTCATCGATCGACAGTTCCGGATGTCGGGCTTCAACTTCCCGAAGCGCATCGGATTCCAGGCGGCTGATCAGATCGTCGGCTTTAACACCCAGTCCTTTTCGTCCGCTCATCTCGATATAGGGACGAGCCGCATCCTCTCCACTTAACTCTATGCCGAGCTCCGCGCACGCAGCGGGTGAGAGCGCAACCATTTCATAACCGAGATGCACGCTCGCTTCCGCACCGACTTCCGGCACCACCGCGGCAACTCCGCGCGCCACGATTTCCTGCGGATAAGACTGGCGCGAATCAATTACGTTATAGACCTTCACTCCGTCCCCGAAATTCGGACGCGGCACTTCGGGCAATATTTCCGCGTTAGGCTCCGTTGTCGTCACCCATGCCACGTGGCCATCCGCATATGAGCGGAAGGGCTTATAGTTGAAATCGAGACCCAAACGCCCCAGTTTCCAAAGCTGGTATGCGATGTCTTTACCTGTATACGTGACCGTGCCGTTAGAGCGGACGATGATCTTGTCAGACTCGTGTTCATCAGTGCCGGTGTGGGATTCGAATGGCATTACCCAACATCCGGCGTGTTTGCCGTCACTTTCAAATCGGATGACGCCAGCTTTCTTCATCAGGTCGAAGGCGCGGTCCCAAAAACGGAGATGGAGAACGTCAGACTCGCGGGCCAGCAGATCGTAACGAATGCCGAGCCGCTCCATCGTATCGAGAATGCCCTCGACATTTCGCGTCGCCACATAGTCAGCCAACTCGGCGGTCGCGTTGTTTCCTTCTTCGAGTGCATGAAGGACGTCGATGCGCAGTTTTAGCTTTTCCGGATTGGGATCGCGCTGCGGATCGCCGTCTCGATAGAAGACTCCGACTTTCGTGTAAAGGTCCCAGCAGTAGTAGTCGAACGGTCGATCCGTGGGAAGGGAACTGTCGAGCGTCTTGATGTCATCGAGATTCATTTTTTCGATGTGCAGAAAACCAACCACAACGTCTGCCACCTGCACGCCCGTGTTGTCGATGTAGTTTTGGACCTCGATGCGTTCGTCATCGGCCTGCAGTATCTTGACGAATGTATCGCCCAGAACGGCGTTTCGCACATGCCCGATGTGTGCGGCTTTATTTGGATTGATGCTGGTGTGTTCGACCATCATCTTTGGACGATCCGGCACCAGTGCTTCTTCCGATTGTAGCGTTTGGCCGACGGCGAATAGCGAAAGCAACTTGGCGCGGTCAAAGAAGACGTTGAGGTAACCCGCCCCGGCAACTTCTATTCGTCCAACTTCGGGGGAGTTTTCCAGTCTCGCTTTTAATTGCTCGGCGATTGAGCGAGGCGGCAGCTTCACCCCGGTGCCTTGTTTGATTAATTTTGCCAACTCAAACGCAACCGGAAACGCGAGGTCCCCCAGGTCCGGACGCGGGGGTGTTTCAGCGTTGATTTGCTCCAATTCGACGCCAAAGAGCTCGAGGGCCGCGGTTCGCACCTGCCGTTTCAACCGACCCTGGATCTCAACTAGTGTCACTTCGCTCTGTAGACCTCGCCTCTCGTTAAGACATCATTCTGCAAAAGCGCAAAGTATAACGTAGCCGCCACGTTACGGCGAGGAGGCCAGTTCAAACTAACTACTTTCGGCGTTGCGCCAAAACCCGGAAACAATATAGACTCCCCGCAAAGTGAACGATGTAAACCCGAGCTCACCAAGCGGCGATCTTACCAGGCTGATGCCGTGTGCCGATTGTGGTGCAAGTATTTCGCGGCGCGCGGAGTATTGCCCACATTGTGGTGGTCCTACAAATGAAACGAGCGAAGACGGTGAAGGAGATGAGGATGATGATGACGCCGTTAACTTGACCGTCGATCGCAAAGGTTGGGTAACTACAATCGCACTTGGAATTCTGCTTTCCTCGGTGATTGTAGCCGCGGTCTTTTACCTCATCGCTCTCGTGAGTCTCGTTTATCACTCACTGGCCCAACGATAGTGGCAGTGGACTGCAAACAACTACCTAAACCATCCTTGACACTCTCTGTCCGCGCTCTGATACCATCCAGCTTTCAATGCTAGCGGCCTCAACGCAATCAATTTCCGCAGAGCTGCGCCACCGGTTCGAGAGCGCAAAGCGCGTTCTGGTGCTAACTGGCGCAGGCGTCTCGGCGGAGTCAGGCGTGCCGACGTTTCGCGGTGGCGGAAACAGCGCAATGTGGAAGGGGGTGCCATTCGATGTAATCTCATCGGCGACAATGGTGGAAAGAGACCTGCAGGCTGTTTGGGAATGGTTTGACTACCGCAGAAATCTTTTGGCGGAACTGCAGCCGAATGCCGCACATTTCGAGATTGCCCGATGGCAGAATCAATTTGAGCAATGCACGGTTGTTACGCAGAACGTCGATGGGCTGCATCAGAAGGCGGGTGCGCGAGATGTAATCGAGTTACACGGAAGCATCTGGCGGGCGCGTTGTATAAGCTGCAATGCGCGATACGAGATACAACTTGACAAGCGACGCTCTGAACTTTGCATTGCTTGCGGCGATCGACTCCGGCCTGACGTTGTTCTTTTCGGCGAAATCCTTCCGCCGGGCGCTTTTGAGGTTGCGGCTGAGCGAGCCTCGGAATGTGAGGTGTGCTTTGTGATCGGCACGTCGGGAATTGTATACCCGGCTGCGGGTCTTCCTGAGATTGCGAAATCGGCTGGGGCGTACTTGTGTGAAGTTAACCCTGAATTGACGCCGCTCTCTGGTTTGTGCGACGCAGTCTTGACAGGAAAAGCGGGAGAAGTGCTGCCGCTGTTGAAGTAGGACAGACATTCCTGTCTGTCTGACTTTCGCCAAACGGACGGTCGAGTTTAGGACGTGTTAGCGTAGCGGGTCTGGTGCATGCTTACTGGACTATTTAGAAAGGAAGACAGACAGGAATGTCTGTCCTACTATGAAGACTCTTTATTTCGACTGTTTTGCGGGCGCCAGCGGCGACATGGTTCTAGGGGCCATGGTCGCGGCTGGCGTTGAGCCGCATCAACTGAAAGAGCAACTCGCGCTGCTCGGCATTGACGGCTACGCGATTGATTTTCAGACTGTCGATCGTTCCGGTATCAGCGCTACTTACGCACGCGTTCAGGTCCCACACGAACGCAAGCATCGCCACCTCGCCGACATTTTGAAGATCATCTACGAATCGCGGCTCTCCGAGTCGGTCAAAGATCGCGCCGCGAAAATATTCTCGCGCCTCGCCGAGGCGGAGGCTCGCGTGCACAACACGCCCGTCGAGCGTGTTCACTTCCATGAAGTGGGTGCGCTCGATGCGATCATAGATGTCGTTGGGGCCGCCATCTGTTTCGATTTCCTCGGCGTCGAACGCTTTGTATCGTCCCCGCTGCATGTTGGCAGTGGAACAGTCGAAATGGACCATGGCCGCTTTCCTGTGCCGCCTCCGGCGGTGGCGGAGTTACTCAACGGGGTGCCTTTTTACGCGACCGATATTGTGGGTGAGTTGGTTACGCCAACAGGCGCCGCAATCATAACCACGCTTTGCCAAGAGTTCGGGCCGATACCGCAGTTGAAACTCGAGCAGACCGGCTACGGTGCAGGCACACGCGAGTACAAAAAGTTTCCCAACGTGCTGCGAGTTCTGATTGGGGACGATCAGGCGTCTACCTCGATTGATGAACGTCTGTGGATGTTGGAAACAAACATGGACGACATTTCACCACAGATTTTGGGCCACGCGATGGACCGCGCGTTTGAGATGGGCGCGCTGGATTGTTATTTCACTTCAGTCCAGATGAAGAAAAACCGTCCCGGCGTGCTGCTTTCGATCCTGTGTCGCGACGAACAACGGAGTGCACTCGGCGAACTCCTTTTTGCCGAAACTACCACTCTTGGGATTCGCTCGTATCAAGTAGAGCGTCGAGCATTAGACCGGAAGATCGTGCGGGTGGAAACGCAGTATGGGCCAATCGATGTTAAAGTAGCTCAACTAAACGGCCAGGTACTAAAAGAGATGCCCGAATACGAGCAATGCCGGCAGGCGGCGCTGACGGCCGGAGTGCCATTAAGAGAAGTTGAAGAGGCGGCGCGGGCGGCGTTTGCTAAGACGCGAACTAAAGGTTGAATGTATGAAATACCGAAAGAAATAGATGACCACGAAGTTTTCTGACGAAAAAGAAACACAGCAACCGCCGCCGGTGGATCTTGACCTGATCGCCCAGGGCGTTCGCCTGGTGCTCGAGGGTCTTGGCGAGGACCCGGACCGGCCGGGCCTGCGTGGCACGCCTCGACGTGTGGCTGAAATGTATGCCGAATTGACTTCCGGAATGCGTGAAGATCCTAGTCAGCACGTTGTGCCACTACCGGGCGACAAGCATGACGAGATGGTGATCGTGAAAGACATCAGCATCGCGTCGATCTGTGAACACCATCTTGCGCCTTTCGTGGGAAAGTGCCACATCGCATACATTCCCAAGGAAGGTCGCATACTCGGAATCTCGAAACTGGCGCGCCTTGCGGAGGCCTTTTCTCGTCGCCTGCAACTCCAGGAGCGCTTAACAACCGACATTGCGAATAGTCTCTTCGAAGGCCTTAAGCCCATCGGTGTGATGGTGGTGATCGAAGCGTCACATACCTGCATGACGTTGCGAGGAGTAAGAAAAGCGGATGCGAAAACGGTTACTTCAGCAGTGTTGGGCGGCTTCCGCACTGATCCGAGAACGCGAGCGGAAGCAATGTCGCTGATTACGGGAAGGGAATAGAAGAAGGTTTTCCATATATCATTTTCCATTTCTCATTTGTCAATTGCCCACGGGCGACCTGCACCGTAATGTCACCGCAAGAGCAATGAGAAATGGAAAATGATATATGGAAAATTTCTGCCTGGCTGGTGCTTTCCATTTAACGTTTTCTATGAACACTTTTTACATAACCACGCCCATCTTCTACGCTAACAGTCTGCCTCATCTGGGCCATCTCTACGTGATGATTGTGAGCGACGCGATTGCGCGTCATAAACGCCAGCAGGGAATTGAAACCTATTTCCTGACCGGCACCGACGAGCACGGAATCAACATTGAACGCGCCGCGCGGAAAGCCGGCCGCACGCCGAAAGGACAAGCGGATCATGTCGTCAATTATTTCAAGCAGATGACCGCCGCATTCGGCCTCGACACTGAGCACGGTGGGTATGACATCTTCATGCGCACCAGCGAGCCCTTCCACTACGAAGGCGTAGGTGAGTTTTGGCGCCGTGCCGCTCGAGCAAAAACGCCGAAGGGCAATGATGCGATTTACAAGGGACATTACGAAGGCTGGTTTTGCGCGCCTTGTGCTGCTTACAAGACCGAAGACGAGTACGAGAAACCGAAGAATCCAGGTGAGCCACCCACTTGTCTGGTTCATGATACGCCGCTCGATCGCGTATCGGAGGACAGTTATTTTTTCAGGCTGTCTGATTATGGCGAGGCGCTATTGGATCTCTATGAATCGCGACCGGATTTTGTGCAGCCCGAAACAAGAAGAAATGAAGTAACAAGCTTCGTTCGAGGTGGACTGCAGGATCTTTCAGTGAGTCGCTTGCGAAGTTCTGTGAGCTGGGGTGTGCCGGTACCCGACGATCCTGAACACACGATGTACGTTTGGTTCGACGCTTTGACGAACTACATTACGGCAATCGGTTTTGGAAATGAGGAACGCGAACATGCCGTGGGCTTTGAAAAGTTTTGGCCCGCACTTCATCTGGTAGGGAAAGATATCCTGCGTTTTCATGCCGTGTATTGGCCCGCGTTTCTGATGGCTGCCGGGCTGGAACAACCTCGAGCGGTAATCGCTCATGGGATGTGGCTCGATCCGAATGGCCGCAAATTGTCCAAGACACTCGGGAATGTGATCGAATTGGATGTGCTCAATAAGCATTTCCCTATCGATGCTGTGCGTTATTTCTGTATGCGCGAAATGGTCTTCGGGCAGGATGGACGCTTTGGATATGAAGGTTTGATCGATCGGACGAACAGCGACCTGGCAAGTGGTTTGGGAAATTTATCCAGCCGCACGCTAACGATGATTTCGCGCTACAGTGACGGGCGTATCCCCTCCGGCGTGATTTCCGAGGATAAATTGCTGGCCGCGAAGCGCGCGGGATTCGACACAGACGAAACGACAATCTCAGGCTTTGTAGAAACGGCGAGAAATCAGTTTCTCCAACACTTCGAAGACTTTGCCTTCAGCAAGGCGCTGGAGGTTGCGTGGTCTGTTGTGGCACGCATGGACAAGATGATCAGCGACGCGAAGCCATGGGAGTTGGCGAAAGATGAAAATCAAAAGCAAACGCTGAATGCGGTGCTCTATCGCGCGGCCGAAGTGTTGCGCTGGTTATCTGTTCTGCTATATCCGGTGATGCCCGGCGCTACTGAGGACATTTGGAAACAACTTGGTATAAGCGGCTCACCAGCGCGGATTAATCCCCGAGATCTTAAGTGGGGGGAATTGTCAGACGGCACAAACATTGGCGAGGTCAAGCCGTTATTCCCCAGAATTGACAAGGTGAAAACGATGAAGGAAATCGACAGCGCAGAAGTCCAAAGTCCAAAATCCAATGTACAAGTTCCAGATTCCGGTATGCATGCAACTGAGGCCGACGCAGTTCCGAATGCGCCGAACCAGGCTGAAACTGTTCCAGCACCTGCGCAGCAACATGCAACTCAGGCTGAGGCTGTCGCAGGTGTTGCCAGCTACATAGACATTACTGAATTTACCAAGGTGGACTTGCGTGTGGGCCAGGTGTTGACTGCGGCGCGGATTCCGAAGTCAGATAAATTGCTGCTCTTGACGGTCGATGTAGGAGAAGAGAAGCCACGTACGATTCTCGCCGGCATCGCTGAGTACTATGAGCCGGAATCGATGGTCGGGCGAAAGATTGCGGTGGTATCAAACCTGAAGCCGCGCAAGATGCGTGGTCACGAGTCACAAGGGATGCTGCTGGCGGCGTCTGTCGGCGAAGGCGATCGCCCGGTGTTGGCTACATTCACCGAAGAAGTACCAAACGGCGCGAGGCTCAAGTAGTCTCAAATCCAACGTCAGAGGCGAGTAGTTCAGAGTTCAAGTTTTAGCTTGTTTCTTCAGGACGCAACCTGAAGGTTGAACTCTGAACCACTCGCCTCTGACGTTTGACGCGGCTCAGAAGACCATGTCGGGCGGCTCGCCGAACTTCTTCGCCAGGTTCGTCAGATACGTCGTCACCTGATACGTATGGCCGATCACGTACTTCGAAACAAACCGAAAGATCGGGTTTGAGACTTTTCCAACCTCAGTGATCTTCACGTTGCTTCCTTCAGATGTAGGAGTGATGTCGATCTCCCACCGGCCGCTAAACGGGCCCTCCTCCGCGATCTCACGAACCATCCGTGCAGGCGGCTTCGACTCCATGGTTGCGAGCTGTATTGTGTTGCCGTCCTTGTAATTTTCCTGCCAAACAGGTTTGCCGTTGCGTTCACCTACCGAGGTAACGCTGGCGACGTCGTCTCTCCATTTCGGTTCATTCGCGTGGTCGTTGATGACGTCCCATATCACTTGGGGTGATTGTTTTGTTTTCAAGGTCCGTGACGCGTGATGTTCTTCCGGCGTGAGGAAGCCAATCACCAGCACAGCCAGAATCGCGAACACCAACAGACCGACTATGACAAGCAGGGCCTTCTTCATAGGTCACCTCCACAAAGATGGTGAATGGTAAATCGTAAATTGTGAATGGTAAATGCCGCGCTGCACCCGAGAACTGTCGGTGTCCTGACATCAAGTTTGCGACGAAAAATGCGCGACCTAAGGCGGCACACCATGTGCTCCTCAGCGTCTTGGCGTTAGTCAACGCGATTAATCAAACACTCGATCGGCGAAACACTCAGGCATTTCGAATCACATGGTCGATTCGCCTCATCCCTTCAATGAAGAGACCGTGTAATAAAAACCACGTCTCGAAGTAATAAATACACCCGTCGTTACGCCGCCAGCATCGAGCGAAACCAGTTATCCCGTCAATCCTCACGACGAACCCTTCCGGGAGCTGAGAGAAATTCCAAACTCTTACGGAACGAAATCTAAAGAAGAAATGAGTGCGGCATGAATTCTTTGCAAAATAAACCCAAACTAATAGCACTGGCTGTAGTGTTGTTCGCCTTTGCTGTGCCTGCGTCCCTTGTCCCCAGCGCACTAGCAAAAGGGCTGGAAGCCAAAGACTCCAAAACGAAGGCTTCCGAGAAGGCGCGTCAAACAAAGTCCCAGAAAAACGCTCGGGAGCAACAGGTCTCAAAAGCTGGACAAGCGAGTAACCAAAGGGAAAGCAACGCATCGCGACGAGCGGATGGCACTCGGCGAGAGTTATCGGCGAAGGCATCGCCAAAGAACATCTCGAGGACGTCAACAAAGGGGCTCCCTCCTCGTAGCGACGACACCGCTACTAAGGCGCAGTCGGGTTCAAATAGGCTCGCGCGTGATTCCAGGGCCAATGCGGCGGCATCAAAACGCAGACAAGAAGAGTTACGCCGGGCTGAACTTCGTCGCGCTGAATCCGCGCGACTCGCAGCCATCGCTCGTGAGTGTTCTGCTGATGAATCGCTGCGTGATGACGTGCAGGCGCTGATTGCTAAGGACGATCTGACTGGAGAAGACCCGGAGATTCGCGGTATCGCTGTCAACGCATTAGGTAATCGTGCCGGTACGGTAGTCGTTATGGATCCTAAGACCGGCCGCGTCTATTCGATGGTTAATCAGGAGTGGGCCGTGCGCGAAGGCTTCAAGCCATGTTCCACTATCAAACTTGTGACGGGCCTGGCCGGCTTGAACGAGCAGGTCATCGACGCGGGCGACACAACTAAAATCTCCGACTCGAACAACATGAGTTTGACGCGCGCCCTAGCGTATTCCAAGAACGAGTATTTTCAACATGTGGGCGGCCAGGTTGGGTTTGAGAAGATGCTTTCTTATGCGCGGCAATTGGGCCTGGGCGAGAAAACAGGAATCAACGTTCGTAACGAATTTGCGGGGCGCATGCCAAACGCCAAGGCGCTTCCAGGTATCGCGCGCATGTCGTCGCACGGAGATGATTTTCAAGTGACCGCGTTGCAGCTGGCGACGTTAGTATCAGCGATGAGCAACGGCGGAAAGTTGGTAGCTCCCTATGTCGTTCGTTCTCGACAGGATGAACTGAAATTTCGAACGAAGGTTCGCCGTCAGATAAAGCTGGATTCCGAGGTCTGGCGAAACATGATCCCTGGAATGATTGGAGCGGTTAACTACGGATCCGGTAAAAAAGCGCAAGACCCGAGACAAACTGTTGCAGGTAAAACGGGCACATGCATCGAGCGCGGAGGTTGGGTCGGCCTTTTCACCTCCTATGCGCCTGTTTCAAACCCCAGGTTGACGGTGGTGGTCATCGCTCGCGGTGCCGATGCGCGTAACCATTTTCCGGCTGCGGTTGCAGGCCGTATCTATCGCGATCTGAGTGTACGTTTTGGGACACCTTCGAATTTGCAGGTTGCGACTACACGCAGATCATCTGTGCCCGTTAAATCGGAGGCCGACGACGAAGAGGGGTCGGAAGCGACTGCCCTCCGCCGCTTCTCGAATGAGGATCGTAACTTAATGGGGAATCGGACTCCGCTCGTGAGTTCCAAAAGCCCGACTGCAAATGCCAACGTCAAACCGGTCTTAATGCAGATTCCAAAACGAACGGAAAGCATCAAGCCGCAAACTGAAACGAACGATACACCAGCTTCCGGCGCCGATGGCCAAACTCGGCCGCGGCGGGTTTACAGTGAGTAAGCAACTCTACACGTCAAAAAAATGCCGCGATACGCATCGCGGCATTTTTGTTTATTAATGTGTTACGGCCGAGGCCGGACGTTATTCGCGTTGAAGTTAAGGCCGGCCGCCGAGAATACCGCCGAGGATGTCTCCAATGCCGCCGCCGTTGCTTCTGTAACCACCATTGCCCGCGTACTGGCGGTAACCCCGGTCGTAGCCGCGAACGAAGCCCTCACGAAATGTCTGCGACGAGGCGTTGCGCCAGTGGCGTGAGCGCTGCGGATCGTAACTCTGTCCACGCTGCCCATCGCTTGAACCAGTCTCTAAACCCTGCTGGTAACCACGGTTCAGTTCTGCCTGATTGCCATAGCCACTATTCCCATATCCGCCGTACCCGTCATTTCCGTAGCGACCGTTTCCGTAGCGACCGTTGCCGTAACCGGCATACTGGCGATAGCCCTGGTCATAACCACGGACGAAGCCTTCACGGAAGGCCTGTGAAGACGAGTTGTAGTAACGCGAGCGCTGCGGGCTGTAGCTCTGTCCGCGTTGCGCGTCGCTGGAACCCGTGTTGATGCCCTGCTGGTAGCCCCGGTTTATCTCATACTGGTAGGCGCTATTATAACCGCCATTGTTTCCGTAACCTCGATTCCGATAGACGCGGTTCCGGTTGTTCCAGTCGTCGTTGCGGCGATTGCGATTATCCCGGTCCCGATCGCTGCGATTGCGGTTCCGATCCCTGCGCGCTTCCTCAGCGCGACGCTGCCGGTATGCAGGATCATTCGCACCGTTAGCCAACTCCCAGTCACTCTGAGCATTAGCCGTAATACCAGTGGTCGAAACTATGCCCAAAACTACTGCAAACGCCAAAAGGGCGCCGCCAAGTGCCTTTTTCATTTTAATTTCCCCTCCATTTGCCGCAGAAGATGGCAACGGGCATGCCGCTTTGTTCGCAGGCATTTAATGGGATTTTTGAGTGAGTGCCGTTCCCATTTGGTGCAGCTTTCGAATAGCGATGGCGGATTTGGAATAGTAGGGTTTGTTTGGCAGAGTTAATCGTGACAAGCTGACGCATCGAGGCTTCTAACGAGCAGATTGACGTGGCAAACGGCATCGACGAGTGGACCTCCTGAATCTCATTCAATTATTTCGAATTTGGTTACCGGATGTATCTCCCATGCGGTTGCACGCCAGTTACCTGGCCTACCCGGGGCGATGTTTTCCGACTCACCGGCATGCGAAGTGTCGAAAAACAGCCAACCTTCAAAGCGAACCCTGCGGCCTAACAACTTGTCGTATAAAGACACCGCTGACCAATCCCAACCCTGAAGCTTCGCCCAATCTTCCATCCGTGGAGTAGTCTCCAGTACCAACTGTTCACTCGGGGGACTGTCTGGACGAAGGCCGACATGGATATGCGTATCGCGGCGACCTGGGACGTGACAATTCGTTAACTCCAGAGGGCCAGCGGCAACAGAGACGACGTAGCCCTCAACACGAGCGGCCCGCGAAGATGACCAACGCGACCGGTCTTCGCCGGGTCGAAGAAGACTTGCGAGCGTCACACTGTCGTCAAAGTCCTTTGGTTGTGGAGGAGTAGTTCGGTTCTTTAGACGGTGGAAGTCTCGCGTTTGCTGGGTCAGGGCCAAGCCCTCCGAGGGACAGTATCGCCTGCCCGCGACAAACGCGATCGCAATCAAAGCTGCGATCAGGATAGAAAACACCACGATGAGTCTTGAATGCTTCATGGAGTGCGGAATGGTAAATGTTGAATAGTAAATGGTAAATAGTAACGGCCTGTATGATTGCAGGAAGTGATTTGCATAGTTCGAAGTGAATCGAATGTTTATAGACTCGCACGCGCACATCGATGGACCGGAGTTTGACGCCGATCGCGCCCAGGTGATACAGCGAGCGCTTGATGCAGGCGTGTCAACGATATTGAACGTCGGCACAGGCGATCCGCATAGTGGCGCATTGGGACGCGCGGTGGAGCTGGGAGAGAAACATCCGGCCATCCACACGGCCATCGGCGTACATCCGCATGATGCGCGCCTTTACGATGAGCAGGCGGAAGAGAAAATCCTGGCGCTGATTGAGACCAGCTCCCGCGTAATCGCCTGGGGTGAAATCGGTCTTGATTTTCACTACGATAATTCTCCACGCGACGTGCAAATTGAAGTTTTCCGCCGGCAACTTCGATCAGCCCGCCGCGTAGGCTTGCCCGTGATTATTCACACGCGCGAAGCGGAGAACGAAACCATTGAGGTCCTCAAAACCGAATGGGACGGATCGAAACTTCAGGGCATTATGCATTGTTTCAGCGGCACGTCTCAGTTGGCACGTCAGGCGTTGGAGCTGGGTTTTCTGATTTCGTTTTCGGGGATTGTGACCTTCAAGAAAGCCGAGGAATTGAGAAGCATTGCTCGCGATGTGCCTTCAGATCGTTTGTTAATTGAGACCGATTGTCCTTATCTGACACCCGTGCCGTATCGCGGAAAGCGGAATGAGCCTGCCTTCGTGATTGAGGTCGCCCGATGTCTAGCTGATTTGAGGGGAATGGACCTGGAGGACATGGGCGGAATTACC
>Ga0190270_10000546_pt1 | contig 16387 bp, 13 predicted proteins | sample Popmic320T_FD_133748 | JGI IMG/M metagenome (GOLD analysis project Ga0190270, IMG submission 133748) | Populus adjacent soil microbial communities from riparian zone of Weber River, Utah, USA - 320 T | ecosystem: Environmental > Terrestrial > Soil > Riparian zone | place: USA: Utah | collected...
GGCGCCGGTATCAACCGTCGCTGCGGCGACTGAGAACGGATATGCGTTAGCCGACCCGGCTTTGAAAAGCCGGGCTAAGCTCACGTGGTCGCTCCGCGACCGGGAAGACGGTGGTTGCATTATTTTTTCAAAGACCTTTAGTCGTTACGTGACGTAACGACTAAAGTCGTTACTACGTGGTTGGGTCGTTCAGCGCGTCAAGCGCTCGCGCGATGTCCTCGCTGGTCAAGTGAATGTGCGGTGAGATTCTGAGCCTGCCCCGGCGCATGGCGACGTAGACGCCCTGCCGCAGCAAGCGCTCATAGATCGCGGCGTTTCGTTCTGCCTGTTTGTGCGAGATCAGAACCAAGGTCGAACGCCGCGGCCTGTCCAGCGGGCTGAGAATTTCATAGCGGCTTCGGTCAAGACCTGCGATCAACTCCGATACCAGACGGTCGTTATGCGCCGCGACATTCTCGATGCCCTGCGAAAGCAGGTAATCTACCGACGCGGTCCACGCTTTGAAGTTGAAGAAATTGGCCGTGCCGAAAACGTCGAAAGCGCGCGCGCCGAGGTCGTCCCGCAGCGCGGGCGCGCCTTGTTCTTCGCCCAGTTCATCCGCCGTCTGCATCGAGAGCCAATATGCTTGCGTGCGCCTGAGCGATTCGCGCAGTTCCGGGCGCAGCCAGCAGAAGCCCGTTCCGTAAGGCCCGCATGTCCATTTCCAGCCGGCGCTCACCACCGCGTCCACCGGCGTGTCTTCCACGTTAAAGGGGCGAGCGCCGAGCGCCTGCGAAGCGTTCAACACGAACTTGACGCCCCGCGCGCGGCAAACCTCCGCCATCGCCCGCGCGTCCACGGCATAGCCGGAAAAGGAATGTACCAGCGTGACGCAAAATACTCTCGTGGCGGGAGTGATGTTGGCGAGCAACTCGTCCACCTGAGGGACATGGTCGCGTGGCTCTATGAAGCGCGTTCTGACGCCACGCTCGGCCAGCATCATCCAGGGCAGAATGTCGGATGGAAAATCACCTTTCATCAGCAGGACTTCATCGCCCTCGCGCCAAGGGATGCCGTTCGCCAGCAGGTGCAGCCCGTAGGAAGCGCTGTTGCCGAGAATGATTTCTTCGGCGGGAGCGTTGATCAGCCTGCCGAGCGATTGCTTCAATTTTTGCGGGACGCCGCTGAAGCGCTCGGTCGTGAGAAGCCAAGGGGCGCGCTTCCAGGCGATGGCCTCCTCAGCCGCGGCGGCGGCGACTCGCGGCAATGGCCCCTGATGCGCGCAGTTGAGCCAGAGCTTGCCTTCGAAGGGGCCGAAGTCCTGAGAGTAATTACTGATCATCTCCCATCCTTTGTCGCGGTCGCGCTCACTCGCATCTCAACGCGACCAGTGGATCAACTTTCGTTGCGCGTCGCGCCGGAACGTAACAGGCAACCATCGCCACGACGATGAGCGGCGCCGCCACGCCCGCGAACACCAGCGGGTCGGTCGCGCTGACGCTGAAGAGCAGCGTTTGCATCAACCGCGTCAACCCCCACGCCCCGGACAGCCCTAAGCCGACGCCCATCAAGGTCAGTACCATCCCATGCCCAACGACAAGCTTCAACACGTCGCGCGCTTGCGCGCCCAGCGCCATCCGAACTCCGATCTCCTGCGTCTGCTGCGAGACGGTGTAAGAAATCACGCTGTAAACCCCCGTCAGCGTCAGCAGCAATCCGGTCGCGCCGAACAACGCGAACAGCAAAGTGTAAAACCGCGCCTGCGCCACCGTGTCCGAAATCGCCTGCGTCAATGGCCGGACGTTGATCACCGGCACGGTCTTGTCGCCTGAGCGGACGGCTTCGGTGAAGCTTCTGGTCAAGGCCGCAGGATTGTTCTTCGTGCGCACGAAGAAATTGCCCCAGCTCCAACTGTTTTGCTGATAGGGCAGGTAGAGTTCCGGCGCCGCCGGCCTGATCAGATTGCGGTGACGCACGTCACCGACTACGCCTACGATCTCCCACCGCTCCGGATCGCCGTCATTCTGATTCGCGCCGATGTTCGAGACGTATTTGCCGATCGGCTCTTCATTCGGGAAGTAACGCCGGGCGAGCGCCTCGTTAATGATGGCCGCGCCGACGGCGCCTCCACGGCGATCCTGTTCGGTGAAGTGGCGGCCTTTCAGCAAGGGAATCCCGATCGCCTGAAAGTACTGCGCGGTGACGCTGCGGTTGCCGGCGTCCGGCTCCTGACCGGGTTCAGGTCTGGGACGGCCCTCGATTCTAAAATCACTGCCCACGTTGCCGCCGCTGAAAGGCATCGGCGCGACGAACGCGGCGCTCTCGACGCCGGGCAGGCTGCGGAGCCTTTCGAGCGTTTGATTGACGTAGCGCAACCGCTCTTCGTGATCTTCATAGGCAGCTCTCGTAAGACTGACCTGTCCCGTCAGCACGTTCTCCGGCTCGAAGCCCGGATGCACGTTCACGAGCAAGCCGAAGCTGCGGATCATCAAACCGGCGCCGATGAGCAGCATCAATCCCATCGCGACCTCAACCACCACCAGCGAGTCGCGCCACAATCGCAGCGAGCCGCCACCCGTCGCGGTCTTCGCGCCAGCTTTCAGAACTTCGTTGATGTCCGAGCGCGACGCTTTGAAAATCGGCAGCAGTCCGAAGAGCAGGGCGGTCAACACGGACACCGCCAGCGTAAAGACGAGCGCCCGCGCGTTGATCTGAACTTCATCTAGTCGCGGCAGTTGTTCCGCGCCGTAATACTTGATCGCGCTTATCCCCCACGCGGCCACGAGCAAGCCCGCGCAGCCGGAGAGAAAAGCGAGCAGCAAACTCTCGGTCAGCAAGTGGCGCGCGATCCGCCACGTTCCCGCGCCCAGCGCGACGCGTAAGGCCAATTCCTTCCGCCTTGCGCCCGCCCGCGCGAGCAACAGGTTCGTCACGTTCACGCATGCGATCAGCAGAAGAAAACCGACCGCCCCGAGCAATACCCACAAAGCGCGGCGCGCCTCGGAGCCTACGATCTGTTCATCCACTGGCGTCAGGTAAGCGGTGATGTTGCGGTTGTGTTGCGGATATTGCCGCTCCAGATTCGCGGCGATGTTGGTCAACTCCGCCTGCGCCCCTGTGAACGTCGCGCCCTGTCGCAAGCGGCCGACCGCCCTCAGGACCTTCGCGCCGCGCTCATCCAGATTTCCACCCTCCGCCGCGATGGTGGTTATGAGTTCGGCCTGTTTCGGAGCCAGCGGGAACTCGAAGCCGGGCGGCAGAACGCCGATAACGGTGAACGGCTTTCCATTCAAATCGAGCCTCCGCCCAATCGCCTCTTCGGAGCCGCCCAATCGGTTTTGCCAAAACTGGTGGCTGATGATTACCACTCCTTCGGCGCCGCGTTTCTCTTCCTCTACCCGAAAATCGCGGCCTCGGAGGGGCTGGACCTTGATGAGCGACAGGAAATTAGCGGTCACTCGCATGCCTTGCAAGCGTTCGGCCTGCTCTTCATTGAGCAGAATGAATCCGTTCGGCTTGTAACCCGCGATCGCCTCGAAACCCCGGCTCTGCGCGCCCCAATCCTGCAGGTCGAGATAAGAAACGTAGCCTTCGGAGCGTTTGTCCTTCTCCGTTCGCCAGATCGAGGCCACGCGATCGGCTTCGGCGATGCGCGGCGGATTCAGGATCAGCGCATTGATGACGCTGAAAATCGCCGTGTTCGCGCCGATCCCCAGGGCCAGCGTCAGCGCGGCGATCAACGTGAAGCCAGGCTGCTTAATCAACATTCGCGCGCCGTAGCGCAAGTCCTGCCAGAGTTGATTCATGATTTCTCCTCTCAGACGAAACCTTAGAACTGATCGGTGAGGCAATGACGTCTCGGCCGGCCGCCAGATGACACTTACCCTTGCGAATCATAGATACAAACCGCATACCACTTGCATCGGCAACCTTATCGCCTTGAGAAAGACCAACTTGTCATCAGGCCGGCCAGGCGTTGGAATTAGTGATGTGTGCGTTTGTGGGACGCGGCGTTCCCGTTTTCGGAAAAGTGGCGCTCGTCACGACCAGAGCCGCGTTAAACTAATGTCGAATGCGTTTCCAAGTTTGTGAGGCGGAGCTTCGGCGCCGCATTTTTTTCAGACCGATAAAGTTTGCAATTCTACGCCCCGCCTTTATTGTTTGAGGCAAAGAACGTATCAATAGAACGCTGATGACGCTGATAGAGCGGATCATCGCGGACAAAACCAAAAAAGATCAGCGCCAATCCGCTCTATCAGCGTCATCAGCGTTCTATTAACACGTACACTGATTTGAAATCCGCTCTAGTACCTGGAGAAAAGATGCATATCGGGCTAATTGGAGGTATCGGGCCGGCAGCGACGGAATTCTACTATCGGAACCTCGTGCGGGCGCATGTCGACGCAGGTAGCGTGTTGGATCTGACCATCGTTCATGCTGACATGCGCGACCTTGTTCAGAACATAAGCGACAACGCTCCGGACAAACAGGCGGAGATATTTCTGCGTTTGACGCGGCGGCTTCAGGCGGCGGGAGCCGAGGCGGTGGCGGTTACATCAATCGCCGGACATTTTTGCCTTCGCGAATTGGAAGCGCTGTCCCCATTGCCGGTCATCAACGCGATTCCCGAGATCGAGGCGGCGCTCGTCAATCGCGGGCTGCGCCGAGTCGGTCTATTGGGGACGCGCGTCGTGATGCAATCCCGTCTATACGGCGGCGTCTCTGCTGTAGAAGTCGTTTTGCCTCAAGGTGGGAGCTTCGATGCGACCCATAACGCATATGTCGCTATGGCCGCCGCCGGTCAAGCCGACGATCAACAGCGTGAACTGCTGTTCTCCGTCGGGAACGATTTGTGCAAGAAGCAGGGAGCGGAGGCCATCGTGTTGGCCGGCACCGATCTTTTTCTCGCGTTCGAGGGACGTGAGTGTGGCTTTGCTACAATAGATTGCGCGAGAGTCCACATTGACGCCCTGTTTCGCGAGTCCATGAAACGCTCTCCGGATCAGAGATGACAGCCGAACCCCTCGCCCACAATCCCGATAAGCGCTCGGGTTAAAATATCAGTTCAACCAAACTGGCAGGAATGTTCCGCTGCGCCAGATTACTCAGCCTCGCGAGCGGCCGTTAGCGAAGTCTCCGCTCGCTACCGCTCGCGGTACTGATTCGTCGTCTCAATCCAGATCTTGGTGTGCCCAACTTATAGCTACCGCTCGCGGTACTGATTCGGGCGCCTACTTGCGCTGGTCGAAAAGTTTTTACAATTAGTCAAAAGACTTTTTACAATTAGGGTGAAGATTGCGTTTGGCGCTTTAGTCATGCTGCCTCCGTCATTTCATGGTTTTACTCAATACCGATAAGTGAACGAAGGAGGCGCATGCTGAAGAGACTTGTTTCGACAGCCCTGCTCATCGTCATCATTACGCCTGTCGCATTGGCGCAATCGCAGCCGGAGCGCCCTGGCGATCGGACAGGAGCTTCGATTGCGGCGGAAGCCACGCGGTTGAAGGGCGTTCTCACCACACTCAAACTTCCCGATGCGGACAGTGAAACCTATGCCGGTCATTTCAGCCGGGTCGAAGGAGCCAGGCAGTCCGGACACGTTTTCTTGAGCCTGTTTCTGCTCCACCCGTCTGCGGCGACGCTGCCCGCCATCGAATATCAAAAAGCCAGGGCGGACGTTGAGAAAGGCGGGCTTGAAGCGCTGGAGCGGGAATGGAGGCGGCTTGGCGGCGAGTTGGCGGAGAAGGAGCGCCGGTTAACAGCCTCGCCCGCGCGCAGGTCGCCGCTGGTCGTGCAAGCCATACTTGAGCGGGCGCTGACGCAGGTTCAGCCGCATTACCAGTCAGGCAGGTTGTACGGCGAACAGTGGACGGTTGAGGCGGGGTTGTTCTATCTCGGCAGGGCGAAGGCGCAGCTCGAATTCGCGCTATTCTGTCGCGGCCTCGATGCCGTAGCCTCGGGCGCGGCTCCGTCGTTGCGTTCGCTCGCGCCCGAGCTGGAAGAGTTGGAAAGGGAAGTCATGCAGTCCTACCGCCGGCTCGGCGAGGCGGATCAGGACAATGCTTTCATTCGAATAAACGCGTCGTTGAAAGTGGCCCAGGACCTGGAGCGGGAACGGCGGTTCGGCGGCGCGTTGTTGCAATACCTCGAAGTTCGCCGCGCGCTGGAGGCCCTCAATTCAATGCCTGCCGAGAGCCTGGCGCCCGACGCGTTGAATTCACTGAGCGAGTCGTTTCGCGCGCAGTTGTCGGGCGGCAAAACCGATCACAGCGTCGGATGGTTGTATTGGCAGATGGCGCATGCGGCGCTGGAATCCGGCGACGCGAACGATCGGAAACAGGCGGCCGTGATTCTGCATCACGTGGCCCCGCGATATATCAAATACATGGCTAGGCTCAAGGAAGGCCCGGCGCCGAAAGTCGTCGCCAGGGACGTCACGGTGACGCTTGCCCGCTGGCCTTACACCTGAGGTCTCTCCGATCCGGCAAGTTTGCTGATCAAAGATGTCGTGGAGAGTTACAAAGGGCGCGTGCGGTTCGTTAACGAGAACTGGGGCGATTCCAAATTGGCGGAGCGCTACGGCGTGAAGCGGTACCCGGTCGTCTTTGTGAATGATGCGATGGTCGCCAGACCGGAGGACTTCGGCGGATGGGGCGCGACGACCGGAAAGTATCACCCGTGGAAAGCCCCGGCCAATCAGGCGAAATTCAAAAAAGACCTGGCGCGGATGATTGATCTGACGCTGCGTGGCCGCGCGCCGGCGTCAAAGAAAGTTCAGGCGGAGACGGAATCCGCCGGCGAGATCGCCGCGCTGCCGCCGCTGGACCTGAGGGACATCGAAGGGCGGCGGATCGAGTCCGCCGATCTGGCGGGCCGGGTTGTGATCGTCGAGTTCTGGGCTACGTGGTGTCCGCCTTGTCGTTCGACGCTGGGCTGGCTGAGCGAAGTTAAACAGCGTTACGGCGACCGGGTGGAAGTGGTCACCGTGGCGATCGAATCCGAAGAGTCTGAAACGCGCAAGCAGGCGCAGTCGCTCAAACAGGCGCCGCGCGTGGTGATGGGGACGGAAGCCCTGGCGGCGTCTTTCGGTACGATCAGCAGCGTGCCGACGATGTTCGTCTTCGACAGGGAGGGGAAGACGGCGATGGTCTTCTACGGCGCGCCCGAGGACTTGCATTTGAAAGCGGAGCGATTGTTGAACTCGCTGCTCAAGTAGTATTGTTGCGCTTATGGAAACGTTCAAACCTGCGCCGGTCAAACCGGAGATTTCATTCGACACGCTCAATCAAATTGATGTGCGAGTCGGCGCGATCGATAGAGTGGAAGACGTGCCGGGCTCCGACAAGCTGGTCAAACTCACGGTCAATTTCGGCGACCATAAACGAACCATCCTGGCCGGTCTGAAACAGGAGCGCGATGATCTGAAAGAGATCGAGGGCAAACAGGCTTTGTTCGTCGTCAACCTCCCGCCGAAAAAGATGATGGGGCAGGTTTCGGAAGGGATGTTGTTCGACATCGGTTACGCCGACGGCGTTATTCCGGCGCTGGCCGTCCCTGAAAGACCGGTTCCTGACGGAGCCCGCGCCGGCTGAGCCGGAAATACTAGAGCGGGTTTCAGATCAGTATACGGGTTAATGGAACGCGGATGACGCGGATAGAGCGGATTGACGCTGATCTCATTTGGTTTTATCTGTGATGATCCGCGCTCGTCCGCGTCATCAGCGTTCTATTGACTCGTTCCTTCAACCAGTTCAGCCAGATCAACGATAAACCCGGTAAGCGGTTTGCTAGTTACGCGTGGCGCGCTCGTGTTGACTTGCACGGCGATAGCGATCTTCGATTCGGGAAAGTACATCATCTCGGTTACGTAGCCGGGAAAGAAGCCGCTGTGTCCATAGCTGACGCCGCGCGCCGTGGGCCGGATGATGACGCCCAGGCCGTACTTCGTTTCCGGGCCGAGTCTGGCGGGCACGCCGTTGAGCATTTCCGGGAGTAGTGAGCGATCAAAGGCGCGGCCTTCATAAAGCAGCTTCGCCCAGCGCGCCAGGTCTTCGCTAGTCGAAGCGATGCTGCCGCCGCACCACTCGAATTGCGGATTGATGGCGAATTTCCCGTTGACGATCATGGCGTCGGTTCCGCCGAAAGGATTGTTGGGGCCGGCATAGCCTTGCGCGAGTCCGGTGATGGCGCGGCCGTCTGACGGTACCGTATGGCGCAAGCCGAGCGGCTCTAAAATTCGCCGCTTGAGTTCCCGATAGTACGTTGATTTCGTGACGCGCTCGATAATCATTCCGAGCACGATGTAGTTTGTGTCTGAATACTGCCAGCCTTTACCTGCCGCGAAGGGCGGAGGCGAATCCAGGATGTAGGCGACGAGTTCCTCCGGCTTCCAGACTTTGTCCGGATTTTCGCTGAGGTCGGCGGTGAACTGCTCTTTGAATTCATAACGTACCAGCCCGCTAGTATGCGTCATGAGCATGCGCGTCGTAATGTCAGGGCCATTCGGCAGGCGCGCAAACCAGGCTTCTTTGCCGAGATACTTTTCGATCTTGTCGTCCAATCCGATCTTTTTTTCATGAACGAGTTGCAGCGTGACGGCGGCCACGTAAGTTTTGCCGACGCTTCCTTGTAGCAGCAAGTCATTGGGCGACATGTTTTTTTTGCCGGCGGTGTCTGACAGCCCGACGGCCAGCCCGAAAGAAGCGCCGTCGGCCAGGGCGAAACCGGCCGTCGCGCCCGGAAATTTGCCGGCGGCATGAAATTCATTGAGCTTCGCTTGCAGCCGCTCACGCATGAGCGCGGTTTTGTCCGCGCGCGCCGTTTGGGATCGCCACGGCGCTCCCGAAATATTGACTATGAGCAGCGCGGTGAGGGCCGCCAGCGGAAGTAAGAAGTTCGGACGTTTGTTCATTGCTTTTCTTTCGCCTCCGGTTCACAACCATCCAGTTCGATGGTTGATGCCGCGCTGACGATCTTCCAGCCGCCCGCCGTCCGCATCAGGTGAAATGAATTCATCCCGCAATGCGAAAAACGGTCGTCTACGTAAAAACCGTAGCGCCCGCGTACCAGCGCGAGATCGCCGCTGACCAGCGTTTCGGGCTTGTACATCCGCTCCTTCAACACGCCTTTGGTTTCGACGATCAGCTTGGCGAAAGCCGCGCCGTTGTAAACGCGCAGGCTCGGTTGGCCGTCTCGCCGTTGCGTGGCCGTCAATTGGCCTTCGGCGGAAAAAAGCGCGCGCATCGCTTCAGCGTCTTTCGCCCGCATCGCGTCGAAGAGTCGGTTGACGACGGCCAGCGCTTCTCCGGCGGCGCCGACTTTGTCTTCGCTCCTGGGCGCCTGCCCCAAAGCGCAACAAGGCAAGAGGGCCAGAACGATCAGCAAATTGATAAAACTCATTCGTGACTCCAATATCACCGACCGGCGTCGCGTTCCAGCACGATGTCAAAAACTCCTGTCTCGAAACTCTTCCCATTCATCGTGCGCTTCTCTACCGCGATGGCATTCTCCGCGCGGTACATCGGATCGTTTTTCTTCGGGTCGTCTTGAAAGTGGATCTCCGTCACCAGCGTTTGGTATCCCGGACAGACCGCCAACAGATGGAAGTGCGCGCAGCGCCAGAAGTCAGGGGCGCCCGCCGGGTTGGGCCGGTAAGGGATCGGGCGGACGCCTTCCAACTCGTAGTAACCAGTCTCCGATGAGACCAGCCGCCCGCGATTGCGAAAATCACTGACGCCATCCGAATACTTCTCCTGCAGGTCCACGTGCCAGAAATCGAGCACTACGCCGGGCAGCGGGCGTTTTGTGTCCAAGGCCCAGACGCGCCCGGTCAAAACAAACGTCGTCCCCGGCTCTCCCGGCCCACAGAGCTTGCCGCGGAACGGCGCGCCCTGTTTGTAGAAAGGCCCGTATGGCTGGGGCGTGACCTTCTTCAACTCTCCTTTCGCCGTGATCTCCACTTTGGGCGGCGGCGCCATTTGGATCAGGACGCGGTTGGACTCTTCCGCATTTACAATCGTCGGCGTGGGCCGCGCGTCCGCCCGCAGGATCAAACCAGCCCCAGCCGCGGCCAGCCCCAACCCCGAGCGCTGAAAAAACTCCCGACGGGTTGCGTCGAACATGGTTTTGTTCTCCTTTTAGTTTTGATTGTTGGATTTGTAATCTGCTGCTCCTGTTTATCTAGGGCGGTTTTCACATCGGTGTATGGGTTAATAGAACGCTGATGACGCGGATACTGCGGATCGACGCTGCTCTTTTTGGCTTTATCCGCGATGATCTGCGCCCGTCCGCGTCATCAGCGTTCTATGTGACGCGTTCTTTATACCCATCCTGTCGCCGAAGTCCGAGGGAAAACGGCCATTCTTTGCAATGCGCTTACGACTGTTACAAGAATTTACAATAGCCGGAAGATCGGCGACGCCGCCGCGACTGTTGAGATTTTTCCAAATTATATGAACCGCCCGGATTCCGGCTCGTTTTTGTCCGGGACTTCTGCGACAAACTCGGCTTCTTCCCTTGACGTTCGACAAAAAGACCTCTACCGTCCCTCCTGTAGATCATCTAGGAGGGACGACCGATGGCCAAAACCAAATCCGATCTCTTGCAGGGCACGCTCGACATGCTGATTTTGAAGACGCTCGCGTTGGAGCCGATGCACGGCTGGGGCGTCTCTCAGCGGATTCAACAGATTTCCTCGGGCGTGCTGAACGTCAACCAGGGCTCGCTCTATCCGGCGCTTTACCGGCTGGAAGACCAGGGCTGGATCGAGTCGGAGTGGGGCAGTTCCGACAACAACCGCCAGGCGAAGTATTACAAGTTGACGCGCGCCGGGCGCAAACACCTCGACGAAGAGACCGCGAACTGGCAGCGGTTGTCGGCGGCGATTGAACAGGTTTTGCAGGCCGGTTAGCCTGCGGACAAGAGGGGGCGGCGTATGCCAAACAGCCTGATGCGCAGCCTGCGCACGCTATTCAAGATCAAACGGACGGAGCGGGAGATGGAGCGCGAGTTGCGCCTCCATCTCGAGATGGAGGCCGAGGAGAACTTCAGGCGCGGGATGGCGCCTGAGGAGGCCCGCCTGGCGGCCCTGCGCAGTTTCGGCGGGGTCGAGAGGTTTAAGGAAGAGTGCCGCGACGTCAAACGCAACCGCCCGCTCGAAACGCTGTGGCAGGACGCGCGGTTCGGCGCGCGAGTGTTGCGCCGCAATCCGGGCTTCACCCTGGTGGCGGTCTTGACGCTCAGCCTGGGCATCGGGGCGAACACGGCGATCTTTAGCGTGGTTTACGGCGTATTGTTACGCCCGCTGCCATATCAACAGGGCGGGCAGTTGGTCGTTTTGAAGCAACAGGCGCCGCTCGCGCGCAACGACAATTTGAATTTTTCGGTCCAGGAGATTGACGATTACCGCTCTCAGAATCGGACGCTGGCCGACCTGGCCGAGCACCACTCGATGTCCTTCACGCTCTTCGGAGGGCCGGAGCCGGAGCGCATTCAGGCCGCGGTCGTCTCGGCCAATTTTTTCGAACTGATGGGCGTCACGCCGCTGCTGGGCCGGACGTTCGCGTCGAGCGACGAGGCGCACGGGGCGGAAGCCGTGCTGATCCTGAGCCATCAATACTGGCGGCGCAGCCACAAAGGCGATCCGAACATAGTCGGCAGAGTTTTCCGCATGAACGACCGTCCGCACACGGTCATCGGCGTGCTGCCGCCGCTGCCGCAATACCCGAACGAGAACGACATGTATATGCCTACGTCCGCCTGCCCGACGCGCTCCAGAGAAGGGTTCATCGCCAACCGCGAGGCGCGGATGATGAGGGTCTTTGCGAGACTCAAGGCGGGCGTGTCGGAGGCGCAGGCGCTGGCCGACCTTTCGACGATCGCCGGGCGAATGAAGGAGACCTATCCTGACGCCTATCCGGCCAATCTCGGCTTCGGCCTCACGCTTGCCTCGTTGCATAAGGAACTGACGCAGGGGGCGCGGCCTACCTTTCTGTTGTTGTTGTGTACATCTGGGCTGGTGTTGCTGTTGGCATGCGCGAATACGGCCAATCTGACGCTGGCGCGGTTGATGAAGCGAGAGCGCGAATTTGCTGTGCGCGCCGCATTGGGCGCGCCGCGGGGGCGCATTATTCGACAGTTGCTGACCGAAAGCATGCTGCTGTCGCTGATTGGAGGCGCGCTGGGCGTATTGCTGGCGGCGGGGAGCGTCAGGCTGCTTGTCAATTTCGCGGCGCGTTTTACGCCGCGCGCGGCGGAGATCAGCCTGGATAACACGGTGTTGCTCTTCACGCTGGTCGTATCGGTCGCCACAGGACTCGTCTTCGGCCTGCTGCCTGCGCTTTCGACGCGGCGGAGTCTTATTCCGTCGTTGAAAGAAGGCGGCCAGTCGGCGGCCGGCGCGGGACGCCAGCGGTTGCGCGGCGCGCTGGTCGTCGCTCAAGTGGCGGTTTCATTCGTGCTGTTGGTCGGCGCGGGGTTGATGTTGCGCAGTTTGTTCAATCTGCAAAAGGTCAATCCCGGCTTCGATCCCGAACGCGTGCTGGTGATGCGCGTGACGGCCAATTGGTCGAAGTACACGACGGTCCAGCAGTACCGCGATCTCAGCCTGCGTTTGATCGAACGCGCGCGCGCCCTGCCGGGCGTTCTATCGGCGGCGATGGCTTCGACCTATCCGCTCAACCCGCTCGGCCTGGCCAACGGCGGATTCAACCGCAACTTTCAAATCGAGGGCCGCCCGCCGAATCCGAACGAACCCGAGCCGCAAGTGGATTTTCGCGTCGCCAGCGCGGATTACTTCCAGACGATCCGGCTGCCGCTCCTCAAAGGGCGCTTGTTTACGGAAGCGGACGACGCGAAAACCCGGCAAGTGGCGGTCATTAATCGAACAATGGCGCGCCATCGCTGGGGCGACGAAGACCCGGTGGGCAAACGCGTCTCGTTCGACCTGGGAGAAAGCTGGGTCACGATTGTCGGCGTGGTCGGCGACGTCAGGCAGTACGGCCTGGACCGGGAACCGACGGACGAACTCTACCGCCCCGTCAGGCAGGCAGGCGGCGCGGGCAATCTGCTTGTGCGAACGACCGTCGCGCCGTCGGTGATGATGGCGCAATTGCGCCAGGCGGTTTACGTGGTCGACCCGGAGAACGCGATTGATCAGGCGCAGACTCTGGAGAACGTTCGCAACGAATCCATCGCGTCGCCGCGCTTGACGGCGGCGCTGTTGGGGATGTTCGCGGCGCTGGCGTTGTTTATTACGGCGGCCGGCATCGCCGGAATGATGGCGCTGACGGTCAGCCAGCGGACTCACGAGATCGGCATCCGCATGGCGCTGGGGGCGTCGGCGGGCGGCGTGTTGCGGCTGGTGCTGCGGCAGGGGCTGACTCTGGTGTTTGTCGGGCTGGCGTTGGGAGTGGCGGGCGCGTTTGCGCTGACGCGGATGATGTCCACGCTGCTTTTCGCCGTGGAGCCGACCGACCCGCTTACCTGGCTGTCGGTCGCGCTGGCGCTCGCCGCGGTGGCGGCTCTGGCCTGTTTTGCGCCAGCGCGGCGAGCCACGTCGATTGATCCGCTGACGGCCTTGCGCAGTGAGTAGGCGTTTGTCGCTCTCTCAAGGGGAGAATTGTGGCGCGGGCTTTAGCCTGCGCCTGCGTCATATCCTCGGGCCGCGCGGACCAATGGCACTTGAAAAAATAATGCGCCCAGCATTGTAGGGGCGGGTTTTCCCCGCCCCATCGCTTGGACCACAGACAGGGGCGGGGAAAACCCGCCCCTACACCGAAGTGCGTGGGCGCCATTAATTCTCGAAGACCATAAGTCTGCGCCACGGTTAAGCAAGAACATTTTCTTGGTTAATGCCGGGACTCTGCCGGCATTTCATAAGGGAGGGTTTGTCATGCCTGGAAAAACTTTTGTGAACAAGTTGTTGTTTGTGTGCGCGCTGCTGTCGTTGAGCGGCGTCTTTGCCGGCCGGACCTACGCGCAACAGCAACCGCCGGTGGACGCGCTCGAAGGTCTTGACCCGGTTTTGCTCACGCAGGGCAAAGAAGCGCAGGGCGAAATGAACATAACTGTCACGCGCGGGCAATTACGCTATATGTTTACGAACGCCGCGAACAAGGCCGCATTCGAGCAAGACCCAACGCGTTACGAGGTTCAATTGAACGGCGCGTGCGCGCGGATGGGCGCGCCTGTCCAGGGGAACCCCGATCTTTACGCCGTGCATAAGGGCCGCATCTACATTTTCGGCTCGGACAATTGCAAAACGCTTTTCGTCGCCGCGCCCGAAAAATATCTCGGCCCGGGAGAGTCCGCCCCCGTGACCGCCTCCGCGACGCCAGAAGCGCTGAAGCAAGGGCAGGCGCTGATTGACAAGGTGGTGGCGGCAATGGGCGGCGCGGCCAAAATCGACGGCCTGACCAGTTTTCGCGAAAAGAGCGTCGCGCCGCAAACCAGAGGCCCAATGGGCGAAATAGAGGTCAAAGTCAATCTTGATCTGCTCATCATCTTCCCGGATCGCATTCGTTTCGCGCTGAGTATGCCCGACTATAACGATCCTTCAGTCACGATTCAGCCGGTGAGCGTGATTCTGCCGGGCGAAGCTTTCGCAATCACGCGAAGTGGCGCGAGGCCGACGCCGGATGCGGCGCGGGCGGATCAGGAGCGACAGATTCAACGCAAACCACTCTCGATCCTGCGAGCAAGAAACGGCGCCGGATTCAAGGCGGTCGCCGTCGGCTCTGGTAAAGCGGGCGAAATGGCGGTGGAAAAAGTGACGGTTGAACTCCAGGGTGCGCGCTACACGCTCGGCATCGATCCGGCGACAGGTCGCATCCTGAGCTTGTCGTACAATCGGCGCGGGCCACAGGGAACCTTCGGCGAATTTATCCAAACCTTTTCAGACGATCTATTGCAACTCGACTTAAAACAGGAGCAATGATGCAAAAACTCTGGCAAGACCTGCGCTACGGCGCGCGCGGGTTGTTTAAGCGACCCGGCTTCAGCTTCATTGCCGTCATCACATTCAGCCTCGGTATCGGCGCGACTGCGGCCATCTTCAGCGCCAACAATGCAGGCGGCCTTTCAAAAGCCGTTGCGGCGGGCGCGCCCGCCGATCAGCCGCAAAATCAAAAGGCTCCGGCTTCAGCCGGCGACTTTGAAATCCAAAAACTCTCTGAAGGCGTTTACGCCGCGATTCGCAAACAGCCGCCATTGTTCTCCTTCGATCCCAACAACGTTTTCATCATCAATGACGACGACGTGATCGTGGTTGACGCCAACGCCAGCCTGGCCGTGACCAAAGAATTACTGGCGGCGCTGCGCAAGTTGACCGGCAAGCCGGTGAAGTACGTCATCAACACGCACTGGCACGACGATCACATCGTCGGCAACCAGGTTTGGCGCGAGGCCTTCCCCGGCGTCGAATTCATCGGCCACGCAAGCGCTCTTAAAGATCGCCCGACAACCGGCGCCGCAAATCGACGGGGGATGCTGGAAGGCGGCAAGGCTTATGCGGCGCGGTTGCGCGGTCTGGTCGAGCAAAACAAAAGCCTCGCTGGCGCGTCTATCACTGAAGAAGAGCGCGTCAACTATCTCGGCGACATCGCCTGGCTGGAACGCGCGCTGGCCGAAGCGCCCGTCGTTCAAATCATCCTGCCGACGCTCACGGTAGAAGATCGGCTGGTACTGCATCGCGGCGATCGCACGATTGACATTCGCCATCTGGGGCGCGGGCATACGGGCGCGGATTTGATCGTGCATTTGCCCAGCGAAGGCGTCCTGATAACCGGCGATCTGGTGGTCTGGCCGATTCCGCTGATCGGGTCAACTTCATATCCGGCGGCCTACAGCGCGACGATTGAAAAGCTGCTCACGCTGCCGGCAAATATCATAGTTCCAGGACACGGGCCGGTGATGCGCGACCAGGAATACATCAAACTGCTGTCACGCCTGCTGATCTCGCTCAAAGAACAAACCGCGGCGGCCGTCGCGCGAGGCGAGACGTTGGAACAAACACGTAAGAACGTGGACCTGACGGAATTTCGCCGTTTGTTGGCGGGCGACTCGACGCTCAAGCGGATTCTGTTCGGCGACTACGTCAGCGGCGCGGGCGTTGCGGCGGCGTTTCGTGAAGCTACGGTGAAACAATAGTTGAGGACCAATCATCCTTTTTGAACTCACATCTGGAGGAATAGCGAGATGAAATCGTACAGAATGCTTTTAGCCTTGTTCTTTCTGGTAGGCGCCGGCGCTGCGTCTTTCCCCGCGACATTGGCCGTCGGGAATTTGACGCAGGAATCAGACCGCGCCCGCAAACGGGATGAGTGGCAGCGGCCCGCAGAAGTGATGGACGCGTTGGGCGCCAAACCCGGACGTCGCGTGGCGGACATCGGATGCGGCTTCGGCTATTTCA
>Ga0190270_10000547_pt1 | contig 16346 bp, 13 predicted proteins | sample Popmic320T_FD_133748 | JGI IMG/M metagenome (GOLD analysis project Ga0190270, IMG submission 133748) | Populus adjacent soil microbial communities from riparian zone of Weber River, Utah, USA - 320 T | ecosystem: Environmental > Terrestrial > Soil > Riparian zone | place: USA: Utah | collected...
GTGATGCCCCGATTTTTACTGACGGCAACGATCCACGAAACACACGAATCAACACGAAAAGAAATTAGTGTGTTTCGTGTGATTTCGTGGAAGATAGCTCTCGCCAACCGCACACAGTGGGGGAGACAGAGACAACTCGGCATCGAATCAATTTCACTTCTTAGTTCGCACGTACCCCGGGATGAGGCGTTCGTTTGTTGAATGTTCGATCAACTCTGCCAGCCGTTTTTGTCGCGTCTCTTCTCTTTTGGCGCCGAGTATCCACCAGTTCACAGCTTTCCGGTAAGACGCTGTTTGCGCCTCGAAGAATTTCCACGCTGCCTTGTGTTTCTTCAGTTGTTTCCGATAGGGATCGGGCAGCTCAACGCTGCGCTGTTCGTAGGAATAAATGCCTGAGCGGTATTCCCTGCGCAGCTCAAATGCCTTGAGTCCCGCGGGCCGCATCAAGCCCTTCTCCTTGAGCTCGGCAACGCGTCTGATGTTGACCGCGCTCCAGGTGCTCGTGGGTTTGCGAGGAGTAAAACGAATCATGTAGCTAACGTCGTCAATGCTCTTTCTTAGTCCGTCAATCCAGCCAAAGCACAGTGCTTCATCGACTGACTGCGGCCAGGTGATACTAGGCTTACCCGAATCTTTCTTGTAGAAGCCTACCCACAGCTCGTGCTCGCCGGCGTGATGCTTCTTGAGCCAGTTACGAAATTCAGCCGGCGATTTAAAGAATGAAATCTTCATTTCATACCTGGCGCGAGTTGGATTAGAGAAAGTCAAGATCCGCCGTTTAGATGGTGCACTTCTGCAACCCCGGCAGCGGACAAGTGCGCCCTCTAAACGGATCCTAAGGTGGTAAAACAGATTTCCATGCGCATTGCTCGCCTCTCCTGAGGCTTGAGAGTACGATACCACCATGAACGCGAGCCAAAAACAATCTTCAGCGATTGCTAAATATACTGCGATGCACGAGTCAGGATGTTTTGTGCTTCCGAACCCCTGGGATGCAGGCACGGCCGTCTATCTCGAGCGACTGGGATTTGAGGCAGTGGCCACTACCTCGGCGGGCTTTGCATTTTCTCGCGCGCTTCCCGATTCGGTTACAGCGGTTTCGCGCGGCATGATGCTGCAGCATATCGGCGAAGTCGCGGAAGCGACGACGCTACCGGTTAACGCCGATTTCCAGAACGGATACGCGGACGAACCGGAAGGAGTGGCGACCAGCGTTGCGCTCTGTATTGTCACCGGTGTTGCTGGTCTATCGATTGAAGATTCTACGGGTGACGACGCGAAACCTCTCTACGATTTTAGTCTGGCGGTTGAACGCATCAAGGCTGCGCGTGCCGCGGTGGACAACTCGAAGGTTCCGGTTGTGCTTACCGGCCGTTGTGAAGCGTGGCTGGTTGGACACGCTGATCCTGCGCGGGTAGCAATCGAGCGATTGGTTGCGTATGCGGAGGCTGGGGCCGATTGCCTCTACGCTCCTGGCGCGTCTGAGCCAAAGGACATCGAGGCGATCGTTAAAGCCGTTTCTCCAAAACCGGTGAACGTTCTGGTGTCCAGCTCAAATGCTGATCTCTCTGTTTCGCGCCTGGCCGATCTTGGCGTGCGGCGGATTTCCGTCGGTGGAGCGCTGGCGCGCGTAGCCTGGGGGGCGTTTATGCGTGCTGCGAAGAGCATCAAGGAAACAGGGACGTTTGAAACGTTTGACGATGCAGCCCCGTTTAATGAAATTCAGGATTTATTTCTCAAGCGACAATAACAGGCGTATAGAGTACAAGCTTTAGCTTGCGGGTTCCGGTTTAAGCTAGTGTACGTGGTTGGGATACCGGCAACCTGAAGGTTGTACTCTATACGCCTCTTACGCTGAACGCCTCCTACGCCGCGTGGATTTTTCTCGCAGTATCCCCCACGCGAATTAGCCCCCGTTGCACGACCTTCGCGTTGATGCCACGCAAGCGAAGCTCTTTCCCCACGGTTGAGTTAACAAACTTCATGGCATCAATTCCGAACCGCGAAACGAATTTCTTGCAACCCGTGTGAGGTTGTGGAGTAACTTCGATCACGGCCGAGCCCAGTGCTAATTGAGTCCCTGCCGGCAAGTTTTCATCGCTCAGGTCCATATCGATATATAGCTGGTCACCCGCCAGTTGCCAGCGATCTCTTTGCCGCGCGACAAGCGCGGTGACGCGTGCATTCATGATATTGAGCTGCATTTCCGGATGCGCCGAGCCATCGGGTGTGCGAGAGTTGCTGCGACTTTTCCAATTGTCCCCTATTAACCCCTCCCACGGATCAAGCTGACCTTCCTCCAAAACTTCTCGCTCCTCAATACGGGGTCGTCGGACAATCAACTCGAGAACGCCTTCATCCTTTGGCGCCTGGCGGACGTGGTCCAGGCCGGCTTCAAGTTCAGCCATCGTCAGGTGATCTATTACGATTTCCATCTCAGTATGATTCAGTTTGATTTCAGACAATCGATTACAGAACCCAGCGCGGTAGCGCGGGATCCCTTCCACTACTCAACACAAAGACAACTAAGCCTTGGTAATGCTTTCCGCCTGCAACATCCCGCGCTACCGCGCTGGGTTCTGTGACTGGATAGCGAAACTGCGCGCTCGCGTTGACTATGACTTATTCAAGGACGCTTCAACACTAAATCAACCACGCGCTGACAGGGCTTCAACTCGACAGTATTATTCAATGTTTCTGCTTCGCGTCGAAGCGTGGCCCTGGCAGTGAAATCGAAAGCTACGGGACGTGAAACTCGTTCGCTCGTTACCGGCGTTTCGGGTCGGGGGATTATGAAGTAGCGGCCGGGAGCAATATTCGTAAATGCAAAGCTCCCGTTGCTTTCAACCGCCGCTTCGAAATAGCGCAGAACGTTAGCGGCCTCGTCACGTTCTGCCGGCACCAGATGAACGCGCAGGCCCGGAGTGATGGCGCTTCCGTCCGGAGTAGTGGAAAGGTTTCCCCGCAATCCGGCAGCATCCTGGCCCACCAGAATAGAGACCCCGGTAACACTTTCTCCTGACTTGATCGTCAGGGTTCCAGGCCAGATTTTTTTTGGAAGAGGACCAGCGGCGCGCCCCTGGCCAGAGACTGCGATTCGATCCGCGGCACTAACATCCGATTGGGCGGCTCGTGGAGTTGGTAAATTGATGGCACGAACGTACCAGGCATCGGTTGGAAGTTTAAATGCCAATCGAAATCTTCCGGGTTGCAGGTTACGAATGCTGAAGTCACCCTTAAGGCTGAGGCTTGAACTAAAAGCACTGAACATTGTCGCCAGCAACTTAGCACTGCTTTTGATTGAATCATCGCGCAGCGTTTGGATCAGTATCTCTATGGATTCCGAACCGCGCTTATCACATTTGGCCTCAGGAGCGATTGGATCGAGCCCTATCGTTCCGGCAATTGAGGCAAGTGGAACTATAGCGAGATCGATGCCGGTGACGTCACCGCCTCTTACCGTCACTCGTCGAGAACCCGCCGACATGGTTTCACTCAGATTCGTCACGAAGACTGCAGACACGTCGTATTCGCCATCTGCCATACCATCGAAATTGAAGCTACGCACCTGTTCGGTCGGTGAAACCATAGCCATCGCCACCAGACTGGTGGTCCCGGCATGAGTCAGGATCACGTTGATGGCCTGGGCTGCTGAAACGTCGCCTTTTCCGCTTAGCGTGCCGCTGACCGAGTGACCTGCTATCTCCTTATAGCGGATATCTATTCCGGCCGCTTCCTCGCCTGCTCGCACCGTGACTGGAACCGCGGTCTCGTAATTGGAGGAAGGGTAGTAGGTAGGAACGTCGCGTTCGAGGCCACTCGAGGCAAACGGTCCTCCTCCGCCGGTTTCTACTGAGTATTGCCCAGGCGCAAGCCCGTAGACTCTGTAGATGCCACGATCATCGGTTTCTGCCATTCCCATGATTCCTTGAAGATTCATGAAAAACGCCGGCCCAGTCAGAGCTGTAGCGCGAACCGGAATTCCGACCATTGGCTGTCCCTTGGAGTTGGTCACCCGACCAGTAATCACGCCACCTTTGATGAGCCTGATTCGCAACTGCGATCCGATCAGATATCTAGGCCATTGCTCTGGATCGCCGATCGCGATCGACTCGTCCACGTAGCCTGGCGCTGTGGCGTTGACCAGGTAAACGGCGGCGGGCAGCTCCTCCAAAGCGAAGCGTCCTTCTTCATCGACTCGAGATGTTTTGATCGCCGCTGTGCCGCTCACCGCTCGCGCGATGACGGTAGTGTTGGAAAGCACACGACCGTCATCGGCGACAACGCGGCCCTTTACGGTTCCGGTTGGAATGGTTGAAGGTGCATTCGGTTTTTCGCTCGGAGATTTAACCGGCGTGGCTGCAGGAGTCGGCGACGGCTTGGGCGGCGTTTGCCCGGGCGCGTGGATTAGACAGGCGCACAAGAAAACGAGAGCTAAAGACAAATTGCTTATCTGGATCACGCCAGAACAGTTTGCAATGTGTACGCAGCGCCGGCTCAATTCGAGCCCTCTTTCCGGCCCGTCAGGTTTACTTCCAGAATTACCTCAGTCTCAACGCCGTGCGTGATGGTGATCGTTTGCTTCACAGGTGGGAACCCTGGCGCTTGCTGTTGGTTGACGGCTACGTTCAAAGTTAGTTCGTAAGTGCCGGGCGGAATATTCTCCGAGCTGAAGCGGCCGCGGGAATCAACTTCGATATGACGCCTGAAGGGACGCATGCTGTCTGGTCTCCCCGAGAGCTGTGCCCAAAACATTGCGCCTTCGGGCAACGTTCCCCCTACGACTTTGACAGTACCGCGCAGGCTTCCCCCGCCGTGAGAGAAAACCAAACGTACATCGCGGATTTCTGCCCCAGCGGTCACGTCTATGCCTTCGCGCTGATCGACGCCGTTAACCTCTACTCGCAAGAAGCTTAAGCCTTTCGGTGGTGTGGGATACTCCTGTACCACAAGGCGGATCTTGCCTGGGGCCAGACCGGAGAATTTGAAGGTACCATCAGCGTTGATTCTTGCGTGGGCGAATGACGGGGCACTTCCCGGCTTACGCTCTGCATAGGCATGGAGGTTAATGGTGGACAGGACCGCGGTAACCGCAGGATCGACATTGTTCTCAACCACCGCGATCCCGCTGATCGTCGCCCCCTTACTGACCTTGACCTCAACCCCACTCACATCTCCGTCGATGATTTCAAAACCGGACGGTTCACTGTAGGAGGTATTCTCAGGTCCCACGCCCAGAGTAAAAGCTGTATATTGACCGGGCCCGAGTCCTTCCAGACTAAACTTGCCGTTGGCGTCAGTTGGGCTGCTGGCGAAATTCATCATACCGCTGCCCTTTTTCGGCTCTTCTACCAGCCCATAGCCGACATAAGCCTTAGGCACTGGTTGTCCTGTTGTTGAATCCACGACACGTCCGCTGACCTTGAATCCTTGAGACCCTTTGCGCGTCTGAATGTCGACATCTTTTACCTCTCCGCCTTCTTTCACCTCTACCACTGTCGCCTGCGATTCATCCTGCACGCCGGGATAAAACGTCTGTATGTACCGGCTACCTCTATGCATCATGTTGACTCCCTGAGATGTAGCCTGGCCTACACTAACCTTATATTTTCCTGGCGCTATTCCGTATGTCCTATAGATGCCCCGGTCGTCCGTGTGATTTCTTTGCCCTCCAAAGCTCGTCAGGATGAATGTATCTTGAGGACCGAACGGAAGCAGAGTGATTGGTTCACCGATGATTGGACTTCCATCCGCGTCGGTGATACGACCGGTAATGACTCCGCCAGGACTTAAAGCGAAATCAATTTTCGTGATCTCTTCGCCGGCAAGTAGGTTTATCGTTCGACCTGCTTGTCCAGGAGAGTGGCCCCGTGAAGAAATGGCATACGCTTTTGCTACCGGCATGACGTAGATACGTCCCGCGGAAAGTCCGGTTAATCGATAGTTGCCTTCTTCATCGGTAGTAGCTTTCGCTATGCTGCGCCTGTCGTAGGCAGTGGCGATCGAAGCTGTGACACTGATATCGGCGGCAGCTTTTCCCGCAATGGTTATGCGGCCGGAGATCGATGCGGAAGCATCCTTGGTCTCAGTTTGAGCAAAACAAATTGCAACAACCAGATTGAGAAAGGTAACGACAACGATAATGCGAGAGGCGGTCTTCATACTGTGAGTTCCTGAGGTGTTAACGAAGCGCGCCAATCATACCGCGCTCGGCTTCGGCCCCGCCAGATGTTTCAGCTGAGGCCTAGGGTCTTGGAGCCGGCGCGGGAGCCGCGTTGAACCGAACAATCACAGTGTTGGTGATGTCGATCGCAACGTTGGAATAAATTATCCCGGACTCCTGCTTATCAAAAAGCGCCGCCATTCCCATCTCCTTACCCATTGACTCAATCACGGGCCTGAGTCTCTCCTGGAGAGTTTGAAGTTCGCGTACGCGCGCTGAGCCGATTTCCTTCTCGGCATCTTCAGCGAAGCGTTTAATGGCAACCTGCTTTTCCGTCATTTGTTGTCCGATAGTGTTTCGCTGGGCCGGACTAAGCGCGGGGTTGTTCAGACTAGTTTCCACCCTTTTCAACTCGTCGTTCATTTGTTTTGCCTTGGTAAGACGGTCTCGCTGAAGACCAGTTAATCTTGCAACCGAAGCTTTCCCGGACGCTGACTCGGTCAGGATTTTTTGGAAATCGATCACTCCGATGCGAGAAGGAATTGCTTGCGCGGTTGCCTCACCCGTGCTGGACCACACGATTCCCGCAGCGAGGCAAACAGTTGCCATTGGAAGAATAACCCACAGAGGAATTGCCGGCCCAGCCAGAAGACTATTCCGCGTTGTGTATAAGATTCTCATGAGATTCCTTTCGAAGTGCGACGTACGCGCAAGGGTTGAATGTGATTGGGATTATACATGCTGGATGCAGGATGCAGGATGCAGCAGACAGGAGAGAGGAGGTAGGAGGCAGGGAAGACTATGCGGAGCGCTCTTTCGTGTCATTTCGTGTGTTTCGTGGATCATTCTTTAACTGAAGCTGGGAACGATCCACGAATCACACTAAGTGACACGAAAAGAGTGGTGGTTACGCCGAATCTCTTCACGCTTCCAGCGTAGCGTCCATCGTAATCTCAGCCTTCAGGACTTTCGAAACCGGGCATCCAGTTTTGGCATTATTGGCAGCTTTTTCAAACGCTTCCTGATCTGCGCCGGGCACCTTTGCCTTCACATCCAAATGCACGGAAGTGATCGCAAAACCGGCATCCGTCTTCTCGAGCTTCACGCTGGCAGTCGTTTGAATGCTGTCGGCCGTGAGGCCCGCCTGCCCGAGTTGGCCTGACAGCGCCATCGAGAAACACCCTGCGTGGGCCGCCGCGATCAGTTCCTCCGGATTGGTTCCGACGCCGTCTTCAAAACGAGTGCCGAACGAATACTGAGTATTGGAAAGAACTCCACTATCGGTAGAAATAGTTCCCTTGCCGTCCTTCAGACCGCCGTTCCAAACGGCCGATGCGTTCCGTTTCATGTTTCCTCCGAGCAAGTCAGTCTAAATTTGTGTGACGTAAGCTAACCCAAAAGACAGGAAACCAAAAGTGGACGTTGCAGCCTGGGAGCAAGCGCAAGAGGCCGTCAGGCCGCCGCACTGCTCCAAGGAGTTGCTTGTTCCGCCGGTAAACTTTTTTGAAACCTGCGCCGCGCATGATACGTTTTAGGCACTTGGCGAAAAGCTTGACGCGGCCAGACGGCCACAAACCATCACAAAGGAAAGTCTATGAACTCAAAAACACTCCCTGAAAGAACGTCCATTAAGAGGACAACCCTGATTGCAATCGCCGCCTTGGTCGTGCTCGGCGTCTTTTCACGAGCGGCCGTGGCCCAGAAAGCCGCTGCTACAAAGCCCTCGAAAACAACGGCTGCTCGCAGTGTTCGGCAATACACGATTGAGCAGTTTATGGAAACCGTCCGTATAGGCGGCTCGTCATTTTCGGCCGATGAAAAAGAGATACTTTTTCACAACAACAAGACCGGAATCTTCAATGTCTACACAATTCCAGTGAGCGGCGGCGAGCCAAAGCAGTTGACCAGCTCAACGAAGGAAAGCACCTTCGCGATCTCTTATTTCCCGAATGACGCTCGCTTTCTCTACACGTTCGATCGCGGCGGTAACGAAAACAGTCATCTCTATCTGCGTGAGCTCGATGGCAGCGAGCGCGACCTGACGCCCGGTGAGAAAACCAAGGCCAACTTTCTTGGTTGGAGCCAGGACCGTAAATCGTTTTTCTATTCGACCAATGAGCGTGACGCGAAATATTTCGACGTCTTCGAGATGACGGTCGCCGATATGAAGTCGGCCCTGGTCTTCAAGGATGAAAACGGCTACGACTTCGCCGACATTTCAAACGACAGGCGTTACCTCGCTTTCTCGAAGCCCGGCGATTCAACTACCGACTCCGACATTTTTCTTTACGACAAGCGTGCGAAAGAAATGAAGAAGATCACGCCGCACACCGGCGAGGTCAGTTTCAATGCCCAATCGTTTGACCCGGCGTCGCGTTACCTTTACTACACGACAGATGAGGGCAACGAGTTTGCTTATCTCAAACGATACGAACTTGCGAGCGGTAAGTCTGAGGTTGTCGAAAAGGAACCGTGGGATATTGTGGCCAGCTATTTTTCACGCAATGGAAAGTATCGCGTCACGATCGTCAATCAGGACGCGCGCACGGTCATCAGAATTCACGATACATCTACCGGCAAACTCGTGCCGCTGCCGAAGTTGCCCGGCGGTGATATCACCGGCGTGAACATCTCGCCGAGTGAAACGCGAATGGCTTTTTACCTCAATGGCGACCGTGCGCCCGCGAATCTCTACGTCTATGACCTGGCTACCAAAAAGTTCGCGAAGCTGACGAACAGTCTTAACCCGGAAATCAACGCTGACGATCTGGTTGAAGCCGAAAACATTCGATACAAGTCGTTTGATGGAATGGAAGTGCCGGCGATCCTTTACAAGCCTCATCAGGCTAGTGCTGCCAGTAAAGTGCCGGCGATTGTGCTGGTCCATGGCGGCCCGGGCGGACAGGCCCGGCGTGGTTATAAGGCGCAGGTGCAGTTTTTGGTGAACCACGGGTATGCGGTTTTGGATGTCAACAATCGCGGGTCGTCAGGTTATGGCAAGACATTCTTTACCGCGGACGATCGTAAGCATGGACGCGAACCGCTCTGGGACGTGGTCGAGGCCAAGAAGTATCTAAAATCGCTGGGCTGGGTTGATGAGCAGAAGATTGGCATCATGGGCGGCAGCTACGGCGGTTATATGGTGCTGGCGGCGCTTGCTTTCAAACCCGAAGAGTTTGCCGTGGGCGTGGATATCTTCGGCGTGTCTAACTGGGTGCGTACGTTGCAGGCGATTCCGCCTTACTGGGAATCGTTCCGCAAGTCTTTGTACAAGGAAATTGGTGATCCGACCACCGAACTGGAGATGTTGAAAGCGGCTTCTCCGCTTTTCCACGCAGACAAGATTCGCCGGCCGCTCATTGTTCTCCAGGGCAAGAACGATCCTCGCGTGATCCTGCCGGAGTCTGATGAGATCGTCGAAGCAGTCAAAAAGAACAATGTTCCTGTCGAATATGTTGTCTTCGATAACGAAGGCCACGGGTTCACGAAGAAGGTCAACGAGATTCGCGCGAGTAAAGCGATTCTCGACTTCCTTGATAAACACCTGCGCGGCAATGCAGCTGGAAGTTAATCGTAACGCAAACTGTTAGTTTGCGGATGCGGCGTCACCGAATACATGGGCGTGTCCTCTTTCCTACGAAAGAGGCACGCCCCTTTATTTTTCCCCTGAGCTGGCGGTGAAATCTTGATGCTATCCGTTATAGGTGCCTCCTTGGAGCGGCGGCCCGGCGCCGCTTTGGCCCGCGGCGCCCTGGCGCCGCTCCGCTTCGTGAGAAATCAGCGAGGTGTTTTGAGGTTGGACCAAAGCGCCGCCTGGCCGGCGCACTCCAAACAGGCGCACTCAACTACGAGGGCCGCAAAAGTAGTGTTTCGCTTTTTCAGTTACCGCGACGATAAACTCGCTCTTGCCGTCAGTGTAGCCCTGCCTATCGTTTGGGTGTTTCTCGGCAAGCGCTCGCTTTAGAGTTTCGTAATGCCGCGCTTCATCAGGAAAGCTCCGTAAGTAGTCTCTAAAGTAAAGCCTGTCCCACCCCTTTGAATCCGCTTCGACCATATGAATGTGATGAGTACGTTTGCCGGTTTGGTCGCGCTTGATGAAGAAAGGGTAGGGGACCTTTACGTCAGTGCGCCAAAAGTAATCATAGCCGTGGGATTCCAACAAAGGTACGACCTCCTTCGTCGTGTCGTCGAGGCTGCTAACTTCAACCAGCAGGTCGATGATGGGCTTGGCGGCGAGACCGGGCACAGCGGTGCTGCCAAAGTGCTCGATCCTTTTGACGATCATGTTCGGCAGGGTGTTCCAGAGAAACTCTGCTTCAGCGGCAAACAACTTCGGCCAGTCTGGGTCATAAGGTGCCAGCGAAACTTCCTCGCGAAGTGCGTCCGCGATGCGCTGTTCAAGATTCTTCAATGAACCCTCAACTGGATAAGTTTGTCGATGGCGGTGGTTAAAGAAGCTTTTTGAACTGGTCAACCGTAAGACCGGCATCACGAGCTATGCCACCCATCGTAAAGGCATTAACAGGATTGTGAAGCGGGATTGTGAGTATACGAGTTCCGTCGGACATAACGATATGCTTTCCCTGCCTGACAATGTGCAATCCAGCCTTCTCTAAAGCTCTAACAGCATCGAGGTGGTTGACATTGCAATCCTCACTTCGCGAACATTCTGACCTTTAACGAGTTCTTCCACTGCCGCGAGATGTTCAGTGATTGCGTTCTGAATATTCCGGAGCGCTTCTTCCTCAGTAGCCCCTTGCGACCAGCAGCCTGGTAATCCAGGACATGAGACGCTGAATCCTTCCTCCGACTCGTGTAGAAGCACCTTGTAATTCATGTTCACCTCCGATAGCGATTATACGCGCGGTAGAAATCGACAGCTGTCCATTATTAATAACGCCAGCTGGTAAGATCCGCTCCCGGCGGTGCGCTCTTCATAATGCGTGCGACGATCTTGGGCGCGTAGAATTGATGATAACGCAAACGCGAAATCGCATTCGGCAGCGTGTGGTCGCCGTTCCAGCAATGCTCTGCGCGGGGCTCGTAATCCACTTCTCCGCCGTAATGCGGATTCTTCGTGCTCTTAAGAAAATTCTCCACCAGGTAGACAGCGTTGTTGAGGTAGAAGTTATCGGCTTCGCCGACGTAGATATGAAGCTTACCTTCCAGCTTCCGTCCAAGTTTCTTCCAATCACGCTCAAGAATGTGGCCGAGGTCGTAATGCTCGCGCCAGTACTCAGCCACGGAACGATCGATCTTGCCGGTCAGCTTGTCCCAGATTGGTTTGGGGTAGCCATCCTTGCCCACCGGTGAATAAACGGCTTCCCAAATGTCGAACTGACCTCCTGAACGGCTGTGCGTACCGAGCGCCAGTTCCATGTGATTCATGTCTTCGACCGTAGCGGCGAGCTCGCCCAGGTAGTTGCGTTTTCCCGGTCGTCGTAAGTTCTTCCACGGTGCATCCGGATAATAGGCGTTGTCGTGTTCGTAAATATTCACCACCGTATAAGCGCGGAAATCTATCGGGTCAGGACATGCGCCCCAGGCGCCGTTGTATTCATCCGGGTAAAAGATTTGCGCCGCGAGTGCCTCCCAACCGCCGGTGGAACCGCCATACATGAAGCGCGCCCAACCCTTACCGATGCCGCGAAACATCTTCTCAATATAGGGAACCAGCTCGTAGGTGATCGCATCGCCATAAGGCCCGAGATTGGCCGAGTTTACGGCGTAGGAATCGTCGTAGTAAGGATTGGCGTGTTGAATCTCGATGATGATCATGCGCGGGAAATTAGGCCCGGTCCATTCCTGATAAAACTTGTAGGCGCGTTCCTGCACTATTTTGTTGTAGCCCTGTATCTTGAAGCGATCGCTGTATTCCGGTTTCAGATTGGGATCGGGAGGCGTTTCACGGAAGCCGCCAAACGTGGCAGGGAAGTGGCCGTGAAAAATCACCAGAGGGTAGCGAGCATTTGGATGTGTGTCGAAGCCTTGAGGCAGTAAAACGTTGGCGCCTAGATGCATGGGCCGGCCCCAGAACTTCGAAAGGAGCTTGCTCTCCATTTTCACGTGCTTGATGTATTTCGTGTCCTTCGGTGGCTCAATCGGCGGAATCACTTTGTCGAGCGTGATCTTGATCGTGCGATCGTCACCCGTGCGGACCGTGATCTTCTGAGGCGTGCTATACAGATTCCCTGGTGCACGACTCCACTGCTGACCTTCGCCGCGGTCCATCGGCAATTTTACGGTGTGGCCATCGGAACGCTTGAACGTTTCATATCGGTGAAGCACGGCCTGTATCCAGTATTCACCAGCCTTAAAGTCAGATAGAGTTTTCACCGGATAACCAAAAGCACCGGCATCAACCAGAGCTTCTTCGCCGGGTTGCAAACCGTCAACATCAATGCCAAATACCTGTTGCGTGTTTAGATCTTCATTGATTTGAAAGCGCGGTTCGCGCGCGCCGTCCTTTGAAATCAACAAAAGGACTCTGCCATCAAGTGGGCTGTTGCTGTGGGCTGCAGCAAAGGAGACTGCAAAACGCAGATTTGAGTTTTGCTGGCCGCGCGTCTCAGTCGTGATCACGAAGGATGATGAGACAAGAAGTATTAGCAGCGGAAACAAGCGGACGCTTGATGGCATGATCTCTCCTTAGGTGCGAAGTTGTTAGTGTGTCTCCTCGTTTAGAGGCGGACTTTGTCCGCCGCGTGGGGCACAAGTGCCGTTCTAAAACGGGCCGAGAACTCAGTGCTCGGGACGTAGCAAGCAGATACCCACCTTTATTCGCTGAACTGGCCTGCCGGCAGAGCTGCGTCTTCTTCGCTGGGCTGGGTTGCAGGAAGCCCCCGCCGGATGCTGTCGGCATATTGAAGCTTGTAAAGCCTCCAATAAAGTCCGTGCTGGGCCAGCAACTGCTGATGCGTTCCCTGCTCACGAATCTCGCCGTGATGGAGCACGATGATTTGATCGGCCCGCTGCACGGTTGAAAGACGATGTGCAACCACAATGGAGGTACGGTCACGCATGACGCGTTCAATAGCTTGCTGAATCAGTTGCTCTGTTTCGGTATCGATAGAACTGGTCGCTTCGTCGAGTATCAGAATTGTCGGATCAAAAGCCATTGCCCGCGCAAAGGATATGAGTTGCTTTTGCCCCACTGAAAGTCCCGCGCCGCGTTCTTTAACCTCCGACTGATACCCTTGTTTCAGCCGCATGATGAATGGCTCCGCGCGAACTTCGCGGGCGGCCCACTGCACACGCTCCTCGGAAATGTCTTTGCGACCGAGACGGATATTGCCCTCGACAGTACCGCTGAATAGAAATATTTCCTGTAATACCACGGCGAAGTTTTCCCTAAGGGCTTGCAAGTCCCATTCGCGTATATCCACGCCGTCCAAAAGAATTCGCCCACGCTGTACATCGTAAAAACGCATCAGCAGATTGGTGATAGTTGTTTTGCCGGAACCGGTGTGGCCCACAAGAGCGATCGACTGGCCCGGTTTAACTGTGAAGGATACATCCTTAAGGACCCAGTCTTCGTCCTTGTAAGCAAACCAAACGTTTTCAAACTCAATCTGGCCGGCGGCGCGTCCCGATTTACGAGGCTTATCCGGCGACGTAATCGCTATGGGAAGATCCAGCGTCTTAAAGATGCGATGCGATGCCACTACCGCAGCCTGCAACACGTTGTACTTGTCGGAAATGTCGCGGATCGGCTGGAAGAGAAAACCGGAATACTGGATGAAAGCGACGAGGGCGCCCAGTGTGAGCACCGTTTGTTCGGGCGTGTTCTGCATTACCCGATAACCGCCATACCAGATAATCAACGCCACGCCCGTCGCGCCGATAAAATCTACCATCGGAAAGAAGACCGCGTAATAGAAGATCGTGTCGATGTTTGCCTTGCGATACTCGGCATTTATCTCCTGGAATTTTTTCAGCGACTTCTTTTCAGAGTTGAAAATCTGTACCGTTTGCGCGCCGGCAAAATGTTCCTGGAGAAACGAATTGATACGTGCGAGCCGCGTGCGTACCATGTCGTAACCTTTTCGCGCTCCTTTGCGAAACCAGGAAGTCGCCGCAAACAACATCGGCACCGTCAACAGCGTTACTAACGTAAGTCCTACGTCCATCCACAGCATTGCCGCGATGATCGCAATGATCATCACCAGGTCGCCGAGCAAATCCGTCACACCTGCGGTGAACAGTTCGTTGAGCGCGTCAACGTCACTGGTGAGCCGGGTCATTATGCGGCCAACCGGATTGCGATCGTAGTAGGCCACTTCCTGATGTTGCAGCTTATCGTAGAGCTCGCGCCGCATATCAAACATCACATACTGGCCCACAGTGTTAAGGAGCAAAGCCTGGAAATACGAGAACATAAAACGGAGAATTTGAACCCCAGCATACAGCACCAGGAGAAGCTTCAATCCAGCGTATTGACCCGGCAGGATGTACCAGTCGATCGCATATTGAGTGAACTTAGGTTGGAGGATTCCCAGCAAATTCAAAGCAAAAGTAAGAAAAATTGCCGGAATAAGAAATCGCAGGTAAGGTCGCAGGTAGCGAAGCAGCCTGCGAGCCACCCGGAAGTCGTAGGTCTTCCCGATTGCCTCTTCTTCGTGAAACTGTTTGACCGCTGTGGACATAACTACAGAGTTGGGCCGCCACCCACGCTTTTACCGTAGCTCTTAAAAGTTGCCGCCTCGAGTTGCCCACGACTGGGGAAATGCAATGCAGTTCCGATTGCTGCCACTATGAACAAAAGGTAATAGTCGCTGTTTCGGATAATGAAACGTTCCAATAGCCCAATCAGCGCGGTTACCTCACACATAGCACACGCGATCACAAGCGCTTTCTGGACCAGCGTGACATCCTGATTCTCAACCGAACGCTCGATGAGTTTTCGCTTCACCGCAAATGAAATGACTACGACGAAGGTACCCAGCGCCGCGAGCGCGAAGGTCAATAGTGAATTGGAGCGGACAGCCATTGCTGCGTGTGGCTCTGGATCAGAAACTGCCAACAAGGCCACGACAAAATAGAGAACGATGCTCATCAGCAACGCAAACCACAAGACCAGCAATGTCTGATATCGTTTGTTTAAATCGACTTCCATAAAAATTTAGCCGGTTGCGGCCAGTTCCTCCTCGAGCAATTGCCGTTCGTAGAGAGCGGCATACTCGCCGCCGAGTTCTATCAACTGTTGATGTGGGCCCTGCTCGATAATGCGTCCTTCGTCCAGTACGCATATCAAGTCGGCGTCGCGTACTGTGGAGATGCGGTGCGAAACGATCAGACTTGTGCGACCGCGCATTACTCCGCGAAGCTTCGCCAGGATTTTCTCTTCGGTATAGGTATCGACGGATGACAACGCGTCGTCGAGAATAAGTATTCGAGGCTCTCGAAGGATTGCCCGGGCGATGGCAGTCCTCTGTTTTTGACCGCCTGAAAGTGTAAGGCCCCGCTCGCCAACAAGCGTATCAAGGCCGTCGGGAAAACTGCTGATGTCGCCCGTCAAGCCGGCGATATCGGCCGCCCATTCAATCTGCTTGCGGTTAACGCTGCCTACCCCAAAAGCAATATTCTCAGCGAGCGTGTCGCTGAATAAAAAGGTTTCCTGCGGCACATATCCAATGCTCGAGCGCAACTGCGCCAACGGATAATCGCGGACCGAAATGCCATCGACCAGCACAGTGTTTTCCGGCGCCTCGATAATCCTTGGGATGAGATTGATCAGAGATGTCTTACCGCTTCCGGTGCGCCCTACGATTGCGACCGTTTGCCCGGCAGGAATGCGCAAATTGATGTCTTTGAGCATCGGCTCGTCGTTTTGGTTGTAGCGAAGCGTGAGATTCCGAAACTCAAGTTGTCCTTCAATGGGCGGTCTCTCCTGCACGGAAGGGGAGTCAGCAATCGCCGGCTGAATGGCGAATATGGCATTCATCCTTTTCAGGCTGGCGGTTCCGCGTTGGTAGAGGTTTACAACGTACCCGATCGCGATTAGCGGCCAGATCAAGCGATAGAGATACATATTGAAGACCGTGAACTGGCCGACCGTCATCTCCCCCTGGATCGCCAGCGGCACACCCACCCACAAAATCAGGACAAAGCCCATCCCAATCAGGAACTGCATCAAGGGACGCATAAAAGCGTCCAGTCGTACCAGGCTTAGGTTGCGTTCCGA
>Ga0190270_10000548_pt1 | contig 16324 bp, 9 predicted proteins | sample Popmic320T_FD_133748 | JGI IMG/M metagenome (GOLD analysis project Ga0190270, IMG submission 133748) | Populus adjacent soil microbial communities from riparian zone of Weber River, Utah, USA - 320 T | ecosystem: Environmental > Terrestrial > Soil > Riparian zone | place: USA: Utah | collected...
CTGCTCGAGCGCGGAAAATATGATGCAGAGATATTGAAACTCCTGCTGGAAGTAAAGAGGGCACTGAAGGCCCTGCCGCGCGGAGCTAGTGATGAAGAGGCGACACGAGTTTTGACGCCACTGGTACCTCAGCTTCTTAAACTCAGTAAGTGTCCAGACCTTGTCGTAAATCGAGGACACTATTTCGGCACCCATCAGTTTCAAGGGGAACCCGGACTGAGCGATGAAGACAAGCGCGCGCTAATCGAGTTTCTGAAGACGTTCTAGCGATCTTTTGCGGACGTCACACAACAGTGAAAGATGACATTATGAGCGAACGACTCCTTCCCAAGGTATTTGTGGGTTGCTCCACGGACGCTTACCGAATCGCCCAGGCAATTCAGACTAACCTCGACCCACGGAACGTAGCCTTTCTCAAAATCTGGCCGCAGAACGTTTTCGAACCGTCCCATCACACCGATCAGGACTTGATTAAGAGCGCGCCAACATTTGACTTCGCCATTTTCATCTTATCTCCAGACGACGATGTCAAAAGCCATGATGTCGAACAGAAAGCCCCCCGCGATAACGTGATTTATGAGTTGGGTCTATTCATGGGCGTTTTAGATCGTGACCGTGTCTTCCTTTTGCGAGAGAGAAATAGGGATCTAAAAGTGCCGACGGACGTGATCGGCGTCAACCCAATAAATTACACACCTCCTCCTGAAGGGAGTGACGACTGGGAGGCTGCGCTTGGTGCTCCGTCCAACATCATTGAGCAAGCCATCAGGAGACGGGGACTCCGCGCTTCAGCCCAAGAAGTCGTCAAAACTTCTGAGGAGCAGTATCAACTTGCGGCTCAATACTTCGATCGCTTTCTCAAGGACAAATATGGGGTAAGCACGGTCAGAGATTCGATGACTCTAACCATTACAGATTTCGAGGGTTCTGCCACCATGAAGCGAACCTGCACGGGACTGAAGATCTCCGGGGGTATCACGATGGGTCGAATAGCTGAAAAAGTTTATATTCCGACGCCTACGAGCAAAATTCTTCGGCAGCCTTATTTCGTCAGAGACCCGGACTTCGATAAGCCTGTTTTTTTGGATCTGAAGAGACGAGAAGAGCACTTGAGTGAATTCGATGTCGTAATTGGTCCTCCGCTCAGTCAGTTCGACCGAGGTTTAGATTATGAATATGCGATAGACATCTACAAGTTTTGCTTGATGACCAGAGAAGAGATTAGCAAGGCGTATCAGGAGGCGGATTTCAGGTACGAGTATATTTCATTGAAGATTGCTATGCCCTCCGATGAAGCGGTCGTAGAGGTCATGTTTCCTGAACACTATGTGGCCCAGACTTATCCTGCAGTTTTCATCGGTGAATCAGAATCCAGGCACGAGTCAGAATTGAAGAGAGCTCATCCCGGATTTGTGAAAACAGAAAGGGGTGCCCGTTTCACGGTCAATAAGCCCATAGTGGGATTCAACTACTTGATCTATTGGGTGTCGCCTACGCAAACGGATTTTGACAAGATGCAGAAGCGGCTCGTATAATAATGCCACAGTAACGACCTTGTTCGCGTTAGAGGAGAATGTAATGAAGAAAGTAATCGTCACGACTGGGACGCCGGCTTTTGCATAGTTTGCATTCCTACCCTTTCAAGAATCTTCCGCAGGATCTCTCGATCAACAGCGCCTAAATCCTAAAAGCCTCTTCTTCCGCTGGTTAACCCCAGTTTGGGGCCAGTGTGCCGTCGCCCGAGGTAGGAGGCCATCTCTTACGGCGGTCCCGATCGATAAGTCACTGGGTTGCCTTGATTGGAGGCGGCGCCGGCAGCGACCGATAGGTTTTACAGACCTCAGGTTTAGGGCGACGCTGCCCCGGAATTGGAACTAAGAAGGATGAGGACGGAAGGATGAGGCCTAAAGCCGCGATTGAAAGTCGCTACTTTCATTCTTAATCCTTGCGCTTGATCTGGGCAGAGAAGGTCGTACCGGTTGAGTACCGATAGCACGTAGTTGAAATGATTCGTAAAAAATCGCGAATTGATCTCGAAAATGTCTATTGACTTTTGGAACATCCGGGCTTAGGCTGCCGAACGTTTCCATTAACTATTGAGTTCTCTCGAGCCGGAATAGCCTCTTCGCATTCTCGCTAGGAGCCGGCCGATAACCGATTCGCTGTAATCCTTGCTCAAGAGCGAATCCTGATACCACCCCGACAGGTCGGACAGCTTTGTAACTGACGTCAGACGGACAGGAGTGTCTGTCCTACATTGCCAACGGCAGTCTTTCTCAAAACCCCCAAGCACTCGCCGTATCCAGGTTTCAGTCCGTCCAATGGGCTAGCCAAAGCCGAACCGTTAATTGACCGTTCCAACTCATTCGCAGAACAAGAGTCGCGATGGAAAAAGAGCTTATCTTCACGCGGGTTGAGCAACTAACCGGCAATCTGAAACCTACTGGACGTGCATCCGGCTCAGATCTAAAAACATTACAGCGAACGCTTGCCGAGAGCTTTGCCGACGACGCGACCTTCCAGGTTTTCGGGGACCGGTTGCACCACGCGGGCGCTCATCAAATGGAAGCGGCCTCGGGACCAGCGGACCGCTTCCGGCACCTGGAGGACTTACTGGAGCGCCGCGTTGTTCCCGATGAGCCCACCACTCCACCACTCGTTTTTCGCCGCGAGACGGACTTTCACAGTGCCTTGCTGGGCCACTCGGTGCCGGTGTGGGGATCGGGTATGGCTCCCACCGAATCATTGGGCCCCTTTGTCGATGATCTTGGTCTTCATGTTTGGTTTGATATTTATCAACCAACCAGGATGGTCCATGTTTACCGCAAAGGAGCTTCCGCCCCGTCATTGTTGATTCCGATTTGGGGAACAGTAAGCGAAAAGAAGTCTTACAAAATTGAACCGGGAAGCGTGTGGATAGCCTCGGACCTGATCGCAGCGGACGCGGCGCTAAAGGATTATTACACGGGATTAAAGGTGACCGGAGGGTCGCTCGATCTATCTCAAAAAGCAGAGGTCACTGACGGCAAGATCATTATCAAGTTAGGTGCAAACGCAACTCTTCAGCTTAACCTCAATCAGAATAAAACCGGTGCCGCGTCATCATCTGCCGGCTTCGACGCAAACAAAGCGAAGATCAAGCTGCCGGAATTTCTTACTTTGAAATTCAGTACTGGCGTCGGCCAGCTGAGTGCAGGCGACGCCTCCTGCAAAGTTTTCGGATGCGGAGCAGAATTCACATTTAACCATTCCAGCCCGGTGTGGCTGGGTCCCCTGAACCAAATACTGATTCCTTATTCGGTTAAAACTACCGGCGCGCAACCAAACACCTTTGAGATTCTCGCTTCCGACTCGAAACTCTGCCGGTTTAAGGGAAAGGCAAAACTGAAAACCGGAAGCGGGTGGTTGCTGCCGGCTGCGAAAGTTAATCCCTCGCAGTTGGGTGAGGCAGCCGGAACCGGCGCGCTCGGAATCGCCGCGTTGAAAGGCATTACGGCTGCCTGGAACGGACTGAAGGGAAGTCTCACCAAATTAGTCGAGCCGGGCATTATCGTTGAACCCGGAATGGTGACGGTGCTTGATTTCTTTGCCTCGAACCTTAGCGGTAAACAGCGTTGGAGTCTGTGGAAGAATTCGCCGGCACAACATCATTCGGAAATAACTCTCAGGTTTGGTAAGGCTTTCCCATTCATCTACATCTCCGTATCCAAAGGCAGCGAGTCGGTTGTGTTTTTCTGCAAACACAAGGGGTCACTTGATCGACCAGTTGATGCCAATGGCGCCCCCTTTAAAATTGAATCCTCTATCGCGCTGGCAAGCATCGTCCAGAGCGGGAATTCCTTCCGGGCTTTTCTTTTCGACAACGATCTTTTGTTTGACGGTAATTTCAGCAAGCCCGAAGCTCTTGAACGACGCAGCATCACTTTACGAAACGCCCTCTTCGGTGTGACGCGGCCGTATAGTTTGTTCCTGACGGGCAAGCTGGTCGACGACCATATAGAAAAGGGCGTGGTCGCCCTGCTTCATGCGGTTTATCTCTATCTGCCTACGCTTCCGGATCCGTATGTCGCCAGTTATACGTCGCTGCTGCGAGGAGGAGGGCAAAGGGAATTCGGGCAACTGCAAATTGCGCTCGCCGGTTTTGTGAAGTGGCCGGACCCGTCGGTGGCTGAAGATGACGATGCGTTTGGTTCTCCATACGTTTACTTCAGGTTCGCACCGCTCGATCTATCGCTGCTCTTCAACAGCGCTACTGCAGTTAGCGCTGTTTCCCAGCCCAATCAACGGATAGCGACACCGGCTAATAATTTCCAGGCCGGCGTGCGAACGTTCAATCGCAATCTCATCTCGAGAGATGCACTAGATCGCGCGACTCTGCCAACGCCGGCAATCGAAACACGAACGCAGGTTGAACACGACGCGGCGCGTGTCGGTGCTACTTTCAGCAGACCTATTGAAAGCTTATTGCAGTCGGACGATGCGCAAACGCTTCTGCGCGAGATGGACACGAATCCAATGTTTGGCCACTTGCCAGACAATGCTCTTCAGGTAGACAGAGTGTTGCGCGTTGCAAACGAGAATACGGCTCGCACTGATGAGCAAAGTTTTGCGGCAACAGTGTCCACCGAGCGTTCCGCGCGATCCGCGAACGTGATGGTACCGCCCGACCGTGGCCATGATGGCCGAGAAATCCTGCCGGATATGTTTCGGCTGCTCGACGTTTCCAGCAGGGCCGATCAGATGGGCGTCAGTTTGGGAGCAGCATTGCGGGTGAGGAACGACGAGCGAGGAAATGCCACCGTTTCGGGAACAACGAGCTCGTTAATGTTGGTGTCCGGGATGCCGCTCCAGATCCTGAATATGGACGTAGTCGGAGTAGCGCAGAACCTGCGAGCTTTGACCTTGCCGCAGATCTCCTGGGAACCGATTTCAAACATGGCTCTGCCGGTCGAAGGTCCTTTCAATATCAATGAGTGGCTGGATGATTTGATCACGATTACTCCGGGATTGGTGGTCTACGACGACGATGGCCCGCCTACACGCTTTTTCTCCGAAAGCCCATACCTGGTCCCGGTCACACCGCTCTCGGTGACCAAGCATTTCATAAAGGAATATAACGACGAACAAAACGCGAGGCAGTTGCACTCAATCTTTACGTTGCCGTTTGCCTTGATTGCGCGGGCCAGCTTTGAACGCGACGCCGCGAACCCGGCCAACGACACCGCCAGGCTTTCGTTCAATCGCCCACACTTCGATGGACTGCATGGTGGATTACAAATCAAGTCGGTGGCGCTCAAAGCAAACGCATTAGGCGAGCTGCCGTCATTCAGCGGGAAAACTCTTCAAATAGATAACAACATCAGGTGGGTACTCTTTGGGATTCCGCTCACCGGCAGTACGCTCGGCAAGACGGTCAAGACAATCTTTAACAAGATCATGTCCGTCGATAAGCCAAAGGTCCCGGTCGAGAAGATAGAGTTCTCGGGCTATGGCGCCAGCATGTTTAGTGATTGGTTCAACCACAAAGCGACGATCGCAGATGTTAGCCAGGCCAAGTTTGATGTGTTGGTTGGACGTACTGCCCATGAAGTGGTGCAGGTGCGAAGCGTGATGTACACGGAGGCCGGCTGCGTCCATGTGGTCCGTACCATCACCCTGATGCGTTCTCCAAACGGTTATGTTTTCCGGTCAGACTCGGGCTGGAAGGCGGAGAGCGACGCAGCCTTTGACTGCAACTACAAGATCGTATTTGGTCAGACTGAAGTCGAGGTTAAAGACACCTATGAGTTTCATAAAGGCGCAGTGAAGGGCATCACGGATATTCGCGAAATCAAAGACTACCCCGCGGCAGGGAACTTCGAGTCCTCATTCAGCCTCAATGAAAGCGGTTTGCCCGCCAAACTCAAGATCAAAAGCCTCGTCGAGTGGAAAAAGGTTTTCGCGAGCCTCGGAAGTCTTGACGATCAGTTAAAAGTGGAACTTCAGGCTGTGGTTTTTGACGGCGACGTTCACCTGGATAACGTGACCAGCGGTGGCGTCAAAGATACAGTAGCCGGCGACTTTAAAGTCCAATCGCGAAAGATGCTGGGCTACGTGCAACTCCAGCCCTCTTCGATCCTTATACCACCGAAGGTGCTGGCCGATCTTCTCTACTTCCAGGACGGATCACTCGGTGGACCGGTCGATTGCATTATCGATGTAGCAAACTCGAAACAGAAAATGCGTCTTGCGCGGATCGACCTGAATCCCGCGCTCGACAACGCGAACAATCACATCTTTACCGCGGCCGTTCGAGGTTCCCTGATCCTGCCGCAAGACGGATCGTGGTCAGTGGTGACCCAACAAGTCGACACCAGAGACGTAAAGCTGATCGAGGAAGGGAAGACCGTGCCGCTAATCCGCCGCGCGGGGGAATCCATCTTCCGCATAGCCGATCCACGTGACGTGGTTAAGCCCGACTCCAACTCCAATTTCGGCGTGGTCCAATCAACCGGCACGCAGAAGCTACTCTTCGACATTCCACAGTTTGCGCCCAATCAGAAGAAGCTGAAGAGTAGCCAGACATATTTCGCCGATGCCTACAAATTGCTTAACTCCAAGGGCATATTTCCAAACGTCGCCAATGCACTCCCGTTGACCAATAATGAAAAGGAAATTGAGATTCTCGGCGAAGGGTTGATGAGGATGGCTGATAGAAATCTCAATCTCAGCACCCTGCAACCGCCCGATTTCTCCTATCCATTTGTGAACGAGCCAGGGATCTTAAAAATCTATGCTGAATACAAAAGCAGCGGTGGATTGCCAGGAGACCTGAAACTCGGAATTGATTCGGCAGCCGGGCTGGCAGACAAGTGGAAGGCTGCGCTGTCGAACATAAGCATCGTAGTCGACCTTGGTCCGTTTGAACGATTGATGTGGGTGGATGGGAACTTCAATGCATCGAGCGGCGTGAGTACGAAATACGACAAGCCCAATCTGCAATTTGGGCCAATGCTGGAGAAGGTAAAGGACATTCTTCAGGTTCTGAAGACTTTGTCAGGTGATGATTTTGACAACGGCATGAAGGTTGGCATGAGTAACTCGCCGGACAGTTGGGAATATAAGTTCGACTGTAGCCAGGAGATTCCGGTAATCAAATTCCCTTCGCCCGCTCAGTTAAGCCTCAATCCAAATCCGCCGCTGAAATTGGAAGCCGGCCTGAAAGTTGGTTTTTATTTCAACGCCCTAATCGCAATCCCGACTGATCTCAAACAACTGGTTCCCGGCTGCGGCGCTTATGTCGAGTTCTACGGCCGCATCCAGGTGATGTGTTTCACCCTGGCCGCGGCCAGCGTCTACGCTGTGGGCCAGGCAAATCTTGGAATCGCAGCTGACTCCAAAGCCGGAATCATTTTGAGAATGAAATTCGGTTTTGGGGTTGAAATAGTGGTAGGCCTGCCGGTGGTTGGCAATGTTTCAGTCCTTTACATGGTCGAGGTGGAGGTTGGCATCTCATCCGCAGCGGTGACGGTAGGGGCGTTCATGCTCTTCCGCGGACATGCGGAAATCTGCGGCGGCCTAGTAGGTGTGACTATTCAGATTGAAGCGGGCGGATCCGTCACGCGCACCGCTAATGAAACCAACTGCATAGCCCAGGTCACGTTCTCGATTGATATCACAATCGTATGGGTCATCGACATTTCGTTTTCTGACACCTGGCAAGAGTCGCGCCAGATTGCGTAGCTGTAGTTTCATTAACTAAGAGATAAACATGCTACTTCCTGAAAAACTCCGCATCCTCACTTTCCCGCAGCGCATCTCCGGAAACCAACTGGAGCTCAACGTGTTGTTGCTGCCAACCCAGGGATTGCTCAATCTGCAGACGCCGTTTCCAAGTCAGTTGAACGTTGGAGGCAGCGTGGATCTCCCGCGGTTCATCTCTGCAAATCTTCAACTTGAAGTGACAACACTTCGAGGATTAAGCTCGTATCCTTTTTCAAAGCCTGCTTCCCTGGCCAGCGAAGGTGTGACGGCCCACACCGAAACAACCACGCTGGCGTTCCCGGCCAACCTTCCACTCATTTACGAGGGTCTGGCGTCGCAGTTTAAGCTCATTAAGCTCACTCCTACTTCTCCCAGCGGAACAACGGACAGTGGCGCCGAGTCGCCCTGGGCAGACAGTGATGGGATACGGAAATACCTCCCAGTCTCTTATCGCAGTGCCTTTAACTTCACCAATCCGCGAACTGAGTTTGCGAAGACGGATGACAGCTATCACTGCGCTTTCAAGAACACTACATTTAATCCCGCTTTCAAACAGGGGCCCGACGAAATTAGTTGGGGACGAGTGATTGCATTTTGTTTGCGTCAACCCCTGCTGGCTAAAAGCATCGGCTTGCTGCATCAATGGACGCTGACTTTGCCCGACGCCAACTACTTTGCCGACGGTGGCTGGGTTTACTTTCATCTAACTACTCCGCCAAATCAGTTTGGGATTACGAATCCGGCGCTTGAGTTACGAGAGTATGCGGCGCGCATTCCTGACATCAATGGACCAAGACAGTTGTTTGCGGCCTTACTATTCCCGGTGGTTCCGGGGCTGGCGCCCCCAAACGGTGATTTTGATTCCCTCAAAATAGAAGCCGCCGACTACGACGATGGCTTCGCGAAGATAGTCCATGCATTTCAACCCGTCAGCGCAAACATCTTGAGCGAAGAGCCCGACGGTATCCACGTGCAGAAGGATGCGGGAATTCGTTTAGGTTGGGACGATGAGCAACTACTCATCTGGCAAAACCGCCAGGTGTTGGCTGACCCGACCACGCCGGGAGCGCGTATCGACGCTCCGCTGGGAGTTTTCAGTTATCGCGTCGACGTTAGAGAGAAGGCTGAACCGGAGAATGACTGGGCTTCGCTGGTGCGAATCCAAAACAAGGAAGAGCTCCTGCTCGCGGGAGAGTCAATCGCCCCGGCGCTTACTCCGATGGAGTCAGGCGTGCAGGTGTATCCCTCCCGAATAAACGCCGACCCAGCCGGCCTGTTCTGGTTACCCAGTTTCTTCACCCAGTGGTATGGCCCATCCCTGGTTTTGCCGGACGAGCGAGCGGCTCAGTTGGACGAATCTGGAGCGCTGGCGAAGCCGGGCAGTTACAGTAATGCAAAGGCACACATCGACGCCAAGCCGGATCAAAAAGGCGGGCTGTATCAACCTCTCCTGCCGGTCGAACCCGAACTGAAGTATGGAAAACAATATGAGTTTAGAGTGCGCCTTGCGGATATGACGGGCGGTGGCCCACTGGTGGATGACAACGAGCTTAATGATGCGCCGGCAAAGAGCGCGTCGGTGGTTTTCAAGAGATACGTAGCGCCAAAACAGCTCAAGGTCGTGCCTGAGGCGGCCCAACCCAACCCGACGTCCACTACCAACGTGTTTTACGAAGGGGACGAATTTGAAATCTCGCGCCCTCGACTCGGGTATCCCGCCTTGCTCTTTACCGAAATGGATACGGCCGACGCGTTTCAAAGACTCATGGAAGACAAGACTCTTCTCCACACCGGTAAAGTGGGCCTGGAGAGAATTAAGGACCAACGGGAGGTCAGCTACTTTGACCCCGACGTGGATCGTTTCATGGTGATCGTGGAAGTTAAGTCGTTGTTGCTTGATAACCTCGCCTCGCTCAATCAGCGTGAAGCGTACATCCCGCTCTACACGACGTTCCGTACGTTTCCGAATGATCCCAAAGAGTCGTTTACCCTGGCACTGGAATACCGCGACGCAAACGTGATCGATTTTGGAAACAAAATCAATCTTGGCGAGCTGAACATCTCGCAAACAGACATCGATAATGCCGACGAAATAGTTTTGCCAAGATCAAGAGACATAAGGATCACTTTGTTGCCGGTCTGCTCCGACAAGGAAGATAAGCCGGAATATTTTGGTTTCGCCGAAACTGTGATCGCCGGCGAATTCGTGCGCGCAGGAGAGCCGATCCAGTTTTTTGTGAGAGAAGACGCAACCGAGGAGACAGAGTTTTTCAAGCTGGTTGTCGAATCCAGGGAGTTGCAAGGCATCTACCTGCAGCCCGATCCGCCGAAAGTTAATAACCCCCAAACGTTTGTGTGGGAGCTTGTGGCTGGCAAGGAACTGGAGCAAAGCACGCTGATGCAGCGTTTGGCTTCGCAGCTGAAAGTAGATTCGACGGGGTTGACCTTAATAGGCAAACCTGGCGAGCGAATTCAGTTTGGTTGTAGCAACCGTATCAGGCACACCCTGGCGCCGGATAATTCTTCGCTGACCTTCTCGACCAAGGCAGATCTTTTCAATCACTGGTTATGTGTTCTGTCGTTTGAAATTAATCGGGATTGGAGCTGGAAGGGACTGAGCGATGCGGGAATCGAGATTAGTCGTGAGAAGCAATTCACCGATGAGCCGGCCACTCTTGAAAGTGATGTCGTCGGATATTTGCAACTGAAGGACACTGCGAGCCGGGTGGCTACCACCGGGCCTGACAGAACCTATACCCGCGTTTTGTTTATCGACGCTGTAGAACCGAAAAAGGATCTCGAGAAACCCGAAACGTTGGCGAACCCTTTTCCAAACACTCTTCACCTCAACTATACGTTGACGCCAAAGTTTATTCCCGGCGTGACCGCCGCGTCTGCTGCACAGCAAATTGTTTCTCGCGAGGTGGATCTGCCAGTTACTACCATACCCAGCCAGGTACCGAAAGTTGTGGCTGCGGGGTACGCGCTTTCGCCCTATCGGAAGGACGAAGACTATTCTGAGACAGCGGTGCGGCAGCGTTACCTGTGGCTGGAATTTGAACATCCAATCGAGGATCCAAACGATACCTACTTTGCCAGAATACTTACCTACGCACCCGATCCCTTGTTGAGTTTCCCGAACATGGACCAGACGATGGTGAAACAGGAAGATTCCCCGCTGGGCATCAGTCCTGAATTAATCCGTGTGATTACTAATGATCAAAGCGACGACAACGCCGGCATCGACGCGATGCAAATGATGATGGCAGAGACGAGCGAGCCTGACGCTTTGATAAAGGTATCTCCCGTACATTATCTATTGCCGCTGCCACCGGGACTGCATAACGAATCGAATGAGCTCTTCGGGTTTTTTACGTATGAGATCAGGGTGGGCCATTCGAATCGAATCTGGTCCACGGCGAAAGGGCGGTTTGGCCATCCAATCCGGGTAAACGGCGTGCAACATCCCGCACCGCCACTTAAGCTCCTGGTAGACCGGACACCGAAAGGCATAGTCGCTACCGCGCAGTATGCAACGGCTGTCTTCAATGGCAGGAACGTGACCAGCAAGCCTCCGAAGACGGAGATCTGGTGCATGCTTTATGCGCAGACCCGGCAGGCGGACGGCAAAGAGAATCGGAATATTCTTTTATCCGAATTGAAGCTCGAACTTGTGAAGCCTAAGGTCGCGCCGAACAAGTTCAAGATCGTATCAGTCAACCTGGATGCCCCCGCGACTGGGTTCCAGCGCTGGACGGAAGCGGAGATACAAGCATTGTTGGAAAGATTTAACCTGCACAAGAACACCCACCTGAGTGTGCTGGCCGTGGAAATGATGCCGCGATACGACCAGTACTTTTTCAAGGGCCCCACGCCCGACACATCCATTCGCCCGCTCTCACGCGAATTAGGGCAGTACCGCATTCTTCGAACGTCGCGGTTGGTCGCTGCGCCGGAGATTTGTTAACACCACCGGAGTATTCGCGCCCGCAAAACTGTAGATTGATTGGAGGCGGCGATCGGAATCGAACCGATGAATAAAGATTTTGCAGTCTTAAACAATCCGTTTCCCCATGTTCACCCTGATACCGGGTTGTGTCTATTTGTTAGGCTTTTCACGCACTTTAGTTAGGGTGCGTTCACCCAATTTCGCCCTTGCCACGCCTTGTTGTGTAACACCAGTGATACAAAGCTGGGTGAATGGATTTGAAGACCGTTGGAGATGGCCCCATTATGAAAGACCTGTGGCTCGCCGCGCTGGTCCATCACAAATCGTTCGTTCTTCTTGGCGCTCTCATGATTTGCCCGAAAAAGTAAGGGCGCCGTTGCAGAAACAACTAGAGCGCGTGAAGAAAATTCATGCCCGCGATCTGGCGGACGGCTATGGCGGAGTGGCGTTGCCGTATGCGCTCGACAGGAAATATCCCAACGCCTCAACCGACTGGGGCTGGCAATTCGTCTTTCCTCAGATGAAGCGCTGGGTCAACCCAAGGACAGGGGAGCAAGGCCGTCATCACGTTGACGTGTCGATTTTCCAAAAGGCAATTAAGACGGCGGTGCGTGCGGCGGGGATCGATAAACCTGCGACATCGCATACCCTGAGGCATTCCTTCGCCACGCATCTGCTTGAGGATGGCTATGACATTCGAACAATTCAGGAATTGCTCGGGCACAAGGACGTGAGTACCACGATGATCTATACTCACGTCTTGAATCGCGGCGGGCGTGGCGTGAGGAGCCCCGCTGACTTGCTCTAAGGAGGCAGCTTCAGTTTTATCCGGAATCCGCATAAAACCGAAAACGCCTTTCACACACCTGACAATTGGTGAGAGCAGGTTAGTTAGCAGAACGCTGCGTCTGGTTTTATACGGAAGGAATAACGGTCACCGGCTTTATACGGATTCCAGATATACATAGTTGGGCTGCTTCGCTGTCGCATCTCGTGGTACGATTCGCTTGAGGAATAATGATGACGTTCACAGTCGAATATGAGCGAGAGGAAGATGGTCGCTGGCTAGCAGAAGTGGTCCAGATGCCTGGAGTAATTGCGTACGGCGTCACTTCTGATGAAGCGATCGCCAAAGCTCAGGCGCTGGCTCTGCGAGTGCTGGCTGACCGGCTTGAGCATGGGGAAGCCGCTCCTGAATTTGTGAATATTTCCTTCGCTGCGGCATGAGTCAATGGTCCTCAGCCAAGGCAAAGCGTGTTCTCGCCGCGCTTCTCCGTATCGGCTGGTATATCAAGCGTGAATCCAGTTCTCACAAGATCCTTTCCCGACCGGGTTGGCCGGATGTGGTTTTCGCGTTCCATGATAAAGATGAGATAGGGCCGAAGATGCTGGCTCGTATGGCCAAGCACACGGGTCTCGACCCCAAAGATCTTTAGTTGAATCGTTCCTTCAGAGGGCAGCCCAACAAAGGCATGCAGCGGACGCGCAATCAGCATGTCTCTCATGCAAGGCTTGTCGCTGGCGGCGGTTCGTGCACGCCGCTGATGCCTAGCGTTGGGCCGCGGGCTTACGGTTAACTGCGTTCAGTTAAGCGGCATCAAGCAGGAACGAATTGTTTCCAACTTCATGGCAGAGGCAAAACGATGGCGAAAATGACAAGAATTTTCATTGGTAGCTCTTCGGAAGCACTGAAGGTGGCGAAGTTGGTTGCGCGCGTAATCGAAGAGGCTGGTGAGAGTGGCATGGAGCCAGTTATCTGGAACAGAGACGCCTTCGTGTTGGGAATGACCCTGCTCGAGACCATCGAGAGCCTTCCGTTGGACTATCATGGAGCCGTGCTCATAGCAACTCCGGATAAATACTCCCGCAGAGGAAACAAGACCGTCTGGGATCCAGTGCCGAACGTCGTTTTTGAGTACGGGCACCTCGCCGCGCGTTTGTCTCGCAAGCGGGTGGCTATTTGCAAATTCGGAGAGGCCGAGATTCCCTCGGATCTCCAAGGCCTGAAACTGGTCGAGGTCAAGGATTACGATTACAACAAGCCATCGGCCTTACCAAAAAAAGCCACGGAGGAACTCCGCAGTTGGCTAAATCAACTACCGCGCCTCGCGGAAAGAATTCCCCCGGTATCACAAGTTCACGGTTATTCCGGAACCTGGCATGTAGAAAGTCGGTTTTCGCTTTGGCGTGGGGGGGAAGTGAAACCGCCCGACAAGGTGTACTTCGACGGTAAGACCTTTCTTGTTCTTCAGGATGATGGCGAAAGGGGGTCGGGGGTTCAGATCGGTAAATTGTATATCCTCATCGGAGGGTACAGGGCCACGTATGAGATCGTAAATGAGATACTCGCTGCCTCGGTCGATGCAAAAGGAACACTGAGAATGCGCGTTAAAGTCGTCCGGCGCGAAGGCCCTAAGGATGTGATAGGTGACCCTGACCCAAGATTTCTCGAGGGATTGGCAAATAAGGAATTTGATCTGGAGCTTAAACCCAGGCCAGGCAAATCGAAAATGCTTCAAGGGAGACACGAGTATCGGAGTGCGACTGTTGTATATCAAAGGGCCAGGGAGCATTGGTGGTATTCCGGTCTATTCGACTCATCATGTTTATGACTCGATTTAATTCTCGTCTCCTCGAACGCCGCGCCTAACAACGGCATGCGCCCGACCGCGAAATAGCGCGGATCTCATCCGCGAGCTTGGATGCTTGATACGTTTTTTGCGCGACGGGTGATGCCAGGCGTTGGGCATCTCTTGATTGAAGGTTATGGAGCGTGAAGACCTCGACAACTTGTTAAGTGTGTGCATCCCCTTTGCTCAGCAAATGCTGAACAAACATGGGACGTTCGTTCCCTTCGGTTGTACGATGACACCCAGCGGAGAGATCAATTTCGCGGCTGGCTATGACGATAAGCCCAGTATTGCGCACCGGAAATTGCCAACTTGTTGCTTAAGGGGTTCAGATCGGGAGCCCAATCGGGAGAACACAAAGCAGTTGCATTGTGTGTTGATGTTCGGGTTGATGCTCCGGACGGCTCAGGCAAAACCGACGCGATTCGTGTGACGTTGGAAGAAAATCAAGGTGAAGCGGTGAATGTGTCCACGCCTTATCGTAAGCGGGTGTTGCGTGGCATCCAGTACGGTGAAATATTTGCCGGCGCGGCTGACAAATCGGTCTTTGTCTAACGCGCTGATGCCCAACAAAGCCTTGCAGCTGACGGCGCGATAGCATGGTTCTCAAGTAGCCTTGTCCCATCAGCTTGAAAGCTGATCGTGCCGGAGTTGAAGGCCATCGTTACGTGGCTATGTGTCTGATGTAACGCTTTATCGTTGGTGGGAGATTGAAAGCGAGACTCTATGACTACCCAAACAACAACCTTAAGCATTCACGGAGTTGGTACTGCGACAGATTCAACCACGGGCCTAATGTGGATGATACCCTTCGCAGGGCAGGAATGGAACGGCGACTCACCGGTTGGGACAGCGGTTGATTTATCATGGCCGCAAGCCAGCACGCGGTTTGGTCGAGGGCGTCGGCTAAAGTCGCCCCCTCAAAAGGAAGCCACACCCTACTGGTCAGTTGGTGATAGCGACAGGCCTCCTCTCTCTCGGGAGAGCTATACCGACTACGAAGCAGGTTCCAAACAATTATTCTTTGCCGGATTTCGCGACTGGAGATTGCCGATCGTTGAAGAATGCTTCACCTTGATGGAAATCGAAGACTCGGAGGACATTTTCCCTTCAGCTGGCACCGGTGTTTGGACCGCAAATTCATCCAACCTCAGTGGCTATTCTAAAAGCCCCCGATACTTACGCGAGTGGCTTAACTTCAGCCCGGAGTGCGCTTGGTGGTGGCAGGGAAATGATTTGTTCGCCGATACCGTAGTTAGCCAACCATACATGATTAGGTTGGTTCGAAGCGGGACCATATTTAGCATTCTTCATTGATCTCCACCGGTCAGAACAGTCACGACGTTTCCACTTGGCATTGGTCACGCCGCTGATGCGCAGCGTCAGGAGTCACGAAAGACGATCATCGTGAGATTCGAAGTCATCGCCGCATTTGCTATCGGGATACTGCTCCCTGTACTTGAGACTTGCCGTCGAGGTATCAGTCACTGGGGAGTCGACTTCACGACCATGTTCGAGGATTACGTGGCGGGCGCATTGCTTCTCGTCGGTGGGTGGGCCTCGTATCGGGCGCGGCATTGGGGAGGGCTGTTCCTGGTTCTGGCGTGGGCCTATGTCACTGGGATGGTGGGCGGCAGTTTCTGGTATCAGCTTGAGGACACAATCCGAGGTACCGCTTCTGAGCCGAACAACCTCCTGGTGGTCATCGTCAAGTTTCTATTGTGGGGTACTTCTGTTGCCTCGTTGCTCCTTTCTTTCCGAAGTGCATCACACGCGCGTGCCGCCTAACAAAGGCATGCAGCGGACGCGCAATAAGCCATGTCTCTCATGCAAGGTTGGTCGCTGGCGGCGGTTAGTGCGCGCCGCTGATGCCCAACGTTCGGTGGCTTCCGCATCGTTAGGGTTGACGTGATACGATTGGCGCATGAAAGTTGAAGTTCAACCGCAAGTTATTTCACGCTCTCCAGATGTGATGAGTGGCGCACCTGTGTTTGCTGGAACC
>Ga0190270_10000549_pt1 | contig 16321 bp, 10 predicted proteins | sample Popmic320T_FD_133748 | JGI IMG/M metagenome (GOLD analysis project Ga0190270, IMG submission 133748) | Populus adjacent soil microbial communities from riparian zone of Weber River, Utah, USA - 320 T | ecosystem: Environmental > Terrestrial > Soil > Riparian zone | place: USA: Utah | collected...
AAGTCGCTTTGCTTTGGAAAGGTTCGCGATGGGCTCAGTGTAGGGTTGAACGAACGGAGAATGGGAGAACTGCCGTTGTCTGTGCGCCCGTCGTTTGTTGGTCCAAGATCAAACTCTTCCCAACCAAAACTGAGCGTGTCGCCGTCGGGATCGCTCCCTGAAGCAGTCAACGTGAAGGGCGTACGTGCCGGAATATTGTAATCAACCCCTGCCTCTACTAAAGGCGCGCTGTTACCGGTTGAAGTTTTCGCTGCGCAACTATCCGCCGACCCAGTGATGTGAGTAAGAATCTCATCGTAACTGGCGCCGTGAAAGTATGGATCACTATTCGGTTGCAGATTTTGCGGCGGACAGATGCCGGCATAGGCCTGAATGGTAGAGCCGCTGCCGACCTCGTAGGCTGTCGGCGGATTATGTTGGCTGCCTGCGCAATTGCTGACGCTGCCGTTGAAAGTGTGGTTGCCGCCAAACTGGTGGCCCATCTCGTGAGCCACATAGTCAACGTAATAGGGATCGCCGGTCGGTTGCGGCAAACCCGTTACGCCCGCCGCCTTGGTCGCACTACAAACCACGCCGAGAAGCGCCACGCCGCCGCCACCGGTAGAAGCCACGTGACCGATATCGTAGTTCAGTGGCCCAATCACGGCGTCGAGCGTTGCCTGGTTAGTCACCAGCATGGTCTGGCCTTGATCATTAACGTATGGATCTGCGGGCGTGTTGAAAATAACAAGATCATTGTTGGCAACCAAAGTCAGATGCACTGCGATCTCGCGCTCGTAGATTCCCGTAACGCGATTAACCGCGGGAATGATTCCCTGGGCCATCACCTCCGCTCTGTCGGGAAGAGGCGCAGCATCACTGTGGAAATCGGAATACTCAAAAGTGGCGGCAAGGGCCAGCCGGTAGGTGCGCAGCGTGTCGCCGTTTGGCCGTGTGGCAGCCATCGCCGAAGCACTCTCCACGCTGAACGCTTCAGATCCTTTGGCGCTCGGCGTTTCCACCAAGCACTCGAAGTCGTGGGCTGCGGTGCGGGGATAATCCGTCTTGAAATAGGTGATGTGATTTATCGCATCGCCACGCCGATATGGGTCGATGTAATAAGCGCCGGAAGGCGAAAGCACCACGGCATGAAAACCGTAAGGTGTAATTCCGAAACGCGCAGTCGCCGCTGGGTCATCAACGCCCTGCGCGCGATAAGTCTTTATCAGCGGAAACTTCGCAGCGAGCCCTGGCTCCATCACGGGAGATTCCTCGGTCAGGAAGCGTGCCATAGTTCCGTCGGGCTTAGGCAAACTTACCTCAATTCGCCCGCCTCCGCGCGCGGCGGAAGTGAACTCCATAGGGGCGCGTGCGAGCAATGTACGCAGACCGACCGTATCGAGAGCTAACGTGCGGTAGCGGCGCGGCTTAATGATTCGGGCGCCGCCATTAGAGAGGAGACTGGCGGCGTCTATATCACGCCAAACGGCCGCTCCGCCAAGCTGCGCACCTGAACGGGCGTTATGGAAGAACAACCCTATGCCGATTGCCGCAACACATAGTAGGCAAAACAACTTAACTCGACGCTGTCTGTGGGTTCCCATCACCTTTGTCTCCCCGTTAGAGTTCCGCAGTTTGGAATTTAACCGGGGGTGGTTGAGAAATTCTTGAGGTAAGGCGGAAGGTATGAATGGGTAGCTAAATTGTAGGGGTGCCACTCCGTGGGCACCCCCTTTTTCCGCCGGAATCTAGCCACCGGATAAGAGGGGGCTCGGGGACTACGCCGTGACTCAGGCGAGCGGCTTTTTGTTCAATGCCCGGTGGGAAACCTGCGTCCGTTACTCGGTGCAGCTAAAGCTCATTCCTTTCTTAGTGCAGCATCGACCTCTTCTTTCGTAGCAGCAATCCACAGCCTCACGGTCCGGTCACCACTGGCCGAAGCGAGCGTCGTGCCGTCCGGCGAGAAGGCGACTGAATAAACGTACCCTGTATGCCCTTTGAGCGGAGCCAACTCCTGCCGTACGCGCGTGTCCCACAGCTTCACGGTCTTGTCCCAACTGGCGGAAGCGAGCGTCTTACCATCCGGCGAGAAGGCGACTGAATCCACAGCACTTGAGTGGCCTCTAAACGTGACCAACTCCTGACGCGTACTGGTGTCCCACAGCTTCACGGTTTCGTCCCAACTAGCCGAGGCGAGCGTCCTGCCATCCGGCGAAAAGGCGACTGAACTGACAGTCGCTTCGTGTCCGGTGAGCGTAGCCAACTCCTGCCACGTGCTGGTGTCCCACAGCTTCACGGTTTTGTCGAAACTGCCCGAAGCTAGCGTTCTACCATCCGGCGAGAAGGCGACGGACTTAACACCTTGTGAATGACTCTTGAGCGCGGGCAACTCCCGCCCGGTGCTGATGTCCCACAGCCTCACCCCGCTAATATTGGCCGCAGCCAGCGTCTTGCTATCCCGCGAGAAAGCGACTGAAGGAACCTCAGCGTGCTCTGTGAGCGTGGCCAACTCCTTCCCCGTGCTGGTGTCCCACAGCTTCACCCCGAAACCGGCCGAAGCGAGAGTTTTGCCATCCGGCGAGAAGGCGACTGTAGTGACTGTATCTCTCTGCCCTGTGAGCGGAGTCAACTCCTTCACCGTGTTGTTGCTCCACAGCTTCACGGTGGCGTTCTGACTGGCCGAGGCAAGCGTCTTGCCATCAGGCGAGAAGGCGATTGAAGTGACAGACCCTGAGTGCGCTCTAAGCGGGGGCTCCCGCAGCGTGCTGCTGTCCCAGAGCTTCACGGTGTGGTCCGAACTGGCCGAAGCGAGAGTTTTGCCGTCCGGCGAGAAATCGAGTGAGTGGACACCTTGTGAGTGTCCCTTGAGTGTGGCTAAATCCTGCCGCGTGCGGGTGTCCCACAGCTTTATCGTAGCGTCGCCGCTGGCCGCAGCGAGCATCTTGCCGTCCCGCGAGAAAGCGACTGAAAGCATAAAAAACCCCTCGCGCCCTTTGAGGGTGTCAAGCTCCTCCCGTGTGCTGCTGTCCCACAACTTCACGGTCTGGTCATGACTGGCCGAAGCGAGGGTCCTGCCATCCGGCGAGAAGGCGACTGAAGTGACATCAGCTCTGTGCCCTCTGAGCCTCGCCAACTCCAGCCGCGTGCTGGTGTCCCAGAGCTTCACGGTCCGGTCCTCACTGGCTGTAGCGAGCACCTTGCCATCCGGTGAAAAGGCGACGGAGGTTACAGAATCTGAGTGCGCTTTGATCGTCCCTAACTCCTGCCACGTGTTGGTATCCCAAAGCTTCACAGTCCTGTCCAAACTGGCCGAAGCGAACGTCTTGCCATCCCGCGAGAAGGCCACTGAACGGACACCTCCTGAATGTCCTTTGAGGGTGGCCAACTCCTGCCGGGTGCTGGTGTCCCATAGCTTCACGGTCTTGTCATAACTGGCCGAAGCGAGCGTCTTGCCGTCCGGCGAGAAGGCGACTGAATATACAAATTTTTCGTGCCCTTTGAGGGTGGCCAACTCCTGCCCCGTGCTCGCGTCCCAGAGGCGGACGGTCTGGTTTCCATGGGCCGAAGCAAGCGTCTTGCCATCCGGCGAAAAGGCGACTGAACGGACAGAATCTGAGTGCCCTCTGAGCGTGGCAAGTTCACTGTGGCTGTTGTGCCAAAAGTGGTACCAACCAAAGCTGCGCAAGTCTTGAACCTGGCTGTCAGGAGCTAGTACATGTGCGCTGAGCAATTGATTAAGCCGAGTCATGTCGCCACCCTCATCCGCTCGCTGAGCCAGATTCATATCGGCGACGTAAAGTCGCTGCTCGGCGACCTTCCTCTGAGCGATTGCCTCATTCTTCGCCTTCTCTTCCGCAATTGCCGCCGCGACCGCCTCGTCCTTAGCTTTCTTTTCCGCAATTGCCGCCGCGACTGCCTCGTCCTTAGCTTTCTTTTCCGCAATTGCCGCCGCGACCGCCTTGTCCTTAGCTTTCTTTTCCGCGTCGGCAGCAGCGATTGCCCGATTCTTTGCCTCGACTGCCTCGTCCTTAGCTTTCTTTTCCGCGTCGGCTGAAGCAAGAGCCCGATCGGTCGCAGCGACTGCTTCCCGTCGTGAAATCAAGGCGAAGACAAGTGCTACTGACAGAATCAGAATGATTACACTGGCGGTGCTAAGGGCCAGAGCACGCCGGCGGTTTCGCACTTTCTCATCAATTTGTTCAAGCCTGCGACGGTCAATCCCATTTATAGCTGCCAGTATTGAGTAGAAGGAACTGCGAAATGGGCCTTTGTGTAGTTTGCCCTTGTGGGACTCGTACCCAAGAAAGTTGGCAGCCAGGGGCATCCGGTTCTCGCACAGTATTTCTGGAAACGCCTTTTCGTTTTCGTCGGTGGTCTCGTTGTTAGCCTTGCCACCAACCAGTACCGGGATTATGTCCTGCTCGCCATGATTCTGAATAAATCGTTTGATTTCATCCTCAACGTACTTACTCTTGCGCGCAGCCGGTGAACAAACGACGACGAGTTTGGCCGAGCCTGCGAGATGTTGCTCAATAGTTCGGTGATAATCCTCCGCCGCCGCGATGTCCGATTCGTCTCGGAAGACGTTTAGATTTCGTTTGGCAGTCTTCAAGCTCCTGGGGAACGTGTAACTCTCCAGGGCGTTCTCCAACCTCGCGGCGAAATCTTTGTCCTTACGCGAGTAGCTAAGGAAGATATCGAAAGCGTACGCAGGCTGTTTGCTCGCAGCCTGATTTTTCGATTCTGTTGAGTCCATTTTTTCTCCTGAGGATGTGCGCGACTATTCGACCGCGCATTGGGTGTAGGTCAGAGGTAGTGATGCGTAGGCAACCGACGATGTCATGGAGCCTCTGCGAACTTTCTAATTCGAGTTGGACAGCTTCAAGAGAAACCCTATTCTGATGATTGAATTAGTACAAGATGTATTCAATCCTGCTGTAGTGCCACGTTCAATAAAATCAGCGATGAGATTATCGATGCAATCGAGGCCGTTCAGGCCGTTGCTGCCCGTGGCAACGATCTGTTGGCGATAAGAAATTGCGGCCTCTGCGAGCGGCGCGCAGTTGCCTTGGGCAGCGGCGTGAATGAAGAGTGGTATGCGACTCGCGGCGGCTGGTTGGTAAAGCATGTAACGAATCGCTTCGGCGGCCAGGTCGCGAGAAAGCTTAACGCGAATACTCTCAGTTCCCTTTTGACGACTTAGCTTAACCTCGACAGGACCGCGCAGTAACCTTGCCAGCACGTTCTTGCACATCAGCAGTAGTTGACCGAGTTTCAACATCAACTTTGAAGACAGAAGATCAGAATTGCTGCGCCGTCAATTTAAGCGTAGTGGATGTTTTATAGCAACGTTTCGGTCGATTGGGTCGCTGCAATTGTCTGACATATTTTAAGGAAGCTCTGAACAAGTCGGACCGTGCGTGATTTCTACCGCTTAATCGTGGATTTCAGTTATTACCCACCCAACAGGTGGGTCCCGGCCAATCACTCACTCGCGCTCTAACAAAGTCAGTACCACCTCGCGGTAAGCCGACTTGAATCGAACGTGACGGAACATTCCTTGAGACTGTTCCGTATCTTGGAGGGGCCGCAAGTCTCCACCTCATTAGTAAAGTTCCAAGGAGAAGTTTTGTGAAGTCACGCTTACTGAATTCCATTGCTGCACTTTGTTTCTGTTTCTTAGTCGTCCTTACTGCATCGGTCACGGGGGTCACTTCAAGTTCCGACTGGCCGCAGTGGCGAGGCCCGCAGCGTAACGGGACATCAAAAGAGAGCGGGCTCCTTAAACAGTGGCCGGCGGGCGGACCAAAACTGCTCTGGCAGGTGAACGATATAGGAGACGGCTATTCAACGCCCGTCGTGGTTGGAAAGCGCATCTATGTGATGAGCAACATCGGCATGGAGAATGAGTTTGTGCAAGCTCTCTCCACCGAGAATGGAAAACCGATATGGACCACACGCGTCGGCAATGTGGGCAACCCGAATCAGAATCCGCCATACCCGAAGGCCCGTTCCACGCCGACGGTTGACGGCAATTTTATTTACGCCTTGGGGTCGGACGGTGATCTCGCTTGCCTCGAATTAAAGAGCGGCAAGATTCGAGGGCAGAAAAACATCCGTAAATAGTTTGGCGGCCAGCCCGGTGAGTGGGCCTATGCAGAGTCTCCTCTGGTTGACGGTGACGTCGTTGTCGTAACTCCGGGTGGCGCGGAGGCCACGATGGTGGCGCTCAACAAAAAGTCGGGCGCGCTAATCTGGAAATCAGCGATCCCGGGTGGCGAACCTGCGGGTTATGCATCGGCGGTTGTCGTTCAAGGCGCCGGGCAAAAACAGTATGTTCAATGTTTGAGCAAGGGCATGGTTGGCGTTGACGCGAAGACCGGGAAGTTCCTCTGGCGCAACAAGGAGGTTGCTAAGGGTCCGGCGCAGTATTTCACTCCGATCGCGCGTGGCGAATATGTATACGCCGGCGCGCTCGGTGTCGGAGGTGTGCTGGTGCGTTTGAAGGCCGGGGACGGCGCCGCGGAGCAGGTCTATTTCACACGTGGTTTACCAAATGGCATCGGAGGCGCGGTAGTAGTAGGTGAGACTATTTACGGAACGGAAGCAGGCGCGAAGCTGGTCGGGGCTGACCTCGTCACGGGCAAAGTTAAATGGCAGGATAAAAGTATTGGTTGGGCGTCCGTAGCCTACGCCGACGGGCATTTATATCTTCACGGCATCAATGGAGAACTGGCTTTGGTGGAGGCAAGTCCTGAAGGCTATCGCGAGAAAGGCCGCTTCACTCCCCCGGCGCAACCAAAGAAGAAACAGGCTGGACCGTTTCCGGAGGGAGCGTTTGCATACCCGGTGATCGCTAACGGCAGACTCTACATTCGCGATCTCGGGACTCTGTGGGCCTTCGACATCAAAAGCAGTAGGCAGTAGGCAGTAGGAGTAGGTATTGAGGGAAAAGAATTTCAGGTCCGAATTTCGATACCTCACTGCTCGCTTCAAGACGCGCCAGACGCAGAGTGTGCGAGGCATGTCCAGGAATATCACGCTGTCGCATTCCTTGAATCTTATGTTGAGAGTGCCTGAGTAATTCCCATCCATGATCCATGCGTCACGCCTGAGTAGTTCTTCGACTGTTTTGATCCACTCGGATTTTGAGGTCTCAATCCATCCCGGCCGCCAGTAGAATTTATCGAGATGGAGCACTTCAATATTAAGCAACGCGCCCAACCGATTAGCGAAGGTCGACTTGCCGGCGCCACCTGGCCCAATGATCAAAACCTTTTTCATAAGAGCTGGTTGATGCATTCCTTGATAGCGGCCGCTTCGCGGGCTCAGACTTATTCCTCCACCTCGTTCAAAATTATTATGTAACTTGCGTCGAACTCTATAAACTACGCGTCCGATGAACACCTGCCCCCAGTGCTCAGCTGCCGTTACAGACAGTTCTGTCAACTGCCCTGCCTGTGGCACGGCGCTAGCGGGCACTCAAGCCACAATTCGGCAACCTTCTCCGAAAGCCTCGCCTAAAGAAAACAGTAAAATTCCGACTCGCAGCAGTTCCACTAGCTCACGTGGCGAAGGTAGTTTCCTCGCCGGAACAGTACTGGGCGATCGCTACCGCATCACCGGCCTGCTGGGCCGAGGCGGAATGGGCGAAGTCTACAAAGCCGAAGACCTCAAACTAAATCAAACAGTCGCGCTGAAGTTTTTACCCGATCACTTTGCTGATGACGTGTCGGCACGCGAAAGGTTCTTCGGCGAAGTTCGCACGGCGCGCCAGGTGTCACACACAAACGTCTGTCGCGTTTTCGACATTGGCGACGTTAACGGCTCACATTTCCTTTCCATGGAGTTCATCGACGGCGACGATCTGTCTTCGCTGCTGCGTCGCATCGGCAGAATTCCTCCCGACAAAGCGCTCGAGATCGCCAGACAACTCTGCGCCGGACTTCATGCCGTTCACCAGGCGGGCATTCTTCACCGAGACTTCAAGCCGGCGAATGTGATGATTGACGGTCGCGGGAAGGCAAGACTCACGGACTTCGGCATCGCAGGTTTGGAAAGCGAGTTGAAAGAAGGCGCAGTTGCGGGCACGCCTGCCTACATGTCGCCCGAACAAATCACGGGCAAAGAGTTAACGACGAAGAGCGATATTTACTCGCTCGGACTTGTGCTCTACGAAATCTTCACGGGCAAGCAAGCTTTTGCTGGCAACACTATCAACGAGCTGCTGCGGCAGCACAAGACGGCCACGCCGACCACGCCTTCTGAAGTTATCAAAGACATTGACCCGCTGGTTGAAAAGATAATTCTACGGTGTCTCGAAAAGGACCCGGGCGAGCGTCCTGCTTCGGCATTGCAAGTGGCAATGATGTTGCCGGGCGGAAATCCTCTGGAAGCCGCCATCGCCGCAGGGGAAACGCCATCGCCCGAAATGGTTGCCGCCGCGCCGAAGAAAGGCGCGCTAAAGCCCGTCGTGGCGGTCGCTTGCTTGATGGGCGTCGTGGCTCTTTTTGCTTTCATAGTTATGTTCTCAGGAAGGGTCAAGTTAAACGAATGGGTGCCGCTTGATAAGTCTCCTGAGGTAATGGCGGAACGCTCTAAACAAATTCTTAATCGACTCGGTTATGCCTCTGCAGCGTTGCACACGGTATACAGCTACGATCTTGACTCCTCCTATTTGAACTACGCCAACCGGGAAAGCACCGCACCGGACCGCTATGAAAAAATTCGAACGGGCCAGCCGGTAAGCCTTTATTTTTGGCAGCGCACCAGCCCGCGCTATATGATCCCGAATGCCTTCGGCGAGGTAAATGCTTTCGATCCGGCAAACGACATTTCAGGAATGACTCGCGTGATTCTGGACGCGCGTGGGCGTTTGGTTGAATTTCAAGCCGTCCCACCACAGGTTGAAGAGGAAGCAACACAGCAAATAAAGGCTGACTGGTCCAAGCTCTTTGCCGAAGCTGGACTGGAGCAGGGCAGTTATACTGAGGTTGAATCGCAATGGACCCCGCCGTTTTTTGCAGACGAAAGAAAGGCCTGGGACGGCCCAAACGTTGACCACCCCGATATTCCCGTTCGGATCGAAGCGGCCGCCTTTCACGGGAAACCAGTTTATTTCGATATAGTTTTTCCCTGGGACAGGCCGGCGCGACAAACCCAGCCGAGCCAGACAACTTCGAACAATGTAATCAACATATTTCTTGCGGTGGTGTTTTTTAGCATTCTAGTAACCGCACTAGTGGTTACGCGTCTGAATTTGAAAGCCGGACGAGGAGATACCAAAGGCGCGTTGAAGCTCGGTGTATTCGTCTTCTCAGCAATAACGCTCGCACGACTTTTTGATGGCAACCACGTGCCAGAACTGGGCGGCGAACTGTGGATTATTTTCCAAGCTACCAGTCTCGGGCTCTTCCTCGCCACGGTCACGTGGATCTTTTACATCGGGCTCGAACCGTTTGTTCGGAGGCGTTGGTCGGAATTAATGATTTCGTGGAGCCGCCTGATCGCCGGCGATTTCCGCGACCCGCTGGTTGGTCGCGACATTCTCATTGGTGGACTGTTAGGGCTGGCGGCGACCTCCATCGAGTATTCTAGAATTCTCCTTCACCAGAGGTTAGGGATTGCCTGGCAGGCCAACAGGTTCGGCACCGAACCGCTTTCCGGAGTTGACGGTATAGCAGTCCATTTCCTACACATGCTGTCCGAACCTGTTTTTGGGACAGTGCTTTTTTCATTTTTACTTTTAATCCTGGTTAAGGTGTTCCGAAAAAAACGGTTGGCGATCGCAGGTTTCTGGTTACTGATTCTCGTGCCCGATCTGGTCAGTGCGGTAAGCGGCAGTCTACTCCCGTTGGTCGGAGACGTTTTGGTAGCGGCGCTGATGACTCTAGCCATCGCCCGGTTCGGATTGCTGGCGATGTACTCCTATCTGCTGTTTCACCACCTGAGTATCGGCAATCCTATCACCGCTCATCTTTCCAGCTGGTACGCCAAGAGCACGATATTTGTTTTTGTCTTCATTACGAGTCTGGCGATATACGGCTTTTACACTTCCCTCGCGGGACAGCGTCTCTTCAAAGGGAAACTACTGGAGGATTGATGAAGGGCTGCCGACTATTAGCGGAAACGCTTCAGCGCAGAGGCCTCTCCTTGCAGTGCGGCGGCCCGGCGCCGCTTTGGCCCGCGGCGGCCGGGCACCGCTTCTCCTTGCGACAGAGTCGACTCCGATGTTAACTAACCTGAAACGAAGCGTGGGTCGCGCCTGGCCGCGACCGGCCAAAGCGCCGCCAGGCCGGCGCACTCCAAGGAGACGCCCTTTCCTGGAGTCGTTCTTATCTATGCGTCTGACTTCAGTTCTGATCAATTCACAAGCGGTCGCCCAGATGTCTAACTCAGTTTTTCCCAGCAACTAACCCGAGCCGTTCATTCCGGCTTATAGGAGAAAATATGCGTAAACTGATTCTTGTCTCCCTAACTATTCTCTTACTCTGCTGCGCCGTCCCGACGGATCTCCAGGCCCAGCAGCCAACACCGACTCCCGGGCCACTCACTTTCTATTACGACTACTCCGTCTTCCCCGGCAAGGAAGAGGATCTGAATACTTTAATCAGGACTGTCGGCGCGCCGGTCCGCGACAAGCTAATGGCGGAAGGCGTCATTATGGCCTGGGGAGTTGAGACGCCGATCATGCGCTATCCTGGCGGCACGACCCACCTAATCTGGTTTACCGTGGCAAACTGGGCCGGCGTTGAAAAAGTTCTCAACGGCATGGAAGCGCGGCTGGCGCAGCTGGCTAGAGAAGAAGCTCAACCGGGGCGTGGTAGACCACGAGGGGCGATGACCACAGCCGAACTCAGCCGCGCGGTGTTTGATGGAACTAAGACACGCGATTGGCTGACGCGCGATATCGTCGCCGGCTTTGGACCACCGCCTGCGGCCGGCGTGCTGCCCTTCACCCGCTATAACTTCATAAAAGTGAAACCAGGAAAAGGTGCTGACTACCGGCGCACCTGGGAGAAGTACAATAAGCCCGTCTTCGACAAGCTTGTCGCTGATGGTGTTGTGTTGGGCTATGGTCTGGCTGCGGAAGAGGTGAAAACCGATGGCAATTGGACACACTTCGTCTGGATTGCCACTGCAACCATGGCAGCAGGTGACAGAATCGGGCCTGCATTTGCTGCCGATCGCGCCCGGCGTTCAGAAAAGGACCGCAACCAAATAACTGAAGATTTCCTTGATGCGACGGAACCGGATAAGGCCCGGTCCATGGTCACGCGCGCCCGCATCTTCAAAATCGCACCTCAGAGATGAGTTGGAAGATCTAGCGCTCAGAAGTCAGAAGTCAGAGGTCAGAAGTCAGACCCAGGGGCGCGCAGTTTAGAGTTCAACCTTCAGGTTGCGTCTTACCCAACACGCAGCTAAAGCTTGAACTCTAAACTGCGCGCCCCTGCGTCTGACTTCTGACCTCTGTCCTCTGACCTCTGACCTCTGACTTCTGCCCTCTGCCCTCTGCCTACGGCTCGACTGCATAGATTCGCAGGTTAGCTATCTGGACAGTTGAAGGTGAAGCAACGTTGGAAGTGATGAACAGACCGAAGCCGCCGCTCGCTGGTACATTGTCATCCGTGAAATCAAACGCCAGCTTGTCATCAACAAATAAACGAAGCTTTTCTCCCGCCACCTCCAGACGCACGCGGTGAAACCCTGAAGCTGTCTGGGCCACGTCGTGAAGTGGAAACTCCTGGACTACCGGCCAGCTACCATTCTTAAAACAAAACAACGTCGCCGTGGGCGTAACAAACCCTAGTCCGACCGCATAGTAAGAGGAGAAGCCACCGCCCTGACCCATCTGGCGGCGGAAGAGAAGGCCGGCGCTCGACTTGGCAGGATTTGGATTCCTAATATCAAACTCCGCAACGAAATCCCGGAGGTCCAGATTCCGATACATCACCGGCAATATTCCCGCAAACCTGCCAGTTAATTGCCCCACCCCATTTGCGGATTTGAAGTCATTGTATTGCTTCGCGAACAGAGGTTCGGCATCACTCAAGCCCACAAAATCATCTTTGAATAGTAGTCTTCTGGTTGCGGCGGGTCTCTCAACGATGGGTTTCTCGGCTGGTTTCTCGGCGATGCGCCGGCGCGCGAGCTCGGCGAAGTGTCCGTTTGGATATTTATCCAGATAGGATTTGAAATCTTTCGGATCGGTGCTGTTCTTGATCGCGTCCCAATATGCCAACTCAAACGCCGCCGGGTCTGTCCTGGACACTGGCGGCTGATTGTCATTCGGGCCGACAGTCGATGTCGTGTTCGATGTCGCGTTGCCCTTTGCGCTTACCGCAATGACTAATTGCTCTGCCTGATAGCCGCCAATCTCGGCAAAGGGTTTTTGCTCCTTCCCTGCCCCCAGATCAGCCAGCACGTGTTTGGGCACGCGCTCTTGCACATACCGGAGCAAGCCCGCGAGCGTCACTTCGCCGCGCTCGTTTGCCGCGCCGCCCTTGAGACCTTCGACCAGCTCCCATGTGAAGTAGCCCTGCTGCTTCTCCTTATACTCGTAAGCGCGTTGGCCCACCGCGGTTGCATAGAGCGTGGCGAAAGCCGTGACTTCACGATTACGCAGATCAAAGTTGAACGCGCGCACGTAGGCGGGTGTCAGATTATTGTCTTCGTTGCTGCGCCCGACAGGATCGTTTCGGCATGCGTCGATCACCAGCACGACCTGGCCCACGCCCGTCTTGCGAATTCGATCTTTCATCTGTGCGACGTTGACGGCAGTCTGTTCCAGCAGATCGACATCGTTGCTGACTTGCGCATCGGCCGGCAGCAGGAACGCCTGGCCGCCGCGTTCCATTCCGTGGCCGGCAAACGAGACAAACAAAAGTCCATCGGGACTGACGACCGACGCCAGGTTAGAGAGACGTCTTAAAATATTGCCGCGCGTGGGCTGTCGCTCTGCCGGTTGATCCGACGCGAGCAGCATCACCTGATCGGATGGGAATCCAGCGTAGCGTACCAAAGCATCGGCGATTGCCTTGGCATCGTTAGACGAGCCACCCAGAGTCGTAATCTGCGTGTCCGCATATTTATCGACGCCAATAACCAGCGCCCAACGCTTGGGCTTGCTGGGCCAGGTTTCAACTGAAGAGATTTGCTGCAGTTGACGCGACTGCGGTTGCTTGGTTTGAGTTGGCTGTGGATCGGCAAAAACTATCGTTGAGGCCATCGTTAACGCGATCATTAACGACAGCAACAAAACAACCAGCAGCAATCTGTTGATAGAGTGAAATGAATACTTCATAGGGAAAGGGGGTACCTCTTAGACGTGTCTCGAAAGTCGGCGGCAGTGATAATACACGAGCCCTATTTCCAGCGATAGGGCCGTCGCCCTGGGGCGCACCATGACGTGTCTGTGCGACATGTTGAAGCGTGACTTCAGCCCGGTGATCAATATCTCCAATCATTTCTTTTAACATCATAGTTTGCTTTCGAATCACCCGGCTGAAGCCGCGGTGCTAATGAAATCGCTCCGCGCGCTTCAAGGTTAAGGGAACGTCTGGTTAAAAACGTTGTCGAAAACAAGAATATCCGAACCTGGATTCGCCAATTGATCGAATTCGTGTGGTTCGTGTCACTTCGATCGTCGATCTTTTGAATGACAACAAATGATCCGCGAATCACACGAAATCCCACGAATCAACCCTAGCGCCGTCAGCCCTTGCGGCTAAGATGAACGCGTTCTCCAGAGCGCCCGGAAATTGTCTAACACACGATGGAAGCTCTCGCCTCCGGCTCGAGTCTCTCCTACTACCGCATCGTTTCTCAATTAGGAGCGGGCGCGTGAGGGACGCACTCTGGCCATTACGCGTGACACGGGAATCAATGCGCTGCTGCTAATCCAGAACTTCAGATGACAGCCCACCCAGAGACCAGTCGGCGATACGGAACGGGTGATATAGCCCAGCCCGCGAAGCGGCCGACAGCATAAAGCCCGGGGTGAAGCGAAGCGAAACCCCGGGAACCATCGATGAAAATTATTGCCCGCAGGGCGGCCGACAGTCGAATCGTAAGATGTTTTCGTAGTCGCGCTCTATCGGCCGCTTCGCGAGCCCTGGGTTCTTTTCAATCACGGTACCCGGGGTTCGCTTCGCTTCACCCCGGGCTTTATGCTGTCGGCCGCTACCGCGGGCTGGTGTTTTATTTCTTCTTACTAGTTTTTTTGGCGACGCCTTTTGAAGTCTTTTTACTGGCCCGCTTGAGTTGCTGTACGCCTTTAACGTTACTTCCTTCTTCGACTGCGCCCTGCAACGCGCCGACCGCCGCCCCCTTAGCTGCAGCTACCGCAACTTTGCCAATCGCCTTCTTCGCCTGGTTTAAGAGACCTCTTGACGAGGCTTTGGTGGATTTCTTGCTGCCCTTCTTCGATCCCCCAGACTTCTTAGCGCCTGATCCTTTTTTCGTTTTCTTTGCCGCCATATGATCCTCCCGTGTTTGTTAGTAGATTTCGTAGTCTCGCGAAATACAAACTGATTCAGACTTTTTTCCTCTTCTTGACCGTCGCTCGTTTCTTCTTAGAGGCAGTTTTTGTCCGCCGTCGAGTCTTGGGCTTCGAACCGCTTCCGATCTCATCTAACAGATCAGAGAAGTCGAAGCCAAACAGCTTTTTAACCTTTTCATTTATCGAGGGCATCACCATGTTGTTGCCCACTGTCGAGAGTTCCTCCACAAGGCTATTGGCGAAAGCACTAATTTCCGATTGCCTCTTGCTGCCTTTAGTTTTCTTATGCGCATAACCCATCGTGTAGCCGAGCGCAAATCCGGCTGACAACGCGCCCAGACTCCACACCAAAGGTTCTTTTGAAAACTCCTCGCGATAATCCAGGACGCCCGTAATGGTTTCTTTCGCAGCGAGGTATTGCTCTTCCACTGTCTCTTTAATCTCGCCCACTGTTTGCGCGAGTCGCTCGCGAGAGTCCTCCATTTGCAGTTGCAGCTCTTCCTTGGTGGGCTCTCGATCCTCGCTGCCTCGTGAACTGATATTCGTCATTCCCACTCTCTCCATGGACCGCGATCCAACTATCTTGACTAGAATCCATACACACTTAGAAATTCTCGCGGATAGACTGCAACTCGAAGGCCACTCGGCGCTCGCAAGGCCTGAGGTGTTACGGTGCTAATAGGATCGCTCCGCGTGCTCCAAACGTTAGTTGATGCATTTCGCGCCCCTAGCTTTGCGATCTCAATCGATTTCCTGGACCGATGGCCCAGCTTTCAGTTTTTTCGCCTTTGATCTGAGATGGGAGTGTGGCTTTCCCAAAGTACTCGGTGCTACTGGTCCCCCTCGGTTCCTCGCAGGCTGGTTTTGGTCAGTTAGTCTTTTTAGGTGGATCGTCAATGCCCTACTCGCAATGGAACGATCCACGAAATTACACGAACTAACATGCACATCCGCGGAAGGCAATTTGGAAGCGCGTCCCTCGACATGACATGATCCAGCCGCGGATTCACGCAGACGAACGCGGATTTGAAAAGGAGCTGATTCAAATGCGTTGAGTGGTCCGGTCTTTGGCTCGATCTGCGTTCATCCGCGGGAACCCGCTGCTAATTGATTGCAGAGCAAGCGCGAGATCCAAGTTCGATCGTGCGCTGGCCTTTCTGGCGGCGCTTCGCGCCTAAGACATCCCATCCAGACCTGTGGTCCAGGCCCTCACGGACCTGGCTATTGACTAACGGCCCTTCGGGCCTGTCGAATATGCTTCCGGATGACCAACGACATTACTTTTCAACTCGGATCAGACGCTTATGACAAACCAACCAAAAAACGTGCCTTCCCTGCAACGGTCAATCATGACCGGCGGAATCGGTTTTAGTCTTGTCAGCCTTTGCGTGTTCGCGACGGTCGCGTTTGCTGAAAGGTGGATGTATACGCAACTCGGCCTTTGGGGCGCCTACCTGGTTTGGACTGCTCTCTTCATCTTGTTGGGAGGTGCGGTGTTTGGCTCGCTGGTGGTTGGGCCGAAAAATAAATGGGGACGTCTGCCAAAGTTTTATCTTCTCTACGGGATCGCCTTCTTCGCATATGCCGTTGGTTGGGTTGGTGCGTACTTCACGTTGAGGGGCACCGCCGGTGAATGGGTTGGCTCCATTGCCGGATCAGTTTTGATGGCCCTCGTGTTCGCATTGGGATTTGGGGCGATACGCTCAATCATGCAATTGTCCGTCATACTATTTATCGGAAACTCCCTCGGATATTTTGTGGGCTCAGCGCTTAACGATTACGCCGGCGGCAGGCGCGGAATGTTGTTGTGGGGGGTTGTTTACGGGTTGTGCCTCGGAGCAG
>Ga0190270_10000550_pt1 | contig 16291 bp, 18 predicted proteins | sample Popmic320T_FD_133748 | JGI IMG/M metagenome (GOLD analysis project Ga0190270, IMG submission 133748) | Populus adjacent soil microbial communities from riparian zone of Weber River, Utah, USA - 320 T | ecosystem: Environmental > Terrestrial > Soil > Riparian zone | place: USA: Utah | collected...
ACGCGTCTGCGACAGCTGCACAGTCATGAGGGGGCGCACCGCTGTGCGCGTGCGTCGGTTCGGTACCAGCACCCGGCCGGAATCGCCGATATCGGGGTCACCGAGGCCGACGTCGCCCGGTATCTCGGCGTCGGGCTGCTCGCTGTTGACGATGTCCTGCTGCGCATATTCGCCGCGAACGCGGCTCTCGATGGTTTGTCCCTCAAACCGCCAGTCGATCAGACCGAAATAGTTGACGCTGTCGAGCTCCTGCTCATCGGGAAAATACGTCGCGGACACTCGCGGCGTGAAACTGAAGTCGTTCTTGGGGGTGCGCGCCCGCATCTCGAGCTGCGCGTCCGCCAACGGACCTTGCACGCTGATCTCCCCGCCGGGCGATGCCAGGCGGTAGTTGTCGTCGTACAGGTAGCCGGCCTCGAGCCTGGGGTTGAACTCCCAGTCCGCGCCCACGGCGACAACGCTCGTGAATGCGGCAACGATCGCCGTGGCCGTGCGCATCCTGGTTTGCATGACGCACCTCATGATGTTTATGGCACCACCACTACGTCACCGCTTTGCAGATCGATGTTCTGGTCGAGTCGTTTGCCCTTGACCACATCGTTGTAGCGGAACGGCAGTGCCTGTTTGCCGGTGGGTGTCCGGCGCAGGATGACGATGTCGCCGAGCGCGGCGAACGGCGTGGTGCCGCCAGCCATGGACAGCGCCTGCATCACGTCCACGCTCGGGTTCATGATGAATTCGCCCGGCCTGTTGACCTGGCCGATCACATAGATCTTGTTGCCCTTGATTTCCTGGACCGACACGGTGACCACCGGATCGGAGATGTACTTCGTGAGCCTCTGGCTCAGTGTCTTGTTGAGATCCGCGACCGTCTTGCCCTTGGCATCGACCTCGCCGACCAGCGGAAACGAAAACGAGCCGTCGGGACGAACCAGCGTCTCTTTCTGCAGGTCCGGCTCCTTCCAGACGCTGATGGACAGGAGGTCTCCGGGCTTGACGGTGTAGTTTGGATCCTGCGCCATCACATTGGTGGCATAGGCCAGCGCCATGATGACGCAGCACGCCATCAGCAACTTCTTCATTTTGATTCTCCAGCAGATTTGAGCAGGTGTTCGTATGCACTCAGCAGTCGTGGCGCTTCGTGCTGCCACGACAAGACTTGTTCGATTCGGTCGCGCCCGATGACGCTCATGCGCTGGCGCAGCGGCGCATCGGCGAGCAGCGCGACGATCTTCTGCGCGAGGTCCGCGACATCGTTGGGACGCGCATACCAGGACGCGTCGCCGGCCGAGACCCGCCCCTCGGTGAGATCGAATTGCACCACGGGTTTGCCGAGCGCCATGTACTCCATGATCTTGTTCATGGTCGAGCGGTCGTTCATCTCGTTGGCGCGATCGGGATTCACACAGATGTCCGCGGTGTTCAGCATCTCGAGCAGTTCAGCGTCCGGTACCCGGCCGGTGAAGGTCACGTAGTCGGCGACGCCGAGGTCTTTCGCGAGTTGCTGCATGGCCGTCAGCTCTGTGCCGCCGCCCACCAGCCCGAAATGTATGTCGGTGCGTTTCAGGTGCAACACGATGAGTTGCACGGCCTGCAGCAGCAGGTCGATGCCTTCCTGCTTGCCCATCACTCCCACGTAACCGACCAGATACTTGCGGCCCTTCTTCAGGGCAGCGTTGGCCGGCGCCTGCTTCAGGCGGCGCAGATCGGGCCCGGAACGCACCACGAATACGTCGTGCGGATCCACCCCGCCGCGCGTCAGGGCGATGTGCCGGTAGGACTCGTTGGTGGAGATCACCATGTCCGCCGTGCGAAAGGTCATGCGCTCCAGCGCCAGCAACAGCTTCTGGCCGAAACCGCGCTTGCCGAACTTGGCTTCGTACAGCTCCGGATTGATGTCGTGGTGGTCGAATACGAACTTCTTGCCGAACAGTTTGTAGAAACCACCAATCAGGAAAATCGTATCGGGCGGATTACATGCATGAATGACATCGAAGCCGCGTCCGAAAAGGATCTTCAGTGACAGCCAGAATTCCATGATCAACGCCACGCTGTATTCGAGGGCGTAGCCCAGCGCGCCGTCGGCTTCGCGCGGCAGTGCGTGCCGGTGAATGTCGATGCCATCGATCGACTCAAAGCTCTTTTCGAACCCCGGCCCCTTGGGGCAAATGATGGACACGGCGTAGCCGGCGGCGGCGAGTGTGCGCGCCTCCTGCATGACACGGCGATCGAAAGGGCACGGCAGGTTCTCCACGATGATGAGCACTCGTCGACCACTCACGGCACGCGGCACGGCCTGCACACGCGCGCCGCCAGCCTCGTGCTGCGCGGCCCGTGTTTGCGCCGGATTATTCGTGCCGCCATCGATGGCGGCGCCGTTCGCGGATTCAGACACTTGATGCCTCCCGGGCGTTGGTTTGGTAGTCAAGTCACTTGAGCGCCAGCACCAGGCGGCGCAGGTTGCGATCGCGCGCCACCGGCTCAACGAGAAAGCCCATGGATTGCGCGAGCAGCTGCATTGGGCGGTTCGACCAGAACATCTCAGCCGTCAGCCGCGTGATGCCGACGCGGCGCGCATGTCTCACCAGCGACGCCATCAGGGTGGTGCCAACCTGCTCGCTGCGATACGCACCGGCGACCGCGACGCAAAATTCCGCACCGTCGTCGCACGGTGCATATACCGCGGCGCCGATGACACGATCGCCGGGCGCGGCGCTCTCGAGGGCGGCGAATCCCACCGCACCGTGCGGGCCCGTTGCGATCACGCGATCGAAGAGCAACGTGGTCATGTCGCGAACTGCGGACATTTCCTTCTCTGAGGCGAGCCGTGAAAGATCGAGTGCGAACTCCGCCAGCAGGCGACGATCGCCGGGCGAGATGGGTCGCACGCTGTAGTCACGACGCGACCTCGGCATGTAATACCAGCGGCGCGCGATCCACGTGCCGGGAGTGCCTTCTGGAAAGCGCGCGATTATGGGTGCAGCGGCATGTCGTTGCATGTGCATAAGCGTCGCGTACCGCGATCACTCCCGCCGTCGGACTCCGGGCACTACCGCAATGGAAAAAACCGGCACTCGACATATGGATGACGTTTACACAGGGGAAACTTCTGACAGCAGTTTCCGTCACACACCACGGACGAATATGCGTCACCACCCCGCTGACATTGCAACCGGGGCCTCGCACGGGCGAAATCCACGATCTGTAGGTAACTACCGACAGCCATGCAGCCTCACTACCTGCAATACTCCGTTCCGCGCATGAAGTCTGAAACTCTTTCAAGGGCAGCCATGCGGACGTCGCGGCTTTTGGCATGCGCGACGCTCGCAGCGGGCCTCGGTGTTCTGGTCGGGCGAAGTTATGACCTCGCCGCCATCGCGCCTTACTTCGCGGCATTGATGACGCCGCTCGCGGCGCTGTGCGCCATCGTCCTTTCCCTGGCGGCGCTGGCCGTGAGTGCGCGCGCACTGCTGGCGCGCGGCCTCGGCCAACTATTCGCCGTGCTGGGTTTCGGACTCGCGTTGCCCTCGGCAGCGTCCCGCGCTGTCGATGCATGGTTCAGCAACATGGCTGGACCGGCGCTCCCGCTCACTGACACGTTGCTGCCCCTGGCCACAGCCAGTGGAATGTCGGGCGCCACGAGCCTCATGTTGAGCGCGACGGCGCTGGCACTGTTCTTCGTGCCCATGCGCTCGCGGCTCGGCACGCAGCTGTTCTCGATATTCGCCGCGCTCGGCCTGCTGGCGACCGTCACCTCGCTCGTCGGCCTGTTGCTCGGCAGTGCCACACTGGCCACCCTCGGCCTCTCCGCCATGCCCACGCCACTGACCAACGCGGTCGCGGGCTTGTTGCTGCTGGCCACGCTGGCACAGCGCGGCGACGCCGACTGGATGTCGGTGCTGCTTGGCCCATCCGCCGCGGGCAGTTCGGCGCGCGGCATCATCGCGTGGACCGTGGTGGCGCCACTGGCTTTCGCAGCGCTGGCGCTCGCCGGTGTGCGCAATGGCCTGTACTCGCTGCATTTCGCTTTTGCGCTGCTGGCCGCGACCGTGTGTTGTGGACTTACCGCGCTCGTGATCTGGAATGCAGCGCGCGTCGAACGTGCACAACGCCGCGCCACCAGCGCGCGCGATGCGGAGCAGCTCGCGGCGAGCCGGCTGCGGCTGGCGAAATCAGCCACCGGTATCCAGATGTGGGAATGGCTGCCCGCGACCCGCGAGTGGTATTCCATCGACGGCGCGGAGCGACTCGATCCTTCCACCAACGAACACCTCGAAGCCGGCCTGGCGCGCACGCTGCGCGATGGCAAGTCGGAATTCGAGTTCCCCGTGCGCCGCGCAGGCCACGACGACCACGCGCGTGACGAACGCTGGATGTTCGCCACCTGCTGGCGCGAAGTGCGTGAGTCCGAATCCATCGTCGCCGGCATCACCGTTGACATCACCGACCGCAGGCGTGCAGCGCTCGCGCTCGAAGCCAGCGAAACACGCCTGCAACTCGCGGCGCGCGCCCTGCCCGGCTTTGTCTACGACTGGAATTGCGCCAGCGGCAAGATCCAGCGCACCTCCGGCATCGAACTGATGCTTGGCTACCAGGGCGCGGAGATTTCACCGGTCAGCCGCTGGTGGGAAGACCTGGTTCATCCGGAAGACCGCGCGCTGGCACTGCCGGCGCGCGTGGCGCGCGCCTCCGGTGCAGACAGCGAGCTCGATAGCATTGCCTGCGAATATCGCGTGCGGCACCGGCACGGCGGTTACGTGTGGATCTGGGATCACTGCGTGCTGGTGCGCGATCGCAGTGGCATCGTCACGCGCGCGGTCGGCAGCGTGCTCGACATCACCGAGCGCAAGGAGGCCGAATCGCGGCTCGCGGCCAGCGAGTATCGCTTCAAGGCCGCCTTGCTGGCCACCACCGGCATCATCTGGACGCACTCGCCCGAAGGCCGCGCGGTGGGAGAGCAGACGAGCTGGAGCGCCTTCACCGGTCAGAGCAGCGATGAACTCGCCGGCATGGGCTGGCTCGAAGCCATCCATCCGGAGGACGTGGAAACCACGCTGGAGGCCTGGCGCGGTGCGCTCGCGACCGGCGATACGCTCGCGACGATACAGCGTGTGCGACGGCACGACGGCGTGTACCGCACCTTCTCCGTTCGCGCCGTGCCGGTGACCGACGAGCGCGGACAAATCGTCGAATGGGTGGGCGTGCACACCGACATCACCGAACAACGCGAAGCCGAGCAGCACGTGCGCGAGAGTCTGCGGCGCCTGGAGCTGGCGCTCGACGCAGCCAGCGTCGGCATGTGGGACTGGGACCTCACCAGCGGCACCATGACGTGGACGCGCCAGACTCATCTCATCACCGGCATCGCGCCCGGTACCTTCACCGGAGGCTCCGAACAGTTTTTCTCCCTGCTGCTGCCGCACGGCACCGATCACGCCGCCGCGTACCTGCGGGACTTCAACCTGGCCGACGCCGTCAAACAATCCGAGTTCGAGATCGAGCGGCCGGATGGCGCGCGCCGCTGGATCCAGAATCGCGCAACGGCAATAGCGGACAACACCGGGCGTGTGCGACGCATTCTCGGCACGCTGCGCGATGTCACGCGCCGCAAGGAACTCGAGTCGGAACGCGAGGGACTGCTCACGGCGGAACGCGCGGCGCGCAGCGAACTGGTCGCGGCCGCGCAGGCCAAGGATGAATTCCTTGCCACGATCTCCCATGAGCTGCGCACGCCGCTCAACGCCATGCTGGGATGGGCGACGCTGCTGCAGCGGCCACGCGTGGACGCCGCCACCATTCGCGACGGACTCAAAGTCATTGAACGCAACGCGCGCGCACAGACCCAGCTGCTCGGCGACCTGCTCGATGCCAACCAGCTCATGTCGGGCAAGCTGTCACTCACTTTCGAACCCATGGATCTCAATGAAGCCGTGCGCGCCACGCTCGATTCGATGCGCGTGACCATCGCAGCGCGCAAGGTGCGGATCGACGCGCAGCTGTCGGAAGTTCCGCTGCCCGTGATGGGCGACTCCGTGCGCCTGCAACAGGTGATCAGCAACCTGCTGTCCAACGCCATCAAGTTCACGCCGGCCGATGGAGTCGTGTCGATCGCCACCAGCACCAACGCGGAAGCGGCGTGCTGCGAAGTGCGCGACAGTGGCGAAGGCATTTCCGCCGAGTTCCTGCCGCACATCTTCGAGAAGTTTCGCCAGGCCGACACTGGCAGTGCGCGGCGCTTCGCCGGCCTCGGACTGGGTCTCGCGATCACCAAGCAGCTGGTGGAATCCCACGGCGGCTCGATAGCCGTGCACAGCGAGGGACGCGGCAAGGGCGCGATGTTCGCGGTGCGATTGCCACGGCTCAAGCCCTCCGAGTTGTCGGTCGGCGAACTCGCGCGTCCGGCCACAAGCGCCACCGACAAGCCGCTGGCCGGCCTGTGCATCCTGGCCGTGGACGATGAGCCGGATTCACGCGAATACCTGGAGCGACTGCTCGTCGAGCAGGGAGCGGATATCGTGAGCGTGAGCTCCGCCGCGGAAGCGTTAAACGAGCTGAGCAATGACAGCGGGCGCTTCAACCTGCTGGTCAGCGACATTGGCATGCCCGGATCGACGGGTTATGACCTCATCGATGCCATCCGCCACCGCCTGAAAGTTGACGCGCGTATCCTGCCGGCGGTCGCACTCACGGCATTCACACGGCGCGAAGATACCGCGCGCGCACTCGACAAAGGTTTCCAGAAGCACCTCGCGAAACCCGTGCAGGTGGGACGCCTGATCGGTGCGATACGCCAGCTCACCGGACGTCAGCAGCGCGCCGCACAGCGTGCGCAACGGCATTGACTCAGGGCTTGAGCTCGAGCAGCTGTTCGAGGTTCTTCTGGTAACCGGGCAAGGCTTCGCGCAACGCGCGTTTCAGGTCCGCGTCGCCCTTCCCGGCGATCTGCGCACGGAACTGCGCCACGGTGCTCTGGTGGAAGGATATCTGGTGCACGATGAAATTCGCGTTGGCGCGCACGCTGTCGCCGCCCTTGCCGTTGCCATCGATGCTGCCGTTCACGCTGCTGCTGCGCGCGGGATTGGGTTCCGGCACTCGCCATCCTTTCGCGGCGGCCACCTTTTCGAGCTTGCGTGAGGTAGCCTCGTTCTGGGCGCCGATCTTCTCGGCCGCCGCGCGTAACTCCGGGTTGCCGGTGGTCGCTACCGCGCTGCGCGCATCGACCAATCCCTGGCGCGCGTTCTCCACGGCTGCGAGCACGAAGGCGGGATCGTCGGTGGCGACGTATTCACGATCGAAGTAAGGATCAGTCGCCTCGCCGGTGCGCGATGACTGCTGCGTGACCGGATCGGGATCCGGGTGACGTGGCAGCGTGGTCTGATCCGGCGACTGCGCCGCTAACAACAACACGAGTGCGACCGGACTGATCATGCCTGCCTCCTGCGCGGGCGGACGGCACGGGTCGCCGCCGCCTGACTACATTGCGACTACTCGCGGCGCATCAGGACCGTGGCAACCAGTGCCACCGCGGCACCCGCCGCCGCGCCATACGCGATCGCCCTCCACGGATTGTCGTGCACGTAGGTATCGGTGACGCGCGCGGCCTCGTTGGCGGCACCACGAACGCGTTCTCCCGTCTCTGCCAGTCTTACCTTCGCCTGGCCTACGGTGCGCAGTACGCGCTGCCGCACTGCTTCGACGGCAGCGCCGCCTTCTTCACCCAGCGTCTTCAGCAATTCTTCGGCCTGCGTAATCACACGATTCAACTCGACTACGGTGGATTCCGGGTTCCGTGCGCCGTTGTCGATGGTCTTGGCCTGGATGCTCATTGCGGTCCTCCTTAACTACTCATTGGTGGTGCGTCCCTGAATCGCCACCTTAAGACCTTGCGCCGGATGCGAGTGTCGGTCGCGCTGACGCGCACCACTCAGCGGCGGAGCCTGCGCCTGTGGGTCGGCGCTGACAACTTCTGCGATCCGCATTTCGGCGCCCACATGACAGCGCGCCGTCAGGCGGTCGGCCGCGTCTGACGACGCATACGCATCAAATCCGCGCGCGCCCTCTGCACGCGCAGTTCAGCATTCACGGTGACGACTGCGACGAAAAAATCGTCGATCGAATCCATTTCCATCCAGGAGACGAAATCGTGATCAATACACTTAGCAGCTGGAAACTGGCAGTAGCCGCAGCGGTGGGCATTTGCGCGCTCGCCGGCTGCAATCAGCGCGAATCGGCGCAGGAAACGTCAAAGGACGTGGCCGAGGAGCGCCAGGACGCCAACGAGAACGTGGCGGAAGAGCAGCGCGAGGCGACGGACGCCGCCGTGCAGGGGGCCGAGGATCGCGCCGCGGCCGAATACGATGTGGCGGTAGCGCAGGCCGACGGTCAGCGCAACATCGCCAAGGAGAAATGCGAAACGATGTCGGGCGACTCGCAGAAGGCCTGCAAGGACCAGGCGGAAGCGGACTACGAGTCGGCCAAGGCCCAGGCACAGGCCACTCTCGACGCCGCCAAGCGTTCGGGTTCGGCTGAGCCCGCGCCCACCAACTGACGGAGGGCGCTCGTCACAGTCGCGCGCAACCACGACGGGTGATGCCCACCTGCAAGACCTTGCAAAGTCGTGATTGCGCTGCGCCCCGCCCGGTGATTGCTAACTACTTTCACCGGGCGGGTTGTGGGTAACAGGAGGTTAGCGTCATGAGCACCAGGAATTCCGGCGTCGCCATCTTCTTGATACTCGCGGCCGCCGCGGCGGCGCCCGCGCTGGCGGCGAGCCTTTCATTTCCGTCGGAACCTCAACCGACGCCCATACCCGACACATCGGCCCCCGCACCGTTACTGGATAGCTGGTCCCCGGGAAGCGCCACGCTGGTACCGCTCATGGCGGCCGATGCACAGGCGGCCCCCACAACCCAGGTCGACCCACCGGCGGCCGGCACCAGCCAGCCGACAGGCAAGCCTCTCGATGACATCACCTTCGTGAAGCGGGCCACCGAAAGTGGCCGCAAGGAGGTGGCTGCGGCGCGCAGCGCCCTGCCGCAGCTCAGGAGTCCGGAACTGAAACACATGGCCGAAATGCTGGTGCAGGACCACACCAGCGCCAATGCGAAGCTATCGAAACTTGCAGAGGCCAAGGGCTGGCCGCTTCCCGCGCCGCAGGCCGACGCGCCTCCGCCGTCGGGCACCTCGAGCGGTGATTTCGAGGACAAGTGGACCGCCGAGATGATCGCCGCACATGAACGCTCGGTGACCATGTACCGCGCCCAGGCGCAGGCCGGCGAGGACCAGGACCTGCGCAAGTACGCGCGCGATACGCTGCCAACCATCGAACATCACCTGACTGAATTGAAGAAGTTGCAGAAATGACCAGCCCGGAGGAAAACATGCTGACGATGCGGATTATCAAACTACTGGGAATCGCCGGAGTGGCGGTGCTGGCTGCCGCCTGGATGGCGGGGCGCACGCAGCGCCGCCAGGACGAGGAACGGCGGCGCCTCAATGAGCGACTCGAGAAGGAACGCTGGGAAAGCGAAGGTGGCGCCAGCCGCAGCGGCCCTGCGACTCAGAGCGCCATCACCGCGCACTGATATCCAGCCGGGCAACGAGGGGCGGATCCGGGCAACCGGGTCCGTCCTTTTTTTGCCCGGATTTCGGCGTAGCGGAGTCTGCCGCGTCAGCGCGGCGGACCTTCTGGCGTGGCGCGCGCCTGCGCGCCCTTCTCCATCATCATTACGGTATTGCGTGGCTGCTGGATGTCCTGGCTGTCGAATGCCTGCTTTAGCCGCATGAGGAACTCGCGTTTCACGTTGGACTGCTCCAGCGCATGGACTTTCAGGCGCGCGCGGATGGTGATTCCCGCGGAGGTCCATGACTCGATGCCGGCAATGTCCAGGTCTTCGAGGATCTTCGATCCGAAGGCGGCATGGGCGCGCAGCTGAGCAGCCACGTCCTCCATGATCTTCATCACCGGCTCGACTTCCTGGTCCAGCGCAATCAGCACGTCCACCACCGCGTAGGCAAAGGTGCGACTCGAGCTCGTCACCACGCTGATGTCGCCATTCGGCACGAAGTGCACGTTGCCCTCGTAGTCGCGCAATTGCACATACCGCAGCGTGATGTCCTCGACCAGGCCGCTCTTGCCGGCGATTTCCACCACATCCCCCTGGCGAATCTGGTTACCAGCCAGCAGGAAAAAACCGCGGAAAATGTCCTTGACCAGCGATTGCGCGCCAAAGGCGATTGCGATGCCGGCCACGCCGGCGGTCGCGAGGAACGGCATGATGGGTATGCCGAGGGTGTCGAAGACGCCCAGAATGGCGAGAGCCACAATGACGGTGGTTGCGAGCTTGCGCAGAATCTTGCCGATCGTCGAGGCGCGCTTTTTCGACTCGACATCGTGTCCATGCGAAGCGGTGAATTTTTCCAGCCCGCCAATCAGCCGTCTTGCGATGAACACCAGCACGAAAGTAACCAGCAGAATGGCCGTGATTCGGCCGCCGGCCTGGATCCAGTCGACCCGCCCGAACCATTGCATCACATCGGTTTCCTGATCAGTCATCGAACCCTCCTGGCCACAAGGAGCGCGAAGTTACCCCAACACCGTCATGGGTGCACGCGGCAGGCTCCTACAGGCGGCGCTTGTGCGGTCCGAACGCCGCGTACCCGGCGGCGATCCATGATTGACGCGTGCACACGTGGCAGTACATGCGTCCGGCAGCCGTCTCCGCTACGGTTCTCGTCATGGGATTGTTAGCGTCGACCCGCGAAAAGCCGGTCGAGGCGCGGACGGTGCCGGCCTCTGCCGAGCCTGTTCTCAACTGCGGTTCGACACGTCGTGAGCTGCGCTTCGGCTGGCTCGATCCCGCCGATGCAGCACCGGCACCGCACACGCGGCCAGTCGCGGTGTGCCTGGCCGTTTTCAATCTGCCGGATGAAGCAACGCCGGAAGATCAACGCGCGTGGCGTGAGGCGGAAGCTGGCGGCCTCTGATCCGGGGAAGTCTTGCGGATCACGCTGATCTGCCCGTCACCTTCCAGGTAGGCGACTTTCACATCCATTATTGCCTCGATGCCCTGCTCGCGCAGCTTCTCATTGAGCTCTTCGAGCGTGATGAATTCCTGGCGCAGGCTGCGCCGCTGTGGCACTCCATTGCGAATCAGCGTGACACGTCCCGGAGTGGTGAAACGCCGCACTGCCGGTATGCGATAGGAAAGCATGTCCAGCAGCCAGTTCCATCCGGCAATGGTAGATACGAGGATGGCGCCCTCGGAGACCGTCTCGTAGCCTCCCGCCATGGCGTTCTGGGCAGCGTCGGCGATGATCACCAGAAGCAGCACGTCTGCGATGCCCACGGCACCGACGTCACGCCGCAGGACGAATCGGAACAGGCAGAACAGCAGCCAGTAGACCAGTGTGCCGCGCAGCACGAGCTCGAGCACCGGGACGTGGATCTGGAACAGATCCGCGATCATGGCGCTGCCCGGCCGTGCCGCGCGACCTGGCCGTTATCGACTCTCAGCGCACCCGCTTGCGCGTGATCAGGTTGACGATGGCCAGCAGTACCACGGCGCCGAGGAACGATACCAACAGCCCTGCCAGGCTGATGTCCCCGGAGTTGATCGTGCCCGCGCCCACCATCGGGCTGATCAGCCATCCGCCGAGAAATGCGCCGATGATACCGACCACGATATTGAGAAAAATTCCCTGACTTCCGTCGGTGCGCATAATGATGCTGGCGAGCCAGCCGATCACGCCACCAATTACCAACCACAAGATGAATCCCATGCTCGTCTCCTTGTCCTTGTTACACCGATTGCGGATGTCACCGTGACGTTTTCACGGCGACATCAATTCATTCCCGCGCCGCGGTCGCGCTGGTAGGCGTGCAGCTTGTTGTAGAGCGTCTTGAGACTGCAGCCCAGCACATCGGCCGCGCGCCGCTTGTCGCCCTCGAAATGCTTGAGCGTGGCGAGGATGAAAGTGCGTTCGATCTCTTCGAGCGTCGCGCCGATCGGCAGCTGGATCACGTCCGAGGTGGGGCCCTCGCCCTCCGGATGCCGGCGCAACGTCAGCAAGTCCTGCTCGCTGAGGTCGAGTTCGCCATCACAAAGGATGTAGGCACGCTCGACCGAATTGCGCAGCTCACGCACGTTGCCGGGCCAGCGATGCCGCAGGAAGCGCGCCCGCAACTCGTCCGACAGCCGCTTGTGGGTGCCGTTGCGCAGGTTCAGCTCCGCGAGGAAGAACTCGGCGAGTACCAGCACGTCGTCACCTCGCTCGCGCAACGGTGGCAACTGCACGGTTACGACCGCAAGGCGGTAATAGATATCCTCGCGCAGGCGGCCTTCCTCGAAGGCCAGCGCCGGCGAGCGATTGGTCGAGGCGATGACGCGCACGTCGACCTCGAGATCGCTCGAACCACCGACGCGGTTCAGTCGCTTGGTCTCGAGCACGCGCAGCAGCCGGGACTGCAGGTCGAGCGGCATCTCGGTGATCTCGTCGAGCAGCAGGGTGCCGCCGCTGGCTCGCTCGAACACGCCTTCGCGCGTGCGCATCGCACCGGTGAAGCTGCCGCGCTCGTGACCGAAGAGTTCCGCCTCGATGAGCGTTGCCGGAATCGCCGCGCAATTGATGGCGACGAAGGGCTTGTCGGAGCGCGGACTCATGGCGTGTACCGACTCGGCCACCAGCTCCTTGCCGCAGCCGCTTTCGCCACAGATCAGCACCGTGGAGTCGGTGGGAGCCACGCGGCCGATGAGGTCGCGCACTTTCTGCATGCCCGGCGAATTGCCGATGAGCCGCAACGTGCAATCGTCGAAACGGGTGGCAGCTTGCATGCGCTGCGATCGCTCCAGGGTACCTTCGGCGAGCCCGCCGCCGAAATCCGCCGGGAAAAATTCTCCAGTTGAGCCTTTCACTGCACGCCTGCCCCGGCCCGCTGGGGAATGGCCTGGTTATCCCTTGAGACGATGATCTCCACACGTCGATTGAGTTGACGGCTGCCAGGTTGGTTGTTGCTGGCGACCGGAAATCCTTCGCCGAAGCCCAGCGCGCGCACGCGCTGCGCGTCTATGCCGCGTTTGATGATGGCCATGGCTACTGCATCCGCCCGGCGCTGCGACAACTCGAGGTTGTATTCGTCAGGGCCCTGGTTGTCGGTGAAGCCTTCGATCTGCACGTTGCGCTCCGGGTGTTCGTTGAGGAACGCCGCGATCTGCTCGAGAGATCGTTGCGAGCCCGGTTTGAGCTCCGAGCGGCCGGTGTCAAACAGTACGTCATCGAGCGTGAGCACCAGGCCGCGCTCGGTCTGGGATGCCTGAACGTTCTCGAGCTGCGCGGCGAGACGCTGGGCTTCCTGTTGCGCCTGGGCGGCCTGCGCCTGGGCGTTCTGCAGTTCGTTGCGCGCCAGTTCTGCAATTGCCTGGGCCTGCTGAGTTTCGTTCTCGCGTGCCGACAGCAGGATTTTCTGTCGTTCCACCTCGCCGGCCTTGAGGCGCGCGACGGCGACCTGCTCATTTGCGCGTTGCTCGGCGATGTGGGCCATCTGCGTGGCCAGGTAGGCGTAATGCGAGGTATTGACGTTGGTCGCGCCCTTCTCCTTGGCAGCGCCTTCGGCGTTGATCAGCAACTTGCGCGCGCGGTCCAGTTCGGTGGGCGCGTACTTCGTGACATTGGAATCGGCTTCGGCCTGCGCAATGGCGCTGCGCGCCTGGACGAGCAGGCCGTCATCGGGTGGCGCGGTTTCGCAGCCCGCGAGCGCCGCCACGATCGAGGCAAACACGACTGCGTTGCAGATGCGTTTCATGGTGTGGTCCTCATTGCGGCGGAGTCGGTTGCGGCGGCGGTGTGTTTGCGCCAGCGCCACTGTTGCGCGTCGCTTCCCCACGCAGGTCGCGCAGCGCGGCCTCCATCTCCGTCACGAGCTGCTCCTGTTGCTTGGCGCGCGCCGTGGCCTCTGCGAGCTGGGCGTCGATGTCCGCCTGGTCCGCCATGCGCGCCGCCAGTTCCGCGTCGCGCTTGTCCGCGGCAGTCTGGGCCACCACGAGTTTGTTGCGCGCGGTGGCGAGTTGCACCTGCGCGAACTGCGCCGCCTGCGCCTGTTCGGCCCTGTCGACCGAACTCTTGGCCACGGCGATCTTGTCCGACGGCATGGGTGTCGCCGCGCAGGCCACGATGCCGAAGGCCAACAAGGACCACAGCGCGTTGCGAATACCGTTGAGAGAAATCATGTTTAACCCCGCCCGTTCATGCCGCTGAGGTCCTGGTCGTCATCGACCACCAGGTCAGCTTCGTCGAATTCATCGAACCCGAGATTGCGTTCCCAATTGCGAAGCTGACGCTCCGCCTCATCACGGCCGATTCCATACACCTCGCCAATGCGGCCCGCGAGGTACTCGCGGCGCCCCGCAATGACATCGAGTTCATCCTCTGTGAGGCGACCCCAGCGCTCCTGAATGCGTGCCTTCCACGACTCCCAATCGCCCGAAATGCGGTCCCAATCCATGGCGAGCCTTCCGTGCAAATCTTCCAAGAAAACATTGTGAATTGCGCCGCCGCAGACGCGAGCGGCGTGTACCTCCAACCGCGTGGGAGCGTGCACGGCGCGCTTGTCATCGTTTGTCCGACAGTGGCGGTGGCGCCGCGGGAGTCTGCGTTCCGCGACGACGGTACAACGACATTAAGGGCGTCGCAGACACCCCATGAACCACGATCGAGGCCGCGATCACCGTAAACACGCAGGCAAGCAGGTTTTCCGCCGCGCCGAGGGCGATGCCGTGGGCGCTGGCGTAGGCGGCGTAATACACCGAACCGATGCCCCGGATGCCGAACCAGGCGAGCAGGCGCCGCGGTGCGGTATCTGCGGATTCGCCGGGGCTTACCAGCCACACCGCCACCGGCCGGATCACCAGGATCAGCAGCGCTGCGAGAGCCAAGCCGGCCATGGACCAGTAGCCGGTGGAAATCATCACCCCAACCAGCAATACGACGGCCACCTCGACGATGCGTTCGAGCTGCTCGTTGACACTCAACATGCTGGGCGTGAGGGGCGAGTGTTCTGCCGTGCGGCGCGAACCGGCGTGCAGATCGTCGGCACGCCGCAGTGCCAGCCCCGCGGCCAACACCGCGAGAAATCCCAGCGTGTGCGCCGCCAGCGCCGCGCCGTAACTGAGACCGATGACACCCAGCAACAGGAACTCGTCGAGTATCGCGGCATCCTCGCGCCAGCGGCGCAGGGCACGCACACCGCGCGCCACGCCGACACCGATGACGAAGCCGATGCCCAGTCCGCCGGCGGTGCCCCAGATCACGTCCACGAGCAGCCAGCGCCCGCCGTATTCACCCAGGTCGTGCAGGCCCAGCCAGCCGAGGCCTAACAACACGAACGGAAATGCGGTGCCATCGTTGAGGCCGCCCTCACCCGTCAGCGCGAACCGCAGCGTGTCGCGATCGTTCGGACTGCGCAGCTGCACGTCGGAGGCCAGCACCGGATCAGTGGGCGCGAGAGTCGCGCCGAGCACCAGCGCGAGTCCGAGCGGCAACGCCAGCAGCCAGTAGCCGGCCGCGACCACGCCCGCGATGGTCAGCACCATGGAGATGGTGGCCAGCTTGAGAGGCAGGCTCCAGCGCCAGTCGCCCACCGGAACCCGTATCTTGATGCCCACGGTGAACAGCGCGATCAGGAGTGCGATCTCCGAGATCGCCTCGAGCATGGGCAATTCGCGCAACGGATGCAGCTCGAGCGCGTCGAAAACCGCGGGCCCGAGCGCGAAGCCGACGAATAGATAGATCATTGCCGGACTCACGGGCAGCCGGTCCATGAACCGCCCGAGCAGCGCTATGACCACCAGCAGGATACCGACGAGGAGAAACCAGAACGCACCCACCGGCCCAAGCGTGTCGCGTGTGCGCCCTTGCCGCCCTAAGACCACGCCGACACCGGCGTCAGCGTCTCTCCCGGCAGAAAGTCAGGCCACGGTGTGTACGCGTGCAGGTGTCCCCTATCGGCGACCCGCAAGTACCTGTTTGTAGCTAGGTTGAATTCGCGTGTCGCTGCACGGCGTCGCCCGGATTCGCGATTGTCGCGGCGCACTGTCAATCGGCACATCCCACGCGCGCGCATGCGACGACCCTTGCGGCATAAGTGCGTGATTCGCCGGAACAATCCGGCATTGGCACGACTACTGCTTGTAATGAGAGGTGGCGTCATCGCCGGGCTGGTTCCCGGCGCTCGAAGCTACTACTGAAGTTGAAGTCGAATCGACGAGACAAAGGAGACCCGCAATGAACACCAAAC
>Ga0190270_10000551_pt1 | contig 16274 bp, 14 predicted proteins | sample Popmic320T_FD_133748 | JGI IMG/M metagenome (GOLD analysis project Ga0190270, IMG submission 133748) | Populus adjacent soil microbial communities from riparian zone of Weber River, Utah, USA - 320 T | ecosystem: Environmental > Terrestrial > Soil > Riparian zone | place: USA: Utah | collected...
CGAGAACGTGGTCGGCCCGATGCCCCCCTTCGGCACGATCGTCAAATCCGACGATGACATGTGGAAGATCATCGCCTTCATCCGCTCGGTGAATCCCTCTTCGCTCGAGGGCTCGTCGGCTTCCGCCGAATGAGGCGTAGGACGGTGGTCAAACCTGTCGCCCACGCTACTTGATCCAGGCTCCCACCCGGCGTCCAATGCGCGCGCATGCCGCATCGCATCGAGATCGTCGAGGGCGACATCACCGCGCTCGAAGTCGACGCCATCGTCAATGCCGCCAACAAGTCGCTGCTCGGCGGGGGCGGTGTCGACGGCGCCATCCACCGCGCGGCCGGGCCGGAGCTGCGCAAGGCTTGCGCCAAGCTCGGCGGCTGCTACACGGGCGACGCGAAGATCACACCGGGATTCGGCCTGCGTGCACGCTACGTGGTTCATACCGTCGGTCCCGTGTGGGGTGGCGGCGAGCGCGGCGAGGACCGGCTGCTGGCCGCCTGCTATCGCAACAGCCTCGCGCTCGCGCGGGAACACGGCATCGGCTCGATCGCCTATCCAGCCATCTCCACCGGGGCCTACGGCTTTCCACCGGGCCGCGCCGCACAGATCGCCATGCGCACCATGTTTGCCGCACTCGAGCAAGCCCACACGATAGACCGCATCGTATTCTGTTGCTTCGGGTCGGAGTCGCGCGAGCACCACGAAACGGCCTATGCCGCCGCGACCCGCAGGGCTTGAATCCTGCGCAAGCGCGCTTGAGCTGAATCAAGGCGCAAAAACGGTGGGCGGCCAATGCTTACCCTGCGCTGGCACTTTGCGCCTGCGCCGCGCTGGGTCTAAGCTTGATTTTCGGGGTTTGAGTCGCCCCTGACGGCGGCTCCAAGAAGCACAAGGCTGGGCTCGCATGTTCGATCTCGATCCGCTTCTGCTCGCGCGAATCCAGTTCGCCTTCACGGTATCCTTTCACATCATCTTTCCGTCCTTCACCATCGGGCTTGCCGCCTGGCTGCTGGTGCTAGAGGCGCTCTACCTCAAGACCGGAAACCGGATCTACGCGGAGACCTCCCGGCACTGGACCAAGATCTTCGCCGTGTCGTTCGGCATGGGCGTGGTGTCCGGGGTGGTGCTGTCCTATCAGTTCGGCACCAATTGGAGCGAGTTTTCCCGGCGCGGCGGCAATGTCATCGGCCCGCTGATGTCCTACGAGGTACTGACCGCCTTCTTTCTCGAGGCGGGCTTCCTCGGCATCATGCTGTTCGGCCGCGAACGCGTGCCGAAAGGCGTGCATTTCTTCGCCACCGCCATGGTGGCGCTCGGCACGGTGATCTCGGCGTTCTGGATCCTGTCGGCCAATAGCTGGATGCAGACGCCCACCGGCTTCCGCGTCGCCGAGGACGGCGTGCTGCATGTCGAGGACTGGTGGCTGGTCATCTTCAATCCGTCGTTCCCCTACCGCTTCGCCCATATGGTCGTGGCCTGTTACCTCACCACGGCGCTCTGCGTGGGCGGCATCGGAGCATGGTACATCCTGCGCGAGCAGAGCGTGCCGCACGGCAAGGTCATGCTTGTCATGGCGCTGAGCCTGCTGGTGTGGCTGGCGCCGCTCCAACTTGTCATCGGCGATCTGCATGGACTCAATACGCGCGAGCATCAGCCTGCGAAGATCGCCGCGATCGAGGCGCATTGGGAGACGCAGCGCGGCGCGCCGCTGATCCTGTTCGCCATCCCCGACCCCAAGACCGAGAGCAATCGCTTCGAGATCGCGATTCCGAAACTCGGCAGCCTCATCCTCGCCCATGAATGGGACGCCGAGGTCAAGGGCTTGAAATCCTTCCCGCCCGAGGACCGGCCCAATCCGATCATCCCCTTCTTCGCCTTCCGCATCATGGTCGGCATCGGAATCATCATGATCGCGGCGGGCTCCATCGGCGCGGTGCTGTGGCTGACGGGACGGCTCTACACGACACGCTGGTATCTGCGCTTCATGTCCTGGATCTGGCCGCTGGGATTCGTCGCGGTGCTCGCCGGCTGGTTCGTAACCGAGGTGGGTCGTCAGCCCTGGACGGTGTACGGCGTATTGCGCACCGCGGACTCGGTCTCGCCGGTTCCTGGCGGGAGCGTGCTGATGTCGCTTGTCTTGTTCGTGCTGGTTTACGGCATCGTGTTCGGCGCTGGCGTCTACTACATCGCCAAGCTCGTGCGGCGAGGGCCTGACGAGACGCCGCCCGTTCCCGAAAAGGACGAGGCCGATCTTTCCCATCGCCCAATGGCCGCGGCAGGGAATCCATGACCGAGCAAGCCAGCCAGATGACCGAATATCTGCCCGTGCTCCTGCCGCTCGTCTGGGCGGCGATTCTGGCGCTGGCCGTGTTCCTCTATGTGCTGCTCGGCGGCTACGACCTCGGACTTGGCGTGCTGTTTCCGCTGGCGCCCTCCGACAAGGATCGCGACGCCATGATGGCGTCGGTGGCGCCCTTCTGGGACGGCAACGAGACCTGGCTCGTGCTGGGCGGCGGGGGCCTGCTTGCGGCCTTTCCCCTCGCTTATTCGGTGATGCTGCCTGCCCTCTACATCCCGATCATTCTGATGCTGATGGGGCTGATCCTGCGCGGCGTGGCGTTCGAGTTTCGCTTCAAGTCGGAGCGTAGCCGCTGGGTCTGGGACTTGGCCTTCAGCGTCGGCTCGATCCTCGCCGCGCTGATGCAGGGTGTCATCATCGGCGCCTTCATTCAGGGCTTCGCCGTGAACGACAATCAATTCTCCGGCGGTGCCTTCGACTGGCTGTCGCCGTTCTCGGTCCTGACCGCCGCGGCCGTGCTGGCCGGCTATGTGCTGCTGTCGGCGGGCTGGCTGATCATGAAGGCCGACGAGGCCTTGCGCGAATGGGCCTACGGCATCGCCAATATCGCGCTGGTGGCCGTCGCCGCCTTCATCGTGATTTTCAGCATCTGGACGCCGCTGCTGCATGCGGAGATCGCCGCGCGCTGGTTCACGCCGGCCAATATGGTGATGCTGAGCCCCGTGCCGCTGATCACCGCGGCGAGCATCGTGGCGCTATGGACAGCGCTCAAGCGCCGCCAGCGCTATACGCCCTTCCTGCTCGGCGCGGCGTTGTTCCTGCTCTGCTACACCGGGCTCGGCGTCAGCCTCTTCCCGTTCATCATTCCGCCCGACATCACCATCTGGCAGGCCGCCGCCGCGCCCGAAAGCCAGCTCTTTATGCTTTACGGAGCGGTTCCCATCCTGCCGATCATCCTGGGCTACACCGCCTATTCTTATTGGGCGCTATGGGAAGCGCCCGAACACGACGCCTATCACTAAAGAACCTCACCAGGAGGAGGCCGCGGAACGCGGCCGTCATGCTTCGAGACGCGCCCCGCCGCGCCGTCGGGATGAGGAAAAGTCGTTCACCACTTGCCGGAGAGGTCCTTCTGGGCCAAGCGGCGCTTCAACAACTTGATCTTGCCGTAGGCCTTCTCGATCCGCGTGCGTGAGATGCGCCCGTCGCGCACCGCATCGGCAATGATCGCGTGCAGCTTCGGCCCGAGTTCCGGATCGCGCAGACTGATATTGGAGAACACGAGCAGATCGGTACCGGCATTGACCGCCTTGATCACCCGATCCTCGAGCGAATAGTCGCTCACTGCGCCCATCTCCAGATCGTCACTGACCACCACGCCGTCGAAGCCGATATAGCCGGCCCTGAGCGCCTTGACGGCGCGGCCCGAGAGCGAGGCCGGCAGCATTGCCCCGTCGCTAAATCGCGGATGATAGAGATGACCGAGCATCACCGCGTCGAGCAGCCCTTCCTTGGCCAGCGCGCGGTAGGGTTCGAGCTCCTTCTCCTCCCAGGTGGTGGAGACGTCGGCGAGCCCCTTGTGGCTGTCGACATGGCTCGAGCCATGCCCGGGGAAATGCTTGGCCACCGTGACGATGCCGGCCTCGCGATGCGCGGTGATGAAGGCGCGCGCCAGGGCCGTCACGATCCTGGGGTCGGCGCCGAAGCTTCGGTCACGCCCGCCGATCACCGGATTGTGGGGATTGATGTTCAGATCGACCACGGGCCCGAAATTGAGATTGAAGCCCGCATGCGTCACCTGCTCCGCCATGCCGGCATAGAGGCGGACGGCGCTCTCCTCCGACGCGAAACTCGGATTCTGCCCGACGCTGCGCGCCGACGGAAAATAGGAATGGCCGTTCCGCCGCGTGAGCCGCTGCACCAAGCCGCCTTCCTGGTCGACGGCGATGAACGGGACCGGCGAGGTCTTGGCGTTGCGCAAATAGGCGGTCAGCGCGCGCAGCGCTTCGACCTTGCCGATATTCTCCGGATAGAGCACCACCCCACCGACAATGCCCGTCGCCAGTTGCTCGCGCACCGCGACGACGCCCGGATCGCGCTCCGAGTTGCCAGTGAACCCGACCATGATCATCTGCCCGATCACGGCGACGAGCCGCTCCGCTTCGGAGCGAGGCGATTCCGTCTCGTCGCCGCCGGCGCGGACGCAGACCGCCTGCGCGGCCAGAAGGAGACCTGCGGTGAGCAAAATTCTGATCATCGGGATATCGCATTCGGGGACGGGAGCTTTAGCATTGGCTGGGCGTTGCGCACAGGCAGTTCGGGGGACTGGCGGTGCCGATTTGGTCAAGATTGTGATTAGACTATAGCGCCGTGCCAGAGCGTTGTGAGGGAACCGACATGGTTAGCATCCGCCGTGCCTCGCCCTTTGTTTTGCTTGCCATCCTCCTCCTTTTGCCGCGGGCCGTCCTTGCCGAGCCCAAGGAACCGAGCGAGGAGGAATCGGCCGATGTGAGCTTTGCCAAGAGCTTCCTCGGCAAGACCTATAGCGATGAACTGGAGATCGAAGGCTGGACCGATCTCGGCGGCGGCCTGGTCTCGCCGCCGATCTATGTCCGCCATTATCAGCGCGAGGACGGCACCGATCTCGTACTGACCAGTCGCGAAATATCGAAGGCGGCCGCCGACGCGCCGGCAACCTACGTGGTGACCGACGCCCTAGTCGTGCCGGAGCCGCAAAAGGACGTTCAGTTCTCGCTCGCCTGCGTGCAGGGCGAAGACGCGATGCTGCGATTCCTTGGCCAGGCCAAGGGCAGCGAAGACATGGAATGGTGGACCGACGTGCGCCGCGCCTGGGAGATCTCGATCGAGACCGGCCAGATCGCCTCGATCAAGACCAAGGGCGTCCGCTGCACCAATCCCGGCTGGTGAAGCGCGGCGCGGAATGTTAGCTAGACACGCGGCGTTCAGGGCGCCCTGGGGAGGGATCGATGGATAAGTTTCTCTGCATTGCGACCGCGCTTGCGGTCCTTGGTTCGGGCCTGGTCGCAGGCGTGTTCTTCGCCTTCGCCGCCTTCTTGCTGAACGCGCTAGGCCGCCTGCCGGCATCCTCGGCCATCGCCGCCATGCAGTCGGTCACCAGCGCGATCAAGGGCCCGCTGTTCCTGCTCGCGTTCTTCGGCACCGCAGTGCTGGCCGGCCTGCTCGGGCTCGCCGCGCCCCTCAGATGGTCGCAGCCGGGCTCCGGTTATCTCTTGCTGGGCGCCCTGCTCTATCTCAACGGACCATTCGGCGTGACCTTGCTGAAGAACGTGCCGCTCAACAATCGGCTCGCCGCCACCAAGGCCGCGAGCGAGGAAGGCGCGCGCTTCTGGGACACGTTCCGCGCTTCCTGGGGCATGTGGAACCATGTGCGCTGGATCGGTGCGCTCGCCGCCGCCGCCGCCTTTCTCATGGCCCTGCTCGAAGGCGCGGCCGCACCCTCACGGCCCTGAGCTTTACTCCCACGCCGGCAGCTTTTCCGCTGCGGCGAGCGCGGTCGCGTCAGCTCGGTTACAAACGCATCATATGACTTCGTTCCGTAGAGCGGTTCGCCGACGCTGACCGTGACGTTGAACGGCACCAGCAGCAACGAGCCACGCGGCAGCGCCTTGCCGAGCCCATGCAGGAAGATCGGCACCACCGGTACACTGGGCCGGGCGCCGGCAAGATGGCCGATGCCCTTCTTGAAAGTCTGCAAGGTCTCCGGCTCGCCGCGCGCCCCTTCCGGGAAAATCACCAGGATCTCGCCACGGCCGAGCGCCTCATCGGCGAGCTGAAGCGGATTGCCGCCTTCCTTGCCGCTGCCCCGCTTCACCGGAATGATGCCGATGATGTTGGTGGCGAACCAGACGCGGAAGCCCCCGGTCAGAAAATAGTCCATCGCCGCCACCGGCCGGAACGTGCCGGGAACTCGTGGGTGATATCGCACGATTCGCCGCATCCGTTGGAGCCGCGCGAATGACCGCTTTCTAGGTCTATGGTGAATTCCCAGCCCCCTGAAGCGGTTAGCAAGGCTTGGGCGCGATTGCTTTCCCCAATTGTCCGCTGCCTCGGCTCCCGAAAGCCCAGCGCCCCGATTTGTAACTTGCGGAGTCTGGGCCAATCGGCCATGTCCCACCCTCCGGGCAACGCTGCTCCAAGCTTAAGGGGAGGGATGTATGAATCACTTTCGCGCAGTACTGCTCATCGCCTTGTCGGTTGTTGTCTTCTCGGTCACGTCGGCAGAGGCCAACAAGCGAAAATGCGCCGAGGATTATCGCCGTTTCTGCGGCCAGTGGGGGCTCGGCACCCGCGGCCTGGAAAACTGCATGCGGCGTCACGGAGATTATCTGACGAAGGCATGCGTCCGAGGCTTGATCAAGGCCGGCGCCGTCTCGCAGGCCGAAGTGAACCGACGCAGACAAAAGGCCGGCCGCTAGCCATCCGAATTTCACGACCCGTCATCAAGGAGAGTACGATGAAGACATTGCTGATCGTTGCACTTGCGTTGGGCGCCGCCATAGCCGGAGCCACCGTTTCCCAGCCTGCTGCGGCGACGGCCGAAGGTTGCTACGTGATCAGATCGACGGCCGATGCGCGCAATCAGAACAACGCTCGCGACCGCGCCAAACGCAACCTTCAGAGCTATATCGGAAGAAGATTGAACACCTTCACCGGCAAGACGATCTCGCCGATTTCCACCACCTGCATTCGCAATGCCTGCGAGGCCACCGCCATCGTGTGCCCGGCCTAGCGGCGCGAGCGGCGTCCGTCACGGCGCCGCCACATTGGACCGGAGAGGAAGGCGCCGAGCGCCGGCGTCGCGTCGAATGCCTCGCGCCTTCCCTCGATCTCGCCGGCCCGCGCCTAGTCTTGACGGGTCGCGGCCAAAAAGTCCGCGAAGGCATCCCACGATTCGTACCGGTCCGACTCCCATTCGGTGAAACCGTGGGGCGCAGCCGAATAGACCTGGATCTCGTATTCACGCCCGCTTTCTCCAACTCCCGCGAAAGCGCCGCGACATCGACCATGGTGACGGAGGTGTCCCCGGCGCCATGCGCTATGAGATCGGCGGCGTGTCGGAAGGATAGGCTTGGCCCTCCGGAGTCGTGGGCGCCGTGTAAGCTCGCATAGCCTGAAACGCCGCCTGCTTTTCCGGAGCGCGCCAGTTCAAGCGCTGCGGCGCCGCCGAAGCAATAGCCCATGACCACGACCTGGCCATCGCTGGCCTTCGCGCCTCTTCAAGCCCGCCGAGCAGAAGTACGCATCCGCGAAGCGATACAGAACGCGCCCAAGCTCGTGACCCAGGCGACCGAGCAAATCATGCGCTTGTTCCTGCGCGCGCCTCCGATGAATTTCTGCCTCAGCCCTTCGCGTCGACCTTGGCCAATAGCTCCTCGACCTTGGGCAGGATATTGTCGACGATCGCCGCCACGCCGCGCGCATTGGGATGGATGCCGTCCTCCTGCATCATCCCGTCATTCAACGCAGCCCCCTCCATGAAGAAGGAATAGAAGATGACGTCGTAGCGCTCGGCGAGATCGACATAGACCGCGCGGAACTCATCGACATAGTCCTTGCCCATGTTGCGCGGCGCCTCCATCCCCGCGAGCAGGATCGGCAGCCCCCTCGCCTGCACCTGCTCGATAATCGCCGCGAGCGCTGCTTTCGTCCCTTGCGAGGGAATGCCTTGCAGCGCGTCGTTCCCCCCGAGCTCGATGATCACCGCGCTCGCGTCGTCAGGCAGCGCCCAGTCGAGCCGCTTCAGCGCCGCCGCTGCGGTATCGCCGGACACGCCAGCATTCACCACCGTCACAGAGTTGCCGCGCGCCTTCAGCGCCGCTTCGAGTTGCGCCGGAAAGGCCTCGTCCTGCGGCAGTCCAAGTCCCGCGGTCAGGCTGTCGCCGAGCGCGACGATCACGCGCGCGCGCGGCTCTGCCTGCGTGTTGGGCAAAGGCGCGAAAACAAGGCTCGCGGCCACAATGAAAAAGACAAACATGCCGCGCCTCATCTTTTCGACCTCTTTGCCCTTCTCAATTGCCGGGACCCGTGCCATCTGTCACTCACCCCGCCCATGGAACAGCCCGTCAAACAGCGTCGCGCTTCGGCCATCAAGCTCGAAGATCTGCATGTGACCTTGCCGTCGCGGGCCGGGCCAGTCGCGATCCTGCGCGGCATCGACCTGCGCGTTCCGGCTGGAGAGGCCGTCGCGATCGTCGGTCCGAGCGGCTCCGGCAAGTCGACCCTGCTGATGGTGGTCGCCGGGCTCGAATGCGCGACGGCGGGAAGCGTGGAGGTCATGAACACCGATTATGCTGCGCTGAACGAGGACGGGCTCGCGCGGCTCCGTGCCGCCAATATCGGCATCGTGTTTCAATCTTTCCACCTCGTGCCCACCATGACGGCGATTGAGAACGTGGCGCTGCCGCTCGAATTTCTCGACCACGACGATGCTTTCGGCGAGGCGCGCGTGGCGCTGGCCGAGGTCGGCCTGGCGCATCGCGAGGCCCATTTTCCCGGCCAGCTCTCCGGCGGCGAGCAGCAGCGCGTCGCCATCGCCCGGGCGCTGGCGCCGCACCCGTCGCTGATTCTCGCCGACGAGCCGACCGGCAATCTCGACCTGGGCACCGGCGCGGAAGTGATGGACATCCTGTTCGGACTCAAGGAACGGACTGGCGCGACCCTGCTGCTCATCACCCATGACCGCTCGCTCGCCAAACGTTGCGACCGCATCGTGAGCCTCGCCGATGGCCGCATTGTGAGCGGTACCAAGCGAAAGGTGCCGGCCTCGTGACCGCCGCGACCGCAACTTCGGCGCCGGCGCCCTCCCGCCTGAAACTACCACTCGCCTTCTCCATCGCCATGCGCGAGCTGCGCGCCGGCGCGGGTGGGTTGACCGTATTCGTGCTCTGCATCGCGCTTGGCGTCGCCGCTGTCGCCGCCATCGGCTCGCTGGCGACGTCGTTCGACTCGGCGCTGGCGCGCCAGGGGCGTCTTCTGATCGGCGGCGATCTCTCCTTCGAGCTGGTGCACCGGCAGGCCAACCCGGAGGAGCGCGCGGCGCTCGATGCCCTGGGTCAAGTCAGCGAGTCGGCGAGCTTCCGTGCCATGGCGCGCACGGCGGCGGGAAAGACCGCGCTGATCGAGGTCAAGGCGGTCGACGAGGCCTATCCGCATTACGGCGAGGTCTCCGTGCTCGAGCCCGCAGATGCCGGGCCTGCCTGGCGCTTTCCCGGCGTGGTTCTCGCCGAGCAGAGATTGCTCGACCGGCTCGGTCAGGAGGTCGGGGGCGCGCTCACCATCGGCGACGCCAAAGTTACCATCGGCGGCATTCTCGGCCAGCAGCCAGACCGGCTGGCGGACCGTCTGTCCTACGGGCCGAAGGTGCTGATGTCGCGCGAGACGCTCGACCAGACCCGCCTGATACAGCCAGGCAGCCTCATCCGCTGGATCTATCGCCTGAAACTGCCCGAAACGCGCGCCGCCGACCGTGACGCGCTGGCCGCGGCCAAGTCGGCTATCGAAAGCAAGTTCCCGCAAGCCGGCTTCGCCATCCGCGATTGGACCGATCCCGCGCCGGCGCTGCGCCGTGATGCTAGCCGCTTCACCCAGTTCATCAGCTTCGTCGGGCTGACCGCGCTCCTGCTCGGTGGCATCGGCGTCGGCAACGCCATCCAGAGCTACATGGCCAAGAAGCGGGACATCATCGCCACCTTCAAATGCCTCGGCGCGCCGAGCCGGCACGTGCTGATGATCTATCTGATCCAGGCGCTGATGCTTGCCACGATCGGCATCACGCTCGGCCTCGTCCTCGGCGCGCTCGCCCCGGTCGTGCTGTCCGCCATCTATTCCGATGTGCTGCCCATCGAGCTCGCCGTCGAGCCGCATCCCTTGCCGCTGCTGACCGCGGCACTTGCCGGCCTGCTTACCATGGTGCTCTTCGTCCTCTGGCCGCTCGGCCGCGCCGCAAGCGTCTCTCCGGCGGTGTTGATGCGCGCTCACCTCACCGAGGAGCACGAGCGCTCGGCATGGCCCTATGCCGCGGGGTCCGCCGCCGCGGCTATGGCTCTGTTCGCGCTCGCCATCGCCGCATCCGACGAGCGGGCCATCACCGCCGCGATCTCGGCCGGCATTGTCGCCGGCTTTCTCCTGCTGACCGGCTTTGGATTCCTATTGCAGCATTACGCGGCAATGTTCCGGCGCACCAAGCCGCCCGCGCTCGCGCTGGCGCTGGCCAGCATCGGCGGCCCAGGCTCGCTCGCTCGCTCCATCGCCGTGTCGCTCGGTCTGGGGCTCGGACTGCTCGTCGCGGTGGCGCTGATCCAGCGTTCACTCCTGAATCAGATCGAGAGCAATATCTCCCTCGACGCACCAGCCTATTATTTCCTCGACATCGAGGCATCGGACCTCGACTCCTTCAAGGACACGATCAGATCGATCGAGCCCGATGCCAAGCTCGACGACGCGCCGATGCTCAGAGGCCGCATCGTGGCGTTGAAGGGCATCCCGGCCGAGAAGGTCGAGGCCACGCCCGATACGCGCTGGGTGCTGTCCGGCGACCGCGGCCTCACTTACACCGACAACGTGCCCGGCGCCTCTACCATCGTCGAGGGCGAATGGTGGTCCAAGGACTATGCCGGACCGCCGCTCGTTTCCTTCGATGCCGAGCTTGCCAAAGGCTTGGGACTGAAGCTCGGCGATCCGATCACCGTCAACATTCTCGGCCGTAATATCGAGGCGACCATCGCCTCCATGCGCAAGATCGACTGGGAGTCGCTCGCCATCAATTTCGTCATGGTGTTCTCGCCCAACACGCTGCAAGGCGCGCCGCACCGCATGCTGACCACCCTCGAACTGCCCAAGGGCACGACGGCAGCGCAGGAGGCCAAGGTGGTGCAGGCCTTGGCCGAGCGCTTCCCCCTGGTCACCGCCATCAGGGTCGGCGACGTCGTCGAAGCGGCCAAGGAGCTGCTCGGCAAGGTGATGGCCGCGATCAGCGCCACCGCCGGCGTCACCCTGCTGATCGGCGCGGCAGTGCTGGCGGGCGCGGTGGCGGCCGGTCAGGAGCGGCGGAAATATCTGGCGGTGATCTACAAGACGCTCGGCGCCACACGCCTGCGCATCGTCCGCGCCGAACTGCTCGAATTCGGCCTGCTCGGGCTCGCCACCGCGGCGCTCGCGCTGCTGATCGCCACGGCGACAGCTTGGGCGCTGTGCAAATGGGCGTTCGAGGTGCCCTTCGTGTTTTCGCCGCTCGCCGCCGCCCGAACGGTCGTCCTCGCGCTCGCCTTAATGCTCACGATCGGCGGAATCGCGACCTGGCGGGTGCTTTCGGCCAAGGCGGCGCCCTATCTCCGCGCCGAATAGACTGCGTCCGGCACCCGACCGAAGCCATGCATTCGTCATCTTGCGTATCTAGGCTCAACCCCCCATATTCGTGGCCAAAATGCTCACCGTGAACTTACGCAGCTAGGGGAAAGGACCCTTTATCAATGGCGGAACTCGACAGACGTTACGCGCAGAGCACGCCAGTCGGGCGCACCGATGCCGGTGTTATCGACCAGGGCCTGCGCGCCTATATGATCCGCGTCTACAACTACATGGCGAGCGGCGTGGCCATCACCGGCGTGGTGGCGTGGCTGGTCTATTCCATGTCGGTGGTAACGGGCGCCGATGGCACGATCACGGGCTTGACCCCCTTCGGGAATCTGATGTTCGCCAGCGCCTTCAAGTGGGTCGTCATCTTCGCCCCGCTCGCCTTGGTGTTCTTCATCTCGGCGCGGATCGGCTCGATGAGCCTCGGCACAGCGCAGATCGCCTTCTGGATTTTCGCCGCGCTGATGGGCGCGTCGATCTCCTCGATCTTTATGGTTTATGCCGGCGAGAGCATCGCGCGGGTGTTCTTCATCACCGCGGCCTCGTTCGGAGCGCTGTCGCTGTGGGGCTACACCACGAGCAAGGACCTCTCCGGTTGGGGCTCGTTCCTGTTCATGGGCCTGATCGGCGTCATCATCGCCATGCTGGTGAACCTGTTCATCGGCTCGACCGCTCTGCAATTCGCGGTCTCGGTGATCGGCGTGCTGGTGTTCGCCGGGCTGACGGCCTACGACACGCAGCGGATCAAGGAGATGTATTATGTGGGTGACGACGGGACCGCCGTCGGCCGCAAGGCGGTGATGGGAGCGCTGTCGCTCTACCTCAACTTCATCAATCTGTTCATGATGCTGCTTTCGCTGTTCGGCGACCGCCGCTAAGCGAACGGCATCAGCCACAAGACAAGGCCCCGGCGGTCGCCGCCGGGGCCTATTGTTTTTTTGGAATGACCTAAGCCTCGACCAGCCGTAATCCGCGGTCGAGCGCGCGCAACACCCGTGCCAGATCGTGCCCGCGCTTCAGAATCAGTCCGGTCGCCGCGATCACGCTATAGGCGCCTTGCCGGCGCGCCAGCCGCGGCGCCTTCTCGATGCGGTAGAGCGGCGTTTCGCAGGCGCGGCGGAAGACCGAGAACACGGCCTTCTCCTTCAGCATGTCGATGGCATAGTCGCGCCATTCGCCGCTTGCCACTTTGCGCCCGTAGACATCCAGGATTTGCGTCAATTCCCGGCGATCGAAGGCGATGTCGCCGCGCCGGTTTGCTCCCTCGGAAAGCTTTGCTTCGCCGCCGGCCTTGCGAGCCAGCGGCAAGACTATGGGCTCAGTTTCGCTCAATGCGCGCCTCCTGTAACGGAAGCTTCATGATGACGGCAGCCTTGGTGAAATTCAAGCCGCTGACGCGAACCGCACGAAGTGTAACATAACGAAACATAAATCACAGTTCGGCCCAAGTTCAGCCGTTGCCACGCCCCAAAGACCCTTATGATCGGCACCGTTGCCTCTCGGCCCGGTCCAACTAGAGAGGCTTCGGAATCTCAGCCCCCCAGCCCCCCCGAGGTCTTCTCTCGGACCGGGCCATTTCATTCCGAAAGGCAACGTAAGACGGGTCGGTCAGCCGGCCCGTTTTTGTTTTGGGAGTCGGTTGCGGCGTCCGGCTCAGCGCGGGTCGAACTGCGCGGCGCCAAGGATCGGCCCACCATTCTCGACTTGCAGCAGCGCGACCAGATAGTCCCCGCCCTTGATCTTGAGATCCTTGAGCGGGAGCCTCAAGGTCATTGCCTCGCCCTTCCACATGCCAACCGGCGACACCTCGCGCACCGGATGGTGATAGCTGAGCGTCTTGCCGCGGTTCTCGCCGCGGGTGATCGACACCGTCTCCTTGTCCTTGGCGGCGACCAGCCAGACCGTGCCGTCGCGCTTGTCGGATTTGTCATCAGCAGCGCCGATGCCGATCACCAGAGTATCGCCCTCGGCATCCATGCTGATCGGCACCTTGACGGCCCGCAATTGCTCGCCCGCGTTCCGCATCGCCATCTCGATCGCCGCTTCGTTGCTGCCGTTGACATGCATAACGCCATCGACCACGACCTGCGGCGTGTAGACGGCGCCGTCGCCGCGCATGCGGGCATATTCGCGTTGGCGTTCGCTGTTGGCCGGGCTGGAGAGCGTGTCGTGCCAGCCGAGATAGTTCCAGTAGTCGACCGAATAGGACAATGCGAGGAGGCCGGGCCGCTTGCCGAGGTCGGCGAGCAACGCATCGGCGGGGGGGCAGGCGGAGCAGCCTTGGCTGGTGAAGAGCTCGATCACGGCCGGACTGGCCGCTTGCTTCGGCGGGTCAGCCAAGCCCGGCGGTGAAACCGCGAGGGCGGCAAGCGCCGCCAGGGCGCCCGCACTGAAAAAACAAGGCCTCATGGTTCCTACCATGCAGCAAGCTGACCGGGATTTCCGACAAAAACGCGCCATTTCGGGTCACAACTGAGTGACTACTCGACCAGCAAAACCCGTCAGTTTTGGGAATGAGAATCCATTCACGCTGCGTCGCGGGCTAGAGCGCGCAACACGTAGTGCAGAATCCCGCCATTGCGGAAATAGTCGAGCTCATCGAACGTGTCGATCGCCGCGCGCAACGGCACCACGCGCGTCTCGCCGCTGGCATAGACCACATCCGCCTCGAGCCACTGCATCGGCTTGATCTCGGCGAGACCCTTGAGGCTCACCGTCTCGTCGCCTTTGAGGTCGAGCGACTGCCACGACATGCCTTCGGCGAACAGAAGCGGCAGCACGCCCATGCCGATCAGGTTCGAGCGGTGGATACGCTCGAAGCTTTCGGCGATCACCGCGCGAACGCCCAGCAGGCGCGTACCCTTGGCTGCCCAGTCGCGCGAGGAGCCGGTGCCATATTCCTTGCCGGCGAACACCACCAGCGGCACGCCGTCGGCGTGATAGCGCATGGCCGCGTCGTAGATCGCCATGCGCTCGGCCGAAGGATAGTGCACCGTAACCCCGCCCTCGACCCCTGGCACCATCAGGTTCTTGATGCGGGTATTGGCGAAGGTACCGCGCATCATTACCTCGTGATTGCCGCGCCGGGAGCCGTAGGAATTAAAGTCGTGCGCCTCCACGCCGTGTTCGATCAAATAGCGGCCGGCCGGGCTATCCTTCCTGATCCCGCCCGCCGGCGAGATATGATCGGTGGTGATGGAATCGAGGAACAGGCCGAGGATGCGCGCGCCCTCGATGTCGGTCACCGGCGAAGGCGTCAGCGACATGTCCTCGAAATAAGGCGGGTTCTGCACATAGGTCGAATGCGTGTCCCAGTCATAGGTGAGACCGCCCTTCACCTCGATGGCGCGCCATTCCGGATCGCCGCGGAACACGTCCCCGTAGCGTGCCTTGAACATCGATTTCTTCACCGCCTTGCGCACCACCTTGGCGATCTCCTTCGCCGACGGCCAAAGGTCCCTGAGACAGACCGGTTCGCCTTCCGCGTCCGTACCGAGTGGCTCGGTGGCGAGATCGACCGTGACCGAGCCCGCTAGCGCGTAGGCCACCACCAGCGGCGGCGAGGCGAGATAATTGGCGCGCACGTCGTGATTGACCCTGCCCTCGAAATTGCGGTTGCCCGAAAGCACCGAGGCGACCGCCAGATGATGCTCGTGGATGGTCTGCGAGATCTCATCCGGCAGCGGGCCGGAATTACCGATACAGGTGGTGCAGCCATAGCCGACCAGGTTGAAGCCGAGCCGGTCGAGATCGTCCTGCAGGCCCGCTTTCTCGAGATAGTCGGTCACCACCTGCGAGCCTGGCGCCAGCGAAGTCTTGACCCAGGGTTTCACGCTCAAGCCGCGCTCCACCGCATTCCTGGCCAAGAGCCCCGCCGCCACCATGACGAAGGGATTGGAGGTGTTGGTGCAGGAGGTGATGGCGGCGATCACCACGTCGCCATGGCCAAGGTCGAAATTCTTGCCCTTCACCGGCACCCGCTTGCCCGCTTCCGCAGCCTTGCCGTATTCCTTGTCAAGCGCATTGGCGAAGGCTGACGCCGCCTGCGCGAGCGGCACCCGGTCCTGCGGGCGCTTAGGCCCTGCAATCGACGGCACGACATCGCCGAGATCGAGCGCGAGCGTCTTGCTGAAGACGGGGTCAGGCGTGCCGGCTTCGCGGAACATGCCTTGCGCCTTGGCATAGGCCTCGACCAGCGCGATGCGCCGCTTCTTGCGCGCGGTCGCCTTCAGATAAGACAGAGTCTCCTCGTCGATCGGGAAGAAGCCGCAGGTCGCGCCATATTCCGGCGCCATATTGGCGATCGTGGCCCGGTCCTCCAGCGGCAGATTGCCCAACCCATCGCCGTAGAACTCGACGAACTTGCCGACCACGCCGGCGCGCCGCAGCATCTCCGTAACCGTCAGCACGAGGTCGGTGGCGGTCACGCCGTCTTTCAATTCACCGGTAAGGCGGAAGCCCACCACTTCGGGGATCAGCATGGAGATCGGCTGGCCGAGCATGGCGGCCTCGGCCTCGATCCCGCCCACGCCCCAGCCGAGCACGGCAAGCCCGTTGACCATGGTGGTGTGGCTGTCGGTGCCGACCA
>Ga0190270_10000552_pt1 | contig 16273 bp, 14 predicted proteins | sample Popmic320T_FD_133748 | JGI IMG/M metagenome (GOLD analysis project Ga0190270, IMG submission 133748) | Populus adjacent soil microbial communities from riparian zone of Weber River, Utah, USA - 320 T | ecosystem: Environmental > Terrestrial > Soil > Riparian zone | place: USA: Utah | collected...
CCGACGCGCAGGAGATGGTCAAAGTTCCCGCACGTATCCGCATCTGCAAAGGCGCTTACAACGAACCTCCTGAAGTCGCCTTCCCCGACAAGAAGGACACAGACGAAAATTACATTCGGGTAATGCTGCTGTTGTTATCGAGCGGCATCTATCACGGGATCGCCACGCACGATCCGAAGATGATCGACGCCACCATCGATTACGCCAACCGTCAGGGCATCGGCAAAGAGGCATTCGAATTTCAAATGCTGTACGGCGTGCGGCGCGACCTGCAACGGCAGCTGGCGAAAGACGGCTACAACATGAGGGTCTATGTGCCCTACGGGAAACACTGGTATCCTTATTTTATGAGACGGCTGGCGGAACGACCGGCAAACATCTGGTTTGTTATGAAGAATATCTTCAAAGGCTGACAGGCGATGGACAACCTTCTGTGGATTCTATGGTTCATTCTCGGCGCGGTCCTGATCGTTGCCGAGGTCTTTACGTCAGGGTTTGTCTTGCTCTGGTTTGGCATCGGCGCACTGATGGCCGGCCTTGCAGGGCTCATCGGAATCGATAGTGTCCTCGCACAGTTTATTATCTTCGCCACCGTCTCAGTCGGACTCACCGCCGCCTCGCGTACGATCTTCATTAATTACTTTTCACGCGAAACAACCGGCGACTCATTACGGACCGGCGTAGATTCGCTCCCGGGGAAGATCGGAACAGTTGTCTCGTCGAGTCGCGGCGCAATGCAGGAAGGTGCAGTCAAAGTGTTTGGTTCCACCTGGACCGCATATCCGGCTGAGGGCGAGTCGGCGTTGGAAGCCGGCGAGCGTGTGTGCGTGGAGAGAGTGGAAGGTTCTTCAATCTATGTGAGACGCATTGACGAGAGTGCTGACTGGCGCGCGAAGGAACTGCCCGAGTGAATCAGCGGGCGTTCCCTGACGAGAGTTAGCCTCGGCTGACCTGAACAAAGTCACCAATCTTGACGTTTTTCAAAACCTCGCTCACTTCGGGCATCAATGGCAGTAGAGTTTTTAAGCGATTGTTTTGCGCCACCAAAAGGATGATCGCGATTCGAGAGGCAGTGAGGTTCTGCTGATATTTAAGACTCTGGTCAACAGTCATGAATACATCAAACTCCCCTTCGGCTAAGGTAAGGAGTTGCCCGTTCGTTATTCCTGACCACCCATGCTCCGTTACCGAATATCGTCGGAGCGTTGAATTAATGTTTCCTGGGTCATGGGCCATTACCTCACGATGCAATCTTAGACAAGTCGATCGATCGCGCCATCGTGTTCCGTTCACGGATAGTGTACGAGCGGGTATGATGTCCCAGCTCGCTACCGCGGGCTAGCCTGGTGCCCGTCTCGCATTCACAGCAACGATCGAATCCATCCGCCATCTACTTGAATTGACGTTCCCGTGATATAGCTGGCTCGTTCTGAGACCAGAAAAGCCGCGAGCGCGGCAAACTCTCGTGGCTCACCTAGCCGCCTCATTGGTATTTCCTGCTCCCACCTGTGCTTGAACTCCTCTGCACTGATTCCTTGCTTTTCAGCCATCATCACCGCCAGATCTTCGACGCGCTCGGTCCTCGTATAGCCGGGTAGAATGTTGTTCACTGTAATCCCTTCCGCCGCCACCTCGTTCGCAAGCGTGCGTGCAAGTCCCGTAACGGCGGCGCGCAAGCTGTTTGAAAGAATTAGATTTTCCACGGGTTGCTTAACGGCAATGGATGTGATGTTCAAGATCCGGCCCCAACCTCGCGCTTTCATTCCCGGCAGCACTTGGCGCGTCAATTCAATGGCACTGAAAAGCGTCAAGCGGACAGCTTGTTCCCACTGTTCGAGCGTCAGTTGTTCAAATTTTCCGGCGGGTGGTCCACCTGCGTTGGTAACCAGAATATCGATCCGGCCAAATTGCTCGATACCAGAATCAACTACGCGCTTCACATCGCCTGGCAGAGAGACATCAGCCAGCACGGCAATCACCTGGACGCCACTCTGGCTAACGATATCGTCCTTTGTTTTATTGAGAGCCTGCGCGTCTCGTGCGCATAAGATAAGTGAAGCCCCCTCATTGGCGAGCTCTTCCGCTACGGCGCGGCCCAGCCCCCGACTGCTGGCAGCGACCAAAGCAATTTTTCCTCTCAGTCCAAGATCCATTTGGCGCAAACTCCTGAAGCGGGGTTAATCTTCACTAGGCTGCTGCCGAAGGTATATGTCAGTCTTGTCGAGCCAATCCTGCCTTGGCGGACTAAAGACATCTATGTCAAGCGTGTCTTCCAGTGCTTCTGCCTTATGACGCACCTGGGATGGAATGTGCAACACCTCACCCGCCAATACGTCGATGACCTGCGACTCATCTTCGCCGATCCAGAAGCGCAGGCCGCCCTCGAGTATGTAAGTGATTTGCTCATTCTCGTGCGAATGCTGTGGCACGATAGCGCCCTTCTTAAGATAGACGTGCGTTAGCATCATGCGGTCGCCGGTTATCAAACGGCGATCGAGTACGTCCGAAACTTTCTCCTTCGGCATATCTTCCCAACGATAGAATGTCACCGCTCGTTGTTCCATGTTGTCTCCCTCATTGTTAACCGGTTCCCGATTTGTTATTCCACGCACTTCTTTCGAGCAACAAGGCGTATGGAGGGGCTGAGCGACAAAGTATTCGGTTGCGCGCTGTCTCTAACGATAGCTTAACCATCGTTGAAGTAGTTCTTTACATTTTGCAAACGCCGAGAGTTGTTTCGAAAGCTAGGTCATGGTATTTCCCACTGGAATTATTGAGAGCACAAACCGCAGAACCAAAAGTGCATTGTGGAGAGATATGAATCTTGAGAGTCGTGGCGCCCGCGCACCTAAGGTATGTCCACCGCTGAGGCTTGGCGTTGCCAGAGCAACCTCATGCCACGTCACGGAGGATGCGAGGGTTCTTGGCTACAATGCGCAGCAATGTACGCGCTGCGCCGGAAGGAGCTCGACGACCCTGCTCCCACTCCTGGAGAGTACGTACAGAGACCCCAAGCAATTCCGCGAACTGAGACTGAGAAAGCCCAGTGGTCTCACGTACGGCACCTACTGCGGGAACAGTGATCACGCGGCCATGGTGTCGACTCTTGATTTCGCGAATTCCTTCGAGAATTTCCATTCCAAGATTCCGTTTTGTATTGCGTTTTGAATTAGCCATCGATCTCATCCTTAATTTGGCGAAGCACGTTGGCAGAGATGTTTTCCATAACATTCTTCGCATAGAGTGTGAGCATCCATATTTGACCTTGGCGAATGCGTGAGTAGTAAATCACGCGAACGCCACCGCGCTTGCCCCGACCTGTTACACGCCAGCGCAATTTGCGAACGCCACCTGACCCAGGAATCAGATCACCCGCTTCGGGGTCCTCGATTAAAGCGTCCTGGAGCCTTGAATACTCCTCGTCGGTCAAATAATCCGTTACGAGCCGCGAAAAGAGCTTCGTTTCAATGAAGCTATACATCGACTGATTATACGGCAATGCCGTAGTACGTCAACACGTGCGAAGAAACTAACTATCACTGGGCGGAGCGCCGCGGTTTTCAGCCCTATAACCTATTCGAATGGTTGACCGCGCGAGGCTAAACAGGATTAGTCCCAGCGCGATGCTGGACAGCGTAAGGACGATGTAGATTAACCAGGGAACTCGCTCAGTGAGCGGCAATGGCTCAGGTTTATAGTCAGGGTTGTTGGCTGCTGGTCCAACTCCAATACGAACCGGGGTGATCGATAACCTTGTAGGCAGCTCTTTCTCAAAATCGTAGTGGGGCGCTGTAGCGTTGGGATTGCCGAAAAACAAGCGAAGCGGTTGCGCGGGAACTTCCTTAAGCTCAAACACTGCCTGCCGTGCGGGCGCGCCACCCTTGATTGCAGTGATGGTCAATGTCTGGTTGCTGTAATCTCTTATCAGAAGACGAAGCTTCCGGACGTTTTCCTCTTGATCAAAATGGATGACCAGCGGCGCGCGCTCACCGATACGCCGAGTCAACTCTCCCGAAGCAACCAGGCGAAGACTCTGGGGATCTTCGCCGGCCTCAATCTGGAAGGCACGGGAGAAGGAAGGGTCGTCAACGTCAAGTATCAGCCGGTCACACGGGACCCGCGCGCCAAGATCAATGTTCCATGCTGAAGACGGCGCCCCCTGATTGCGGAGCAACTGGTAGGCGGGCACATTCGCGTCCCAGGTTGTCAGTTCACCCTTTGCGCGCACTGCCTTAACCGCGCTCACATTTGTAATCGTTGGCGGCTCTTTGTCGGTAAGCTCATCAGCAAAAACTTTTACACGCAGGTATCTGTATCTGCTCGTCGGATAACTCACGCGATCCGACTGCACGGTTTTGTTCTGAGACTCGAAGCCGAATATAAGAGCGCCAGTTTGCAGTGTTTTCCAATCGGTGCCAGTGTCACCGCCTTCAACAGCAACCCGCCGGCGAAAGTTTGTCCCCGCGGTTTCGATTTCGACCTCGTTGTGTTCGCCACGATCTTCACCCAGATCCACGGATGCCTCGCTCGCGGTCAAGCCAATCTTTGCTTGATTGAAAAGGCTGCCGCCAATCACAAGCCGATCGTCAACTTCGCTGCGAATTCGCACCGCGTAAGGAACCTCTTTGCCTCTCGCGTCGTAAAGCCTCAGATCGGCCAGGTCCTGGCGAGACTTATCCATCACCTCGAGTGGGACGGTGACATCATAAAGACCCGGCGCTTCTGCTCCCGAAGAGATCTCGACGAAGAACGCCCATGGCGAAGTTGCGGTTTGAGCGAAGGCCGAGATCACCAAAGCGCATACGGCAAACCCAACCATGGTGACAAATGCCAACCTTTTCATGTCGACGACTCCTTACTACGAAACGCTTTGTGATAGCCCCAGGCAACGATTAGCAACAAAACCCCAAGGACCAGAAACGCGACGATGCGGTAAAGCTGCTTAAGCTGTGCTATGTCAACCAGCATTACTTTAATAACCGTCAGCCCAAATAAACCTAGCGCGGCCCATCGAACGGCAGCCGCTCGTCGGATGAAACCGACCGCGGCCAGCACAGCCGCGTAAACCGACCACAAAACTGAGAGCGCCATCTGACCCAGCCATAACTCATGCCGACCGTCCTCATACTCTTTCAGCGCAAAGGCCTGAGCGCGGAAGAACGTGAATGTCTCGACCGACATGATGAACCAGAGTGTTCCTATGCCGATTAGGAGGATGGCCTGTTGGAGGTTGGCTTTAAGAATGTCTTGTGGCTCGTCTAACTTCCGATACAGAGCGGCGGCTGCAAAAAGACATAACGTCACTGCCAGCGAGGAAAGAAAATACCTGTTCAGTACCGGCGTGAAAGCGGTCCGGTTAAAAAGATTCGTATCCCACACCACGAGCTTGCCAAGAGCGAGGATAAACAAGCCATAAGCGGCGGCGTGAAGACGCCTTGACCTGGTTTCAGTTGCTACCCACAACATTGTCAGTCCCTGGATGGCCCAGGCAATCGTGATCCAGTTTGACTTCAACTGAATTGGAATCGCGAGCGTTACAAACGTGAGTGCAACACCGATCATCGTTAATAGTTCGATTTTCGTCGTTGCCCCTCGAGCAAGAAGGAGTTTCGCGGCGCCGGCGTAGATTAGAGCCATGGCTATGGCGAATACGCCCATCCAATCGTGATAGTTGGGACTGAGTAAATGGTAAGACGTGGCGAAAAAGACGATTGCGTTGAGCGGCAACAGACAGAGATCTTCGATAGTGGCAGGCTCCCGCTTGATAAACCGCCGGCCCAGTGGCGCCAGAAGAAAGATCACAAACGTGGCGGTCTGAAAGGTCATGACCACACCGAGTTTCCGCGGATGATAGTTGTCGCCGTACCAGAGCCAAAACAGGAAGTGGGTGCCGGCAAACGCCAACGAGTGAAGTCCGATCCAACGGTTCGGTAAGGCCATCGCACCGATGTCCAGCGCCGCTATGTAGCCGAAGAGTGAACGATATTGATCGCGATCAGATCGCAACAGGATCGGCGTCAGAAAGCCACCGAGTAAGGCCATGATTGCAATAGCCTGCGCGTCATAAAGCACAGCGAGACCAGCTGCTTCGGCGATGAGAATCAGCAAATACGCAAAGGCCGCTTTTTGAGTGACGAGATGGTAATACCCGAAGGCAGCATAGACCGAAACATAAAGCAGAATGATGCCGCCGGCCGTGAGAATCTGCGAGAAGATCCTCCAGCGGCGCTGGTGGTATCTGAAACCTAACACCGTCAGCGTAAGACCAGCCGCTATTCCGATTGCCACGCGGCCGAGCTCACCGATCCAGCGGTTGTCGAATGCGTATTTGAGAAAGAAAGCTGTCGCGAAAAGAATGAGACCGATTGCAATCCAGCCCACCAATCGCCGGCCAATGATGGATTCAATGTCCGCTGCCTGACGAGCCGGCGTGTACGACGACGAGAGAGCGGATGCGGCTACGGGTTGAGATTCATTGAAGACTTCCGGAGGCGCGACCGGCACATGCAGCGTCGTGGGGTCATGGGCCGGTTCTGTGATCGAGGGTGGTGTTGGTTGCTCGACCTGTGGAGGTTGTTGCGCAGGACGCTCAGTAACGTCCGGGAAGGGAAATGATCCCGCTGCCAGTGTCGCTTCAATTCTTCCAATGCGAGCATCGAGTTGTTGAATCGCTTTTGCCAGTGGGGCTAAGTCAGTAGTACGGATTTGTTGAAGGGCGTCAGGATTCAGAGAGGACGCAGAAGACAAGCGCGCGAGTTGTGCATCGAGCTTCTTCTTCGTGTTGAGCGCGATCACCAGCGCCACGACTGGCAGCACCACAGCTACCAGAACCAAAACCATAATAACGAGGATGATGATGACCGCGATATTGTCCATACTGTCGAAAGAGCGGGGCCTTTGGTAGAGAAACCAACTAAAACTTCCGTTTAGAGTGGGCACTTGTGCCCGGTCATGTCGTTACGGAAATCCTGGAGCAGCGCGCGGCCAAAAAGAAATGACATGATATCAGCCGGCGTGTGGTACGCGGCGCATTCTATTTACGAGTCGGGCGTAAGGTCAACGAATGGCGGCGGGAAGAGTTTGGTGTCCGATAAGCTAAAGGAAGCTCTGATCAAGTCTGCCGGAAGTGATTTGTACCGCGAAGCGGTTGCGTAATTTAGCCCAGGTTGCCGCGCTGCGCGGCTACCCTGGGATCCAACAGTGGAAGGGGCTCAACCCCCACGGGGTTGCGTCTGTACCGTGCAAATCGAACGTATCAGTCAATCAATAACATTGAACCACCCGGCCATGCCTCTCACCTGACACAACCCCGTTGGGGTTGCGTATCGTTAAACTCTTTTACCCAGGGTAGCCGCGCAACGCGGCAACCCTGGGCTAAATCACGTAACCGCTTCGCGGTACAAATCCACGGTCTGACTTAATCAGAGCTTCCCTTCAGTTTATCAAACACTCTGAACCAAACCCACCAACTGCGAGGCGAGTAGTGGCTTCGGCAGATCAGGTAGGCGCGTTTGCTTTTCGGGTTCGATCAACTAAAATCGCGGCCGCTTTGAACGCCTTCCTTAGGACCGGTGTTATGCTACAGAAAACTATGCGCTCTTACAGGACCATCTTGAAGTTAATTGCGACAGGCGCCTGCCTGGTTATCGCGTCGTTGACTTTGACAACGGCTTTCGCAGAAGACTGGCGGCAATTTCGTGGACCAAACGGCAACGGCGTTTCGGCATCGACCGGCCTGCCTGAGGAGTTTGGACCCACCACGAACGTGGTTTGGAAGAAGTCGTTGCCGCCGGGACATTCCTCGCCTGTGCTGACGCGCGATCGCATCTTTGTAACGGCGTACGAAATAATCAAACAACAAACGGCAGACGGCAGACAGCACACGGCAAGGCTCCAGCGATACGCTCATAGCAGATTGCAGGAGAGTCCAATCGAAAAAGAAAACTATAAGCTACTGGTCATCGCTCTCGACCGGAACACAGGAAAAATGCTTTGGCAGCGAGAGGTGCCGAGGTCGCGTGTGGGACGTTTGCAAAATGTAAATAACCCCGCGTCACCGAGTCCTGTAACGGACGGTTCGAATGTCTACGTCTTCTTTCAGGAGTTTGGGTTGATCTCGTTCGACGGTGCAGGCAAGGAGCGTTGGCGGCTGCCACTCGGCCCGTTCAACATGTTCTACGGCTTCGGGGCGTCTCCAATTCTCGTGGACGACAAAATAATCCTGCCGGTAGATCAAGACAGCCCGAGTTCATATTTGATCGCGGTCGATAAAAACAGCGGGCGTCAGCGGTGGAAAGTTGAACGACCCGTGGTTATCTCCGGTTACTCCACGCCGACCGTCTATCAACCGAAGCAGGGTCCGAAGCAGATTGTCATTCCCGAATCTTTCCAGCTCTCGGCTTACTCGGTTGAAGATGGCAAGAGAGTGTGGTGGGTGCGCGGCCTTGCTTGCGAGATGAAATCGATTGCCAGCAACGATGGCGAGTATCTCTACATCAACGGCTGGGGCTTCCCGCAGAATCAACCGGGACGACAGGTGAAGACGATTCCGCTCGAGGAAGCGTGGACCAGGTATGACAAGAACGGTGACAAGCTGATCGCGAAATCCGAAGTTTCCGGCACAGATCAAATGGACAAGATGTTGAATTCCGCATTTGAGGCCTTTGATATGGACCGCGATGGAAATCTAAACGCTAAGGACTGGGATGTGTTTCGCGGCATGATGGCATCAGAGAATGGTCTGCTCTCAATCAAGATGGGTGGACAGGGCGATCAAACAGCGACGGCGATCCGTTGGCGGTATACGAAGCCGGTGCCGCAGGTTCCCTCCACGCTGCTCTACAAGGGCGTCTTGTACATGATCAACGACAGCGGAATTCTGATTTCGTTTGATCCAGCGACCGGGCAGGTGATTAAGCAGGGGCGACTACACGGGGCAATTGATAAATACTTTGCCTCACCCGTCGCCGCCGACGACAAGGTTTTGCTGATCGGTCAGGGAGGCCAGGTGTCTGTGTTGAAGGCCGCCGGCGATTGGCAGGTGCTCAAGGTTAACGAGCTGGATGACGAAGTGTTTGCGACACCAGCGATTGCAGACGGACGGATCTACGTCAGAACTCGCAGCGCGTTGTATGCGTTTGGTAAATAGGATTGAATGCGCTTGAGATTGTAGGGGTGGCACTCCGGGGCCACCCCTTCCGGTGCGACCTCGACGTGGTGGAAACGAGAGAGGGGCGGCCACGGAGTGCCGCCCCTGCAATGAGACCTACCGCGCCCGCAGCTCTTCGGTTATTTCTCGAAAAGCTGTGCGCCGGGTGATATGGGTAGTGATTTGGAATGTATAAACGCTTCTACGTCCCAGGCTTCCTGATTCGACAATTCACCGCCGGCCATCAAAGGCATGTTCCAGCGCACAAACGCCGCCAGGTAAGACGGAGTAGTAAACATGCCCGCGGCCTGGTTGAAAGAGTGGGGTCCCCAGAGCGCCGGACGATAGTAGGTGTTGCTTTCATACCGTCCCTGGCCGTCGAGTCCATGACACACGGCGCATTTTTGAATGAAGACCTGCTGACCCGCTATCGGATCGCCGGTTAGAGTCGAGATCTGCGGATAGCCATGTTTCACCGTATTGCACAGGCGCATGCTCGCTGCTTGCTTATCAAGCCATTGCATGTAGGTCAGAAACGCCTCCATGTTCTTGTTCGTGTCGCAGTCTCCTTTCTGGCCCTTACCGGCGGGCGTACAGAGCTCCTTGCCATTCAGGCTGTTAGTGAAGCAGTGATTGATTCGCGCTTGTAGCTTTGGCTTGGTCGGATATTCGGATTTCAGATCGACCCACCATGCCGCATCTGAATTTCCGCCTGCGCCCAAATGACAACTTGCACAATGCAGCTTTGCCTTCGGCACAAAAGCCGGCAGCAGTTCATAGGTCTCGGTTGCGAGCGCGTGACCGCGCTTGATTTCAGGCCAGTGTTTCCGGTCCCACCTCGTCTTCGGATGATTCGGCGGCGGAATGATTTTGCAACTCGTCTTGGCCGGTTGGGCGTTGTTGAGCGTGAAACTGAAATCCGACGAGACGAAATTGTTTGCGTTCACGGTCCGCGCCGTCGAATGACAACCCATGCAAGTCGACGTTGGCTGGACGAACGACTCCATCGTCGTGTTACCAAGTGTGAGCGGCCTGACGTTGAACACAGTCTCTGGCTGAGGGGTGCTGCCAACCTGCGGCACGGGCCACTGCGTATTGATCAGCTCGTAGTACCGAAAGACAGATCCGGCAATTGCCAACGCTTTGCGAACGTCGTCATTCAGTCGCCGCACGTTGTCCACGGCCTGCGTTGGTTCGGCGCAGTTAGGTTCAACGCCGGGAATTGTGACGGCCCGAACCATTTGATTGGGCGTGCCACTTTGCGTTTGCTTGTTAACAGGGCAGGTCGTGCACGACGGGTCGTTGAATGACAACTCTCCAGTCGCAGCGATACCCGGCACATTGTTGACCTGTTCAAACGTGGACCACACCCATTGCGGCGCGCTCGGCGTCTTCTGGGTGATGTGAAAGCCAACCAGGCCCATGCGCTGCTTATGGCAGTTGACCATTCTTCCTTTTTTGTCTTTATCGCAAACGCAAGCCGTTACGGTGTGAAACAGTTTTTCCTCGGCGGGCGACACTTCGCGCCAAGCGGCCTTAATCAGGATTGCGCCATCGGGAAAGTCGACGGATTTCGCAAGCGCCTGCACGTTCGCGTTGTAGAGCCGGTGTTTGATGATGTGATCGAAGAGGACTTTGTTAAGGCGAATTTCATAACGAACGAGCTTGCCGTTTTGGTCCGTGAGCGTTGACGGCAAAGTCCCGTCGGCGGCGGCGGCCTGGAGGGTCGCGTCAACTACGTCGTGGATCTTCTGGGTACGAAAGAAAATCTTTTCGCCGCCGCAGGCTCCGGGAACCGGCTCAGTATCGTTCCACGGCCTCGGCTTCCGCCCGTCCTTCAAATAGACCTCGTATTCTTCTTTCCACGTTTCCCAAACGCGAGGACCATTATCGCCGATCTTCTTATTGACGTCCGGTTCCCCACGCATGTCCGAACGGGCGGGCCAGTTCAGCGCGAAGAATTCCTGCCATGAAAAGATGTCGGCGGAACGCTGCAGAGTGTTGAAGTTTGCGATCGGCATCATTGACGTGGGAGAAGGGGAAGGCGAGGGCGTCATGTCCGAAGGCAAGTAGCAACTGAGTTGCAGGTCCGGCACTGGGCCGCAGGTTCTTCCTGTCAGCGGAATCTTAGCTCGCGGATTAAAACACTTCGCAGGTGAAGCTACAGTCGTATTAACGTGTTTGGCGGTTGTCGCACTAGTAGGGTGCAGTCCAATAACAAGCAGCGTGGCTACTGCAAGCAGTGAAGCCGCTACGAACAACAAAAGGGGGAGTCTTGTTGACATGAGGTTGTTCCTTTTCGAGATTATCAAAGAGAGGATTCATCAAGACGATATACATACACATCAAATAGCCTGTTATGGACGAAGCGTCGCGGTGGAGAGTTTACCTGAAGTATCCGTATTGGCAACGCGAAAATTGCGAGTGCACCCAGAAAAAGAATCGGCAGAGCTCCGACATGCCGCCGTGAATTCTCTGTTGGTATATTCACTGCGGGAAGTTTTTATTTCGAGGAGGGCTTGCATTGGAGAAGACAAACGACTCAGCGAACTTTGAAAAGTTGCGCGAAATGCTTAAGGACATAGATTTCTGTATGTTGACCACGGTCGATGAAGATGGCGACCTTCACAGTCGCCCGATGTCTCTCAATGGCGAAGTGGATGAAAGCGGCAATCTCTGGTTTTTCACTTCCGCTAGCTCTGACAAGGTATCGGAAGTCGCCGGGTATCCGCGATGCAACGCTAGTTTTGCCAATCCTGATGACAGTCGCTACGTATCGATCAGTGGCTCGGCTGAAATAGTTAGAGACAGGGAGAAAATCGAAGAGTTGTGGAAACCCGAGCTCAAGATATGGTTTCCCGAAGGGACTGACGAACCCGACCTTGCGCTGCTTCGCGTGGCAATCGAAAAAGCCGAGTACTGGGACAGCCCGGGAGGTAAAGTGGCCCAGGTTATCAGTTTTGTCTCAGCGCTCATCAAGGGTGAAAGCGCGAACTGGGGCGAGAATCAGAAACTTGAATTGAAATAAAATGGTGCCTCTGTGAAGTGGAGCACACCGGCCCGTTTAGAATGCGGACTTGTCCGCGCACGACGGGCACAAGTGCCCCATCTAAACGGCGTGAACTTCATGGCCCGTTTTAGAGTCGTGACGCATAGTTATCCCTCGCAAGAAGTTACCGTATTCCTACCAACCCCTGAACCGACTGAATCAACTTCTCTGAGTCGTAGCCGACGCCGTCTTTGAAAACGATCTCGACCTTTTCGATGTCTGCGATATTCGCAGCGGGGTTACCCTTAACGACCATCAAGTCAGCCTGTTTGCCGGCCGCGATCGAGCCGATGCGTGCGTCTTCGCCCAGGAATTTGGCGCCGTTGAAGCTGGCAATCTTGATCGCTTCGACCGGTGTGAAGCCGGCTTCAACCAGCAACTCGACCTGACGTAGATCGCCGAAGCCGGCAACAATGCCGCCGTTGCCGGTTGGATCCGGGCCGGCGATTAGTAAACCACCGGCGGCAACGAACGCGCGTTCAAAATCCATTGCTTTGCGGAGCAGTGCAACGAAATCCGATGTGGAGGAGACGCGCGCACGCGCTGTCAAATAACGCACGCGTGCATCGGTGGACATCACAGCAAATACGCGCGGGTTCATTAACGCATTGGATGCGCCAATTCCAGACTGAGTTAACGGCGCACCTGCGGCCTCAAAAACAGGAAGCGTCGAAGTGATGGCCACTTTCTTCGCTACCAGGGTGCGGATCGTTTCCTGCACCGGCGCGCTGTTCAGATCCAGTTGACGCAGGCTCGCTGACACCGCGCCGCCCGGACACTGGTCCGGCTTTTTGTCGGCAACGAATTCCGAGTCGGCAAACAAACCGTGCTCGAGATTATCTATTCCAATCTCGGCCGCTTCGCGATAGCCAATTGAGCATAGGTGACCAGTAACCTTCAGCCCACGCTTGTGGGCTTCTTCGACAGCGACGCGCAGTTCGTCCCGACTGATGTTCATGTAGGCTTTGAAAGAAGTGGCGCCTTGATCGGCCCAGAAGTTAAGCATGCGCCGTGCGTCGTCAGCGCCTGTCAGCGTGTGCATAACGGGGGTGAAAGCGCCGCGTCCTTCCAGGTAAGGCGCTGTGATGTGCATCTTGGGGCCTATCATGCGGCCGGCGTCGATCAGCTTCTTGATCTCGAGGTCGGTGTATGGAACTACGCTGCCGGTGGTGCGAATCGTGGTGACGCCCAGCGCGAGATAGAGCCGCGGGAAGCTGCTTCCCATGTTGGAGTACATCGGCGGCGACCCACCCTGGGGAAAGAACATGTGGTTGTGCATACCCACTAAACCAGGCAGGACCGTGTAGCCTTTGAGATCGAGTGTCTGAGCCGCGGGCGGCACAGTCGCTGTCGTGGCTGGGCCAATGGATTGGATCTTGCCGTCAACGATCACGATGGTTTGATCGTCACGCGCCGCAGCGCCCGTGCCGTCGATCACGCGCACGTGAGTCAAAGCAACTACCGGCGCATCAACGCGAATAAATTGTTGGCGCTCAGATGTGGGGCCCTGCGCCACGGAAACGATGAGAACGCTGAATAGCAGGAGCAGGGTAGTAATAGCCTTCATGGATTTTTCTCCAACTGGATAATATTCTGACAACGTAGTGCGCGAAGTCTAGCTTGAAGCCGGTGGTTTTGTCTGCCGTATTTGGTTCGGATTCGTCTTAAAAATTACCTCCAACGCCCAGCAAGCTTAGCGTCGCTTTCAATCAGGCTATTACAGAACCGAACGCTTTCAGCGTTATTCACTCGTACCTTCAGTTTTCACACAGCCTCGGTAGCGCCGGATCCCGGAGGCCACACTGGCAAGAGGCTCTGACGAGAGACTGATACCAACTAGCCTCCAGCATCCGGCGCTACCGCGCTCGGTTCTGTACCGCTTGAGTTTCCAGGTCTATTCCGACATCGTGTGCTTAATGAGCTATCAGAACAATCTGAATCAGGAACGCGAGAGATTTGAACTCCAGCCCCACCTTGTTGGCGAGCTTATCGAAGTGCGGCCGCTAAAACCGGAACATTGGGAAAGCTTGTTTGCGGTGGCTTCAGACCCCCTGATTTGGGAGCAACACCCTGCTCAGGATCGTTACAAAGAAGAAGTGTTCAGAGAGTTTTCTCGAGAGGCGCTGGAGTCTGGCGGGGCCCTGGTTGTCATAGACCGCGAGACTCGAAAGATAATTGGCTCGTCTCGTTACTTTGGATTTGAACCGGAGAAACGAGAGATTGAGATTGGTTGGACGTTTCTTGCTCGGTCGTATTGGGGAGGAAAGTACAACGGGGAATTGAAGCGTTTGATGTTGGACCATGCATTCAGATTTGTCGATAGCGTTGTCTTCCTAATCGGGCCAACGAACACAAGGTCGCAAAAAGCCGTGGAAAGAATCGGTGGGGTGATGACGGGGAAGCGGCAGAGAACCAATCCTGGGGGAGAAATTGTTGAGAGTGTTGTCTATCGACTAAAGAAGCCAGCTTGGATTGATAGGTAGGTCTGGCTCTTTCGTTTAGTTGGCGGACTTGTCCGCCTCGCCAGCATCATGTGGCCAGTGCATTCGTCAGTCGGGCGCGGGCACAAGTACCCGATCTAAAACGGGCTGCGGAACAACAATGCGCTGCGTCATGGTATTCAATGAGCGGGGGCAAGCCCACCTTCCCGACCTCTAACTATTCCCAGGCGTGGGCTAACGATTGCGGCTCCAGACTCAAGGTTACAGCGGCTGCCTTTAATCGCCGAAGTATTCAATTATTGAGCTGATGTGGAAATCGATTAGCGGGGTTCGGTGTCTGACTCGTAGGTATCGTCGAGGGTTTTATCTTCTTCTTCAATCGGCGGTAGTTCGATCGTGATGCGGTCGCTGGCAGGTTCTTCCAATTCGTCGCCGCTGAAGCGGGCCAGGATCACAGTGATGTTGTCCTCGCCACCTCGGTTATTGGCTTCCGCGACTAACTCTTCGCAGGCCTTCGCGAGATCCTGATTGCTGGACACAATGTTTTGAATATCTTCCGAACGCAACTTCCCGGACAATCCGTCGCTGCATAGCAGTAGCATATCTCCACGTCGCAACTTTATCCGGCCCGTCACGGGAGTAACGTCACCTTGGGCGCCCAGCGCCTGCAGGATCACATTGCGAAACATGTGAGTCTCGGCTTCAGCCTCGCTAATCTGACCCACGTCGACAAGTTGCTGGACCAGAGACTGGTCCTTGGTCGCTAGACGAATATGATCTCTGCGGATGATATAACCGCGGCTGTCACCGACCTGGACCAGATCGAGCAAGTCACCGTGAATCGCGGCGCCAGTAAATGTTGCTCCCATGCCAGCGCAACGAGAGTCTTCCTGGCTCTTATGGTGAATCGCGAGATTGGCGTAGACCGTAGCGTTTCTGAGGCAGTCGACCAGCGGCGTATCCTGGCTACAGCCTTCCTGAGAATCGTTGCCCATCATCATGTCGCGCACGGAATCTACGGCCATGCGACTGGCAACATCGCCGGCGAGTGCGCCGCCCATGCCATCGGATACCACCAACACCAGACCTTTGTCCCCGAGTTCAAAGGTTCCCAGTTCCTTGGGTGCAGCGGCGCCATCTGTGCCGGTCCAGGTCTGCTGCTTGGACAGCTCGAGAACGAGAAAGTTGTCCTCGTTTCCGCGACGGACACGACCTACATCCGATTTTGCATATAGCTCAACATTCATACGGCGACGTGAAGTCGATTCAGGAAAAGGTGATAGCTGTTGAATATTACCCCGTTCAGACTTTGGCTGTCACTGGTAAAGCAAAGGGTTAGTTTGCGGTCAATAATCTCCACCCAGTGCCAGCAATTCCAAGCAGCAAACTAACAGTTTGCTTTACGGAGATCAAAACCAAATTAGATCGTGTTCAGCGCTTGATCCAGGTCAGCGATTATATCATCCGTGTCCTCGAGGCCGACCGAAACGCGCACCAAGCCGTCAGTAATGCCTAATCGTTCCCGTTTTTCCAAGTCCACAGAAGCGTGTGTCATAGTCGCGGGATGCGAGATCAAAGTCTCCACGCCACCAAGACTTTCGGCCAGAGTACATAGCTTCACCGACTCCAATACCG
>Ga0190270_10000553_pt1 | contig 16267 bp, 11 predicted proteins | sample Popmic320T_FD_133748 | JGI IMG/M metagenome (GOLD analysis project Ga0190270, IMG submission 133748) | Populus adjacent soil microbial communities from riparian zone of Weber River, Utah, USA - 320 T | ecosystem: Environmental > Terrestrial > Soil > Riparian zone | place: USA: Utah | collected...
AATCAAACCAAGCAAGATCGGTACAGTACCGCGCGCGTAAGCAAGCGGCTGACTGATGGGACGGCCGCTTGCTTACGCGCGCGGTACTGTATCGGTGTCCCAATGTTGCCTGCCCTGATTTAGTAAAACCTGTGCCGACGCCATTCTGCCGAAGGGACACAAATGGGAGAAGGTGGCAGGGGCTGACGGAGAACTTGACCGAGTGGGAATGAAAGCGAGGAAGGGAGATCGCGCGCACGACCTCCCCTCACCTGTAAAAGTCACGACTTGATCTGACAGTGAAGAGTTAGCTGACAGCAAGCTCCATGCTGGTTCTGGTGCAAATAAAATTTCGACCACAATCTATAGTGGTTTAGATGAATCCTTTTCCGCAATATCTTGTACAGTCAGATAATTTTTGCACCAGAACCGGCCCGTGGCATATCAGCATGAGCCCGGCGCTGAGCATTGCTCTATCGGACGCCTACTTCGACGCAATCGGACTTCCGAGATTATCTGACAAGAGAAGAGCATAACTGTCCGAACCGCCGTGTACGGAACCGTATGCACGGTGGTGTGGGAGGGAGGGGCTGTAGGTCCCTTCCTATCCCGATCACGCATCAAACAGGATGTCAAACCAATCCGCCGAAGGCTAACCGATGACTGGCGAGCTGAACCGGCGACGTCAACCGACTCGCTCTAGTTCGGGGTGGTCTTCAATCATCCAGTGTTCGGATGCCGCTTTCCTTAGGTCATCGTGAAAGCCGAAGTCGTAAGTGAAGAGAATCAGTTTGGCTCGAATTTGTTGTGTGATGAGGGTTACGGCCGGCAAGAAGTCCAGATCTCCTGATGAGAGGACGATGGTGTCGCCTTGTGTCGCCTTGTAGACAGCTATCGCTGCGATCGCCACGTCAACCTGTTTTTGGGCGCCGCCCTCCATTTGATAGAGATTCACGGTAAAGCCGGCTTGCTGGATCGTGTGGTAGAACTGGACAAGTCCCCGGTCTACGCCCCATCGCTTGTCGACGGAATTAAAGATTATCGCTTGGCACCGGTCTTGAAGTTTACGTTCGATCCACTCCCGTGCTTTTACGTAGTCGAGCTTGAAGCGGCTTTTACTGGCTTTCGTGACGTAGCCCATATCTATTAGCCATGTGAGCATAAAGCGATTATGCGGGCCGATGGCCGAAGTCGCAAATCGCCTTGCCGATCCTGGTCGACACCGGCGCCGATCGAGATCGCTTGCTGTAAGGGTAATCAAATCTTGGTCGTGCGAAGACGCACGGCATAAGTCTATGACACGATCAACGTAATTGAAGGCTGGTCGCTCGAATACGTGCGGCATAATCGCAGATGGCTTCTCGATCCGCATTATTGTCGCCTGTAGGGGGCGCTCACATGGCCGCTCGCGCCCTGGTCATCGCCGAGTCGCGCTGCTGAATCTTTCGATGGTTTGAGAAACAGTCTTGTTCATTGTCGTTTATCGCCGGCGGACTCGATCGGCTGCCAGGTGAAGTTGATACGAGGATCGTAGGTTCTGGTGCAAATCTGATCATTATGGATAATCCTCGGCATGACTCAACTCTCTTCCGAGAAGCCCGAACTCTTCAAAGGCCGTCATTTCAACCATCTTCTTATCTCGACTTTATCCATTTACGCCGCATAACACACGGCGTCAGTTAAGCGCTCCAACAATGAGCGCTGTACTTTTAAAACATCACTTTTTGAACTCGACGTTGAAAAATGGCAACCGCCCCACAAACAACGCCTGACAATCGCGATGGCGTCCGAGAAGGTTGGTCGCTCCTTCGCATACCAGGCGGCGGTACGAACCGGCTTGACCTCCCCTTTGATCAGATGGTCAGCCATCAAGGTGATCAAAGAGAACAGCCCGAAAAGTACCGACGTGGTCCGTGCAATCGCCAGGTCGCTCCATTGTCTCTGAGTTTCTATCCCGAGATGCGCTCGGGATTCCTCAAAGGTCACCTCCATGCGCCAACGGCGTACGAACCAGGTCAGGATTTGCAGTGGCGTATGGTCGGAGTTCGTCGAAAGAAACGCCTGTGGTTCGTATTCACCTTGTGGGTCGCGGACCAACACCCAACGGATCGAAACTGGTTGATGTCCGGATTTGTACCAGACACAGGTCTCGCCATAGATTTCGACCTCCCGTTGACCGCCCCCGTACCAATTCTCGACCTCAATTTTTGTCCACGGCGTCTGAGGATCATCCAAACGCTGTTGTGGAGAAGGCCGGCGAGCGCCTTTGACTCGCGGCCGCCCATTCTGTCCAGGTTTTCGTTTCGGAGCCGGATCCCACAACTCGGCGTCCATTCGCAATCGTGTAATCAGGCTGGTCTTGGGCGTGCTGCTGACACAGCCGAGCAAATCCAGCACTGCAAAACTGCCATCACCAACAAAGATCAGTTCTCGATCGGGCAGCCAGCGTCTGACCAACTGAATGATCTGCCAGGCCCGCTCGATCAGGCTCTGATGCCTTCGTCCGCGTTCAGCGTGGTAGCGTTCCGACGGACACAAAACCGTCAGGAAGGGCAATCCCCAGATCGCTTCGGCCCACGAGATTTTGACCAACAACATACAGCAGAGCCAACGCAGGCCACTGGCTTTAACAAAATGCGAATGGGAAGATCGCACCGGGTCACGGTAGATCCCTTTGGCTTTGATTTTGGCGCCACGCCGCCGCTCGATCGTGTCGTCAATCCCAAAGACGAGTTCCCCTTTCGGCGCGAACGTGGCGACCAACGGGCGCAGCAGGATTTGGCTAGCCGCCAAAGCAGACCATCGCGCTCGATTCAAGACTCGATGATAGTTCTGAAAATGGATCTCCTGGCTCTTGCCCCTCACGCGCAAGCACGCCGTGACTGTGCGTTTGCCAGTGGCAAGAAGAGCCCCGACCAACAGCGCTTTGACGTGTTCCCAAACGGGCTTGGAGAACAGCGGCGCGAACTCTACAATCAGTGGCAACAACTCGGCAGGCAGTGTTGGCATATGGAAGACCTCTCTTGGCGGAAAGTTCTTCGAGAATCCCCTCAATCCCGGAATATAGCAAAAGAAGCCCAAGCGCTAACATTGCCCAACCCCAAATGCGGATGTGGCGCACGCTCAGCGGATGTGTTCTTGAAAAGATATAGCCTGCTGCCGGTTTGGCAGGCCACCTAGCGTTATAAAAGCCCCCACCCAAACCAAGAATGGCGCAAGCGATTGTCAACAATGGTTCTTTTATATCGGCCAAATCTGCAATCATCTGAAAGCGTGCGAATTTGAACGGATGCCGAAAGCTTAGTTATTGTCGCAGGCGTGTGTTGACGGGATGCGGAAATGAGGCAAGCTGGCGAGGTCTATTTTGCGAAAAAATAAGCCGGGACGGCGTTCGAGCCTTCTGGGCTAATCTCACCGGCAAGATTCGGCGGAATGCGGCATCGTCTACGTTATGGTTCGGCCACCTGCCCGCCCCGGCTCCCTCCTCCTTCTCGACCTTCAGTTGTGTCACGCCCATGGTGAGCCGTCTGAAACGTCCAGACCCGAATCGACGTGACAATCAACGAATCAACTAACACATAAATTCATCGATGCCAGTCTGGACATCACGCATGGGCGTGACGTGGGCGACTCCCCCAAACCGCCCGGCCAACGAAGGGCAATTACGGCGCCAAGATGAAGTGTTGAATGTAGGGCATTTCGCCGCCCTGGTCATGGGGTGTTGTCCCGAAATGCCACGTAGATTGGGCGTGCATGCCTGTCCCGAAAAGCCACACTCATTGCGCTGATTTCTTTGACTTCGAGACAGAGACAGGAAAGAATGCCCATCAGTGCCCTACACAAAACAAAATCCCACAACCCGGAGCGACAAGTATGGTTACCCCCAACTGTAAGCGCATTCTTCTGGTCGAAGACTACGAAGACTCAAGAGATTTAGCGACACACACTCTCCCAGAATATACCATCACCTGCGCCCGCAATTTCAACGAGGGGCTGCGCCAAGCTCGGCAGGGAGGCTTCGACCTTTACATCCTGGACAACTGGCTGCCTGACAAGTCCGGGGTCGAGTTGTGTCGCGCCATCCGCGAATTCGACTCGCACACGCCGATATTGTTCTACTCAGCCGCAGCCTATGCGAAGGACATACAAGAGGGGTTGCGGGCAGGCGCGCAAGCGTATCTCGTCAAGCCGATCATTCCCAAAGAACTTAGGCTAGCGGTCGCGCAGCTGATTTCTTCCCCACGCGAACCGGCTTCTTGAGACTCGGCGCCTGGCGGTTGCAGCGCCTTGCAACCCATCCGGCGCAGCTGACACGCCATTCCCATTATCATGGCGACAAACTGTCACGTTTCGCGCCGTCGTCTGAATTGACTCCGGCGCCGCTCTACTAATTGAATCAGTAGTTTAGCGAAATGCTGACGCCTGGCGCCCATTTTGCCAAGGCGGTTGGCGTACGACTTAACCTACCTACTCAGGGCGTCAGGTCAGTGAATATACCTGGCGCCCTTATTGTCTTGGCGTCGGCGCATGTGGCAAAGGAGAATGCCACATGCGCCGATTGCGACGCTCATGCGCCGACACCCGCGGGTGTGACGTTGAGTGTCACAGTGTTTGCAACTGAAAATTGAAGGAAAGTCTCGACGCGGCTCGCCCGACGTGCGCATAATGCGCGCAACTGGCGCCCCTGCTCTGCACGTTCGCGGGGCCGCCGACGAGCCACAGAATTGGGTTTGGCCGGGCGGGCCGTAGTGATGTCTCACCCCGCTTTGCTGTTTACTACCCGGATTTCACAATGATTTACGGTGGAATTGAGGCGGATATCTCAACAATTTTCGTCGGTTAAGCTCATGATGTGAACAGCTTACGGCTATAGCTGAAGACTGAAGGGCAGGCCAAGCGCCTTGTTTCCCGGCGGCGCCCGGCTTTGCTGTTTGTGAGCGCGCCAATCGGAGCCGTCAGCGCTTCAACCACTCAAGCAGCGCGCCAGTCTGCAACCTCACCGCCTCCGCGCAAATCGAAGCCGTCAACGCCGAAAAACGAAAGCCGGGCATCTAACCCGGCTTTTCACTTCGGCGCCATTGTCAATTGCGTCGAAATCCAGTGTATGACCACCCGACCTCTACTCCGATATTCAGTTACGCCACGCCCATAGTGAACCGTCCAAGCCCGCATCGGGATTACAACAGCAAACAATGTGGGCCTAGACGCCTCGCATGGGCGTGGCGTGGGCGATTCCCCCTTTCACCCAGTCATTGAGGGGCAATAACGGCGCCGAAGTGATAGTGTTGAATGTATGGCGTTTCGGCGGTTTGGGAATGTGGCAATGTCCCTATATACCCCACAGATTCGGTGTGCATACGTGTCCTGAAACGCCCCACAGATTCTGTTACGCCATATCCCTGCAATCTCATAGGCTCCGCTGACACGCCATCCCTCTTATCATGGCGGCAAACTGTCACGTCGCGGGCCTTCGTCTGAATTGACTTGGGCGCCGCTATCCATACGGAATCAGGAGTTTAGCTAAATACGGGCGCCTGGCGCCCGTATTGCTAAGTCCATTGGAGTACAACTTTACCTAAATACTTAGGGCGACAGGTTAGTGCGTTTACCTGGCGCCCTTATTGTTTTGGCGCACGGCGCGACAAGTCGGCAAACTCTCCGGCTCCGCGCCAATCGGAACTATCAGCGCCTTTGCGCGACGCTCGTCGGCTGCGCCGCATGCTTAGGCCGCGTTGTAAGGCGCTGGCGTCTGGTTTAGCCGCTTGCCTCTGAGGCGTGAAACCATAAACAAAAGCCATCCGCGCTCAGGGGCGATTCGGCTTCTCGCCCCCTGCATAGCGTTTGCCTGGCCGCAGCGTTCTACCCGCGCCACACTCCGTGTTCAATCGTTGCGGGAATTGGGCGCCGTAACGAAAAAGCCGGGCGACTAACCCCGGCTTCGTGTATATGGCCCTAAACGCCCACGCTTCGAGAACGTCGACGCGCTGAACTGTTGAACGGATAATGCGTCGCAACTGGCGGCCAGGGAAAACCCTCAAAGAGCGAAGGCCGCCGATGAGTCACAGAATTGGGCTTGGCCGGGTGGGGCGTAGTGACGTCTCACCCGGCTTTGCTGTTTGATGGCGTGAATCCCCAAGACAATGCAACGAGAATCGCGTCTTCCATTCGATCCTCGTTCCTCGATCCTCAACCCTCAATCCTTCGCGTAAGCCGAGATCAAATCTCCGGCGCGACCGGTTCCATCTCATTCTGTTGATGTTCGGGATGGACCAGCTCGTGAGCCTGCCCAGATGGAATGAGCAGCGCGACGGCCGAGGCGACTGCTACGGCGGCCAGCCCTACCAGGAAGGCCGCGCGGAGCGATGAAGCCAGCGCGCGTTGCATAAAGGCGGCCGCGGCGGGCGAGAGCGCGGCGCGCGTGGTCTGGCGCACCAGCGCGGCGATGTCGCTATGACGAGATGTAATGCCGGCCAGTTCGCCGCCGCCGCGGGCGAGTTCGAGCGAGAGTCGCCAGGACATCGCTGCGCCCATCACGCCCACGCCGAGCGCCGCCCCGATGCTGCGCGCGAATTGTACGGTCGAGGTCACGACGCCCAATCGGTCGCGCGGCGCGGAATGTTGCGCGCCGATCATCAGGCTGGCCAGCGTCAACCCCCCGCCCATTCCCATCGGGATGACGGCTAAGGTCAGATAGAGCCGCGTCGTATCCACATCGACCAGGGCGAGCGGCAGAGAGCCTGCTAGCGTCAGCAACATCCCGGCTATCACGACAGGCCTGTAACCCAACCTCAGCATCAACCGGCCGCCAGCGATCGCCGCGACCGTCCAGGCCAGGATGTATGGCGTCAGGACTACCCCGGCCCGCGTCGCCGTCGTGCCGATCACGGCTTGAATGAACAGCGGCAGATAGATCATCGAGCCGAAGAGCATCATCCCGGCGAACAACCCATGCGCCGTCGTGACGATCATCACGCGATTGTGGAAGAGGTCTAGCGGGATGAGCGGCTCGGGCTGCCGGCGTTCGATGCGGATGAAAACGACGACGAGCAGCGCGCAGGCGATCAGGCTGACGGTTGTGAGCTTCGCGCCGAACTCCTGGCCCTTTTCGACGGCCAGCAGCAGGAGCGCTAAAGCGGTGGCAATCGTCGCCGTGCCCGCGTAATCGAGTTTTATATCAGGGCGCCGTTTGCCGCGCTCGGCGTAAGCGGACCAGATCATCGCGGCGGCGATCAATCCGAACGGCAAGTTGATGTAAAAGACCCATCGCCACGACAGCGAGTCGGTCAGATATCCTCCGGCCTGCGGGCCGAACAGGCTGGCCACGCCCCACATCCCGCTGAAAAGCCCGATCATCTTCGCCCTCTTTTCGAGCGGGAGCAGGTCGGCGACGATGGTCATCCCCACCGGGAACAATGCCCCCGCGCCCAGCCCCTGCAATGCGCGGAAGGTGATCAACTGCGTCATCGAATGCGCCGCGCCCGAGAGCGCAGAGCCGACCAGGAATAATCCCATCCCGCCGAAGAAGGCCGGGCGCCGTCCTATGAGATCGGACATCTTGCCCCAGATCGGAGTCATAATAGTCGAGGCCAAAATGTACGCGACCGCCACCCACGAATAGAGTTCTATCCCGCCGAGCGTGGCGACTACCGTCGGCATCGCCGTGCCGACTATCGTGCTTTCGAGCGCGGCCATAAAAATGCCGAGCGCGACGCCGACGAGTATGATTTTTGTACGCCAGTCAGCCGGTTTCTGTGTAGTCGAATCGACCTTGGTTGATTGCATGAAAACGATACGTGTAAACAGCGTTGCAAATTTATGTCACGATGAAAGTAAGGGTTGGAAGTGAAAAAGGCAAAAAGGGAATGGGGAATGGGGAATGGGGAATGGGGAATGCGGAATGCGGAATGCGGAATGCGGAATGCGGAATGAAGAAGATTTCAATTGTAGTTTCGCAGCCTGCGATTCTAGGCTGCAGATTCGGAATCAATAATCCGCATTCCGCATTCCGCATTCCCTATTCTTTACTCAGAAATTTCCTGACGCTGTTCTGGCAATCGGGCGTCTGCCGCGCGATGATGTTCAAATCCACGCCGGCGCGGATCGCCTGCTCAAAGCTCATCGAATCGATCTGGTAGAGCAGGCGCTTCGTCAGCATCAAGGCCGAGGCGCTCAGTTGAGAGATTTCGGCCGCGTACTTTTCGACTTCGGATTCGAAATCGGCGTCGTCACAGACGCGATTGATGAACCCGATTTCGGCCGCCTCTTCGGCCGAGAAAGTTTTGCCAGTCGCAAGGATCTCAAAAGCGCGCTTTTCGCCCAGATTGCGCCGCGCAATCGACATGACAATGGCCGGGACGAAGCCGATCTTGACCTCGGTGTAACAAAACTGCGCCGAGCGCGAAGCGATGACCAGATCGCAGGCCGAAGCCAGCCCCGCGCCCCCGGCGAGCGCGCGCCCGTGAACCGCGGCGATGACGGGTTTCTTCAATCCGCGCACAGTCAGGAAAAGCTCGGCCATCCGCGACGCGCCTTCCAGATTTTCGAGGACCGAAGCCTGCGCCGACTTTTCGAGTTGGGCCAGGTCGGCCCCGGCGCAGAAATCCTTGCCCGCGCCTCGCAGCATAACGACGCGGATTTGATCGTCGGCCTCGGCCTCGATAATCGCGCCTGACAATTCGGCGATGATACGGTCGTTGAGCGCGTTGCGTTTGTCAGGGCGGTTGAGCGTGATGAGCCCGACGGCGTTTTTGACTTCGTAGATGATCTCTGTGTACTGGCTCATTTTTCAACTTTTCCGCTTGTTCGTTTATTTCCGTCTATTTCGCGTTTTTCGTCCCCCTGTTCAAGGATGCTGCACTTATTCTTGAAATTGAGGAGCTTCGCCGTGATTGTGCCCTTGGACGTTCTAGCCACCAGTCGCAGGGGCGTGCGCTTGCTGTCGTCGCTCACCCACATCGTCATTTCGCCCTGGAGCTTGTTGAAAAAGCGGCCCGGGCCGAAGAGCTTCGGTTCGAGCTTGACGGTCTTTACCTTACCGCATTCGGTCTTGAGGCTCTCGCGTTTGCCGACGAGGACTTCAAACTGGTAGTTCGCTTCGTCCGCGCTGACGGGAAAGCTGAGCATCTGGCCCTCGTTCAGCTTTTGCAGCCGCACGAAGTAGATGGCCGAAAGCAGGCCGAGCATCCCATCCTCGCGCGGCAGCGGCTTGGCGCGCGGGGGCGCGTCAGGTTTAGCCAAATCGGTGGTCAGGTATCTGACCTGTTGTTCGGCGCGGTCGAAGATGGTGGATTGGACGATGTGTTTTTTGCCTTCCTTCTCCTCTTTGAAGTTGACCCGCGCCGAAAAATCGCGCAAATCGACCAACGTCTCGAAGCGGTAGCTCGCGTCAAAGCCTATTATCGAGGTGAACATGCCTTTCGACACTGCGGTGGCGCGCAGGCGCCAAAGCTGTTCGTCGGGCGCGGGCGTGAATTCGGTGTTCAGTCCTTCGATCAAAGGGGTGGGGGCTTTCTGTTGATCGCCCGCTGCCGCTCCTGAGTCTTGACGGCTTGTGACCACGCCCAGATTATCGAATGTCAGGACGCCGAGTGAGGCGTAGATCGGGAAGCGTGAGAGTCTGACCTCGTATTCGAGCTTTTCGCCGGCCGGGATCGGAAAAGAATTTTTGAAATCCCGTTGCAACGTGGCGATAGTGTAGGTCGGCGCCGCCGCGGTGGCGCTCGCCGCTTGTTGTTTGCCTGCCTGATCCTGGCCTGCCTGCTGCGCGCCGATCCTACCGGCGCCGAGCGGCGCAAGGAGGGCAATAGCCAATAGTGAAGTGATGAGTGGTCTTTTCATATGGGTCCCAGATGATCGCCGCGAGAGATAGCGAACGTGGCTTGATCAATGGACGCTCGCTGCCGCTCGCGGCGCTGAATCGAACTCAAAAGAAGACTCCGGCCGCCTTCAGCGATAGGGCGGCGATGACGATAGCGAGACCGATTGCGGCCCGGTATTCGCGGTGGCGCATATATTGCTGCGGATCGAAGCGTTGCGTCCGGCCGTTTCTGTAAGGGGTCACGCGCGGGACGAAAAACGGGACGTTGGCCGCCCAGGTTTCATAATCGCCGGCGAAGAGCACGCGCACATGAGCGGCCTCTGCCTGCATCACCGGCAGGTAGACCGCCAGGAAGAGCGCCGTCAGCCACAGGCCCAGCCATAAACTGCCGCCGCAGACGGCGCAGCCGGTCGCCATTACGAAACTTCCGAAATAGAGCGGGTTCCGCGTGAATGCGTACGGGCCGCTCACCGCCAACTCGGCGTTCTTCCGCAGATGGCCCGAGGCCCACGCGCGAAAGATCACGCCGCATAGGGCGATTGGAACGCCGACCGCGAGTGACCACCACGTCGGTCTGGAAAAAAAGACGAAGAGGATAGCCGTGAAAAATCCGACCGGAACGCGCAGCCGCTGGATCAAAAACCGTAGACTGTAATCCGTTGTCTGTTCGCTCATATTCATCTTCACTCTGATCAAGCTGTGGGATCGCAATCCGCAATCCGCAATCTCTCTTCGATCCCACGCCACACGTTCTCGACCGGAATCTTCATGCACGAGGTGTGATCGCAACTGCGGCGATAACAATCGACGCGGCAATCGAGGTCGAAGCGTTCGACGACGACGTCGTCCGGCGTGAACGGCCCGTTGCGGCGTGACGCGGTCGGGCCGAAGACGGCCACGATCGGCGTCCGGGCCGCCGCCGCGATGTGCATCGGCCCCGTGTCCCCGCCGACGAAGAGTTTCGCGCCTCGCGCCAGCGCGAAGAGTTGCTTTAGCGTGGCGGCGAGAGGGGTCGCCGCGTTCGCGCGCGAATGATCAACCACGGATTGCGCCAGCCCCTCTTCGCCGGGGCCGTAAGTCACGACCGAACGCACCGCGTAAGCTTCCCACAGCCGGTCAGCGATTGCGCCGAACCCATCGGCGCCCCATAGCTTGGTCGGCCACCCGCCGCCGGGGTTGAGGATCGCGAAGCGCCCGTCGAATCGCTCGATTTGCTCTCCGGCGAACCGTTCGTCTTCGCCCGACAGGGCGATTGGGAACTCGTACTCTCCCGACACGTCGCAGCCTAGATGTTCGACAAGCTTCAGATTCTTTTTGATCACGTGATCGCCGTCATCGACCGCCACGCGCTCGGTCAGCATAAAGGCGCTCGCCGGTTCGCGCAAAGCCTCGCGGGCGAATCCGATGCGGCGCGGGATTCTCGCCAGCCGGGCGACCATCGCCGATTTGAGCAGCCCCTGAAAATCGAGCGAGAGGTCGAATCGCGCTTTGCGCAGTCCGGCCATCGCCTTGCGGATCGCGATCTGCGTCTCGACATTCATCAGGCTCCTCCGCCAACCGCGCAGATCGAGTTCGATCAATTCGTCCAGCCGCGCGCACCCTCGCAGCAACTGCGCCGCGCCCCCCTGCTCGACGGCCCAGGCGATGCGCGCGTCGGGCATCGAACGCCGCAGCGCCGCGAGCGCGGGCAGCGCGTGAACGACATCGCCGATGGCGCCAAGTTTGACGATCAGAATCCGCATAAATTTTGTGAAGCGGTGAGAGGGTAAAGGGGTGAAAGGGCGCCCGGCATCTACTCACCTCTTCACACCATCAAGCCCCAGAATCCATTTCACGGCGTCCAGCAAATTCCCGGCGACATAATCCGGCTGTCGCTGCGAATCTCGGCGCTGTGTCTCATATTCTTCACGTCCGTATCCAGTCATCACCAGCACGCCACGCGCGCCCACGGCGTGGCCGGCCTCAATGTCCCGATAGCGGTCTCCGACGGCGTAGCATCGGTTGAGATCGAGATTGAAATCCCTGGCCGCCCTCTCGGCCAGTCCGGGCCTGGGTTTGCGGCAATCGCAATCTAGGCGATAGGGCGACGACCCGTAATCGGGGTGATGCGCGCAATAATAGATCGCGTCAATCCGCGCCCCTTGCAACCGCAGCGATTCTTCCATCCGCTCGTGAATCTCGATCAGCGTGGTTTCGGTGAAATAACCGCGCGCGACGCCCGACTGATTGGTCAGCACGATGGCCTTCCAACCAGATTGATTGATCAATCGCACGGCCTCGGCCGCGAAACTGTAAAGTCGAAATCGTTCGGGCGAAGTGATGTATCCGTCTTCTTCATTCAACGTCCCGTCGCGGTCGAGAAATATGGCCCGGTTGGTCATGACTTTTGGGGAGTGGGGAATGGGGAACGGGCGACGGGGCGACAAGGAGACAAGGAGACAAGGAGAGTGGGAGACAAGGGGACAAGGAAGAACTGACCTCTCCTTGTCCCCTTGTCCCCTTGTCTCCTTGTCCTCTTCTACTGCTGCTTGGCCTGCGCCTCCGAGTCGTCGATCACGACCTCGACGCGACGGTTCATCTGGCGGCCGGCGGCCGTGTTATTGGAGGCTACCGGTTTGCTTTTGCCGAAGCCGCTGACGGCTTTGATGCGTTCGGATTTGACGCCCGCCGTGGTTAGATAATCGCCAACCGATTGGGCGCGATTCTGTGAGAGTTTGTTGTTCAACACGTCAGAGCCGACCGAGTCGGTATGGCCCTCGATTTCGAGCGTTAACTGGCCTGGATAGGCGAGCAGGATGCCGGCCAATTTACTCAGCTTCTCTCTCGCGGCCGGTTTGAGTGTGGCTCTGCCGGTGTCGAAGAGCACGTCGCCGAGATTGACGATGAACCCGCGAGTTTCGCGTTTCGTATCGAGAATCTCGGAGAGGGAGACGTAGAGTTTTTGCAGCGCGGCGTCGCGTTCGCGTTTGGCTGATTCTGTGGCCTGTTTGGCGCGTTCGGTTTCTGCGCGGGCGCGTTCGGTTTCGAGCCGGGCGGCCTCTTCGCGGGCTTTCGCGGCGAGTTGGGCGGTTTCGGCCTGGCGGGAGGCCTCTTCGCGCCGGGCGCGCTCTTCGGCGGCGGCGCGTTCGGCTTTCTCGGCCTCGGCCTTGGCGACCTCGGCTCTGGCCTTGGACAGCTCGGCCTCGGCGCGCGCGCGTTCGGCTTCGAGCTTGATTCGTTCGGCTTCGGCCTTCGCCGCCTCGGCCTGCGCGCGGGCCTCTTCGAGCCTGCGTATTCGCTCCTGGCGCTCGTCCTCGATGCGGGCCTGGATCTCGCGCTCGACGGCCAGGTCGCGCGCGACCTGCGCCAATCGCATCACGTCACGCGCCAGGCCGCTGAACTTCGTGTCGACTTTCAGGTTATGCGGCCAGATCTGTTCGAGCGTCACCAGCTTCTCTTCGGCCTGCCGGAATTCTTCGCGGGCGAATTCCTTCCCGCCGGCGCGGCGGGCGATGTCGATCGAGCGCCGCGCGCCCAGCACCAGCCGCGGCGTGGTGTAGTCGGCCTTCAAGATCGAGTCTTCCTGAGTCTCGTAGAAATTGCCTTTGTCGGCGCGGTATTCGGCCTGGACGGTCTGGACTCCAGAGTCGGAGTTTTTCGGCAGCGCCGTTTCGGCGACCACTTTCCGCGAAGGCATCTTAACCGCGTTGTGCGGTTCGGCGCTGATGATCACGCCGAAGGTCTGCGCCGAACTCTGCGTCTGTATTTCGGCGGCGTAACCGCTGGGCAACTCCATCAGGTTCTCGGCCTGGCCTTCGGGCGTGACCGCCCACACGACGAAGGTCGTGTAGAACGGGCCGAAGGTTTGCGGGCTGTCCAGGTTCTCGACCTTGATCTTGATGCGAGCGTCGTTCTTCTTATACTCGACGTTGACTTTACCGAGCACGCGAGGGGCCAGCGAAGTCCCGGTCAGGTTGACCGACGTCTTTTTGTTCTCGGCGTAGCGGACGGCCAGCGTCGCGCGTTTGACATATGGCAGGTCTTTCTCGTCGCCCGATTGCGCGAACGCGACCGCCGCGAATGTCAGGGTCAGTATCGCGCAGGCGATCGTCAATCCCGATCTTCTCATCTGTTTTCCTCCGTTCGTGAGCTTCGAATAAGAATCAATGCCGCGAGCGATAGCGAGCGCGGCTCAATCAATGGACGCTCGCGGCTCTGATAATCTTTGTGGGGCATATATAAACGTCGTTTGTTTCCATGAAACGAAGGTAAATTGGATAATACCTACGGGGGAAACGCGGAAAGTATGTCACAGAACTTACCCGATTGTCAGCCTCAGCCGTGTTCCGTTAAAATCGTAGTTTCGCGCTTATCGAAAATTTTGGCCTGAGGCCGCTGCGGAACAGACTTCAGTCTGTTCCACTTCGGAGTAGTAAATGTCTGATCTCGACAACATCATTGTGCGCGGCGCGCGCGTCAACAACCTCAAGAACATCACATTCACGATTCCCGTAAACTCGCTCACGGTGGTGACGGGGGTGAGCGGATCCGGCAAATCGTCGCTGGCCTTCGACACGGTCTACGCCGAAGGCCAGCGGCGCTACGTCGAGTCGCTTTCGGCTTACGCCCGGCAGTTCCTGGAGCGGATGGACAAGCCCGACGTCGACGAGGTGCTTGGCATTTGCCCTGCGATAGCCATCAACCAGAAGAACTCGACGCGCAACCCGCGTTCGACCGTGGCCACGCAGACCGAGATTTACGACTACTTGAGGCTGCTTTACGCCAGGGTCGGCGTGACCGTCTGCCGGCGCTGCGGCTCGACTGTCAAACGCGACACGCCGGAATCCATAGCCGACGCGGTGATGAGATTGGGGGAAGGGACGCGTTTTTATGTCCTCTTTCCGGCCTCGGCGGGCGCTGTCGTTGGCGAAAACGGCGACCCCATCGAGGCGGCCGCGGCGAAGCCTAAAAAGACCCGCGCGAAAAAGCCCTCCGCCGGCTCGATCAAGGTCAAGGCCCACCTGATGAGCCTGATGGGGCGTGGCTTCACACGGCTTTACGACGCCGCGAAGGATGAAGTCGTCGAGCTGCAAACGCCCGACAGTTACCAGAAAAAAGATTTCGAGAACGTCTATGTCCTGGTCGACCGGCTCGCGGTCCGCGCCGATTCGCTAAGCCGCCTGGTCGATTCGCTCGAAATCTGCTTCCGCGAAGGCCACGGGCAGGCCAATGTTCAATCCTCCGGCGACAGCCCTCAACTGCTTTCGTTTTCGGAAAAGTTCGAGTGTAAGAATTGCGGGCTCGGCTACACGCAGCCAGAGCCGCGCCTGTTCAGCTTCAACAACCCCTTCGGCGCCTGCCCGACATGCCAGGGCTTCGGCAACACCATCGGCCTGGACATGAAACTGGTGATCCCGAACCGTGAGCTGTCACTGGAAGAGGGCGCCATCGAGCCTTTTACCAAGCCGCAATTCGAATGGTGGCGGACCGAGTTGAAGAAGTTCGCCCGCCGCGAAGGCATTCCGATGAACAAACCTTTCGCCCAACTGGCCGTCGAGCAACAGCGCGCCGTGATCGAAGGCCACGACGGCTTCGACGGCGTCAAAGGGCTCTTCGACTGGCTGGAGACGAAGAAGTACAAGCTGCACGTGCGGGTCATGCTGTCGAAATACCGCGGCTACACGAAGTGCCCTGATTGCAAGGGCGGGCGCCTGCGCGCCGAAGCCCGCGACGTTTTCGTGGGCGGGAAGACGCTGCCCGAAGTTTGCGGCCTTTCGATCAGGGACGCGTCGGCGTTCTTCAACGGCCTCTCGCTCGCCGAAGAGCAGACTGCGGTCTCCGACCGGTTGTTAGTTGAAATTCGCTCCCGCTTGAAATTCCTGCTCGACGTCGGTTTGGACTACCTGACGCTCGACCGCCTGGCCTCGACGCTTTCGGGCGGCGAGGCGCAGCGGATTCAACTGGCGACCCACCTCGGGTCGTCGCTCGTCGGCGCGTTGTACGTGCTCGACGAGCCGAGCATCGGCCTGCATCCGCGCGACAGCGCCAGGCTGATCGGGCTGTTGAAGAGCCTGCGCGACATCGGCAACACCGTGCTCGTCGTTGAGCACGAGGCCGAGATGATGCGCGCCGCCGATCATGTCATCGACATCGGACCCGGCGCCGGCGAACTCGGCGGGGAGGTCGTTTTCGAGGGCGATTTTAAGGGGCTGCTGAAGAACGAACCTTCGCTGACCGGGAAATACCTTCGCGGCGAGGCCCAGATCAAGACGCCGAAGGAGCATCGCGCGGCGGGCAAAAAACAGGTCGTCCTGCGCGGGGCGCGCGAGCACAACCTGAAAAACATCGACGTGACCATCCCGCTCGGCGCGCTCGTTTGCGTCACCGGTGTCTCCGGTTCCGGCAAATCGACGCTCGTGCATAATTGCCTCTACGCGGGGCTCAAGAATCAGCGCGGCGATTGGCAGGGGGAGGTCGGAAACTTCGCGAATC
>Ga0190270_10000554_pt1 | contig 16257 bp, 15 predicted proteins | sample Popmic320T_FD_133748 | JGI IMG/M metagenome (GOLD analysis project Ga0190270, IMG submission 133748) | Populus adjacent soil microbial communities from riparian zone of Weber River, Utah, USA - 320 T | ecosystem: Environmental > Terrestrial > Soil > Riparian zone | place: USA: Utah | collected...
GGGCCGCCGGCGCCCGCGACAGCGGCTACGCGCAGGAGCTGCGCAACAATGACGGCGTGCAGCGGCTGGTGCAGGGAGACTGGCCACTGCAGTGGTCGGCGAAATATCAATTCGTGTCCGACGATCCGGCCAAGGTGACGATGCAGGAACGCGACGAGTCGCGCGCCGCGGTGGGCGCCGCGCTGGTGCCGTTGATCAGCAATTCCGCGCACTCACTGCAGATCATTTCGCCTTACTTCGTGCCCGGCGACGCGGGCAGCGCCAGGCTCATCGAGCGCGTGAAGGCGGGCGCGAGCGTGCAGGTGCTCACCAATTCCCTGGCCGCGAACGACGTGGCTTCGGTGCACGGGGGCTACTCGCGTCACCGCAGGACGCTGATCGAAGGCGGCGTGCAGGTCTTCGAGCTCAAGCCTCTGTCCTCAAAAGCGGCCGAGGCCAGTCTCACCGGTTCGTCCGGGGCCAGTCTGCATACCAAGGCGCTCACGGCCGACGGCAAGACGCTGTTCGTCGGCAGCTACAACCTCGATCCGCGCTCCACCTGGCTCAACACCGAACAGGGCGTGCTGGTTGAGGACGCGACATTGGCCGCGCAGCTCGGCGGGATATTCGGACTGGAGACTGCGGGTAATCGGGCCTGGCGCGTGACGTTCGAAGGCGGCAGCCTGCATTGGGGAGACGGCAAGGAGTCGCTGGACAGCGAACCCCATGCAACTGGCATGCAGCGCTTCCAGGCCTGGCTGGCGCGCGTGTTCCACCTCGACGCGCAACTCTAGCGCGACGTTGGCGCCGCGCGCGGTGGGCCTCTATGCTCGTCGCCGAACCGGGGGACGATCATGAAACACATCTGGATGGTGGCGCTGGCCTGCGCTGCACACGTGCAGGCGGCCGACACGAGCGCCGAACAATGGCATTCACTTTTCAATGGACGCGACCTGTCCGGCTGGACGGTCAAGATTGCGAAGCACCCACTGGGCGAAAACTACGCCGACACGTTTCGCGTCGAGGACGGCGTGATCAAGGTGTCGTACGACCGTTACGGCAAGTTCGACGAACAGTTCGGACACCTCTATTCAAACCAGCCGTATTCAAACTACATCCTGCGCCTCGAGTACCGCATCACCGGCACCGCGGTCGCCGATTCCCCGCCCTGGGCCAAGCTCAACAGCGGCGTGATGATTCACTCGCAGTCGCCGCTCAGCATGGAGCGCGATCAGCTCTGGCCGGCGAGCCTGGAGTTCCAGTTCCTGGCGATGGGCACGGCGGCGGGACGCCAGACCGGCAATGTCTGCACGCCGGGCACCAACCTCGAACGCAACGGCAAACTGCTGACCGATCACATCATCGATTCGTCCTCGAAGCTCTATCCACCCGATGAATGGGTCACCGCGGAAATCGAAGTGCATGGAAATGACGAGGTGATCCATCGCATCAACGGCGTCGAGGTGCTGCGCTACCAGCATCCGCAGCTCGACCCGCGCGAGGACAGCGCGCAGCGGCTGATGGCCGCCGGCGCGCCGCTGCAACTGTCATATGGCCATATCGCCCTGCAGGCCGAGAGCCAGCCCATCTGGTTCCGCAACATCAGGATCCGGCAGCTCGATCGCTGACGGCCAAACCCGGAACTCGCGGCAAAACCGTTGAAAGTTCAAGGGGCTGCGCGTTTCCAAGGAATCCGCCGCTGGCCGCGTCTGATGTGCTGAGAGCCAACTAGAAGCCGCGATGGAAGAACAAGAACTGATACGCCGCGCGCAGGCAGGTGATCCGACCGCCTTCAGCGAGCTATTGGACTTGTACTACGACACGATTTTCCGCTTCGCGTGGAAATGGTGCCGCCATCGCGTCAACGCGGAGGACATCGCGCAGCTTGCCTGCATCAAGCTCGCGTCGAGCCTCGCGCAGTACCGCTTCCAGGCGGCCTTCACGAGCTGGCTGTACCGGCTGGTGATCAGTTGTGCGCAGGACTGGCAACGCAGTCAGCGTCGCCACGATCACGATGAACTGGTCGAGTCGGTGCCGATGGAAGACGACTCGCAGGCCGAGGATCAGATCTACCTGCTGCAGTTGCTGGCCGAGCTCGAGGAGCTCGGCGAAGGCATGAAGGAAACCGCGTTGCTGGTGCACGCCGAAGGGCTGAGCCACGCAGAGGCGGGCGCGATCCTCGGAGTATCGGAATCCACGATTTCCTGGCGAATCCACACCATGCGCCGGCACATGGGTAAACGCGAAGCCAGGGCAACGCAAAGCGTATGAAACCGAATTCACTCGAAAACTTGTTGAAGCAGGATGCGCCGCAGCCGGACCCGGCGGCACGTGTGGCCGCGCGGCGCGCGGCGCTGGCCGAATTCGCGCGCGTTCATCCGCAGACTGCCAACGATGCTGCCTCGAAGCCGCGCAGCAGAGTCCAAGCTTTGTTAGGCCTGCTGCGTCTCTCCCGTGAATCTCAAACACGCGGGAGTGACACGATGCCCTGGTATTCACGGCGAGGACTGGTGGGTGGCGCGGCCAGCATCTTCATTGCAGTCATCGGCACGGCGGTGGTCTGGGACACGGTGCGACAGGATCCCGGGGTCACGGAGCTGAGCAGGCCCACGGCAGTTGCCCCGCCGATCGAGGCCGGGCCCGTGGTGGCCGAATCCGAGGTGGCAACAGCAGCACCGGAAACCGCGGCTGCGCCAGAAGCGCACGATGCGCGGGACGATGCCGGCCGCGAGACGCAGCGAACAACCGCGGCGCAGGCAGCCAAGGCAAACAAGCGCAAGGTCGAGGCGAACCTGTATTCGCGCACGCCGCCCGACATCGCCCTGCCCGAACCTCCGCCGGTGGATGAACCCTCGTCGCCCATGCCGGAAGTGACTCCGGCCCCCATGGCCGCTGCCGCGCCCGCACCCGCACCCGCACCCGCACAGCCAGGTGCCGCGCAGGGCCAGGACGCGGGCCAGCAGGACGAGTCCTTCGAGAGCGTGGTCGTTACCGGGTCGCGCCGCTCAAGACAGCAGTCCATGGAAACCAAGCGCGAAGCTGTCACCGCGGCCGAAGCGATTCAGAGCGAGGAACTGGAAGAAGTCGTCGTGGCCAAGCGCGGCGCGCGCGCCGCGCCTCACAAGGGCATGCCCCAGGGTCGGCAGGCGGGCGGTTCGATGGGCGGTATTAGCGCGGGCATCCTCAATGCGCCGGAGCCGGGGGTGTTGCCGCCGCCGCCTGAAGGCCGCGACGAGTTCGAGCATTTCGATCTGAATTCAGTCAAGCGCCCGGCCATCGAAGGCGAGCAGGTGTCGACCTTCTCGGCGGATGTGGACACCGCCTCGTACAGCTTCGTGCGCAAGCAGCTCAACCAGGGTGTGTTGCCGCAGAAGGACTCGGTGCGCGCCGAAGAAATGATCAACTACTTCGACTATGCGTGGCCGGCGGCGGAATCGCGCGAACGCCCCTTCCAGCCCACGGTGGTGGTGAGCGATTCGCCCTGGGGCAAGGGCCGCAAGCTGATCCACATCGGCATCAAGGGCTACGAGCTGCCAGCGCGCGAGCGGCCAGACGCCAACCTGGTGATGCTGATCGACGTCAGCGGCTCGATGCAGGACGTCGACAAGCTGCCGCTGGTCAAACAGTCCATGAAGTTGCTGCTGGGTAGTTTGAAGCCCACCGACACCGTGGCGATTGTCGTCTACGCGGGCGCGGCGGGGCTGGTGCTGCCGCCCACGCCCGTGGGCGAGAAGGAAAAGATCGTGGCGGCGCTCGACAGTCTGTCGCCGGGCGGTTCGACGGCCGGCGCCGAGGGCATCGCGCTGGCCTACCAGCTGGCCGAGCAGACGTTCCGCAAGGAAGGCGTGAATCGCATCCTGTTGTGCACCGACGGTGACTTCAACGTCGGCATCGACAGCACCAACGAGCTCAAGGGCTTCGTCGAGCGCAAGCGCGAGAAAGGAATTTTCCTCTCGGTGCTGGGCTTCGGACAGGGCAACTATCGTGACGAGCTGGCGCAGGCGCTGGCTCAGAACGGCAACGGCGTGGCGGCGTACATCGACACGCTGAGCGAGGCGCAGAAGGTGCTGGTGCAGCAGGCGGGTTCCTCGCTGTTCACCATCGCCAAGGATGTGAAGCTGCAGGTGGAGTTCAATCCCGCGACCGTCGCGGAGTACCGCCTGGTGGGATACGAGACGCGCGCGCTCAAGCGCGAGGACTTCAACAACGATGCCGTCGACGCGGGTGACGTGGGCGCGGGCCACGCCGTCACGGCCATCTACGAGATCACGCCGGTGGGCGTGGACGCGCGCATGATCGAGGAGAACCGCTACGGCACGAAGCCGCAGCCGGTTGCCGCGGGAAGCGCCACCGATTACGGCTTCCTGCAGATTCGCTACAAACTACCCAAGGACAGGGAATCGCAGCTCATCAGGCAGCCGATCCGCGTGGATACGCCCCGCGCGTCAGAGGCGATCCAGCGTGACGTCGAGTTTTCGACCGCGGTCGCCGGGTTTGCGCAGCTGCTGCGCGGCGGCCCCCACACGGGTTCACTGAGCTACGACGACGTGATCAAGCAGGCACTGTCGGCGCGCGGTGACGACCCCTACGGTTATCGCAGCGAATTCGTGCAGCTGGTACGCAAGGCGCAGACCGCGCGCGGCATGTAGGAAAAGGCGGACGGCGGAGGCGCGTGTTTCCGGGATTACGGGAACGCGCCTTCGTCATAGGGTCTGGCATGGAGGTGTTCCATGCCACGCACACCTGAAGAAACCACATCCGTCTGGCAAGACGCGACGCTGCTGCGGGAGAACGACGCGCAAGCCCGCGTTTCGCGCGAATTGCTCGCCGATACGCAGGTGTGCGTCGTCGGCGCCGGCATCGCCGGCCTGACCACCGCCTATCTATTGCAGCGCGCCGGGGCTCACGTGCAGGTACTCGATGCGGCGCCCGGATTGTGCGCCGGCGAGACCGGCCGAACTACCGCCCACCTGTCCGCCGTGCTGGACGACGACTTCTGCGAGCTCGAACGCCTGTTCGAACCGGCCGGCGCGCGACTCGCGGCATCCAGTCATGCGGCCGCCATCGACTGCATCGAGGCCATCGTGCAGGCGGAGAACATCTACTGTGATTTCGAGAGGCTGGATGGAATGCTGGTCGCCGCCGAACCCGACCAGCGAGCCAGGCTCGAGAAGGAATCGGAGGCCATGCGCCGCGCGGGATTTACCGCCATGCAGGCCCAGCACTCATTGCGCACCAGTGAGATTCTCATCGATGGACCCACGCTGCGGTTTCCGCGGCAGGCGGCCTTCCACGTTGGCCGGTACATGCACGGGCTGGCGCGTGCATTCACCACCCGCGGCGGACACCTGGTCTTCGACTCACGTGCGGTCGAGGCGAAGGGTGGCCGCAGCGCGTATGTAAAGCTCGATTCCGGCGCGCGACTCGGCGCGGAACACATCGTCGTGGCCACCAACACGCCATTCAACGATCGGGTGACGATGCACACCAAGCAGGCCGCGTACCGCACCTATGTGGTCGGATTCGACGTGCCGAAGGACGCTTTCCCTGCCGCGCTCATCTGGGACATGGCCCAGCCCTATCACTATGTGCGGCGCGTGCGCGGCGCCGATCGCGACGTGGTCATCGTGGGCGGCGAAGATCACAAGACCGGCCAGGCCGACGATGCCGCCGAGCGCTACCGGCGGCTCGAGCAGTGGGCGCGCGCGAGATTCTCGGTGCTCGGGGCCACGCGATACCGCTGGTCCGGCCAGCTCATGGAGCCGGTCGATGCGCTGGGTTTCATCGGTCGCAATCCGCACGACCAGAACCTGTACATCATCACCGGTGACTCCGGCGATGGCATGACCCACGGAACCATCGGCGGGATGTTGATCAGCGACCTGGTCGCCGGGCGCGTCAATCCCTGGGAAAGCCTCTATGACCCCGCGCGCAAGACGGTAAAGGCGGCGGGCACGTACCTGGGCGAGAACGCGAATTTCGTCGGGCACATGGTCAGGGACTGGGTGAAGGGCGGCGAGGTGCGCGAGCGTGCCGACATTGCGCCGGGCGAGGGCGCGATATTGCGCGAGGGACTATCTACCCTGGCCGTGTACCGCGATCCGGCCGGCGAGTTGCACGAACGCTCGGCGGTATGCACTCATCTCGGTTGCCTGGTGCAGTGGAACGGCGGAGAAAAGAGCTGGGACTGTCCCTGCCACGGTTCCCGGTTCGCGATCGACGGCGCAGTACTCAATGGCCCCGCGAAATCACCCCTGCGTGCGGTCGAGCCCGAACCCGCGCCGCCACCGGGAAGCTCGCGACCACAACCGCGCGCCTAAAAGAATGGGGGCAGCCCCCGTTTCCCAGCAAAAGGGGTCAGTCCTGGAGGGCTGACCCCTTTTGCCAGCAAACGGGGGCTGCCCCTATTCTTATTTCTGGGTCTTGACCTTGTAGTCCGGCGGGATGTCGAAACGATCGGCGGCGACATCGCCGGTCTCGATTTTCGTCACCGTAGTGGTGATGTCGCTGGCCGCGAGCTTGGCCATCATCTGCGCCATCGGGTTGTCACCGGAGGCGGTGATGGTGACGTGACTCTCCAGCGCAATGCCGGCCTCGGCCATTTTCCGCGTGAGTGCGGCGTAGGCTTTGGCCTGTGCGGCCCCGGTGGGTGACTTGGCGGCGGCAGGATTGCCGAAGATAAATCCGGAATCGGCCGCCGCCTTGTAGAAGGCCTGGTAGTCGGCGAGGCCGGGCGCCGCCGTCGACAGGCACACCGTGCCGGCGAGCACCATGACGGCATCCATGCCCTGGCCGGGCTTGCCCGTGGGGCTGAAGGGCATCGATACCTTCACGTCGTGCACGGTGCAGGGATAACCCGCGATCTGCTTCGTCTGTGAAGTCTTTGTCAGCGTGGCGTCCATCGCGCCCACGCCCACTTTCTCGAGCTCGTCCGTGATGCTCGCGAGTGGCGTCACCGTCGCCGATTTCTTCGCATCGTTGAGGTCGACGAATCGCATGTTGTCGATGTCGATGATCAGAGAGACGGTCTTGCTACCGACCGTGGAATCGGTGCGCTGACGCTTGCCCTTGAACTGGCTGACACCCTCGCCACCGACATTGATGAACGAGGCCTTGCCGGAGGTCTGCGTGGTGACCGAGACGTCGGCCGAGGCCGGTGCAGCCGCGACCAACAACGCCGCGAGCAGGACATGACGATTCATGAGTTCTCCCTTCCCTTGTGAGCCCATTGCGGGCAATTGTCCGCGGGCGCATTTATAGCGGAAAGAGGAGCAGGGCGGCGCCTGTCTCGAACTCGCGACGGTTGCGTTCAGGCAATGCGACTAGTTTGACGTATCACGATTCATCCTGTTCCATCACCACCGCGCGCGCCACGTTGATCCGCATGCGGCCCCGCCCGGCCTTTTCGAGCTGGATCGGGACACTCTGTTCCGCCAGCCGCCGCTGCAACAGCAACAGGCGAACCTCGAGATTGTCCTGCACGTCGGGCAGCCGCAGCTCCGGCGCCAGGCGCAGCTCGCGGTTGGTGAACTCGCGCCGGCCACTGCGCAGGTACTCGGCCACCAGTTTCCACAGGATGGCGCCGGCCACCCCGCGAATCAGGTACACGTCATCGAGGAACACACTGTTGTCGCGGCCGAATCGCTTGAGGCGCAGCAGCGGGCCCTTCAAGTCCGGCACGACGGCCTTCACGGCCACGGGCGTGGGCGCTTCCTGTTCGGGCGGCTGCATGAGGCTCATCGCCACGGCGAACTGCCCGCAGAGCATCATCAGTGCGTCTTCGTCGTCGTAGCCGAAATATTGGTCGTGCAGGCTCTCGACCAGCAGCGCACCGAGCACCCGTCCGCGTGCGCGCAACGGCACCGCGAGCTGGCTGCGCGGCTCCTTGAGTCCTGGCAGCGGAATCTCGGGCGCCGGTGCCACGTTGAGACCGGATTCGCCGGCGCGCTCGCGCACCGCACGCGCGTAAGTGGCCATGTTCATCATGTGACCGACGCGGATGGGCACACCTTCACGCACCGCGGTGCCGACCAGGCCGTCGCCCACCGAGATCTCGGCGCCGGCGCCGTCGAATTCGTAACCGCGGCTGGCGAGCAGCGTGAGCACCTGCTGCGAGGCGTCGAACAGCCACAACATCGCGTGGTCGATGCGCAGCAGGTCTGCCAGGCCGCCTAACAAGGTGTCCAGCAGCTCCGCCATGTCTTCGCAATTCGCCATGCGCTCGGACAGCAGGCGCGAATTGGTGGGCAGATCGACGCGTGGCGCCGCCGCAGGCAATTCCCGTCGCCCGGGCACGCGGCGCATTTCGAGCACGCGGTAGATGTCGGCGCCGCGCAGGTGAAACACCTTGTCCATGCCCACGTGGCTGGCCACGCCCATGAGCTTGGCGCGCAAGCGCTCGAAAACCGGACCTTCGGTTTCGGTGCGCTGGTACTCCAGCTGCAGGACGACGCCACCGCCGGTATACGGATCGTCGAGCGTCAGCGCGGCGCGGCGCGTGGCCAGCACGTTTTCGCGGCTGCGATTGAAGAACTGGTAAGACAATGCGATGTGCAGCGGGTCGACGTATTCGCACAACGACAGGTAACTCACGTTGGGCATGCGATCCGTCGAGGCTGTGCACAACACCGGCGGGATCACGCCTTCCATCATGCGGCGTACACCGAACAGCGACAGCCCGTCGTCGAAAACCGCGCTCATTTCTCGAACTCGATCGGTATCAATTGCACGGCATTACCGGCGCCGGGTCCGGGCGTCTGGTTGCGTGCCTGCGTGGGTGTGAAGCGGACGGCCACCAGGTGCTCGTCCGGTGCCGAGTACCAGGCGTTGGTGTATTCGGGCGGAATTCCGAAACGCAGCAATTGATCGCTGAAGGCCTGGTGCCGCTCGTCGACCAGCGGGCGCCATGCGGCGCCCGAGCCGCGCACCACGGCATCGTCGCCCATGAAACTGAGCGAGCGGTAATTCTCGGGCAGGGTGAGGTTCACGGCGATCCGGCCGTTCTGGCGGATGGCGTCGAGCACTTCGAAGCCGGATTCCGCCGAAATGATGACCAGCAGTCGCCCCGCCTCGTGCTGCGCAGCCAGGCCCCGGCACACCACGGGCCTTCCGTCGTTGGTACAGCCGCCCACCTGGTGGGCCACTCCAGCCGAAAGCAGCCGGATCATGTCGTCCGTCAGCGCCATTTCGTCGTTCTTATAGGTTTCTTAAGCATCCCCGCCCGTACAACTTAGCGTGAATTTAAGGATTCGCTAAGTCCGAGTTAGTAACAGAACTGTCATCCGGTCCTTAACGTGCGCCTCCCAGCCCCACGGCACCAGGAGAGCACGCATGCCCAAGCCCATCATCACCGTCTTTGGCGCCACCGGCGCACAGGGCGGCGGCCTGGCCCGCGCATTGCTCAACGATAATGACCGCCACTTCGCGGTCCGCGCAGTGACGCGCCGCCCGGATGGCGCCGCGGCTCGCGCGCTGGCCAGCGCTGGCGCCCAGGTGGTGCTTGCGGATCTCGACGACCCATCCAGCGTGCAGCGGGCCCTCGAAGGCGCCTACGGCGCTTTCTTCGTCACCAATTTCTGGGAACACCTCTCCGGCGAGCGCGAACTGGCCCAGGCGCACACGCTGGCGGCCGCCGCGGCGCAGGCGGGCATCCGCCACGCCATCTGGTCGACGCTCGAAGACACGCGCAGCTTTTTCCCGGCGGACGGCTCGCGCATGCCGGTATTGGAGAAACGCTTCAATGTCCCGCACCTCGATGCCAAGGGCGAAGCGCACCGCTTCTTCGCGCAGCAGCGCGTGCCGGTCACGTATCTCTACACCTCCGGCTACTGGGAGAACCTGATCCACTTTGGCATGGGTCCGCAGCGCCAGGCCGACGGCACGCTGGCGGTCACATTCCCCACCGGCGATGCGCGCATTCCCTGGATTGGCGCCGAAGACATCGGCGCCGCGGCCCACCAGATCTTCCTGCAGGGCGAAGCGCTGATCTATGACTCGATCGGCCTCGCCGGCGATCACCTGAGCGGCGCCGAGCTGGCGAATCAGCTGGAAATCGCGCTCGGCGAGCACGTTTTCTACAACTCGATCAGCGCCGATGCCTTTCGCGCGCTCGGTTTCCCGGGTGCCGATGAGCTCGGCAACATGTGGCAGTTCAAGCGTGACTTCGAGGTCGCGTATCGCGCGCGCCGCGAACTGGCGCGCGTGCGCAAGCTGCATCCGCGCATCGCGAATTTCGCCACCTGGCTCAAGACAAACGCGAGCCGCATCCCGGTGGCAAGGGCCGCCTGAGCTGCATGCGTCGCGAATTCCTCCATTGCTTGCTGAAGCTGGCGCTCGCCGTAGCGTTCCTGCCGGTCCTGGCGCGCGCCGAAGATGCGCGCGGCCTGCCGCAGCACCTCGGCGATACTGGGCTGTACGTCGCGGGTGGACAAATACGCCCCGACGTACTGCCGTTTTCGCCGCAGTACCCGTTGTGGTCGGACGGTGCCGCCAAGCGTCGCTGGATCTGGCTGCCGCCGGGCAGCAGCATCGACGCGTCGGCGCCGGACGCCTGGCAGTTCCCGCCGGGCACGAAGTTGTGGAAGGAATTCGCACACGGCAACGTGCTGGAGACGCGCTACATCGAGCGTGCCGCGGATGGCGCCTGGCGCTTTGGCAGCTATGTATGGAGCGCGGATGGCAAGGACGCGGTGCTGGCGCCGGCGCGCGGTGTGCGCGATCTGCCGGCGCCGAACGCGCCGGGTGCGCGCTACACGATTCCGTCCGAGGACGACTGCCGCGCCTGCCACGAAGGCGCCCCGGTGCCGGTGCTGGGATTCAGCGTGCTGCAGCTCTCGCCCGACCGCGATCCGCTGGCGCCACACGCCGAACGCGTCGCGGGCGCCGTGGATCTCAAGTCGCTGAATTCGCGCGGACTGCTGCGCAATCTCCCGGTGGACCTGCTGGCCCGCCCGCCGCGCATCGCGGCCTCGAGTCCGGCAGAACGGGCCGCGCTCGGCTACCTGCATGGCAACTGCGGCAACTGTCACAACGACGAAGGCCCGCTGGCAGTGCTCGAGATGACGCTGGCGCAACGCGTCGCGGCCCCGGCCAGCGCGCCGAGCGCGAACTCGGTGATGCGCTCCATCGTCGGTGTGCAGAGTCAATTCCGGCCCACCGGCGCACCACGTGACGCCGCGCGCATCGCGCCCGGTCACCTGGGCGCCAGCGTCATCGCCATGCGCATGAACTCACGCGATCCCCTGCAGCAGATGCCGCCCCTGGGCACTTCCGCGGTGGACGCAGAGGCGGTTGCCCTGCTGGCCCGCTGGATCGAAGGTCTTGCCACGAATTCAAGCTCGAATTAGTTAGAGGAGGTATCGAGTGAAATCCCTGAAGTTGTTTGCTTTCTTTGCCCTGGTGTTGTTCGCATCGTTCGTGCGCGCCGCCGATCCGGCTCCCGCAGCCGGTGACCCGGTCGCCCGCGGCAAGTACATCGTCTCGACCGCCGGCTGTCATGACTGCCACACGCCGTGGAAGATGACGCCCGAGGGTCCGCGGCCGGACATGTCGCTCGCGCTGTCGGGCCATCCCGAGAAGTTCGACATGGGTCCGGTTCCGCAGATGCAGGGCGGCTGGATCGCCAGCATCGCCGCCACCAACACGGCTTATGCCGGTCCCTGGGGCGTGAGCTTCACTGCCAACCTGACACCCGACCGGGAGACCGGGATCGGCAAGTGGACCGCGCGCACCTTCATCGACACCATCCGCACCGGCCGGCACCTCGGCCGCGGCCGTGAAGTGCTGCCGCCCATGCCCATCATGGTCTACCGCAACTTCACCGATGAGGACCTGACCGCCATCTTCACCTACCTGCAGACGATGCCGCCGGTGAAGAACAAGGTTCCGGAGCCGCGCCCGCCAGCCACCGCTGCCGTGGCCGCTGGTAGTTAGCCAAAAAGTGCGGCGGGATTCGTTACACTGCCGACCGGCATTTGCCGGCGGCAGGGTAACAATATGAAAAGAACCTGGTGGCTGGGGATCACTCTGGCCAGCGCTCCACTGGCGGCTGTTGCGCAGGCGGTGTCGCTGCTGCCGTCGCCGCTCGAATTGCCGCGGCGTATCGGCCCGCTGGAACATGACGACAAGCCGCATCACTTTCCCGACAAGCGCCTGGGCTCCGCCTATCAATACAACGGCAGCGGCCAGTCACTCACCGTGTATGTCTATGACGCGGGAGTCAAAGACATCCCGGATGGCCCTGACAGTGTTCCGACCTGCGAGCAGTTCGAAGAAGCCAAGTCCGGTGTGATGCAGGCGAATTACGCGGGCGCCATGCTCAAGTCCGAGCAAATGGTGCGCCTGTCGGCACCCGATGAGCTGCCGCTGGCACGCGAGGCGGTGTTCGAATTCAAGATCGAGGGCAGACCCGCCTATTCGTACGTATGGATCACGGGCGGCGCGAACCTGTTCATGAAAATGCGTTTCACGGCCGACGCGGCCCTGCGCGACGAGTTGCCGACAACGCGTCGCGCCATTCTCACGGCCTTCGGCGACGCCATCGAGCGCTTCCTGCCGGCCGCCGCTCCCGCGCCCGCAGAGGCGCCAGAGAAAAAAGACGGCACACGCATGGTGATCCATTCCATGGATGCTTCGCAGGCAGACATGTCTGCAGGAATGATTTACCTGGCGACGTTGTCGGCGCTCGCGGATAAATTTCCCGACAGCGTTCCGGCCTGCGGCGGGCGAGTCGTGCCGACCTACGCGATGGAACTCGGTGCCTTCGGCTCGATGCTGGCCATGCAAATGACGGCCTCCGAATCCACGACTGGCAAGAAGCTGGTGGCGATCGAGGAGGCGGGATATCTCGACGAATACGTCTGGACCGACCGCCACCGTGAGGCCTGGGGCGACAAGGCTCCCGATGGTCTGAAGCTGTCCGCCTTCAAGAAGTGGCGCAAGAAAAATCTCAAGGATTTCAGCGTGCACGACATCGGTTCGGTCGAGTTCGGGCAACCGCGTCCACTGCCGATCGAGTCAGCCGACGCCCCCTGATGAGGCCTTATAGAAGAGTGCTGTTGCAAATAAGAATCCTTCTCATGTAGCGTTCGCGCTCGGTTTTTTGCCCGAGGGCGAAATGTTGAGAAACCAGCCGCGTCCCAGGATTCGCGGGGACGTGCGTCAGTGAACTCGCGTCGCAGAATGCAGATGTACCGCACGATGCACTCGTGGCACTGGATCAGCGCCGCGATCTGCCTCGCCGCCTTGCTGCTGTTCAGCATCACCGGCATCACACTCAATCACGCCGCTTCGATCGGCGCGTCGCCCGAAGTCTCCACCGGTAACGCGCAGCTTCCGGCAGCGTTGCGGGCCGATCTCTCCGGCGAACATGCGGCGGCCGATCCCGTGCCGGCCGCGATCGCATCCTGGATCGAAGACGAATTCGACATCGACACGAGCGGCGCCAGCCCCGAGTGGTCGGACGATGAGCTGTACCTCTCCGCGCCCGGACCCGGGCGTGATGCGTGGGTATCCATCGACCGTGCCAGTGGCGCTGCCCGGTTCGAAACCACCGATCGCGGCTGGATCGCGTACTTCAACGACCTTCACAAGGGCCGCAACACCGGCCTTGCCTGGGCAATTTTCATCGACGTGGTGGCGGCCGCCTGCGTGTTCTTCGCGCTCACCGGCCTCGTGCTGCTCTGGATCCAGGCACGCCAGCGCACTTCCACCTGGCCGCTGGTCGGTGGCGGCGTCGCGCTGCTGGTCGGTCTCATGATCTTCTTCGCTCATTAAATAGTTAGTCGGAGTCCCGGAATGATTCGTACGCCCCGCGCCTTCCTGTTGCTGCTGCCGTCGCTGGTTCTCGGCGCCGCCGCCGGCAGGGCCAGTGCCGCCGATCTGAGTCTCAACGTGGAAATTCCCAACCTGCCGGTGGCGGAGTATCACCGGCCCTACGTGGCGATCTGGGTCGAAGGCCCGGACCAGACCATCGCGGCGAATCTCGCGGTCTGGTACCAGGTCCGTGGCGATCACACCAAGTGGCTGCCGGACCTGCGGCAGTGGTGGCGCCGCGGTGGCCGTGATCTCAAGGTGCCGGTCGACGGACTCACGGGGGCGACGCGGCCCGTGGGCCAGCACAACCTGAAGTTCGATGCGGCCGCCGAGCCGCTCGCCAGGCTCCCGCCGGGCCAGTACGCGCTGGTGGTCGAGGCGGTGCGCGAAGTCGGCGGACGCGAGGCGGTGCGGATTCCATTCGAGTGGCCGATCAAGGCCTCGAAACGCGAGTCGGCGCAGGGCAAGACCGAGCTCGGCGCGGTGGCGCTGACCCTCAATCCATGAACCTCACGGGAGCGCACATGAAAAACAATTTCGCCAGAGTCGCGCCCAAAGTCGCACTCATGCTGGCCATGTTCGTGCCCGCGACCAGCTTCGCTGCGCGCGCCTGGCTGTTGCCTTCGCAAACCATCGTGGCGCGCGCCGGCGGCTGGGTGACCTTCGACGCAGCGAATTCCGACGACCTGTTCTCGTTCAACCAGGGCGCCATGCCCATCGATGGGCTGAGCGTCACGACGCCCGATGGCCAGGCGCTGGCGCCACAGAACCTCGCCCGCGGAAAAACCCGCGTCAGTTTCGATCTCGAAATGCGCGCCGCGGGCACTTACCGCGTCGCGGTGGCCGGGGACACGGTGATGGCGCGCTGGGAAGAAGAGGGCAAGCCCAAGCGCTGGCGCGGATTGCCGGCGGAAATGGCCGCGAACATTCCGGCCAACGCCGCGAGACTCGAAGTGGAACAGATGCAGCGGCGAGTGGAGACCTTCGTCACCGTCGGCGCGCCCACCGGACTCAAGGCCGCGGGCGTCGGGCTCGAGCTCGTGCCGGAATCGCATCCCAACGACCTCTATGCAGGCGAGGCGGCGAAGTTCCGTTTCCTGCTCGACGGCAAACCGGCGCAGGACCTCGAGGTGCAGATCATCGCGGGTGGCACGCGATACCGCGACGCGCCGCAGACAATGACCTTCAAGACCGACAAGGACGGCGCCATCGCGGTTAACTGGCCGGCGAGTGGACTCTACTGGCTCGACGCCGCGATCGAAGACGACAAGGCCACGGTGCCCAATGTGAAGAAGCGTCGTGTCACGTACAACGTCACGCTCGAAGTCCTGCCGCAATAGTTTCTTGCTGGCGTTGACGCTGGGCCTGTGGCTCGCGGCGTGCGCCACGCCACCGCCCGCCGAGACTCTGCTCGAAGGCGAGACCATGGGCAGCGCCTGGACGGTAAAGATCGCCGGCCCGTTGCCTTTGCCAGCCGCCGACCTGCGCGCCGGCGCGCAGGCGCGCTTCGACGCCGTGAACCAGGCGTTGAGCACTTATCGCGCGGATTCGGACCTGAGCCGCTTCAACGCCCAGGACTCCGGCGACTGGGTGAAGGTCGACGCCGAACTCGCGGCGGTGCTGCGTTATGCGTTGACCCTCGCAGTTCGAAGCGACGGCGCGTACGACGTCACGGTCGGGCCACTGGTGAACCTGTGGGGCTTCGGTCCGGATCCGGCCACTCATCTCGTGCCCGACGCCGCCGCCATCGAGGCGGCCCGTGCGCGCGTGGGCTGGCAGAAAGTCGAAGTGGATGACGCGCGCGGCCTGGCCCGCAAGCAGGCCGGGGTACGCATCGACCTGTCATCGCTGGGCAAGGGGCGCGGCGTCGACCGGGTGGCGGAGTATCTCGACGCGCAGGGCGTCTCTAACTACCTCATCGACCTGTCGGGCAAGCTGCGCGCGCGGGGACACAATGTGCGCGGCGACGCGTGGCAGGTGGCCGTGGAGCAGCCGGCGCCCGATGACCCGTCGGGAGCGCCGCGCACGGTGCCCGCCGTCGTCGCCCTGAACGCCAACAACAACGCGATTGCGACTGCCGGCGACTACCGGCGTTTCTTCGAAACCGGTGGCCGTCATTATTCGCACATCATCGATCCACGCACCGGTGCGCCGGTCGATCACGCCACGCTGTCGGCGACCGCACTCGCGCCCACCTGCATGGAGGCCGATGCACTGGCCACCATGCTCATGGTGATGGAACCGGCCGCGGCGCTGAGTCTCGCGGACACCGGGAACATACCCGCGCTGCTGATTCGCCGGGAAAACACCGGGTTCCGGCTGCAGCCCAGTGCAAGCTGGCGACAACAGTAGTTTGTAGGCGTGCGCTGGCGCGCCCTGCTGCGCATGGCCGACAGGCCTCGCGAAGCCGGGACGCGGCGGCGGTTGCAGAATACGGGGATGGCCGGTCGGCGCAGTTTGTGGTCA
>Ga0190270_10000555_pt1 | contig 16253 bp, 14 predicted proteins | sample Popmic320T_FD_133748 | JGI IMG/M metagenome (GOLD analysis project Ga0190270, IMG submission 133748) | Populus adjacent soil microbial communities from riparian zone of Weber River, Utah, USA - 320 T | ecosystem: Environmental > Terrestrial > Soil > Riparian zone | place: USA: Utah | collected...
AAGGCACCGAACGCGTCGAGATCGAAGGGCTGGTGCTCGATCAGAGCAGCCAGCGCGTGAGCGCCGGGGAACGTACCGTGGCACTCGGGCCCACCGAGTACCGCATGCTAGCGTTCTTCATGACGCATCCGGAGCGCGTGTACACGCGCGAGCAACTGCTGGATCGGGTCTGGGGCGGCAACGTGTACGTCGAGGAACGTACCATCGACGTCCATATCCGCCGGCTGCGCAAGGCGCTCGAAGAATTCGACTACGACCGGCTGATCCAGACTGTGCGCGGTTCGGGATACCGCTTCTCATCTCGTCCCCTCTGACATGAATCCCCTCTGAGATGAACTCAGACTCCACCGCCGTCGTTTACGTTGCCCTGCGCGTCCTCGTGACGACGGCGCTGGGCGCGGCAGCAGGTTGGTTCGCCGGCTCGGTGTGGGCTGGAATCAGTGGCGCGCTGCTGCTGTATCTCGGCTGGAACCTCTGGCAACTGCGCGCCCTGGCCATCTGGCTGCAGAACCGCAGCGTCGCCGATCCGCCGCATACCATGGGTCTGTGGGGCGACGTCGTGGCGCAGGTGGTGCGCCTGCATCGGCGCAAGCGCTTCCACAAGGAACGCCTCACGCGCCTGTTCCGCGAGCTGCGTCGGTCCACCGCTGCGATGCCGGACGGCGTGATCATGCTCGACCCGCACGGTGAAATCGTCTGGTTCAACCGCAAGGCCGGCGAAATGCTCGAGCTGTCGCGGCGCGCCGATCTCGGGCTGCGCATCGACAACCTGGTGCGCCACCCGGATTTCGTGCGCTACCTGCGCAGCGGCCAGTATTCGTTGCCCCTCATCGTGCGCATCGACGCGCCGAACGAACGACACCTGGCCTTCCAGCTCATTTCCTATGGTGAAGATCAGCGCCTGCTGATGCTGCGCGATGTCACGCGCGAAGTGCGTCTCGAACAGATGCGCAAGGATTTCGTGGCCAATGCCTCGCACGAGCTGCGCTCGCCGCTGACGGTGGTCGCTGGCTACCTGGAGACCTTCGGCGGCGATCCGAACCTCGGCGAACTCGCTGCTCCGATCGCGGAGATGCGTCGCCAGACCGATCGCATGACACGCATCGTCGAGGATCTGCTGGCACTGTCGCGTTTCGAAGCCAATGAAGCGCCCATCAGGGGGCAGCCCATCGACGTCGCCGCCATGGCGGCGCTGCTGCGCAAGGATGTGCTGGCGCGGGCCACCCATCCGCGCATCGTGGAAATGTCGATCGACTCGAATGCCTGCCTGGTCGGCGACGAGGCCATGGTGCAGTCCGCGTTCTCGAACCTGGTGGACAATGCCGCGAAGTACACGCCGCCCGAAGGCAGCATGCTGATTCGCTGGTGGACGGACGAAGAGGGCGCCCACTTCTCGGTTCGCGACACCGGGCCGGGCATTCCCGCCGAGCACATTCCACGGCTCACCGAACGTTTCTACCGTGTCGACCCGGGCCGCTCGCGCGAGACCGGTGGATCGGGGCTCGGCCTGGCCATCGTCAAGCACGCATTGCACCGGCATGGCGGCAGCCTGGCCATCGAGAGCATCGCGGGCCGCGGCAGCACCTTCACCTGTCATTTCCCGCCGGATCGCATCCTCGAGCGGCGCGTGGCCGCGAGCGCCTAGGGGCGCTGCCGCGGCCTGTCATGTGTACGTCATTGGTCACTAACAAACTGCACTTCGGCGCCATGCGCCGCATTGCCTGAGGCTGCCATGGAAACCGCCGATCTTTCGCACCACATCTCGCGCCGCTTCAACGAGGATCTCGAGCGCGTGCGCAACAAGGTGCTGACCATGGGAGGCATGGTCGAGCAGCAGCTCGCCAATGCCGTCACCGCGCTCATCGAGGGCGACAGCAGCCTCGGTGTCTCGGTGGGGCGCGACGATTTCAAGGTCAACGGCATGGAAGTGTCCATCGACGAGGAATGCTCGCGAATCCTCGCGACACGTTCGCCGGCGGCGGGCGACCTGCGCGTGATCGTCGCCATCATCAAGACCATCACCGACCTGGAGCGTATCGGCGACGAGGGCGAGAAGATCGGCTACATCGCCTCGCGCCTGGCCACCATGGAGCGGCCGGCCGACAAGTACCGCGAGATCAAGCATCTCGGCCGCATCGTCTCGGAGATGGTGCACCAGTCGCTCGATGCCTTCGCTCGCATGGACCCGGAAGCCGCACTGCGCGTGGCGCGACAGGACCGCGTGGTCGACGAGGAATACGAATCCATCCAGCGCCAGTGCATCACGTTCATGATGGAAGATCCGCGCAGCATCCGCCGTGCGCTCGATGTCATGTGGATCGTGCGCGCGCTCGAGCGCATCGGCGACCACGCCAAGAACATCTGCGAATACGTGGTCTACATGGTGCACGGCAAGGACATCCGCCATACGCGCCTCGAGGATGTCGAGCGCACCCTGGGCGATCGCACCAACGGCTAGCGGGTTGCGGCCGGCGCCGGCCGGCCCCTGCTTACCCGCGCGCCAGCGAGATCAGCAGCGCGATCAGCAGCAGGGTCGATACGATCTGCCAGAAGCGCGTCGGATTGCGCTCGTACAGCGACTGACGCATTACCGATCGCGGAATGGCGCGCACCGAGCCGTGCTCGAGCTCGAATGCAAGCTCGATGGTGTCGGCGTAGCGTGCATTGCGGTCGGTGGCGATGGCGCGCGCCAGCGTGTGGTCCAGCCATGCGGGCAGCTCCGGGCGGTGCTTGCTGAGCGGCGTGGGCCGGCCGAGCCGCGGTTGCGAAAAGGCCTCGATTTCGCCATACGGATACGCGCCGCCCGAGAACACGCGGTAGATAGTCACGCCCAGCGCGAACAGGTCGGTGGTCTCGTCGGCCTGCGCGCCGGCGAACAGTTCCGGCGCCATGTAGCTCGGCGTGCCGGGCGAACTCGACAACTCCGTGTCCTCGATCTGCGGCAGCCGCGCGACGCCGAGGTCGATGAGCTTGAGGCCGCCGTCCGGTTGCAGGATCACGTTTTCCGGCTTGATGTCGCGGTGGACGATGCCGGCGCGGTGCAACGCCGCCACGCCCTTGGCGAGCTTGATGGCGAGGTCGAGCCCGGTCGGCACGCTGAGCGCCGGACGACGCAGCAGCCGCGCTTCGAGCGTCTCGCCCTCGTAGCAGGGCAATACGCCATACACGCAGCTGCGACGTTCGGCCGGCGGCTCGATGGCTTCGGTGACGAAGGGGCTGCGCACCTGGCTGGCGATCCAGGCCTCGCGCAGCAGCGCGGTACGCTGGATCTCCTCGAGACCCGGACGCGGTTTCGGGAATTTCAGGATGACGCTGCGGCCATCCAGCTGGTCGGTGGCGCGAAACACCCGTGTGTACGGTCCGTCGCCCAGCTGCTCGCCGAGCAGGTAATCGTCGATCACTGCGCCGCTCGACGGCGGTGAGCGCAGTGGCCGATCGCCGAGCGCGTGCTCCAGGTCGGCGTATTGCGTGGCCGGGAGCGCCAGCACATCGATGACGATGGCCGTGCAATTGTCTGCGTCGGGTGCAACCGCGGCTTCATCTACCAGCTGGCGCGCGGTTTCCTGCGGCGCGGCGCGTTTGCAGAGCGCGGCGTAGATGCGCTGCTGCGAAAGCGCCCCATGTACGCCGTCACTGCACAGCAGGTAGCGGTCATGAACGCGCGCGGAGTCGGCGACGTGATCGGCGCGCAGGATGTCCTGCGCACCAACGGCGCGCGTCAGCGCATGGCTGGTACCGGGTGCTCCCAGCGTGTGGTCGCGGGTCAACTGGGTGAGTTTGTCGTCGCGCAGCCGATAGGCACGGGAATCGCCCACGTGCACCACATGGGCGCGGCGACCGGTGAGTACCAGCGCACTTAGGGTGCAGGCCATCCCATTGAGTGCACCATCTGTGCGCCCGAGGGTGTGCACCCAGCGGTTGACCGAGTCGACCGCCCGGGCGCCGATTCGCGCGATTCCGAGCGTTGCCGCCTGTCCCAGGCAGGCGTCGATGAAGCCGCGCACGGTGACTTCCGCGGCGGTACGACCGCCCTTCGCGCCTCCCATGCCATCGGAAAGGGCTGCGATTACGCCGGTAGATAGCCGTTCGGCCGCGGTGCCGACATAACACGCCGCGAAGTCCTCGTTGTGTGCCCGGCCACCGCGCTGGCTGGCCTGGCCCACTTCGACGAGCAATCCCGGCGGAGCGGGGGCCGGATCAGTGGCCACGACTTGCTCCGTGACATGGCGACTCGGGGCTGGTCTGCAACTTGCAATGGGTCTCCCCCGACGCTGGCTTGTCGAGGGGTTTCTGAGTGATCAATCGCGAGTTTCTCAAGGCGGGGCACCTGCCCACGCTGTTGTCGGCCTTCTTCTACTTTGACATGAGCTTCATGGTTTGGGTGATGCTCGGCCCGCTCGCGGTGCAAATCTCCCAGGATCTCAATCTCAACGCGGCCCAGAAGGGGTTCATGGTGGCACTGCCCGTGCTGGCCGGCGCCCTGTTGCGAGTGGTGAACGGCATCCTGGTCGATCACCTCAAGCCGCGGCGAGCCGGTCTCATCGGCCAGGTGGTCGTCATCGTGGGCCTGGTTGCGGCCTGGCTGGCGGGGATCACCACTTACACCGGCACCTTGTGGCTGGGAGTCATCCTGGGTGTCGCTGGTGCGTCATTTGCCGTGGCATTGCCGCTGGCGTCGCGCTGGTATCCGCCGCAGTTCCAGGGCACGGCGCTGGGCATCGCGGGTGCCGGCAACTCGGGCACGGTATTCGCGGCACTGCTGGCGCCGGGCCTCGCGGCCTGGATCGGCTGGCAGAATGTCATTGGCCTGGCCGCGATCCCGCTCGTCGTCGCCTTCGTGGTCTATCTACTCGCCGCCAGGGACAGTCCCAGCGCACCACCGCCCAAGACCTGGAAGGAATACCTGGACGTGCTCAGGGTGAGTGATGCCTGGTGGTTCATGTTCTTCTATGCCGTGACCTTCGGCGGCTTCGTCGGCCTCGCGTCGTCGCTGAGCATCTATTTCAATACCGAGTACGGCCTCAATGCCGTGCACGCGGGCTATTTCACCGCGGGCTGCGTGTTCGCGGGTTCGCTGGTGCGTCCAATCGGCGGCGCTCTGGCGGATCGCATTGGCGGCATCCGCGCTTTGTCCATCATGTACGGCATCGTTGCGGTGGTGCTCATCGCTGTCAGTTTCCGGCCCGAAAGCGCCGGCGCCGCGCTCGCACTCATGGTCATCGCCATGCTGGCCTTCGGCATGGGCAACGGTTCGGTCTTCCAGCTCGTGCCACAGCGTTTCCGTCACGAGATCGGCGTGATGACCGGCCTCGTCGGAATGACGGGTGGCATCGGTGGTTTTTATCTCGCCTCGAGCCTGGGACTTGCCAAGCAGCAGACCGGCAGTTACCAGGCCGGTCTCCTGCTGTTCGCGTCGCTGGCCGTCGTGGCGCTGATCGGCCTGACAAGCATCAAGCATCGCTGGCGCACCACCTGGGGCGCGATCGGAGTTACGACCGCGCGAATCTGAGTTTTTTTCTATAAAGTACGGACGCCGCCGTCCCGGCGGCGTTTTCCGTCGTGGCGCGTGAGCGCCTGACAAAACCATGTTCGACCGACGCCAGAAGATCAATCTCGCGGCCGCGCTGCTGTGCTTCGGCATGGTGGCGTACGCCATTTTCTATGCCGAAGGTGTGCTCGGCCTCGAGCCCTGTCCGTTGTGCATGTTCCAGCGGGTGTGCATCGGCGCGTTGTGTATCGTCTTCGTGATCGCCGCACTGCATCCGGCGCGGCGCACCGGCTCCATCATTTATGGCGTGCTCATCTTTCTCGTGGCAGGCGTCACCACCTGGGTGGCCGGCCGCCACGTGTGGATCCAGAGCCAGCCGCACGGCTCTGTGCCGTCCTGCGGCGCGCCCCTCGACAGCCTTCTGGAAATGTTTCCGATCCTCGAGGTCGTGCGGCGCGTCATGACCGGTGGCGGTGAATGCGGCGTGGTCGACTGGACCTTTCTCGGCATCTCGATGCCGGGCTGGGTACTCATCGTGGCGGTTGCGCTGGGGCTGCTCGGCGTCGTCAACAACATCATCTACCCGACGCGCCGGGCCTGACCATGTCCGACCTCGATGGTTTCGCCATCACGCGCCGCTGGCCGGCAAAACATCCGGATCGCATCCAGCTCTATTCGTTGCCCACGCCGAATGGCGTGAAGGTGTCGATCATGCTGGAAGAGACCGGATTGCCGTACGAGCCGCACCTGGTCGATTTCAATACCAACGACCAGACTTCCCCGGAATTCCTGTCGCTCAACCCTAACAACAAGATCCCGGCCATCATCGATCCGAACGGACCCGAACGTGCGCCGCTGCCCCTGTTCGAGTCGGGCGCCATCCTTCTGTACCTGGCGGAAAAATCCGCAATGCTGCTGCCGCGTGCGCCCGCCGCGCGCTACCAGTGCCTGCAGTGGGTGTTTTTCCAGGTGGGTGGCATCGGTCCGATGTTCGGGCAGCTCGGTTTCTTCCATAAATTCGCCGGGCGCGAATGGGAAGACAAACGTCCGCGGGATCGCTACGTGGCGGAATCGCGCCGCCTGCTCAAGGTGGTGGACCAGCACCTGGCCACGCGTGAATGGATGATGGGCAACGAGTACAGCATCGCGGACATCGCGATCTTCCCGATGGTGCGGAACCTGGTGGGTTTCTACGACGCGGGTGAACTCGTGGGGTTCAGCGAATTCCCGCACGTGTTGCGGGCGCTCGACGGGTTTCTGGCACGCCCGGCAGTGTCGCGGGGTCTGCAGATTCCACAACGCGCCTGAGAAGCTAGAGAATCAGGCCCCCGATCCACCACGCAACCGCCGCAATGCCGGCCGAGGCGGGGATGGTGAGGATCCAGGCGATCACGATGTTGCCGGCGACGCCCCAGCGAACTGCGGTCGATCGCTGTGCCGCGCCAACGCCCACGATGGCGCCGGTAATGGTGTGGGTAGTCGATACAGGAATACCGAGGAAGGTAGCGAGGCCAACCGACAACGCGCCGCCGGTTTCCGCGGCGAATCCGCCCACCGGCCTCAGCTTGGTGATGCGCTGGCCCATGGTCTTCACGATGCGCCAGCCGCCGAAAAGAGTACCAAGGCCGATCGCGAGGAAACAGCTCGCGACCACCCAGATCGGCAGGTGATCCTTCGTCGTGACGCCCGCGGCGATCAGCAGCAGCCAGATGATACCCATGGTCTTCTGCGCGTCGTTGCCGCCGTGCCCCAGGGAAAAGGCGGCGGACGAAACCAGCTGCAGCCGCCGGAACCACCGGTCCACGCGCCGTGGAGTCTGACGGAAACACAGCCAGGAAACGCCCAGCATCAGCAGCGAGCCCAACAACATGCCGAGCAGCGGCGAGATGACGATGAAAGCCGCGGTCTTGAGGATGCCGGGCCAGAGCAACGGCTCCGTGCCGGCCTTGACCAGCGCGGCGCCGATCATTCCGCCGATCAGCGCGTGTGATGAGCTCGACGGAATTCCGTAGTACCAGGTGATGAGGTTCCAGCTGATCGCGCCGATCAGCGCGCCGAAGATCAGCCGGTTGTCGACGAAGGACGGATCGATGATGCCTTTGCCGATTGTCGCCGCCACGGACAGGTGGAATACACCCCACGCGAGCACGTTGAATGTGGAGGCCCAAAGAACCGCCTGCCACGGCTTCAGCACGCCGGTCGACACCACGGTGGCGATGGAATTCGCCGCATCGTGGAAACCGTTCATGAAGTCGAAAGCCAGTGCCAGCAGCACGAGCAGCACCAGCGTCAGGGAAATGGTTCCTGCATCCATGAATTCAGTGCCCGATGCCGCTCAGGAGTTTTCGAGCACGACACTTTCGATGACGTTGGCCACGTCCTGGCACTTGTCCGTGGCGGACTCCAGTGACTCGTAGACCGCCTTAAGCTTGATGACCTGGATAGCGTTGGTCTCGTTGCGGAACAGCTCCGAGATCGCGGAGCGCATCACCTTGTCGGCATCGGATTCGAGCCGGTCGATTTCCTGGCAGATCTTGAGGATGGCCGGCGCATCCGCCATCGATGCCATCAGGCCCACAGCCGATTGCACGCGTTCCGAGCAGCGCAGCACCAACTCGGCGAGCTGTGTGGCTGCGGGCGTGACTTTCTGAATGTCGTACAGCACCAGCGATTCGCCGGTGTCCTGGATGAGGTCGAGCACGTCATCCATGCGCGAAATCAGTCGATGGATGTCGTCGCGATCGAACGGAGTGACGAAGGTGGTGTGCAGCAGTTGCACGGTCTCGTGCGTGATGCGATCCGCCGCGTGTTCGGCGTCTTCGATGGTCTTGATCCCGACCTCACGATCTTTCTGGATGTCGTAGTGCTTGAGCACATCGGCCAGGGCGAGGGCGCCATCCACGATCAGCTTCGCGTGGTTGTCGAAGAGACTGAAAAATCGCCCCTCACGTGGCATGAGCCTGGAGATGAAGTTCATTGCTTTCCGTCGACCTGATTTTGGACGCGGAGTGTAATGGGGCGGAGCGGCGCTGTCATAGTAACGTCACATCAGGCCGCGCGAGGGCTCAGGCGAGCATTTCTTTCAAGGCATTCAAGTAGATGCGATGCAGCCGGTCGATGTCGGCCACGCTCACGCTTTCGTTGACCTTGTGGATGGTGGAGTTGAGGACGCCGAGCTCGACCACCTGCGCTCCCATGGGCGCAATGAACCGCCCGTCGGAGGTGCCGCCGCCGGTGGAGAACTTGGGGGTAAGCCCGGTCGCCGACTTGATGGCGCGAGTCACGCCTGCCGACAGGTCGCCCGGCTCCGTATAGAAAGGTTCGCCCGAGACATACCACTCCAGCGTGTAGCGCACGCCGTGTTTCTTGAGGATGCCTTCGACGATGGTCTTGAGTCCGTCGATGGTCTGCACCGGTGAGTAGCGCAGGTTGAATCGCGCCTTGAGCTCGCCGGGGATGACGTTCGGCGCGCCGGTGCCGGCGTTGAAATTCGAGATCTGGAAACTCGTGGGCTGGAAGTGCTGGTTGCCCTTGTCCCAGACACGCGCGGTGAGTTCGGCCAGCGCCGGCGCAAAGGTGTGCACCGGGTTCTCGGCAAATTGCGGATAGGCGATGTGGCCCTGCACGCCGTGCACGGTGAGACGTCCGGACAGCGAGCCGCGACGGCCGATCTTGATGGTGTCGCCCAGTTCCTTTTCGCTCGACGGTTCGCCGACGATGCACCAGTCGATCTTCTGGCCCCGCTCGCGCAGCGTTTCGACCACTTTCTTGGTGCCGTCGACCGAAGGGCCTTCTTCGTCGCTGGTGATGAGATAGGCGATGGTGCCCTTGTGCGACGGATGTTCGCGGACGAAAGCCTCGGTGGCCGTCACCATGGCCGCGAGCGCGCTCTTCATGTCGGCCGCGCCGCGACCGTAGAGCAGGCCGTCACGCACCGTCGGCTTGAATGGATCGCTCTGCCATTCCTCGAGAGGTCCCGTGGGCACGACGTCGGTATGTCCGGCGAAACACAGCACCGGCCCGCCCTTGCCGCGAGTCGCCCAGAAGTTGTCGACGTTTCCGTAGCGGAGGTTTTCGACCTCGAATCCGACCGCGCCAAGCCGTCGGGTCATGACTTCCTGGCAGCCCTGGTCGGCTGGCGTCACGGAATTGCGGGAGATGAGATCGAGGGTGAGATCGACGGTGGCTGACATCGCTGCGCGTTATACGGAACCGGCCCGTACCCAGCAAGGAGTTTGTGACGGGAAAATGAAATGGGGACATTCCTCATTTGCAGAGGTGCGTCCCCTTTTGCCGCCTCGCGCGGAAATGAGGAATGTCCCCATTTCATTTTCCACTGAAATATTGCCGCAATCTTTCCGTCATAAATTGCCGCGCGTCACTTCTGGAGGCCAATACCGTGACTCGCAAAATCCTGATTTCTTCGCTTCTGGCGGGCGTCGTCGGCGCCATGAGCGCTACGGCGTATGCACAATCCGCTCGCGATTCCATCACCATCGTCGGTTCGTCGACCGTTTATCCGTTCACCACGACGGTGGCCGAACAGTTCGGCCGGCAGGGCAAGTTCAAGACCCCTAAGGTCGAAAGCACCGGCACCGGCGGCGGCATCAAGCTCTTCTGCAATGGCGTCGGCCCGCAGTTCCCGGATATCGCAAACGCATCGCGGCGCATTCGCCCGGCGGAGCTGCAGAGCTGCGCACAGAACGGCGTCAAGGACGTGGTCGAGGTCAAGGTCGGTTATGACGGCATCGTCATCGCCGAGAACAAGACCGGCGTATCACTGAGCGTGACTCGCAAGGACGTCTACCTCGCGCTTGCGAAGAACGTTCCGGACCCGGCGAATACGACCTCGCTGATCCCGAATCCTTACAAGACGTGGAAAGACGTCAACAAGTCGTTGCCGGCCACCAGGATCGAAGTGCTCGGCCCGCCGCCGACTTCGGGTACGCGTGATTCGTTCGTCGAGCTCTACATGGAAGCGGGTTGCCGCACGTTCGCCTGGCTGGATGCGCTGCGCTCCCAGGATGAGCCGCGCTTCAAGCGCGCCTGCGACACGGTGCGCGAAGACGGCGCATACGTCGAGGCTGGTGAAAACGACAACCTCATCGTGCAGAAGCTGACCGCCAATCCGGATGCGGTTGGCATTTTCGGTTACAGCTTCCTCGAGGAAAATCTCGACAAGCTCAAGGGCGCCGTGGTCGATGGCGTATCACCTACCTTTGAGACCGTGGCCTCGGGCAAGTACCCGGCCTCGCGTCCGCTGTTCATCTACGTGAAGAAGCAGCACGTGAAGGTGATCCCGGGTATCGAGGAGTTCATCGCCGAATACACCAGCGAGAAAGCGCTGGGCGAAGAAGGCTATCTCGCGGACAAGGGGCTCATACCGCCCACCAAGTCCGAAATCACCAAGATTCGCGCCGACGCGAAGGCGCTCAAGCCACTCAAGCTTTGAAGCAGACCGGCGGGCGCGCGGAGCTACCCCCGCTTCGCCGCCTGCCGGAACCTGCCCCGCACAAATGTCATACCCAAGAAATTTGAGAACACCCATGACACGCAAACTAGTTTCCCTCGCCGTCTCCGGCGTACTCGCCGCGGCCGCTGGTCTCGCTCCCGCGCCGGCATTCGCGCAGAACGCGGAAATCGAGGCGCTCAAGGCGCAGCTCGCCGAGCTCGCGGCGAAGATCGAAACGCTCGAGAAGTCGCAGACGCAGACCAGGAAGACCGTCGACGAAGCCCAGGCGACCGCCGATCGCACCGCGGACGTGGTTGCGCAGAACAAGGCGGCGCTGTCGTTCGCGGGTGACCTGCGGTACCGCAATGAGAGCTTCGACGTCGAACACGTGGATCACAATCGCAATCGCGATCGTATCCGCGCGCGTTTCAACGCCAACTTCCGCGTGAACGACACCATTACAGGCGCAGTGGGCATCTCCACCGGTGGCCCCGATCCGCGATCCGGCAACCAGACATTCACCGATCAGAACTCCCGCAAGGATTTCGATCTCGACCGGGCGTACATCACCTGGGCGCCGAACGCGACCATGAAGATTTCGGCGGGCAAGCAGCCGTATTCGTACACGCGAACGGGTAGCCTGTTTTACGACAACGACGTGAACCTCGAAGGCATCTCGGCGAACTACGCCACCGGCAATTTCTTTGCGGGCGTGTTCTACGATTGGCTGGGCGAACGTGCGTTGTCGTTCAGCAATCCCACGGCCGGCACCAACACCGACTCGATCATGTTCGGTGGCCAGCTGGGCTTTCGAATCCCGATCTCGGACTCGACGCGCCTGACCCTGGCTGGCACCTACATGGATTTCGATGGTGTGCAGGGCTACAACCCGTTCTTCGGCGGCAGCTCCTTCGGGAACACGACGGCGAGCGGTGTGGCGAACGGCTGCAGCCGGACGCTCACCAGTGGCACGACCAACACTCCCTGCCTGGCCTCCGATTTCAACGTCGTGGAAGCCTCGGCTGATCTCACTACCTCGCTTGCTAACCGGCCGCTGCGCTTCTTCATCGACGTCGCCCAGAACATGGAAGCCCTGGTGAACCCGGTGGCCCAGGACGAACTGGACACCGCGTTTGCGACCGGCATCACATACGGCGCCGCGTCGGCTGCGAAGGGAACCTGGGAATTGGGTCTCCTGTACCAGGAGATTCAAAAGGACGCGTTGTTCGGACAGCTCCTCGACTCGGACTTTGGCGACGGCAACACCGACACCAAGGGCTTCGTGATTCGTGGTGGTTACACCGTGGCGCGCAACTGGACGCTCAACGCCACGTTGTTCATGAACCAGCTGGCCAACGACGTCCCCCAGACCAACGTGGTGGTCTTCAACGACGCCACGCCGGCCCTGTATGACACCATCACGATCCCGACGATTTTTGATCGTGATTACATGCGCTTACAGCTTGATTTGAACTTCCGCTTCTAAGTTCGTGGGGCGGGTGGCAAGGAGGCTGCCCGTCCATTTCACAAAGCTGTAACAAACGTTGCGCAGAGTGGCCGCCTGGCGCCGTCAGGCCCCGGGACCGAAAAAATCTACATGACACCGGCCGCATTACTCCTAGCGCTCGTACTTCTATCAGTGGGCGCATTCTGGATCGGTAAATCGCGCTCGCTGGCGCTGGTTGGCGGCCATCGCGGCGTTCGCAACCTCCATTCGCTGCCCAGTCATTACGGTGTGATGACAGCCATGTGGTGCGCCTTGCCCGCACTGGCGGTCATCGGGCTGTGGCTCGTATTCCAGGACGCCATCATCCTGCGACTCATCACCGGGCACCTGCCGGCGGGTGTGCGTGAGTTGCCCGCGAACGAGCTGTCGCTGGTGCTCAACGACGTGCGCAATCTCATTGCCGGCAACATCGCCGCGGACGCGGCCAGCGGCCCGGTGCGCGCTGCCGCTGCCGAATACCTGCATCTGCGTGGTATCAGCCGCATGGCACTCACCGTGCTCGTCATGGCCATGGCGGTGGGCGCGGTAGTAGTGGTGCGCAACCGCATCACTCCCGAGTTGCGTGCGCGTAACGGCGTCGAACGGGTCGTGGAGTGGATGCTGATCGGTTGCTCGACCATCGCGGTCTTCACGACGATCGGCATCGTGGCGTCGGTGGCCTTCGAGGCTTTCCGGTTCTTCTCGTACGTGTCTCCCATCGATTTCCTGTTCGGCACCAGCTGGAGCCCGCAGATGGCCATCCGCGTCGACCAGGTCGGATCGTCGGGATCATTCGGCGCAGTTCCCCTGTTCGCGGGCACGGCACTCATTTCCTTCATCGCCATGATGATCTCGGTGCCCATCGGGCTGTACTCGGCTATCTACCTGGCCGAATACGCGCATCCGAATTTCCGTACTTGGGCCAAACCCCTGCTGGAAGTACTCGCGGGCGTGCCGACCGTCGTGTACGGATTCTTTGCCGCGCTCACCGTCGGACCGGCGCTGCGCGGCTGGGGCGCGGGGCTGGGCCTCGACGTCGCCTCGGAAAGTGCCCTCGCGGCCGGTCTGGTGATGGGCATCATGATCATTCCCTTCGTGTCCTCGCTGGCCGACGACATGATCAGTGCCGTGCCTCAGTCGCTGCGCGACGGCGCCTACGCACTCGGTGCAACCCGTTCCGAAACCATCAAGCAGGTGGTATTGCGCGCCGCCTTGCCCGGCATCGTGGGTGGTGTGTTGCTGGCGGTGTCGCGGGCCATCGGCGAGACCATGATCGTCGTGATGGCCGCGGGTCTCGCGGCGAATCTCACCGCCAACCCGCTCGAAGCCGTCACCACCGTTACCGTGCAGATCGTGACTCTGCTGGTGGGCGACCAGGAGTTCGACAGCCCGAAGACACTCGCGGCATTTGCGCTGGGGCTGGTGTTGTTCCTCGTGACGCTGGCGCTCAACGTGCTGGCGCTGCACATCGTCAGGAAATACCGTGAGCAGTACGAATAAGCCGCTGCGCAGCGCCCAGGAAACCCAGGCCATCGTGGCGCGCGGCCTGCGCCGCCGCTACTGGGCGGAGCGGCGCTTCCGCGCCTATGGGTTCATGGCCGTGGTCGCGGGCATGGCCTTCCTCGTCTACCTGTTCTTCGTCATCTTCTCGAACGGGCTCGGAGCTTTCCGCCAGACGGAGCTGCGCCTCGACATCTTCTACGACCCCGCCATTGTCGATCCTCTCGGCACACGCAAGAGCGACGATCTGCAGGCAGCGGATTACCAGGCACTGATTCGTGCCGCGCTGAAGCAGCGCTTTCCCGAGGTCGAGGGACGCGCGGCGACACGCGAGCTCACGCGCCTGGTGAGCGGCAGCGCCGCCTTCGATCTGCAACGCCGCGTGATGGAGGATCACACGCTGATCGGAACCGCCGAGCCGCGATGGCTGCTCGCCAGTGACGCCGTGGACCTGCTGCAGAAGGGGCACGTCGACCGCGTGCTGGCGGAGGCCGAGCGGCCGCTCAACGATCGCCAGCTCGCGTGGCTGGACACGCTCGCAGCCGATGGCGCACTCGAACTGAAGTTCAACAAGACCTTTCTCACCGGCGGTGACTCACGTGAGCCCGAGCGTGCCGGCATCTGGGGCGCGGTTGCCGGATCGTTTTTCACGCTGCTGCTCACATTGCTGCTGTCATTCCCCATCGGGGTGGCGACCGCCATCTACCTGGAAGAATTCGCGCACCGCAATCGCTGGACCGACCTCATCGAGGTCAACATCAACAATCTCGCCGCGGTGCCTTCCATCGTGTTCGGGTTGTTAGGTCTGGCGGTATTCATAGGCTTCTTCGGATTGCCACGCTCGGCGCCGCTGGTCGGGGCCATGGTGCTGACGCTGCTGACCCTGCCGACCATCATCATTGCCTCGCGCGCCGCGCTGAAGGCCGTGCCCCCGTCGATCCGCGAAGCGGCCCTCGGCATGGGAGCCTCGAAGATCCAGATGGTCGTGCACCACGTGCTGCCGCTGGCCATGCCGGGCATGCTGACCGGCACCATCATCGGTATGGCGCGCGCGCTGGGTGAGTCGGCGCCATTGCTCATGATCGGCATGGTGGCCTTCATCGTCGATGTTCCCAAGGGAATCACGGATCCGGCGACTGCGCTGCCGGTACAGGTATTTCTCTGGTCCGACAGCCCCGAGCGCGGCTTCGTCGAAAAAACTTCGGGCGCCATCATCGTGCTCCTGGCCTTCCTCGTGGTCATGAATACGACGGCAGTCATTCTTCGCAAACGATTCGAACGACGGTGGTGAACTCATGGAAGCGGCGCAAGTGGATCGAGCCGGAATCAATCTGAAGCCCAGCGGCCGGACGTCGGACGACACACCGGTCGAATTCCCGACGGAAGTGGGCAAGACGGTGGGGAACATCTCGGTCGAAAACCCGGTGTTCACCTGCCGCGACGTCGACGTGTTCTATGGCGAGAAACACGCCATCAAGAAGGTGGGCGTCGACATCGCCAGGAACCAGGTGCTGGCGATGATCGGACCGTCGGGCTGCGGCAAGTCGACCTTCCTGCGCTGCCTCAATCGCATGAACGACACAATCCCCGGCGCGCGAGTGACCGGATCCATCGTGCTGGATGGCAAGGATATCCACGACCGCAAGCAGGACGTGGTCCAGTTGCGCGCCCGCGTGGGCATGGTGTTCCAGAAGCCCAATCCGTTCCCCAAGTCGATCTACGAAAACGTCGCATATGGGCCGCGCATTCATGGCCTCGCCGGTGACCGGATCGAGCTCGATGAAATCGTGCACGACTCGCTGAAACGGGCCGGCCTGTGGGAAGAAGTGAAGGACCGGCTCGCGCATCCCGGCACGTCGCTCAGCGGCGGCCAGCAGCAGCGCCTGTGCATCGCGCGCACGATCGCAGTCAACCCGGAAGTCATCCTCATGGACGAGCCATGTTCGGCGCTCGATCCGATCGCCACCGCACGTATCGAAGATCTCATGGAAGAGCTGCGGCAGAGTTATGCCATCGTCATCGTGACCCACTCGATGCAGCAGGCAGCGCGTGTTTCGCAGCGCACGGCCTATTTCCATCTCGGCGACCTCATCGAAGTGGGCGAGACGGACCGCATCTTCACGAATCCGCGCCACAAGCTCACCGAGGACTACATCACGGGCCGCTTTGGTTGAGTGAATACCATGGCATTGAGTCTCGAAGGCCACACCGCGCGCGCGTTCGACGGCGACTTGTCGTCGTTGCACGTGCAGGCCGTGGCAATGGGTGCGCTGGTCATCGAGCAGGTGCAGCTCGCGGTCAACGCCTACTCGAGCTGGGATCGATCG
>Ga0190270_10000556_pt1 | contig 16243 bp, 17 predicted proteins | sample Popmic320T_FD_133748 | JGI IMG/M metagenome (GOLD analysis project Ga0190270, IMG submission 133748) | Populus adjacent soil microbial communities from riparian zone of Weber River, Utah, USA - 320 T | ecosystem: Environmental > Terrestrial > Soil > Riparian zone | place: USA: Utah | collected...
AGCAAGCCTCAAACACCGCGCGCGGGACGCCTGAGGAAACGGCGGACTTGCGGCACCACCAATCCGGATCGCCTCGAAGTCGCGAGACTTCGAGGCCCGTGGGTCCTCCGGAGCCCCAGCGTCCCGCGCCACCCTCACACTTTCAGGGAGCGCAACTGAGAAGGAAGGCGGGCCCCGCGCCTCTCAAATCCGGGCGGCGCAGCGTTGGCTTGCCCTACGCCTCCACGGTCGCTACATCAGCGCCGCATCCCGACATTCGAAGCGAGAAACAGAGACCCATGAACGGCCGCCAATTCATCTATCACATGCAGGGTCTCACCAAGGTGTTTCCGGGCAACCGCAAGGTGCTCGAGAACATCCACCTGTCATTCTATCCGGACGCCAAGATCGGCGTGCTCGGCGTCAACGGCTCCGGCAAGTCGACGCTGCTGCGCATCATGGCCGGCATCGACACGGATTTTAACGGCGAGGGCTGGGTGGCCGAGGGGGCCCGGGTCGGCTACCTGCCGCAGGAGCCGCAGCTCGAGGAAAAACTATCAGTGCGCGAGAACGTCATGCTCGGCGTTGCCGCCAAAAAGGCGCTGCTCGACCGCTACAACGAGATCGCCGCCAACTACTCGGACGAGACCGCCGACGAGATGGCGAAGCTGCAGGACGAGATCGACAGCAAGAATCTCTGGGACCTCGACTCGCAAGTGGACCTGGCGATGGACGCGCTGCGCTGCCCGCCCGACGACGCCGACGTGTCGAAGCTGTCCGGCGGCGAGCGCCGCCGCGTCGCGCTGTGCCGGCTGCTGCTCGACCAGCCCGAGCTCCTGTTGCTCGACGAGCCGACCAACCATCTCGATGCCGAGAGCGTGCACTGGCTGGAAGGCCATCTGCGCAGCTATCCCGGCGCGATCCTGATCGTCACCCACGACCGCTACTTCCTCGACAACGTGACGAGCTGGATTCTCGAGCTCGATCACGGCAAGGGCATTCCCTACGAGGGCAATTACTCGTCCTGGCTGAAACAGAAGCAGAAGCGGCTGCTGCAGGAAGGCCGCGAGGACGAAGCGCGCCAACGCACGCTCGAGCGAGAGAGCGAATGGATCGCTTCCTCGCCCAAGGCGCGCCAGGCGAAGTCGAAGGCGCGCTATCAGCGCTACGAGGACCTGCTCAAGGTCGCCAACGCCAAGCAGAACGTGGTGGCGCAGATCACGATCCCGGTCGCCGAGCGGCTCGGGCAGAACGTGGTCGATTTCGCGGCCCTCAATAAAGGCTACGGCGACAATCTTTTGATCGACGACCTCACCTTCAAGCTGCCGCCCGGCGGCATCGTCGGTGTGATCGGGCCGAACGGCGCCGGCAAGACCACGCTGTTCCGCATGATCACCGGGCAGGAGAAGCCGGACGCCGGCTCGATCAAGATCGGCGAGTCGGTGCAGCTTGGCTACGTCGACCAGTCGCGCGATACGCTCGACGGCAAGAAGAACGTCTGGGAGGAAATCTCCGACAGCAACGACCAGATCCTGCTCGGCAAGAAGGAAGTGAACTCGCGCGCCTACGTCTCGTCGTTCAACTTCAAGGGCGCCGACCAGCAGAAGAAGGTCGGGCAGCTTTCGGGCGGCGAGCGCAACCGCGTGCATCTGGCCAAGATGCTGCGCTCCGGCGCCAACCTGCTGCTGCTCGACGAGCCGACCAACGACCTCGACGTCGATACGCTGCGCGCACTCGAAGAGGCGCTGGAGGATTTCGCCGGCTGCGCCGTCATCATCAGCCACGATCGCTGGTTCCTCGATCGCATCGCGACCCACATCCTCGCCTTCGAGGGCGACAGCCACGTCGAATGGTTCGAGGGCAACTTCCAGGACTACGAGCAGGACAAGATGCGCCGGCTCGGCGAGGATTCGATCATGCCGAAGCGCATCAAGTACAAGAAGTTTTCGCGGTAAAATTTGTCACACGGGTTGGTCCGCACTGGCAATCGAGCCGGGCGAATCACATATCATCGCGCCTATGAGCGCGGCGTTGTGGCCGCTGCCTTTGCACAGGACCAGCCCATGTCGATGGCCGCCGACGACCCTATCGTTCCAAAAGAGGCCAAGGCCCTGCGCCCCCTGCCGCAGTTCATCTTCGCGTCGCGCTGGCTGCAGGTTCCGCTTTATCTCGGTCTTATCGTCGCGCAGTGCGTCTATGTGGTGCTGTTCCTCAAGGAACTGGTGCACCTCGTATCGCATACGATGAGCTTCACCGAGCAGGAGATCATGCTGGTCGTGCTCGGCCTGATCGATGTGGTGATGATCTCCAACCTGCTGATCATGGTGATCGTCGGCGGCTACGAGACATTCGTGTCGCGGATGGAACTGCAGAAGCATCCCGACCAGCCGGAGTGGCTTTCTCACGTCAACGCCAGCGTGCTGAAGATCAAGCTCGCCATGGCGATCATCGGCATCTCCTCGATCCATCTGCTGCGCGTTTTCATCTATGCCGGTCAACTCGGCAAGGAGACCTCGCAGTACACAGTCGAGGGCGTGAAGTGGCAGGCCATCATCCACGTCATTTTCATCTTCTCAGCGATCGGCATCGCCTATGTTGAGAAGATCAGTCAGGACGCTTATGCGGCCGGCAAGAAGTTGCACGATCATTGATGTGAACGGGCGATGCATCGCGCAGCCCGGGTATTGAGTTTGTGGGCTGTCGTGGCGGGGTTGATGGTTTTTGTGAGCGGTCCAGCCCGCGCCGACGCGGCGTTCGACACGTTCATCCAATCATTGTGGCCTGACGCGCAGAAGCTCGGCGTGTCGCGCGCGACGTTCGATGCGGCGACACGCGGGCTCGAGCCCGACCTGTCGCTGCCCGATCTTGTGCTGCCGGGAAAACAGGAGCGGCCGCAGCCGCCGCAGGCGGAATTCGTCCAGACGCCCGCCGATTACGTCCGCGAATCCTCGATCGCGCGGCTGGCGGCGCAGGGCAAGAGGCTTTGGGACCAGCATCGCGCGACGCTGTCGGCCATCGAGAAGCGCTACGGCGTGCCGCCGCAGGTGATCCTGGCGATCTGGGGTCGCGAGACCGCGTTCGGCGGACACAAGCTGCCGCATAATGCCATTCGCGTGCTGGCGACGCAGGCCTACGTGGGGCGGCGCAAGGAAATGTTTCGCGACGAATTCCTCACTGCGCTGAAAATCCTGCAGGAGGGTCACGTCAAGCTCGCCGACATGCGCAGCTCCTGGGCCGGCGCGATGGGGCACACGCAGTTCCTGCCGACGGAATTTTACAAGCACGCGGTCGATTTCGACGGCGATGGCCGGCGCGACATCTGGACCTCGGTGCCGGATGCGCTCGCTGCCGCGGCCTCGCAGTTGGTAGGCAAGGGCTGGCAGCGTGGCAAGCGCTGGGCCTACGAGGTGAAGGTGCCCGGTGGCATCGACTGCACCATCGCCGAGCCGGGCGTCACGCTGCCGATCGGTGAGTGGATCAAGCGCGGCTATGCGCCGGCCTATGGTCGCAAGCTCAGCACCGAGGAGTTGAAAGAAACGGCATCTTTGTTGTTGCCCGAAGGGACCTATGGGCCCGGCTTTCTCACGCCGAAGAACTACTTTGTCATCAAGGATTACAATTTTTCCGATCTCTACGTGCTGTTCGTCGGGCATCTCAGCGACCGAATCCAGGATGCGCGGCCGTTCGAGACGCCGTGGAGCAAGAACACGCAGCTCAAGACGGCCGACGTCGAGGCGATGCAGCGCGTGCTCACCACGCGCGGGATGTACAAGGACAAGGTCGACGGCCGCGCCGGCATGCTGACGCGCTCGGCGCTCGGCGCCTACCAGAAGGCCAACGGGTTGAAGCTCGACTGCTGGCCGACGTCCGCGGTGCTCGACCACATGCGCGGTAGGGCGGGCCAATGAAACAAGATTCTTGTCGACACCGCGCGTCGAAAACAAATCCGGCCGGTCCATGCAGGACCGGCCGGTTCGTTCAACTCAGACAGGCTGGCCGAGCGGCCAGCCCTGCGTCAGCAGGGAACGCGCACGCGCCGGATCACGTAGGCTTGCCGGCGCTCGGACCAGAATTCCTGGTCGGCCACGCAATCTCGTGGGACGACATAGACCGGCTCCGGCGGATAGGCATAAGCCGGACGCGAACTCGCGATCGCGCCGCCGATGATGGCTCCAGCCGCGAGGCCGCCGATCACGCCTGCGGCAACCGCGCCGCCGCGGCGCTGCGCATACGCATCGGTCATCAGAGCACCGGCGATCGTCGCCACCGCGGCAACTGCGAGAATGGCTTTTCTCATAGGTCGTCTCTCTCCTGGTTGCGTCCGGCTCTGGGCCGAGCGCGGTGAACCTGATTCGCATCAGCCGCAAATTCTGGCTGAAGCCATTTGCGAAAACCTTAATGGCGTTATCATGGCGGCCGAAGCCAAGCTAAAACAGGGCATTTCGGCTCGTCCGGAAACCGCGCCCTACCTCACCCTCTTATACAAATTATACGCACTCCCTCTGCCCGCTCCGACCTGCGGGTTGGTGTTGATCATCTCGTCATCCGTCAGCTTGTCGATGGTGCGCGTCTGCGAGACGCCGTCCCAGTTCGGGAACGTGCTGGCGGTGAACGTCATCGTCACGGTCTTCTTCTCCTCGTCCACCGTGTAGGTGCCGAACTGCGCGATGGTGCCGCGCATGATGCCGGCGTATTCTTCCGGCGTGGCGTTGAGCCGGTTGCCGTTGGCGATCTTCGGCACTTCGCTGGCGATGTGGATCTGCATGAAGTCGCCGCCGGGCGTGAAGATCACCATGCCGCGCGGCGTCGGCCCGAACGGAAACGACTTCTTGCCGTCGGGCGCGGTCACCTCGGCGATCACGAAGTGCCAGGTGCCGGCGAGGCGCTCCTTCAGAGTTTTCTGCTGCGCGGTCGCCTCCCCGCCAAGCGCGACGAGCGCGGCGAACGCGAGCGCGCAAGCCCCCACGGTGGTGCGTTTCATGTGGACCTCCCAAGCGTCTTGTATGATGCCATCATGCGGCGCGTGCTGTGCCTCAGCAAGCGCAACTCGCCTCCGCCTCATCCTGAGGGGGCGGGCCATAGCAGGCACAGCCTGCGTATGCGCGAACTGCGGTCGCTCCTCAGCATGAGGCCGGGAAGGCGCAGAGCGGCGCAACAAACTCAATTGTGGTCCGCGCTTTCGCGGGGTGACAGCGAGGATACGGAGATGACAACGGAGAATGCGGGGATGACTGCAACAATTTCATCCGCTCATCCCGCGCGCGCTTACCGGTTGCGGCTGCCCTCTTGATCCCGGTGATAGGCGGAGATCGTCGGCTTGGTTTTCGCCGCTTTCTTGGCAGGCTTCTTTACCACCGGGTTCGCGGCCTCGGCGGCCGCCTCCTCAGCGTCTCGGGCGAGCCGCAATTCGCGCAGCTTCGCGGTCTTGGCGCGCATGGCCAGCCCGTTCGCCTCGTACTCCGCCATGGCCTTCTTGCCGTCTTGCTCCCGCTGCGTCTTCTTGAATTGTGCGTCTGCAACGGCCGTTTTTGCTGGGTTTGCCAATGTGTTCTCCTTGTTGGCCCAGCGCTGCGTAGCACGATTCCGGCCGCGTCCGTGGAAAATTGCCGGGTTCCGGCCTTTGCCGCCGGGCATGCGTCCGCGCCCGGCGTACCACTGCGCCGGCGAGCCTCGCCGTCGAGACGCGGTTACAGGCCGGCCGTGCGCATCGGCACGAAGATGCAGCGCGTATTGGCGCCCTGGTGCCGGACCCAGTGCCGGCTGCCGGCGTCGAAGTCGCACGCGCAGCGATAGAACTTGCCGTCCGGCGAGTAGTCGGTGCGCTTGCGGACTTGGCCGGTGGACATCACCTCCCAGTTGTCGTCCGGCAGCGACTTCAGCTCGCTCTCGGTGACCTGCCAGCAGCAATCGTTGGTGACGCAGCAGGTCGCCGGGATCCAGGACAGCAGCCATGGGTTGGAGTGGTACTCGCCGGCGAACGCGACGCTGGCGATCGCCAGCGCCGTAAGGGCCGCGGCGGCGAGCAGCGAAGTCAGGCAAGGCGCAAGCTGGCTCGCCTCGGCGGTTGTGGGCTCCCCTTCACGCACACGGGAAGCCCCGTCGGAGTTGGTCGGTTGCGACATGGCTTTTCTTTTCTTGGCACGAGTGACCCGGCTCCATGCCCAGAAGCAAGCCCCGCGCCACTCCGTGCCAAGGACAGGCAAGGCCGCTTTGCGATTCTGGATTCGTGGCTTGGCCGCCGGTGCCGCCTTACCGCTGGGGAACCGCTGTCACAAAGCCTGGCGCCCAGTGGCTAAAAAATACGCCCGCTGCACAGAGAGGAGTCTTCGATGGCCGACGACGAAAGCGCGATCCGCGAGCTGGTCGCAACTGGATGAAGGCGAAGTGAAACGCCGTTCCCATTTGCAAAAAGAAAATGGGCCCGGCATTGCCGAGCCCATGCGCTCGATCGCGTCGTGCTTCAGTTCGCAAGCTTGATGCCAAGCTCCTTCACCAGCCGCGCGTACTTCACCGAGTCATCCTGCGCGACCTTGCCGAGTTGCTCCGGCGTACCGCCGACCGCTTCCATCGAGCCGCGGGTGAAGCTTTCCTGCATGGCGGGATCGGCCAGCGCCTTGTTCATCTCGGCGTTGAGCTTCGCGATGATCGCGGGCGGCGTGCCTTTTGGCACGAAGGCGGCGTACCAGGCTTCGAGCACCATGCCCTTGAAGCCGGCCTCCTCGAGCGTCGGAATGCTCGAAAGATACGGCGCGCGCTTCGCCGAGGTCTGCGCCAGCAGCTTGATCTTTCCGGCGGCGGCCTGCGGCACCAGCGCGGTCGGGCCGAGCCAGGCGAGCTTCACGTGACCGGCGACCAGATCGTTGATCGCCTGGCCTGCGCCCTTGTACGGGATGTGGTCGAGCTTCAGCCCGGTTTCCTTCTTGAACCACTCGCCGATGATGTGCTGGTTCGAACCGACGCCCGACGTGGCGTAGCCGACACCGGAGGTCGACTTCACGTAAGCGATCAGTTCCGCCACCGTGTTCACGTTGACTGACGGGTGGATGCCGAGCACCTGCTGTTGCCGGGTGAGATAGCTCACCGGCGTCAGCTCCTTGGTGTAGTCGTAAGGCAGACTCATGATGTGCGGCGCGCTCGCCGCGTTGTCGTTGGTGATCAGCACGGTGTAGCCGTCCGGCGGGCTCTTCATCGCAGTGTCCATGCCGACCGTGCCGCCCGCGCCGGTGCGGTTCTCGACCACCACTTGCTGGCCGATGTGGCGCGACAGATATTCGCCGACGGTGCGCGCGATGAAATCGATGCCGCCGCCGGGCGCCAGCGGCACGATGAATTTCACCGTCCGGTTCGGGTAGGCCTCCTGCGCGAACGCCAGCCCTGGCAGTCCGCCCGAAAGCGCCGCGCCGGCCGCCGCCGCGTGCTTGATAAAAGTCCGCCGTCCAATCCTGGTCATCGTTTCCGTCCCTTGTGTCTCAATCAGCCCTTGCACAAACCTAGCATGCCAAATAGCCGCGCGAGAACCTGGCATTGGCCTTTGACCCCCCCGACAGGCCGCAATATCGTCCCTGCCAACGGGAGGAAAACAATGAACAGACGTACTTTGACGCTTGCTGCCTGCCTTTCTGCCGCAGGGCTCGTTTCGCCCGCCACGTCACAGGAATACCCGACGCAGACCGTAAAGATCATCAGTTCGTTCGGCGCGGGCGGCGGCTCTGACATCATCGCGCGCATCCTCGCGGCGCGGATGCAGGAGAAGTTCGGCCAGAGCGTGGTGGTGGAGAACCGGCCGGGCGCCGGCGGCATCCTCGGCAACGAAGTGGTCGCCAACGCGCCGAAGGACGGCTACACGCTCGGCGTCCAGACCGCCGGCCAGATCATTGCGTCGACCATCACCAAGAACATGCGCTACGACCCAGTGGGCGCCTTCGACTGGATCGGCCAGCTCGGAACCGCGGGCTTGTTCATGGTGGTGCTGCCCGATTCCCCATACAAGGACATCAAGTCGTTGGTCGCGGCCGCCAAGGCCAATCCCGGCAAGATCACGTTCGGCAGTCCCGGCTTCGCCGCCACCCAGCACCTCGCCGGCGAACTATTCAAGCAGAGCGCCGGCGTCGACATGCTGCACGTGCCTTACAAGTCCACGCCCGAAGTCTTGGCCGCGCTGCACTCGAAAACCGTCGACGTGGTGGTCGACACCATCACAGTGCTGCTCGGTCCGGTGCAGGCCGGCAGCGTCCGGGCACTCGGCATAACCGGCAAGGACCGCTTCCCTGCGGCTCCGGAGATCGTGCCAGTCGTGGAATCCGGCGTGGTGCCGAACTACGACGTCTACACCTGGTACGGAATGTACGGCCCCAAGGGCATGCCACCTGCGGTCATCGCCAAGCTCAACAAGACGGTCAATGAGATGATCGAGGAGCCCGCAGTCCGCGAGCGCCTGGTCAAGATCGGCTTGGTCGTGCAGGGCTCGACGCCGGATTACTTCGCCAAGATGATGGCATCCGAGCACAAGAAGTGGTCGGACGTGCGCGAGAAGGCCGGCATCGAGCAGAAATAATAAATCAATTCACCTGGGCGCCGGACGCCTTGATAATCGGCGCCCATTTCGCAAGCTCCGCCTTGATGAAGTCGGCGGTCTGCTTGGAGGTGCGGCCCGGCGTCGGATCGACACCGGCCTCCTCCAGGCGCTTGAGCACCGCCGGGTCTTCCATCGCCTTCTTGATCGCTCCTTCAAGCCGGTCGACGATCGGCTGCGGGGTTCCGCCCGGTGCGAGGATGGCGTTCCAGGTGTAGCACTCGAAGCCCTTGAGGCCCTGCTCCTGCAGCGTCGGAAGAGTCGGCAGCGCCTTCATGCGGTCCGCCATGCCGGCGCCGAGCGCGCGGACCTTGCCGCCTTGCACCTGCGGCAGAATGCTCGGGTTGGCATCGAACGCCATGGAAATCTGGCCGCCGATCAAATCCGACATCATCGGCGCAGAGCCGCGATAGGGCACGTGCAGCATGTTAAGGCCGCCCGCGGCCGCCTTGAACTGCTCGCCGCACAGATGAAGGATCGAGCCGACGCCCGATGAGCCGAACGTATATTTGCCGGGATTGGCTTTGACCAACGCGATCAGACTTTTCACATCGCTCGCAGGGATCGATGGGTTCACGCCGAAGATCGTCGGCGTCACTCCCACTTGCGAGACCGGCGCGAAATCCTTGATCGGGTCGTAGGGTATTTTGGTGTACAGGCCCGGGTTGATGGCGTGGGTCGAGACCGTTGCCATCAACAAGGTGTAACCGTCAGGCGCTGATTTTGCGACATCGTTGGCGCCGGTGTTGCCGCCCGCGCCGGTCCGGTTTTCGACAACAAACTGCTGCCCGAGTATTTCGCCCATCTTGGCGCCCATGACGCGGGCAACGATGTCGGTCGGGCCGCCGGCGGAGAACGACACGATGATGCGGATCGGCCGCGAGGGATATTGGTCTTGCGCCTGCGCGGCCGAACCGGTCAGAGCGAAAGCTGCAACAAATACGGCGACGCGTCCCGACAGGCTTGTCGTCATTGCAAGTCCCCCCTCGTGATCTGTTATTCCTCGTCAGTTCCCCTTCAATTCCAATTCGCAGGCCAAGCCTCGCGAAACGAGCCGGTCGTCCTAATCTGCGTACTGGCCAGCCGCTTTGATGATTGGCGCCCAGCGGTCGATCTCGCTGTTCAACGTACGCTCGGCAATCTCAGGCGTTGCCCGCGCCTCCGGCATCGGATCAGTGCTGATGTCGCTGAAGCGCTTCACCAGATCGGGATCCTTGAGGGCTGCCTTGAGCGCGGCCGACAATTTCGCAACGACGGCCGGCGGCGTGCCCTTCGGCGCAAACAGACCATGCCAGACGGCGAGTTCGAAGCCCTTCAAACCAGCCTCGTCGGCGGTGGGAAGGTCCGGCAAGGACTTGAGCCGCGCCTTGGTCGTGACGGCATAGGCCTTCACCTGTTTGCCTAGAATCGGACCTGTGGTGTTCGTCGCCTGATCGCAAGCGGTGTCGATCTGCTTGCCAACCAGGTCGTTCATCACCGGGGCGGTGCCGCGATACGGCACTGTGGTGAGCTGCAGCTTGGTCTCCGACATGAACAGCATGCCGCACAAGTGCGCTGCCGAGCCGACGCCGGCATTGCCCATGGTCGTCTTGGCGCCCCGGTTCCGGATGTGGGAAACAAAATCGGTCAGCGTGTTGGGCTCGAAATCGCTGCGCGCGATAATCGTCATCGGCGCGTCGGTGATCAGGCCGATCGGCGCGAACGCCTGCCTGGTATCGTAAGGCAGTTGGCGATACAGGGTCGCCGCCGTCGAAAGTCCGACGTGATAAATCAGCAGCGTGTATCCGTCAGGCGACGCTCGGACGACGCGCGCTGTTCCGATCGTACCGCCGGCCCCACCGACGTTTTCAATCACGATCTGCTGGCCCAGTGCCTTCGACATCGACTGCGCGGTGACGCGCGAGATCGTGTCTGTCGGTCCACCGGCCGCCGCCGGCACCACGATGGTGATCGGCCGCGACGGATAGTCCTGCGCAAGGGCCGAACCGGCAAAAGCCAAACAAACAGCAGCAAGCATCACCCTGCGCATCGGCGTCTCTCCCTGATCTCTTGTTGTTTCCAGACTATTCCGCCCAAGCGCACTCTCACAACAGACATTTGCCGCGAGACCGGCCAAACGGAGATTGAATTTACCGTGACCTGGAAGGCTCCTGTTCCCCTGGAAACTTCGCACCCCTATATTCTATTCACCGCAACGCAACGATCGAACGGCCCTCCATGCCCACCCGCCAACTCCACCTCGGCGCCTTCATGCGGCCCGCCTCGATTCATGCCGGCGCCTGGCGCTATCCGGGCGCATGGCCGGACATGAACTTCAACTTCGAGCGCATCAAGCAGTCGATCCAGACACTGGAGCATGCCAAGTTCGACGCCTTCTTCATGGCCGACCACATGGCCGTGCTGAACATGCCGATCGATGCGCTCAAGCGCAGTCACACCGTCACCTCGTTCGAGCCGTTCACGCTGCTCTCCGCGCTGTCGCAGGCGACCACGCATATCGGTCTCGTCGCCACCGGATCCACCACCTTCGACGCGCCGTATCACATCGCGCGCCGCTTCGCCTCGCTCGATCACATCAGCAACGGCCGCGCCGGCTGGAATATCGTCACCACATCGAACCCCGATGCGGCGCTCAACTTCGGCCTCGACGAGCATATGGATCACGGCGAGCGTTATCACCGCGCGCGTGAGTTCTACGACGTCGTCACCGGTCTGTGGGATTCCTGGGCGGACGATGCCTTCGTGCGCGACGTTGCGAGCGGCACGTACTTCGAGCCGGACAAAATGCATGTGCTTGACCACAAGGGTGAGCATCTGAAAGTCCGCGGCCCCCTCAACATCGCGCGGCCGTTGCAAGGCTGGCCGGTGATCGTGCAAGCCGGCGCCTCCGAATCCGGGCGGCAGCTCGCGGCCGAAACCGCCGAAGCGGTGTTCACCGCGCAGTCGAGCCTCCAGGCCGGCCAGCAGTTCTACGCCGACGTGAAGAGCCGCATGGCGAAGCTTGGGCGCAACCGCGAGCACATGAAAATCCTCCCCGCCTGTTTCGTGGTGGTCGGCGAGACGGTCGAAGAAGCCAAGGCAAAGCGCGCCAAACTGGACAGCCTGGTGCACTACGCCAACGCGATCGGCGCGCTGTCCATTGCACTTGGCCACGATGCTTCCAAGTTCGATCCGGACAAGCCTCTGCCAGATGTTCCCGACACCAATGCCGGCAAGAGCTCGCGCGAACGCGCCATCGCCATGGCGCGCGCGGAAAACCTCACCGTGCGCCAACTCGCGCAGCGCATGTCCGGCTATTCCGGTCTCGCCATGGTCGGCACGCCCAAGACCATTGCCCACGAGATGCAGGAGTGGCTGGAGACCGAAGGCAGCGACGGGTTCACTATCATGTTCCCCTATCTGCCGGGTGGCCTCGACGATTTCGTCAACGATGTCGTTCCGGAATTGCAGCGGCGCGGCATCTTCCGCCGCGAGTACGCAGGCACGACGCTGCGCGAGCACCTTGGACTGCCGCGGCCGGACAACCGGTTCTTCGCGGCAAGGGCGGCCGCGGAATGAGCATCGGCGCGATCACCGGCTATCACGCCCATGTCTATTTCGACGCCGACAACCGCGAGCAGGCAGCGAAGCTCTGCACTGCGGCTGGCGAGACATTCGGCGTGAAGATCGGACGCATGCACGACAAGCCGGTCGGCCCGCATCCGCGCGGCAGTTGTCAGCTCACGGTCCCCGTCGGTCAATTCGCCACGGTCATCCCATGGCTGATCGAAAACCGGCGCGGCCTCACGATCTTCACGCACGCCGAAACCGGCGACGCGCTCAAGGATCATACAGACCACGTCATCTGGCTCGGGTCTTCCGAGCCGCTCAAGCTTTCAGCGCTGGGCTGACTTCAAGGACGACCATGAACCGCACGCTTGAAATTGCCGCCGACAAGCTCACCGCCGAACAGAAGACCGTGTTCGACCAGCTCGTCACCGGGCGCGGCCGTATCCTCGGCCCCTACAAGATCTGGATCCATTCGCCGACTGTCGCGAGCGGCATGGAGCACATCGGCACCTTCCTCAACAAGCGTTCCTCGCTTTCGATGCGAGAGGTCGAGATCGGCATCCTGGTCATCGCTCAGCACTGGGACGGCGAGTACGTCAAGCAGGCGCACATTAAGGCCGGCAAGGCCGCTGGCCTGGCGCAGGAGCAGATCGACGCCATCCTCGCCGGGCACGATCCCGGCTTGACCGACCCGCACGAAAGGGCCGTGCACCGCTTCGCTGTGGCGCTGACCGACAAGACCAAATTGTCGGACCCCGATTTCGCCGAAATCGAAAAGGCCATCGGCCGCGAGGGCATCGCTGAGGTGCTGGTGCTGCTCGGCTACTACACCTCGGTCGCGCTCGGCATGAAGGTGCACGAGGTGCCGATCCCGCAGGCCTGAAACTCAAGCGCGGCCGAGCACGTTCTCCAGATCGTTGTAGATCGTGTGCAGGTGTTGCGCCTCGGCATCGACCGAGGCCATCTCGATGACGAAGCCGTCACCGATCAGCCGGTAGCCGAACGCCTTCTCCGGCGTGTTCGGGCCGTACCAGGCGAAATGCACGGCCTCCTTGTCGCCGGACTGCACGCGCGCTCGTTGTGCCGCCGTCAGCGCGGCCGGCAGATGGTCGATCGAATACACCTCGATCAATTGCCAGAGCAGTTCACGCTGCGCCGAAGTCAGATCGGCGGCGGCAAGGCCGACCTTCTTGGCATTGGCACGCTCGCGGCCGGCATAAGAGAGAATGTTGTAGGGCGTCGAGTCGCCGATACGCGCCTTGCGCTGGCGCGCGGCGGGAAGATCCGCGAACAGCTTACGCGCCAGGCCCTCTTCATCTCTGAGTGTGTTGAGCCCCGCATGCTTGCCGGCGCTGACGCGGTTGGGCAGCGCGGAGAATGAAAACGGCGTCACCGACACGATCCGGTTGTCGCGCACCGCAACAGACTGCGTGAGGTGATGGCCTTCAAATCGCAAGCCCCAGGCGCCCTTCTCCGCCGGCGTGCCGAACAGCGAAATCGAGAACCGCTCCGAGGAGCGCTGTCCCGCGCCGTTGCCGCTTTGCGCAAGGATGTCCTGCAGCAGCATCACGTTCTTCGCCTTTTGTAATCCATTCGGCGACCACACGGCGGCCAGTAAATCCCATGCGGCGGCTTTCTGCGCGGCCGTCATCTGCTCCAGCCGCAATCCCGGTTTGACGTAGCCGGCGACACCGAAATAATTCCAATTGCGCCATTCCGATCCATTCCAGGCAAACGATGCAGCCTTGAGCTTGTCCGGCTCCAGCGTCGAAGCAAACGTCCTTGTCGCGCCGAGCAGATCGTTCGCGGACGCCAGACCGGCTTGCGCCGCTCTCGGCAAAGCCGCCGCACCGACGATGGCCGCGCCGCCGAGAATGACGGCACGCCGGCCGGGTTGGGTGGGCTGGTTCATCGGCGTCTCCTCGCTCCTGCATCGCCTTGCAATCGAGTCCGATTGTATATGTAAGCTGTGGCCGGAAAGCGACGGGGACAGCCATGCCTTCAGATATCGATCCGCGATCCGGATTCCGACTGCCATTGCCGAACCGCGAGGATCTCGACGAGATCGGCAAGGCGGCCTATGACCGCGGCACCAGGCCCGGCGCCACCATGATGGGCCTGCAAGGCCCGGCCGGTATTCAGCTCTACACCAAGGCGACGCCACATCTCGTCGCGCTCAACCAGTATCTGCGGTTCAAGTCCGGAATCTCGCCGCGCATCCGCGAGATCGCGATTCTCACCACCGCGCGCGAGATGGACAGCCAGTTCGAGTGGGCCGCGCACGAGCCGGAAGCGCTCAGCGTCGGAGTGCCGCCGGACGTCGTGGAAACCGTCAAGCATCGCCGCAGCACCGCCGGGCTCGATGAGGCCGACGCCACGGTGATCGAGCTTGGCCGGCAGATCTGGCAAACGCACAAGGTGACGTCGGAGCTCTTCGCCAAAGCCAGGTCGCTGTTCGGAGCGACCATGCTGATCGACATCGTCCTCCTGATGGGCAACTACGCCAGCACCGCCGCCATGCTCGCCACCGTCGACATGCAACTGCACAAAGGTTCGGAGCCCCTGCTGCCGATGCTATAGCGCGTTCCATTTCCTTGCCATCGCCGCTCGCCCGCTCAACACTCCCGCTAACTCCCATCCCACCCCCGGTGCCCCCATGTTCCTTTCCCGCCGCACGTTGCTCGCTACGCTCGCTGCCGCGCCACTTGCATCGCTCGCATCTCGCTCTGCGTTCGCGGCCTATCCCGACCGGCCGATCCGGCTGATCGTGCCGTTCGCGCCCGGCGGCAACGCCGACCTGGTGGGGCGGCTGCTCGCCGAGAGCATGGCGCCGTCGCTCGGCCAGAGCCTGGTGGTGGAGAACCGCGCCGGCGCGGGCGGCAGCCTCGGCGCCGGCGTCGTCGCGCAGTCCGCGCCCGACGGCTACACCCTGCTGATCGGCTCGAACGGGCCGCTCACCGTCAACCCGTTCATGCAGGCCAAGCTCAGCTATGACCCGCTCAAGGACTTCACGGCGGTCGGCCTCGCCAACCTGGCGCCGCACGCGATCGTGGTGAACCCGGGCGTGCCGGCCAAGACCGTGGCGGAGCTGGTCGCGCTGTCGAAGACGCGGACCATCAACATTGCCACCTCCGGCACCGGCAGCGCCGGGCACATGACGCTGGTGCGCTTCATGACCGCGACCGGCGCCACGTTGACCCACGTGCCTTACAAGGGCGGCTCGACGCCGGTGCCCGACACGCTGTCCGGCGTGGTCGACGGCCTGATGACGGAGATGTCGACCGCGCTGCCGCACCACAAGGCGGGCAAGCTACGCATCCTCGCGGTCGCCTCGTCAGCGCGCTCGCCGCAGGTGGGCGTGGTGCCGACCATGATCGAGGCGGGCTTGAAGGATTTTCTCGCCGCGAGCTACGTAGGCTTGCTGGCGCCGGCGAAGACGCCTCCCGATGTGATCGACGCGTTGCAGAAGGCGCTGGTCAAGGCGCTGGCGACCAACCTGGTGCAGGACCGTTTCCTGGCGACCGGCGCGGAGCTGGTGCCCGAGCCGCTGCAAACGTCAAAGGGGTTTGCCGAATATATCCGGCGCGAGTTCGACGCGACCGCCGTGGCGGCGAAGGCGGCCGGGCTGAAGCCGGAGTAGGGTGCTGCTGCCGGCTCACTCTCGCTGTCATCCCGGCTCTCGCTTTCGCTTGGCCGGATGACAGCGGAGTTTGTCGCGGCATCGGGGAACCTTGTTCCCCCTCGTGCGTTGCTTCCGCTCACCTCAACATTTCGGAAGGACTCCCCATGCGGCCTCTGTCGGGACTTCGTGCCAGCCTGATCGCGCTCACCGCCGTTCTCTTGGCCGCCGCGGGCGCCACAACGGCGGCCCATGCCGACAGTGGCAGCATCCGGATTTCGGTGATCAAGGCCGGCTGGGTGATCGGGGGCTCGGGCGGCAACGGCGTGCTGGACTTCCGCGGCCGGCGCTATCCGCTGTCGATCGGCGGCATGAGCTATGGCCTCACCTTCGGCGCATCGCAGACCAATCTGGTCGGCACCGTGACCAATATCCGCCGTCCGTCGGATGTTGCAGGCGTCTATGGCGCGGCGGGCGCGGGCCTCGCGGTCGGCGGCGGCGCGCAGGCGATCGTGCTGCGCAAC
>Ga0190270_10000557_pt1 | contig 16240 bp, 15 predicted proteins | sample Popmic320T_FD_133748 | JGI IMG/M metagenome (GOLD analysis project Ga0190270, IMG submission 133748) | Populus adjacent soil microbial communities from riparian zone of Weber River, Utah, USA - 320 T | ecosystem: Environmental > Terrestrial > Soil > Riparian zone | place: USA: Utah | collected...
GCGGTCGAAAGAATGGGTTTTGCGGTCGGGTCGTGGGCCGAAGTCAGCGCCGTTGTGATCATCGGTACGCTCAGACCTTCGGCGCGAATGGCGGCGACTGCCTTCGGCAAATCTTCGGCGCCGCGTTCTGGCTGCACGTGGCCGCCCGGCCGCACAGTCAGATCGACTCCGCCGAAGCCGAGTTTCTTCACCGCCCGGGCCAGGCGCGTCCAATCCATCGCCGGCAGGTGTTTTGAGAAGAGGCAGATCGCCCCGTTGAACCCAGTTGTCTTCGGCAGCATGGAAGCGGCCGCGAACGCGGAAGCAGATTTGATGAAGTCTCGTCTGTTTTGATCCATAGCGGTTATGTTCTCGTGTCAAGGCCTGAAAACGTGGGCGCAGTATAGATCAAACCTTCCGAGATGTTGACTGATGATGAACGAAAAACTAGCATATTTCGACATTCCCGCTCGATGAGGATTCAGAGGTGAATATGTGGGCTCGTAAACAAGATATTTCGCCCGTTGACATAGTCAAATTATCACGTCACCCAGATCGGCCATACTTGCTTGATTATGTGCCTCTCCTCTTCAGCAAGTTCTCCGAACTTCACGGGGATCGCCGAATCGCAGACGATCCGGCGATGGTTTGCGGGTTCGCTACATTTCATGGTGAGCCGGTCGTGATCATTGGTCATCAGAAAGGCCGTGACCTCAAATCACGACTGCAACGTAATTTCGGGATGGCCAAGCCGGAAGGTTATCGCAAGGCGCTTCGCGTGATGCGGCTGGCCGAGAAGTTCAATCGCCCGATATTAACCTTTGCGGATACACCGGGCGCTTATCCGGGCGTTGATTCGGAGGAGCGCAGCGTGGCTGAAGCGATCGCCCACAACCTGCGGGAAATGTCACGCCTGCGGACGCCCATAATCGCCACTGTCATCGGCGAGGGCGCAAGCGGCGGCGCGCTCGGCATTGCCGTTGCGGATCGAGTCTTGATGCAGGAGAACGCATATTACACTGTGATCACGCCGGAAAACTGTTCGACCATTATATGGCGCGATCAAGAGCATGTTGGCGAGACCGCTAATGCGCTCCGACTGACCGCAGAGGATCTAAAATCCTTCCGGATAATTGACGAAATCGTCGCCGAGCCGGACGGAGGCGCGCACGCGGATTATGCGGGGGCCGCTAAACTACTTGATCAAGCCATTACTCGTACGCTAAACGAGATTCGCGGGTGGGGCGCTGAAGAGCGAGTACAGAAGCGTTATGAAAGATTCCGCGCAATCGGGTCAGTGCAAGAGACTGCCGCTCAAGATTGGCAGCGGAAAAAGGCAGGGTAAGACCAGCTATGGAGGAACGAAAAAATGCAAACGGAAACACTGAACATTTTTCTCGTCATCTTTGCAGGACTCAACATTGTGATTTTGCTCCTTGCGCTGCGAGTCGTGCGGAGATACACGAAGGAAATCCAGGTTGTGGGGAAATACATGGGGGAGATCGAGAAGATAAGGGAGGCCCTGACCAGGCAATCCGAAGCGCTCGTGAGCCAAAGAAGGATCTCGGTCATGCCCGCGTTCGACGCATGGCTTAAGCCTGATGAGAGCGGAAGCCCTATTCATCGCCTCTACCTTAAGAACATCGGAACCGGCATTGCGATGAACATTGAAATCGAGCGTATAGATTTTGATCACGCCCAAGATGATGACTTCTCTCTCTACGCTGACGTCGCCGCCGAGGAAATTGACGACTATCGAGTCCCGAAGGGGCAAAACGGATACTCTGTGTTTCAGCCGATTCAAAGTTTAGGCCCGAACTGCGAACAGGTTGTTAAGAGCTTCAATTATCCCGCCGACCCGGACCAGGCGGGCGAAGTCATACGCCAATACGGCTACACGGGGTTTGACTTTTTGTCCCTCATTGATGAGGAGACCCCCCTGCACATTGAATTTCAGGACATCGAGGGCAATAAATACCATCAGGTCATAACGCGAAAAGGCGGCGCCTTCGCCCCCGGCCCTGTCGAGTCGCAGGCGATTGAACGCGCGCACGCGTCCGCAAACTGACCAAAGGGGATATGGAAAACACTTTCGGTATGGATCAAGGAAAACTCGCCTCTGAAATCGCCAAAATCAGTTGGTTTCACACATTCAATTTTGGAAACGGTATTGTGACGTCCGGGTACGATGACTCTCATAAACGCATCCGGACGCTTCACATGCCCGAGGATCTTGGCGGAATGACCGTGCTCGACATTGGGAGTTGGGACGGATTCTTCGCATTTGAAGCCGAACGAAGAGGGGCGAGTCGCGTGTTGGCTACCGATTCATTCTGTTGGAATGGAGATGGCTGGGGCACGAAAGACGGCTTCAACCTCGCGCGGAAAGTCCTCAATTCTAAAGTTGAAGACCTGGAAATCGATGTCCTCGAATTGAGCCCTGAAAAAGTCGGGACATTCGATTTGGTCTTATGCTTGGGGGTGCTCTATCACATGCGCGATCCATTGCTCGCGCTGGAGCGGATATTTAGCGTGACGAAACGCCAACTGATCCTCGACACTCACGTCGAACACTTGATGACCAATCGTCCAATGATAGCTTTCTATCCCGGCGCCGAACTAAATAATGATCCCACTAACTGGTGCGGACCCAATCGCGCGGCGGTCGTGGGAATGTTGAAAGCCGCCGGCTTTCGCCGCGCCGAAATGGTTTATCAAAAATTCGGGTTCAATCTCGGTTATCGGCTTGCCAGGGCGATCAAACGCAAGCTCATCAATCATGAGTCGTTGCGGATCGCCTTCGCTCAAGACAGAATGGTCTTTCACGCCTTCCGTTAAGTCCTGAGACAATCAAGCCGGATCCAACGCGCTCGCAAGGCTCAATTTGATGTAAGACCCGGTGGAAGGCGCCATTGTGATCTTCTCTCTGACGAGGGCCTGATTCCCGACGCCGGCTTCGGGACGAGACAGTCCGGTGACTTTGGCCAATTCTCCCGGATAAGTCATGCCGGCGCAGTCCAGAAAGCATCGCGCGATCTCGCGGAGCGCAGTTTTGCGATCGATCTTCTGCGCCAGTTGTTCGGGAAATCGCCCTTCGGCCAGCGTCCAGATGTAGCTGAACTTGGGTTGATAAACGACGTCGCTCGGGACGACGATCATAGCCGCCTGCAAATCATCGATCGCCCGCGTGAACGCTTTGCGGTCCTTGACGCCCGATTCGTCGCGCAGATCGGCCGTGGCCATCTCCCATTCTTTGCGCAACACTTTCAATACCGCCAGCGCTTCAGCGCTCAACCGCTTTTTCTCCTCACGCTTTGCGACGCCCCAGATCGCGTTGAAATGCGGGATCATTCGCGGCGCGATGAACATGGTTTTGCCGCGCGTCAGTTTGCCGTAATACGCCCTGCTGCGCCGGACGATCTCGTCCTTCAATATCCAGGTGTGCGAACTTTCAGGGTCTTTCTGGACGTTGTGCGGCATCACGGCGTCACGTCGCCCGCAGACCGCGATGTAAAGCGAAGGCCCAGGCTGGCGTGAATCTGTCATGCAGGCGGAGAAACCGACGCGTTCGATGAACGCCTCCGCCTGAGGCGCTGTCTCGACCCGCAAAGTCTCTTCGCGCCGCCAGTGCAGGTCCCGATATTCCTCGATTTCGGGTGGAAGGACATGGGGTTGTTGGCGGTTCATGTGAAAACCAGAATCTAATGACGGAATGGCTTTGCCGATTCAAGGCGGAAGTTTGAGGCTTCAGTAATCGCGCTCAGCTTGCCCGCACAGCGGTTATTTGCTGAATTTCAGCGTCTTGGTGACCATGAGGTCGAAATCTCGCAAAACATCGGGATCGCCGGTTCTATGCGTGTACTGGGCTACGTAAGTCCTGCCGTGCGCATAGAACGAATAGACTGCTACTTTAGCGCCGTCGGGCAGGCCAGGCATTTCAAACTTCGCGTCCGTTTGACCCATAGCCGTACCTGTTTCCCGCCAGCCTTCGATGTTGTCAACCGTGGCCTTCCGGCTGGTTATGTTCTGATAAGGATAATTGCTGGTTGCCAATTTGTGTTCGTCGAGGCGTCTGCCTTCGGTAGAGGATACGTATATCTGGCCGAAATTGTCGCTGGCGCATTGTCCCACCGATTTGGCGTCGGCGCCCGCCATAAATAAGCCAGGGGTACAGAGATCCGGCTCCGTGGGCCTGGCCCAGTTCTTTGGATGGCGGAGAGAAAACTTGCCCTCGGCGCTTATGTACGGCGTCCAATCGGCTGGCTCATCTATTTCCGCCGGCTGGCTTTTCTGCTGTCCGGTCTGCCCCGCGCCGGGTTCCGAAGCGCTGCTGGCGTTGTCCGGGCTTTTGCCGGCTTCCTGCCGAGCCTTGTGCGCGTTACAGCCGGCGCCGCCAATGATCCCGACGACCACCAAGATCAACAATAGTCCGGCTGAACAAAAGCCTGTTTGATTTCTCATGCCCATTCTTTTCTACTATAGCGGTTTTCACATGTATGAGGACTGTTAGCCACCGCAGGCCACAGAGGGCACAGAGGAATTAATGACTTCTCTGTGTTCTCCGTGACCTCTGTGGCCATTCATCCATATGAAAAACGTTGTAATAGCGGTCATTATCGGCCTTACTTTTAACGTGAGCGAGCCGCAGATCCTGATGAATTGATTTTGCTGACGGCTCCATCCGCCGCGAGTTTCACTACCGTCGCCTGGTCTTTCTGCAATTCGGTCAGCGCAGGCAACGCCGCCTTCGCCTCGGCGCCCAGGGCGCCCAGCGCGGTGGCCGCGCTCGCGCGGACGAGCGGTTCGTTGTCTTTCAATGTCTCGATCAACGCCGGGACTATCGTTCCGGCTTCGGCCCCTATCTTTATAAGCCCCTTCGACGCGCCCACTCGCACGAACCTGTCCTGATCCTTCAACGCTTCGATCAGGGCTGGCGTCGCGGCGCGGGCGTCCGGCCCCATTGCGGCCAGGGCGTCCGCCGCATAACTCCGCAGATGTTCGCTGCTGTCCTTCAATAACTCGATCCAGACCGGGATCGCCGCTTTCGGCTCTACGCCGATTTTGCTGAGCGCGTAGGCGGAATGCGTACGAACGGCGAACTCCTTGTCTCGGAGGGAGGCCACCAATTCCGGTAACACGGGTTTGGCATCGGGGCCGATTCTGCCGAGCGCTTCAGCCGTGTATCTTCGGACCTGGGCGCTGTTGTCGTGCATTAAAAGCGCCAACGCCGGAACGGCCGTCCGCGCATCGGCGCCGGCTCTGCCGACCGCCTCGGCGGCGTCCTTCCGCACATTCTCCTGTTGATCCTTCAGTAATTCGATCAACGATGGCAGGTAAGGTTTAGCTTCGCCGATCTTGCCGAGCGCAAACGCCGCGTTGCCGCGCGCCCAGGCGCTCTGGTCTTTCAATAATTCGCCCAACGCCGGCGCGGCCGACCTGGCTTCGACGCCGATTTGGCCCAGGGCAAAGGCGGCGTTGCTTCTGACCCGATCGTTACTGTCCTTGAGGGCTTCGGTCAAAGCGGGGCTTGCCGCTCTCGCTTCCACGCCCATTTTGCCCAAGGCCTCCGCCGCATTCTCCCGTAAATCGGTGTCACTATCTTTCAACAGCAGGGTCAGCGCCGGTATGGCGGCTTTCGCTTCGACTCCCAGGAGCTTGACCGTTTTGATAGCGATGATGCGGGCCTGCTTATCCCGATCCTCTAACTTTTGGATGAGCGCTTGGACATCCTTACTCTCCTGTGCGAAACCGGAAGAGAAGAAATTGGCGCAGAGTAGAAAGGCTATACAGATTTTCATGATTCTCCCAGACTTGATCATCGGTTCAGATTTGCCGAAGCTTGCAGTGATTTCGGCGACGCGGGGCTCTAGATCGCTCTTGAGAGTGTAAGCGGATCGGCAATCGTAGCGCAAACTGTCGAGTTTGCGCCGCATCCATTAAAGACGGGCGATTTGCCATAGAAGAAACGTAGTGGTTATTATGCAGGCGCTCGATGGCGCCTGATAATGAGCCGAGGATGAGCCGAAGATGATATTGACGCGGACAAACAGACGGTTCCGGTCCTACGCGACATACGCGCTCGGAGCGTTGCTCTGCCTGTGTTTTTCTCTTGGCGTTCATCCCCACAAGTCATCAAACGCCTGCTCGGAGAAAGGCTTCTCCGGCCTGCATGAGCCGAAGAAGGAATCAACCAGTTCTCCGAATCGAGGGTCTGCGAAATCCATAATTACACCTGCCCGGTTTTCTATTCGCGGAGCGACGCGTGACGAGCATTCGCTGGCGCATCCGTCAAATCTCCCTCCGGAGCCGATTACGAAGCCGGCTCTCAGTTCATCATATTCGACGCCGAACAATCTCGCGGACCTCCGCTCACTCATCTTCCTTTCGCCTTTACAGGATCGCGCTCCTCCCCGCTTTGCTTGAGCCAGTCGCTTGAAGCCAGAATGTCTTTGCACAACCGCGGGCACGGTGAGTGATCCGTCATGAAGGAACTATGAATCCATACTGGGCGCTGACCGCCTATAGGATCATGAAAGCGGCGCGGCGATGTCCGCATTGCCGTAAGAAGGCCGTCTATCCACGCAAACGGTCCGGACAGTTTCACACCTGTAAATTCTGCAAGCGCAAATTCAAAGAGAAAGGGGAATGAGCCTTTTTGTAAGGCGAAAGAGAATTATGTCTACCATCAGTGAAGCGAATCTTCCCGGCATCGGGCGCAAGTTTCAGATCGAGGCGGCGAGCGGCGAGCGGATGACCATTGTCATTCACGACGACGGCACGCGGGAACTGTACCATTTTGCGCGCAAAGCCCCGGACAAAGTCGCCTCGGTCGTGACTCTCACCGACAGCGAGGCTCGACAAGTGGCCGGCATCATCGGCGGGCTGACCTATGTGCCAAAGGCCTTGCCGTCCGCAGAAATCGTCCTCGAGGATCTACTGCTCCAGTGGTACACGATCGAACCCGAGTCTGCGTGCATCGGGAAGACGATCCAGGACCTTCAGGTGCGCAAGCGGACCGGCGCTTCGATCGTCTCCATCATCGAGCCGGACAGGGTGAAGCGAATCAACCCGGGGCCGGACACTGTGCTCAACGAAGGGGCGACGCTCATCCTCGCGGGCGACCGGCAGACCATCGAACGGCTGAAACGCCTGTTGGTCCATGGAAGGGTGGAATAGCTTATGGATCATTTGGTGTTGGAGATGGGCCTGGCGCTTAGTCTGATCGCTCTCGCCGCCGCGTTCTCATATTGGCTACGTTTCTCCGTCGTCCCGTTCCTGATCCTGATCGGAATGGCGGTAGGCCCGCATGCTCCGAAGATCGGGCCGCTCGACTTCCGCTTTATCCAGAGCGCGCCGCTCATCGAATTTATGGGCCGCGCAGGAGTTCTCTTCCTGCTCTTTTACCTCGGTCTGGAATTTTCTGTCAGCCGACTGATCAAAGCGGGGCGATCCATCGTATTGGGCGGCTCTATCTACATCGCCATCAATTTCGCCGCCGGGCTCGGCTACGCCTATTTGTTGGGGTGGCCGCTGAAAGAGATGCTGGTAGCCGCCGGCGTTACGACCATCTCTTCAAGCGCCATCGTCGCTAAAGTGATCTTCGATTTGCGGCGCGCCGCCAATCCCGAAACAGAGATGATCCTCGGCATCATCATGTTCGAGGACGTCTTTCTGGCTTTCTACCTGTCGATCGTCTCGGGCCTTGTCCTGAGCGGCGCGACTTCGCTCGGCGGAATTCTTAGCTCGGTGGCGCTCTCACTGGCTTTCATCCTGGGGTTGATATTCGTGGGGACGAAAGCCACGCCTCTGCTGAACCGGGTCTTACGCATTCCTTCCAACGAGGTCTTCCTCCTGGTGGTTTTCGCCTGCCTGTTCCTGCTGGCCGGATTCGGCGAAACGATTCACGTGGCCGAGGCGATAGGCGCGCTGCTTCTGGGGCTCGTCCTGTCTGAAACGGAGCACAGCGAGAGGATCGAACATATGATCGTGCCGTTCAGAGACTTCTTCGGCGCGCTCTTCTTCTTCGGATTCGGTCTGACGATCGACCCGTTCGGGTTGGGCGGGGCGGTGTGGCCGGCGCTGGGCGCGGTCGCGCTTACAATAATCGGCAACGTCGCCGCCGGAGTGTTGGCGGGGCGAAGCGCCAAACTCTCCATGTCGGCTTCCCTGAACACAGGATTGACGATCGTCTCGCGGGGCGAATTCTCGATTATCATGGCGAATCTGGCGAAAGCAGGAGGCCTGGCCCAGGTCTTACAACCTTTCGCCGCTCTCTATGTATTGATCCTGGCTGTGCTCGGGCCGCTGCTGACAAAGGAGTCGGAGCGCATCTACGATCTCTTGGCGAAGCTGTTCGGATGGCTGAAGGGACTGTGGCGTAGAGACCGGCGTGAGACGGAGGGCCAAGGATCGAGGGTCGAGGATCGAGGATCGAGGATCGAGGGATGATGCGATCTTCAGTCTTCGATATTCAATCCTCCACTTACGTGGTGTCCGATAGTTTGAACTTCCCAGACCAGCGCATGCGGATATGAACCTCGTAACCCTTCGGCGAGATCGCGGCGACGGGGACGTACTCTTCCACCGGCCTCAATCCGGGCTGCATTTTCATACACTGCATGCCAGTAAATCTGGCGCACTGCCTTTGCAGTTGCTCCAGGAGGAAACCGGAAGCGGCCTTAGAAAGCGCGATCGAATCTATCCTGCAATCATCGGGCGCGATAGGCGTTTCAGGGAATTCCACGGTCGCGCTGTAGCGCAGCTCGAACGCGCCGTCTTTAAAACGAAGGTGGCGAATTTGGTTCTCTTCGAATTCCAGGTGGTGTTCGAGCGCGGGCGTTTTCCACGTCAGTCCGGTTCGATAGAGGGTGTTCGGTTGCAGCGCCTGGCCGGTATACGCGATGTAGACTCCGCGCTGATCGGCGATCTGGATATATCGCCAGGGCTTCGCGCAACCTCTGATGATGGGCAGCAAGCCGATGATCGCCAACGACGACAGCGCATATGTGATTAAGGGCGCGTCCTCCATCGAAGACATCAGCGCCACTCCCAGCAACGCCAACGCGGAAAGCGATGTGAGAAGCCCCAGCGAGCCTAAAACGAACAGGCGACGCTGCGCCTTATTTTTGCCGCCAGGCCTGTAAAAATATAAGACTTGCGGGACGTTCGTGGTCCAGCCGACGATGAGGCCCCACACCACACCCGACGCTAGCGCCGTCAGGCGATGGGGTTGAAGCAGCCTCTCATTCCGCAAAATAAACGGCGCCAGGTTGGCGAAAAGCAGCCATATGGTGGGTATGAGGGTCGCCGTTAAAAACGCGGAATAGTTTATCGACTTATTGGCTAACTGCTTTACGTTGCCTTTTTTTCCGATTCGCATAACGCTGGGGAGATGATATCAAATTTAGTGAATCGCCGACACCTTGAATCCGTAATCCTCGCACCCTTTGCTGCAAAGAATGAGGTGCTTACGGAAGAGCTTAACGACGTATATTTCCCCGAAATCTCTGTACCCCATCCGATAGCATGATCGCAGCGATCTAATGTTGTTGGCTTCGACCCACGAGACGAGGCCTCTGTAACCCCGATTGAGATAGTGGTCGAGCGCCATCGTCATGCCTATCGCATGCAGCCTTTGCCCCCTGTAGTTCGGGTGAGTGAAGCCCTTGTACATGTAGACATATCGCCCGTCGAATTGAAGCTCCAGGTCTTCGTTCACCTTGGTAGGCTTGGTGGAATACCAGCCGTAACTGGCAAGGCGATCGCCGTCTAAAATCGCGAAACACGAATCTCCTTTGCCGACTGCCTCGTCGAGAAAATCTTTCTCGATTTCATATTCAGGGTTTTCCGACAGGGCCAGCAACGTCGTTGGGTCGAGGAATTGACGCCTGTAACCCTCACACTCTTGTAGAATTCTGCGATCGACGGCATCGATCGTCACGCACTTCAACGCCATGAGCAGGGTGAGGCGATTAATGCGCGTGTAGATGAGGTCGTAGACCGTGTCCGACAGCGTATGCGTTTTCACATCATTCAAGAGCCGTTCCCCGAGTTTGACGAGATTCATGAAGGGCGTCCCCATGTGTTCAATCCCCATGTGTTTAATGAGATTTTCGTTCAGGGAGAAACCGGCGCGGGAAGTCGTGAGAACAAAGGCTCAAGCGCCTCAATGATGCGGGAGACTATATCAAGGCGGCATGGAAAACAAAAGGAGCCCGGCGCCCGCAGCCAGGGAGCGCTCACAGGGACAGCTTGTGCTGATTCGATGGCCAGTTTATGATTCGAGTTTATCAGCGATAAAAATTCAGATTCGGAGAAAACAATGAGTATGGAAGCTCTCGGCATGGTCGAGACGAAAGGCTTTGTCGGCGCGGTCGAAGCCGCTGACGCGATGGTTAAGGCCGCCAACGTTCAACTGGTCGGCAAGGAGTACATCGGCGCGGGCTACGTGACCGTCTTCGTTCGCGGCGACGTAGGCGCGGTCAAAGCGGCCACGGACGCCGGCGCCGCCGCCGCGAGGCGGGTGGGCGAACTGGTCTCGGTGCATGTTATCCCGCGCCCGCACGTCGAAGTCGAACGCGTCATCCCGCAGAACGGCTACCGCCCTGGCACGAGGGTCGAAGGCAAAGAGCCTCGGGCGTTGAGCGACGGTAAGGAAACCAAGAAGTAACGGGGAATGGGAAGTGGGGAATGGGGAGTGGGGGAAGAGACTCCACTCCCCACTCCCCATTCCCCATTGCCCATTCCCGCTTTGAGAGCCATGCCTGACAACGACCTGCAAGCAATACAGGCGGCGCGCGATCTGGTCGAGTCGGCCCATCGCGCGCAGGCCGTGGTCGCCGGTTTCGATCAAGCGAAGATAGACGCGATCTGTGAAGCGATGGCGACGGCCGCGCAGGCGCAATCGATGCGCCTCGCCACGCTCGCGCATGAAGAGACCGGATACGGGATTCCCGCCGACAAGAACGTCAAGAATCTCTTCTCCGCCGTCGAGGTTCACAACTACTTCAAGAATCTGCGGACGGTCGGCGTGGCGCGCGACACGGGGTCGGTGGTGGAGATAGCCACGCCGCGCGGCGTCGTGGCGGCCATCGTCCCCTCGACCAATCCGACATCGACCGCGATCTTTAAAATCCTGATCGCCACGAAATCCCGCAATTCGATCGTGCTCAGCCCGCACCCGTCGGCCACGCGCTGTGTGGTGGAGACCGCAAACGTGATGCGCGAAGCCGGCGTGAGAGCCGGGCTGCCGGCAGAGGCCATCGGCTGCGTCGAACAGACGACGATCGAAGGCACCGAGAGTTTGATGAAGCACAAGTTGACGGCGGTGATCCTGGCCACGGGCGGTCTGGGCCTGGTGCGGGCGGCTTACTCTTCGGGCAAGCCTGCGTTCGGCGTGGGGCCAGGAAACGTGCCGGCGTTCATCGAGCGCACGGCCGACGCGCCGAAGGCCGTGCGGGACATTCTGGCGGGCACCTGCTTCGACAACGGCACGATCTGCGCTTCGGAACAATCCGTCGTCGTCGACGCGCCGCTCGATAAAGAGGTCCGCTCGCAACTCGCCGCTCAGGGCGCGTACTTTCTCAACCAGTCTCAGACCGAGCAATTGACCAAACTGGTGGTCACTCCGCAGCGCGGCCTCAATCCGAAGATCGTAGGGAAGCCCGCGACGACCATCGCAGAGTGGGCGGGCATCGCCGTCCCACCCAACACGAGGTGCCTGCTGGCGGAAATCGGCGGAGTCGGCCGCGAATTCCCGCTCTCGCTCGAAAAGCTCTCGCCGATCCTGACCTACTACATCGCTAACGGCCTGGAAGAGGGGAGCCGGCTGTGCGACGAGATTCTGCATTACGGTGGGATGGGCCACACGGCTTCGATCCACACGCGCAACCGCGACGCAGCGCTGCGCTACGGAATCCTGATGCCCGCCGCACGCGTGGTCGTCAACACGCCCTCGACCCATGGCGCGATAGGGTTTTCTACCGCGCTTCCGCCGTCGATGACCCTGGGTTGTGGCTCCTGGGGAGGCAATGTGACTTCCGACAACATCTCGCCGCTACATTTGATGGACATCAAGCGCGTCGCCTTCGAGACCAGGCCGGTGACCGTGGTCGCCGAACCGCCCTTTCAATCATTCCTCGTCCAATCGGCTCCGCCGCCTCGAGCAGATTCGTCGGCTCAGCCGCTGATCGATCCTCTCGAAAGAAGGGGCGAAAGAGAAGCGATTACCGCCCTCCTCGACAGATTCATGGCCGCCCGTCGACAACCTCCCTCAACGGCGGAGGCGCTCGATGCGGCGCGCCCAGAGTCCCCAAGAATCAAAGCGGACGTCAAAGAGGCCGCGACTAATGGTCAAAACCAGGCCGCTCCGCCAGTCTCGCCAGGTTCGATTAGTACTAGCGAGAGTAACGGCCATCGCGCGGTGGATTTCGTATGCGAGGATGATGTCAAACGAGCCCTCGCGGCGGGCGGGAAAATTTACGTCAACGCGAAAACAATCATTACTCCGGCGGCGCGCGAACTCGGCGAGCAGCGAGATGTCTTCGCCAAAGCCGGTTAAGTCATTCCGCACGCGTAAGCGGCCGGTTCCGCGCGCCGCCACCCGCTCGATTACGCGCATCTGCGGCGACTGCCGCAACGACTTGCCCAAAGCAGACAGAAGCTTATAATGCCCGCACACGCTTTCCTTGATAATCCTGTGGATGATGTAAGTGGTGGAAGTAAAAAAGGCAAAAAGGACAAAAAAAGACAAAAGAAATTGTCGCCCTTGCTCTTTTTGCCCTGTCTGTTTCCCGGCTTTCGTCATTGAGAGGCTTATCTTTCCAAAAGACTTCGGACATCAAATATAGCTAGACCACGTTGAAAATCTAAGCGCGGCGCTTCGGACGTAAAGTCTGTGATACAAAGCTCCAAAGGCCCTGATTTCGCCCCCCTCTACCTCACACTTACTTCATACAAAACGGGGGATATGTGCGCCATGAAGGCGCGCGCATTGGCGCGCCGCGATGTCTTGAATCGTGTAATGACTGACAATCGATGAAAAATACGATCAGGCGTTTCTTCATTATCTTGCGCGCGGCGCTCGGCGTCGGGCTGCTCTATTACGTACTTAAAGTGACTGGCGGGTGGGCTGCGGCGAAGCAATTGATTTCGGCGAAGTGGCTTCTGCCGTGGCTGTCAGCGTTGACTATTTTCGGCGCAGCTATCGAGGCGAGGCGGCTTGGAGTTCTCTTCGGCGCACAGGGCATGCGCCTGTCGTTCGTCGAGGGATACCGCGCCGTGGCCATCGCCGCGTTGTTCAATTTCTGCATTCCAGGCGGCACGGGCGGTGACGTGATGAAGTTGTATTACCTGGCCGCTGATAGTCGCGGGCGGCGGGTCGAGATCGCGACTCTGATCTTCGTCGACCGCGCGGTAGCGCTCTTCTGCATGCTCAGCTTGGTGGTCGCGCTGGCGCTGCTCGACTGGCAATTGGTCTGGGATTATCCGCTGATCGGCTCTCTGGTGGTCGTCGCTGCTGTCGGAGCCGTGGGATTGTTGGTGTGCGGGGCGATCGCCTTTTCGTCGCGGTTGCGCGAGAGCCGCTGGTACGCCTTTATAATGGACAGGGCGCCGCTTCGTCGCTACCTGACGCGAGCCGCCGACGCGCTCTACGTCTTCAGGGAAAACAGGGCGGCGCTCGCCAGGGCAGCCGCGCTCTCGGTGGTCGGGCATCTGGCGCTGCTCGGCGTCATGAACGCCGCCGCGAGAGCCTTCATGCCGGACGCGCCGCCTCTCACTGTCAGCCTGCTTGCGTTATTGGGCCTGCTTGCCAACGCGCTGCCGATCACGCCGGGCGGATTGGGGGTCGGCGAAGCGGCGTTTGAAGGATTGTTTCGGTCGGTCGGCTACGGCGGCGGCGCGCGACTGATCCTGGCCTGGCGCGTGGGAATGTTGACGCTATGCTGTCTTGGCTGCGCCCTCTACATTACGGGCGCGCGACGCGGCCAGGTCGCTGAAGCCGCCGCCACTACCTCGTCTTGACTGACGGCCCGGGCCCTCCTGAATGAACTTGCAGAAAGGCGCGCCCGGACGCTTCTCCCTCCGGCCCATAGGTGGAAAGGATATAACCCGCCCCGTCATTGAATACCTGATAGACGTACTCGACGCCCCAGGGGTCCACCGAGTAATCGCCTTCGATGTACGGGCCACGCCAGCCGGACAGTGTGGAGGGTTGTCTGGCGAGCGCGGCGAGTCCTTCTGTCGCGTTAGGGTAGCGGCCGAAATCGACGTGGAAGAGTTCCAGGGCTTTGGCGTAAAGGTCAAGCTCGCGCCGCGCCATGGCCTCGCGCCGCAGCGATTGAGTCTGCGCCTGTTTGCGCTCGTGGGCGCGCCAAATGGCGAAACCCACTACGGCCAGGACGACGCAACTTATTGTCGCCGCGATGAGCGCCCGCCGGTTGCGGCGCTCGCGCTTTAACCGCGCTTCGCGAAGCTCCGGGACGAAGACCAATGTTTTGTCGTGCCGATGAGTCGAAGGAATCTCGCGCATCATCTCGGTCAATCGGTCTTCGGGCATCACACGCGCGACTGGAACCTGCGCAAGACAAGCCACGCAGTAGCGTCGCCCAGGCAGTAGCGTCGCCCCGCAATGCCTACATCGCTCTTCAACGCCTTCCGACATAAAGCGCATTTACCCCTGTATCGACACATCACATTTGTTTGAAAAGTCTCTCGAACGAACTGACGAAATAATAAGCCCTTTGAAATGGAATTGCGACTCGCGGAGGCATACGTATTGCATTTATAAAGTTCAGATGGCTAAACCGGGAAAATTGAAGGCTGCCGCAATCTCTATTGGCGCCGCTGCCGTAGGCGCCTTGGCGATAGGCGCGATCGCGGTAGGCGCAATTGCGATCGGCCGTTTGGCCATACGCCGTCTCGCAGTTTCGGAATCGCATATCAACTCGCTTGAGATTAGCGATCTGAAACTAGGGCGGTTATGCGTCAATGACCTTGTTATTACGGAATCTCTGATAACGCTGGCCGACACGCCTGAATCGAAGGTAGCGGATCGAAAATCGAGGGTCGAAGGATGACGGGATCTTCGATCCTCGATCAACGTAGGCGCCGAATAATGGCATTTGAAAAAATAACGCGCCCAGTATTGTAGGGGGGGGCCGCCCCATCGCTTGGATCATAGACCGGGGCGGGGAAAACCCGCCCCTACGCCGAATTGCGTGGGCGCAATTAATTCTCAAAGACCATTATTCGTCACTACGCGGCTTTTTCGCAGGAGTGGCCTATGTCAGATGGAAATAGAGTCAGCAAGCCGGGCGTGATGAAGACGCGTCGCGACGACGGTATGACGAGCGGCTTCGTCTCCAAGTTGATCTTCAGCGTTTTCTATAACGTCCTCTTCTTCGGCGGAATGCTATTTTTGCCGGCGGGCACGTTCGATTGGCCCCGCGCCTGGGCATTCCTATGCGTACTAATCGTCGCCACGATAGCGACAATGATCATAGTCTTCCCCGGAAGAGAAGATTTACTCAACGAACGTTTCAAGCCGCCCGTGCAGAAAGGACAACCGCTCGCGGACAAGATCATCGTGCTCTTACTCATCGCTTCGTTCATCGGCGTGATTGTGTTCATTCCCCTGGACGTCTTCCGGGTCCACTTGATGGTCAAGCCAGATCTGCTCGTTTCGTCTTTGGGGCTGATCCTGTTTATCGCGGGTTGGCTCCTCATCTCGCTCACATTCAAAGAGAACGCCTACGCCGCGCCTGTGGTGAGGCATCAGGAAGAAAGACATCAAACGGTGATTGACACCGGAGTCTACAGCGTGGTGCGACACCCGATGTACGCTGGCGCCGCGCTCCTGATGGTCGGCCTGCCTCTGTGGCTGGAATCTTACGCCGCCGCCGCGCTGGCGATAGTACCGATCGCGCTGACAGTCGTGCGAATACATTTCGAGGAGCGGTTTCTGAAGCGAAAGCTGAAAGGCTACGAGGACTATACGAAGAGGGTCAAATACAGGCTGATTCCGTTTATTTGGTGAGCGTAGAAGATCTCTGTGGCATTGCCACAGGACATGCGTTCCACTTATCAGTCATCATTGCCTGCTTGCATCAGTCAGTCGGTCATTGCCGGAAACCAGGCAGGCAATGATGGGCGGCGCTCCCAGGTAGTTTGTCCTACTCCAAGAATCGCATGAAGCGGAAGTAGAAGGCGTTATTGCCCGAGCGCAGGTCTTTTCCGTAGGAGAAGACGATTCCCACTCCGA
>Ga0190270_10000558_pt1 | contig 16237 bp, 13 predicted proteins | sample Popmic320T_FD_133748 | JGI IMG/M metagenome (GOLD analysis project Ga0190270, IMG submission 133748) | Populus adjacent soil microbial communities from riparian zone of Weber River, Utah, USA - 320 T | ecosystem: Environmental > Terrestrial > Soil > Riparian zone | place: USA: Utah | collected...
AAGGTCGCCGGCGGCGTCACCGCGCCGCGCGGCTCGAGCGGCGGCGTCTCGCCGGTCAAGTGGATCCGCGGGATGCGCAACGCGCGCGCGCGCCTCGACGCCTACGCGCACCATCCCTATCCGTCCAGCAGCCGCGAGACGCCCTTCACGGGCGGCTGCGCGCACTGCGAGACGATCACGATGGCGACGCTCGAGAAGCTGATCGCGCACGTCGGCCGCGCCTTCGGCCCCAAGCGGATCTGGCTGACCGAATACGGCTACCAGACCGGCGCCTACGGCGTCACGCAGCAGCGCCAGGCCGAGCTGATCGGCCAGTCGGGCCTCCGCGCCCACAAGGCCGCCCGCGTCGACATGCTGATCCACTACCTCGTCAAGGACGAGCCGGAGGCGAGCCGCTTCCAGAGCGGTCTCTTCAACATCGCCGGACGCCCGAAGCTCGCAGCTCTCGCCTTCCCGCTCCCGACCGCACAGGTCGGGAGGAGCGGCGGCAAGCTCGTCCTCTGGGGCCAGGTCCGGCCGGGCGGCGGCGTCCAGTCGTATCGCGTCCAGGTGCGTGCGGGCGGTGCGTGGCGGTTCAGCGGCCCGACACGGCGGACGAGCGCGCGCGGCTTCTTCAGCACGGCCGTGGCGGCTCCGGCCGGCGCGAGCATCCGGATCTACTCGCCCCAGGATCGCGCCTACAGCGCGACCATCCGCGCCCGCTAGCCGCCGGCGCGCAGCTACGTTCACGGGCGTGCTCGCGCCACCTGCCCTCTACGGCGGCTTCGCCTCGCGTCTCGTCTGGCTCGTGGCGGGGCTCTTCCTCTGCTCGTGCGGGATCGTCTGCTTCCTCGAGTCCGAGCTCGGGCTGCCGCCGTGGGACGTGCTCCACCAGGGTCTCGCCGAGCAGCTCGGGATCTCCTTCGGCGCCGCGAACCTGTTCGTCTCCGTGGTCGTGCTCGTGCTCGTGTGGCGGCTGCGCGCCGGGATCGGGCTGGGGACGCTCCTGAACGCGGTCCTCATCGGTTCCTTCGTGATCGTCCTGACCTCGCTCGAACCCGTCCAGGCCCTCTCTGAGCAGTCCCTCGCCGTCCGGATCGCGCTGGTCGCCGTCGCACTCGTCTGCTTCGGCGTCGGCTCGGCCTTCTACATCTGCGCCTCGCTCGGCGCCGGGCCCCGCGACTCGTTGATGCTCGTCACGTCGCGGCGCCTCGGCGTCCGGCTCGGCGCCGCCCGGACGGGGCTCGAGGTCGCCGCGCTCGTCGTCGGCTTCCTCCTCGGCGGCACGGTCGGGATCGGCACGCTCGTCTTCGCGGTCGGGATCGGGCCGGCCGTCGAGGCCTCGTTCTGGCTCCTGGCGCGAACGCCCCTGGCGGCTCCCGCAGTAGCATCGTCGACGGCATGAGGGCGAAGGGACTGATCGCGGCGGGCGGCGAGGCGACGCGGCTGGGCGAGCTGACGCGCGTCGTCAACAAGCACCTGCTGCCCGTCGGCGCGTGGCCGATGATCTATTACCCGCTTCAGCTGCTCCAGCTCGCCGGGGTCGAGGAGGTGATGATCGTCACCGGCCAGGGACACGCGGGCCAGCTGATCGACATGCTCGGCGACGGCCGGATGAGCCAGCGCGGGACGTCCGATCCGCTCTTCGATCTCGAGCTGACGTACAAGGTGCAGGTCGAGGCGGGCGGGATCGCGCAGGTGGTCGGTATGGCCGAGAGCTTCGCGGGCGACGACGATCTCGTCGTCTGCCTCGGCGACAACATTTTCGAGTACGCGGAGGCCGCGGCAATCCGCAGCTTCGTCGACGGCGACGACGGGGCGGCCGTGTTCGTCAAGGAAGTGCCGGATCCGGAGCGCTTCGGCGTCGTCGTCTACGGCGACGGCGACCGCGTCGTCGACGTGGTCGAGAAGGCGGGCGTCGTCGACCTGCGGTACGACGCGCCGCCCTCGAGCGACGCCGTCGTCGGCCTCTACTGCTACTCGCCGGACGTGTTCGACCTGATCCGCGGGCTCGAGCCGTCCTCCCGAGGCGAGCTCGAGATCACCGACGTCAACCGGCACTACGCGGAGAACGGGACGCTCGCGAGCCACCGCGTCACGGGCTGGTGGGAGGACGCCGGCACGCAGGAGTCGCTGGCCGAGATCGGCGCCCTGATCCAGCGCACGGGCGTCAACAAGCTCGCATGATCGAGGGGTTGCTCCGGATCCCGCTGCGCCGTTTCGAGGACGAGCGCGGCTGGTTTGCGGAGATCCGGCGCGAGTCGCTGCTGCCGAAGCAGACGCGGCAGACCAATCTCTCCTTCTCGCGCAAGGGCGTCTTGCGCGGCCTCCACTACCACGAGCGCGGCCAGGACGACCTCTTCGTCTGCCTCCAGGGAACTGCACGCGTGGTCGTCCTCGACCGCGGGAGCGGGGAGACGTACACGGAGGACATCGGCGACGACAACCCGGTCGCGCTCTACATCCCCGGCCGCCACGCGCACGGCTTCGAGGCGCTCACCGATCTCTACTTCTGCTACCACGTCACCGAGGAGTACGACGCCGCGAGCCCGGACGAGCACGGCATCTGCTGGGCCGACCCGCGCGTCAAGCATCTCTGGAGCACCGACACGCCGCTCCTCTCCGAGCGGGATCTGCAGGCGTGCGACTCGTGAGACTCGCACGCGTGGAGGGGGCGTGGGGGAACCGGGAGGTTCCCCCACAGCAAATGAGAAGAAGGGGGTTCGTGGGGGAAACATGGTTTCCCCCACGGGAGCGGAGCGACGCGTGTACGTAGTCACCGGCGCGGGTGGGCAGCTCGGCCGGGCGCTCGCCGAGGAGTTCGCGGCCGACGGCGTCGTCGCGCTGACGCGGGCCGACTGGGACGTCGAGCAGCCGCCTCCCGCCGGGCTCGGGCAGCCGAACGCCGTCCTCCACGCGGCCGCCTGGACGAACGTCGACGGCGCCGAGGACGATCCCCAGGGCGCAGCCGCCGTCAACGTCGGTGGGACGGCGAACGTCGCCGGGCTCGGCGCTCCGCTCGTCTACTACTCGACCGACTACGTCTTCGAGGGCGGCAAGAGCGAGCCGTATGTCGAGTCGGACGGGCCGAACCCGCAGTCCGCGTACGGGCGGACGAAGCTCCACGGCGAGGCGGCGGCCGGCGAGCGGGCCTGGATCGTGCGCTCCTCCTGGCTCTTCGGCCCGACCGGGACGAACTTCGTCCGTACGATGCTGCGGCTCGGCGAGGAGCGGGACGAGGTCGCGGTCGTCGACGACCAGCGCGGGTCGCCGACCTACGTCGGCCACCTGGCGGCGGCGACGCGCCAGGTGCTGCGGCTGCCGTACGGCGTCTACCACGTCGCGGCCGAAGGTGATGCCACCTGGGCGGACTTTGCCGAGGCGATCTTCGAGGAGGCCGGCATCGGCACCCGCGTGCGGCGGATCACGACGGCGGAGCTCGGCCGGCCGGCGGCGCGACCTGCATACTCCGTGCTCCGCAGCGAGAAGGGCGCGCCGACGCTGCCGCACTGGCGTGAGGGGCTGCGCGAGACGATGGCGGCCATCCGGACGGGCGCGGCGCGCGAATAGGTCAGCGTGGCGACCTACTCGTTCCTGACGACGTGGGTCCTCGAGGCTCCGCGTGACGACGTCTGGAGGGCGATCTACGCGATCGAGCAATGGCCGAGCTGGTGGCGCGGTGTCGAGCGCGTCGGGAAGCTCGCGCATGGCAACGGCGACGGCGTCGGTGCCGTCTACGACCACGAGTGGCGGAGCGTGATCCCGTACCCCGTTCGCTTCCGCACCCGGATCACGAACATCGAGCGCCCCTTCCTGATCGAGGCCGAGGCCGACGGCGAGCTTGCCGGCACCGGTCGCTGGCGGTTCTTCGACGGCCGCGACACCGCCGTCACCTACGAGTGGAATGTGCGCACGACCCGGCCGTGGATGAACCTGCTCGCCCCGGTCGCGAGGCCGGTCTTCCGCTGGAACCACAACGTCGTCATGCACCAGGGCGGGCAAGGACTGGCCGATTTGCTGGGGGCGAGGCTCCTGGCCGTCACGTAACCTGAGCGCGATGCGCGTGCTCGTCACCGGCGGGGCCGGCTTCATCGGCTCCCACTTCGCCAAGCGGCTTCAGGCCGCAGGCGACGACGTGCGCGTGCTCGACAAACTGACCTACTCGGGCAACCCCGCGAACCTCGACGGCACCGGCATCGAGCTCGTCACCGGCGACATCTGCGATGCGGCTGCCGTCGCCGAGGCTGCAGAGGGCTGCGACGCGCTCGTCAACTTCGCCGCCGAGACCCACGTCGACCGCTCGATCCTCGGCGCGACGGACTTCGGGCGGACCGAGTTCTTCGGCACCCAGGTGCTGCTCGAGGAGGTGCGCCGCAGCGGCGCCCGCTTCGTCCAGGTCTCGACCGACGAGGTCTACGGCGATCTCGCGGGCGGCGGCTCTGCGGCCGAGACGGATCCGATCAAGCCGTCGAGCCCGTACAGCGTCGCCAAGGCTGCGGGCGACCTGCACATCCCCGCCTACGCGCGGACGTTCGGCGTCAACGCCTCGATCACGCGCGGCTCGAACACGTACGGGCCGTACCAGTATCCGGAGAAGCTGATCCCGCTGATGACCACCAATGCGCTCGCCGGCGAGCCGCTGCCGGTCTACGGCGACGGCCGGCAGATTCGCGACTGGCTCTGGGTCGAGGACCACTGCGCCGGGATCGAGCTCGTGTTGCGGGCGGGTGCCGCCGGAGAGGTCTACAACGTCGGCGGCGACGACGAGCGGGAGAACGTAGAGATCGTCTCGCGCATACTCGAGCTCACGGGGGGCGACGAGTCGCTCGTGCGCCACGTCGAGGACCGGGCCGGCCACGACCGCCGCTACTCGCTCGACACGGCCAAGCTGCGCGCGCTCGGGTGGAAGCCCGGGAAGCCGTTCGAGGAGGGGATCGCGGAGACGGTCGCCTGGTACCAGGACAACCGCAGCTGGTGGGAGCCGATCAAGTCGGGTGAGTACCGCGAGTACTACGAGCGCCAGTACGCGGCCCGCCTCGCCGGCTCCTAGCAGCTCCGCTCGGCTTCCTTCCGCAGCTTGGTGATCTCCTTGCGCTTCCCCTGGACCTGCTCGGAGCGGTCGAGCAGCTCGACGACGGCGTCGCACTGCCCGAGCGCGCGGCGGGTGAAGGCGAGGTTGTAGCTCGCGTACGCCTCGGCGAGCTCGCCGCTGCCCGCGAGCCCGGCGACGGCCTGTTCGAGCAGCGGCAGCGCTTCCTCGTAGCGCCCCTCCCGCAGGAGCTGGAAGCCCTGATCGTTCAGCTCGGTGGCGCTCTGCGCGGGCGGCTGCGCTGGCGGCTCCTCGGCCGTCGCCGTCGTCGTCGCCGGCTGCTGCGCCGGGGCGGTCGTCACCGTCTGGACGACGGTCGTGCCCGGCAGCGTGACCGTCTCCCGCACCGTCTGCGGCGCCGTCGTGGCGGCGGTCTCGCCGTCGTCGCGGGCGAGCAGGGCGGCCGCGAGGATGCCGGCGAGCAGGGCGCCGGCCAGGAGCAGGAACACGAGCCCCAGCGGCACGCGGCGCCTGCGTCCCGGCGCGGGGGCGGCGACAGGGACGGCCGCGACCTGTGTCGTCCCGGCGGCACGGCCGAGCGCCTCCCGCAGTGCCTCGACGAGCTCGGCGGCCGAGCCGAAGCGGTGCTCGGGCTCCTTGGCAAGTCCCCGCGCGAGGACGTCGTCGAGCTCGCGCGGCAGGCTCGGGTTCGAGTCGGACGCCGGCGGGATCGGTGCGCTCACGTGGGCGATCGCCTCGGCGGTCGACGACTCGCGCTCGAACGGCCGCTTGCCCGTCAAAAGCTCGAAGGCGACGACGCCGAGGGCGTAGAGGTCGCTCGCGGGGGTGGCGCGCTCGCCGCGGGCCTGCTCCGGCGCGAGATAACCGGCAGTGCCGACGACCGTGCCCGCTTCGGTGAACGAGCCGAGGTCGGCCGCGCTCGCAACGCCGAAGTCGGCGACCTTGATCCGCTCGTCGCTGTCGAGGAGCAGGTTCCCGGGCTTGACGTCGCGGTGGACGATCCCGTTCGCGTGCGCTGCGTCGAGCGCGGCGGCGGCCTGGCCGAGCCAGTCGAGCGAGCGGCCCACCGGCTGCGCTCCTTCGCGTTCGAGGCGGTCAGCCAGCGAACCGCCCGGGAGATACTCCATCACGATGTAGGGCCGGCCGCCATGCTCGCCGACGTCGAAGATCGTGACAGTGCTCGGCGCGTGCGAGAGCCGGGCGACCGCGAGCGCTTCGCGGGTGAAGCGGCCGCGGATCGCGTCGTTGTCGGCGAATCGGTGCGAGAGCAGCTTGACGGCGACGACCCGTGCGAGGTCGGCGTCCTCCGCCCGGTAGACCTCGCCCATGCCGCCCCGAGCGATCAGTTCGGGGTTCCGGTAGCGGTCGGGAAGCTTGCCCTCGTCCACCACGACGGCCTGCCCCGCTCGCCGCGCCCGAAAACGCCCGGGAGTACCTCGGTCGAGTTGAAAGGTTCGGTAAAGAAGCCCTGGATGCAGGGCTTGTTCCGCTAGCCTCGGCGTCGGTCGACCATGCGGCGGATGCTGCTCGTGCTCACCGGTCTAGGTCTCGCGCTCGCGGTCTCCGCGCCCGCGGGCGTCCGCGCACCCTCACCCACGACGACGCCTGCGGCGGTGACGGCGACGACGTTTCTCGTCAGCGGCCGCGGCTGGGGACACGGCGTCGGGATGAGCCAGTACGGCGCGCTCGGCTACGCGCAGGCCGGCTGGACGTACGACCAGATCCTCGGCCACTTCTACACGGGCGCCGAGCTCGGCCCGTCGGCGGTCGCCCGTGTTCGCGTCCTCCTCGCCGAGGCGAAGGCCGGCGTGACCATCCGCTCGCCGGTGCCGTTCCGTGTTCGCGACGTCTTCGGGAAGACGTATCCGCTGCCGGCCGGTGCGGTGCCACTTGGACCGAAGCTGCGCGTGCCGGTCAACGGAACGCCGACCGAGCTCACCGGGCCGATCCTCTTCCTGCCCGGGACGGGGCCGCTCGAGCTCGAGCGGCCCTACCGCGGCCAGATCGCCGTCTCCGTCAACGGCCAGAAGCTCGACGCGGTCAACGTCCTCGGCCTCGAGCAGTATCTCCAGGGCGTCGTCGCGCAGGAGATGCCGAGCGCGTGGCCCGACGAGGCCTTGAAGGCGCAGGCCGTCGCCGCCCGGTCCTATGCGCTTGCGCACCGGCTCACCGGCAAGCCGTTCGACCTCTATGCCGACGTACGCAGCCAGGTCTACGGCGGGATCGCCGGCGAGCACCCGCGCACGTCGGCGGCGGTCCAGGCGACGAAGGCGGAGGTGCTCCTCTGGGAGGGCAAGCCGATCGATGCGCTCTTCCACTCGACCTCGGGCGGCACGACGCTCGACGCCGCCGAGGTCTTCGGGAAGCCCGTGCCGTACCTGGTCGGCGTCGACGACCCGCACAGCGCGCTCTCGCCGGTCCACCGCTGGGGGCCCGTCGCCGTCGGGGAGGCGACGCTTCGCAAGGGGCTGAAGCTGGGCGTGCCGGTGCGCTCGCTCCAGGTGGCGCGCGCTCGCTCGGGACGGGTCTCGACGGTCCAGGTGACGACGTCGACGGGGACGACCAAGATCACCGGCGCCGCGCTCCGCCTCGCGGGCGGGCTGCGCTCGACCTGGGTCACCCAGCTCGTGACGCTCTCGCTGACGCGCCCCGGTGGCCCTGTCCGCTACGGCAAGACGGTGGCGCTCACCGGTCGCGCAAACGGGGTCAAGGGTGCCCTGCTCCAGCAGCGGGTGGACGGAGTCTGGACGCCGGTCTCCGGGCCGGCCCTGAAAGCCAAGGTGAAGCTGGTCGCACCCGCCAGTTTCCGCATCGCGGCGGGCAAGCTGGCCGGGTCGGTGCTGAAGGTGCCGGTCGCCCCGCTCTTGACCGCACGCCCCGCCGGGCCGCTGACCGTCGCGGGCACCGTCAAGCCGCTCGCTGCCGGGGCGGCGGTCGAGCTCCAGCTCGAGACCGAGGGCACGTGGTCGACCGTCGGGACGACCACCGTCGGCGCCGAGGGCGAGTACACGCTCGCCGTCGACCAGCCGGGGCGCTACCGCGCCCGGACCGCGCCGACCCAGGGGTTCGCCGAAGGCCTCTCCGGCCAGATCGAGCTCGGGTGACGCGCGTCGCGCTCGTGCTCGTCGCCGCGGCGCTGCTGGCGCCGCAGGCCGAGGCCGCCCGCTATGCAGTCGGGGCCGCGTCCACCGCGGACCTTCCCGCTCTTCGCGCCGACCTGCCGGACGCCGAGAGCCTGGCGCCGATCCCGGCACTGGTCGTCGAGCGCGCGCGTCCGCCGCGGCTGCGGGACCTCCCGGGCGCGATCTACGTCGAGCGGCTCGGCGGCCGTCGTGCGGCCTACGTCCCCAACGACATCCTCGCCTCGAAGCAGTGGCACCTCGCGTTCAACCGGACGTTCGACTTCTGGGAGACGCCGACGCTGCTACCGGCGGTTCGCGTCGCCGTGATCGACTCCGGCATCGACGGCGACCATCCCGACTTCGCCGGCAAGATCGCCGATGCGAAGTCGTTCGTCGGCGGCTCCGCCCGCGTCGACGAGGAGGGCCACGGCACCTTCGTCGCCGGCCTGATCGCGGCAGGAGTCAACAACACCGTCGGCATCGCCGGCGCCGCCTCCTCGGCCGAGCTGCTGGTCGCAAAAGTCGTCGACGGCAACGACCTGATCGACGTCGAGGCCGAGGTGAAGGCGATCCGGTGGGCGGTCGAGCAGGACGCGCGCGTGATCAACATGAGTCTGGGCGGCTTCCGCGACCCGCGCGATCCCGACCGGGACGCCTTCTCGCCGCTCGAGGCACAGGCGATCGGCTGGGCGCACGGCCGGGGCGTCGTGATCGTGGCCGCTGTCGGGAACAACACGGACACGCCGCCGCGCCCGTGGCCGTATGCGAGCTATCCGGCGGCGCTGCCGCACGTGCTCGGCGTCAGCGCGCTCGCGCGCGACGGCTCCGTTCCCGCCTTCTCGCACCGGGACAAGATCTACACCGACATCGCCGCTCCCGGTGTCGGCATCCTCTCGACCTTTCCACGCGCGCTCACAGCCGAGATCAAGGAATGCCCCGAGCAGGGCTACTCGAGCTGCGCTCCCGACGACTTCCGCAGGGGGCAGGGCACCTCGTTCGCAGCGCCGCAGGTGAGCGCGGCGGCGGCGGTGCTGCTCGCGGTCCGGCCGAACCTCCGGGCCGAGCAGGTGACCGAGCTGCTGACGCGGACGGCCCACGACGTCAACGGTGCCACCGGCTGCCCGGGCTGCGCCACCCAGCGCGACGAGCTGACCGGCTGGGGCAGGCTCGACGTCAACGCGGCGCTGAAGCAGCTCCTCAGCGCCGGCCCGCCGGCGCGCGACCGGCTCGAGCCGAACGACGACGCCGCCACGGACGCCGCCGCGCTCTGGGGCAGGTCGAACCGGATCGACGCCACGCTCGACTTCTGGGACGACCAGAACGACGTCTACGCGATCCGGCTCAAGCGCCGCCAGAAGGTCTTCGTCAGCGTGCGCGGGCCGGCAGGCACCGACACGAACCTGATCCTCTGGCGCCCGGGGACGCGGCACGTCGACGATCTCGCGTCGCTCCGTCTCGTCGCCCGCCAGTCTGCGCGCTCAGGCCCGCGGGAATACCTCTCGTTCCACGCAACGAGGGGCGGCACGTACTACGTGCAGGTGAAGCTCGGCTCCCGCGGCGCCGGCAAGTACCGCCTCGTCCTCGTCAAGAAGTAGCGGCAGCTACGCGTTCTCGAGGAGCTCCTCGTCGGGGACGTCGCGCAGGACGCGCGCGGGGTTCCCGACGACGAGCTTGCGCGGCGGCACGTCCTTGGTCACGACGGCGCCGGCGCCGACGAACGCCTCCTCGCCGATCTCGACGCCCGGACAAAGGATGGCGCCGCCACCGACGCGGGCGCCGCGCCGGATCGTCGGGCCCTTGATGTTGCCGAAGCGCTGCTCGGTCCGGCCCATCCAGTTGTCGTTCGTCGTCACCACGCAGGGGGCGATGAAGACGTTGTCCTCGAGCGTCGAGTAGGCGGTGATGTACGCCTCCGCCTGGATCTTCGTCAACGCCCCGACGGTGGTGTCGTTCTCGATATATGAGCCGCGGCCGAGCACGACGTCGTCGCCGACCTCGACGCGCTCGCGCACGCAGGACTGGTCGCCGAGGATCACGCGTGCGCCGATCGCCGAGCCGGCGAAGACGATCGCGCCGGTCGAGACGATCGTGCCGTCGCCGATCGTCGTCGGCGGCAGCGGCTCCCGCTTCGCGGTCGAGCGCGGCGACAGCGTCGGCTGTTTGCCGACGACCGCGCCCTCGAGCACCTTGACGCCCTCACCGAGGACGGTGCCCTCGTAGACGACGGCCGAGGGATGGATCTCAGCCACGGAGGCTCTCGGTCAGCCGATCCAGGGCGCGTACCACCATCGCCCCGTCCTCGGCGACGGCGCGCCGGTCACCCTCACCATCGATCAGGTCGAGGAACGACTGGCACTCGAGCCGCAGCGGCTCGGACGTGTCGACCTTGGGGATGTGGATGTCGCCCGTGCGCGTCTGCCACTCGCCGTAGGCCGCAGACTGCCGCCAGGGGCCCTTCTCGTACACGGTCACCTTGCGCTCCAGCTCCATGTCGTCGAAGACGACCATCTTCTCGTTGCCGACGACGGTCATCTTGCGCATCTTGTGCGGGTCGAGCCACGAGAGGTGCATGTGGGCGATCTTCCCGGACGGGAAGCGCAGGTAGCAGAAGACGACGTCCTCGACGCCGTCGTTGAGAAAGTCGCGGCCGTGCGCAGCCACCTCGACCGGGTCCTCGCCGATCAGCCAGAGGATCACGGAGAGGTCGTGTACTCCGAGCGACCAGAGCGCGTTCTCGTTCGCCCGCACGATCCCGAGGTTCTGTCGGTTCGTGTAGACGCAGAGCACGTCGCCGAGTTCGCCCGAGTCGACGAGCTCCTTCAGCTTTCGCACGCCCGGGTGGTACAGGAGCAGGTGGCCGGGCATCAGCACGAGGTCGCGGTCGGCCGCCAGCGCGACGAGATCGTCCATCTCCGCGCCCTTCATCGCCGGTGGCTTCTCGACGAGCACGTGCTTGCCCGCCTCGAGCGCCTGCTTCGCGAGCACGTAGTGCGTCGGCACCGGCGTCGCGATCACGACGGCGTCGAGTGCCGGGTCGGCCAGCATCTCCGCGTAGTCCGACGTCAGGCGCGCGCCCGGGTAGCGCGACGCGAACGACGCGCGCGGCTCCTCGTCGACGTCGCAGAGCCAGGCGAGGTCGGCGAGGTGGTCGAAGTTGCGGGCCAGGTTCGGCCCCCAGTAGCCGAGCCCCACCAGCCCGACCGTGATGCTGCTCACAGCTTCCAGACGTTCTCGCTCGTGCGGCCCCGCTCGCCGGTCGCATTGCGGAAGTCGATGATCACCGGGCCGCTGTCGACGAGCGCCTCGTAGTCGATCCCGCCGTGGTCGGTCACGATCGCGATCGCGTCGAAGTTCGCCGGCTCGAGCGGCACCGACGCCAGGCCGTGCTCCGGCAGCTCGGGGACGTGCGTGTCGTGGTAGGAGACGTTGGCGCCGCCGGTCTCCAGTAGGTCGATCAGCTTCAGCGCCGGGCTCTCGCGCATGTCGCCGATGTTCGGCTTGTAGGCGACGCCGAGGACGAGCACCTCCGAGCCCTTCAGCGACTTCTGCTTGCCGTGGTTCAGCGCCTGCGAGATCAGCGAGCGGCAGTACCAGGGCATGTTCTCGTTCACCTTGCCGGCGAGCTCGATGAACTCGGTGTAGAAGTCGTACTCCCGCGCCTTCCAGGTCAGATAGAAGGGGTCGATCGGGATGCAATGGCCGCCGAGGCCGGGGCCGGGCTTGAAGCTCATGAACCCGAACGGCTTCGTCGCGGCCGCGTCGACGACCTCCCAGAGGTCGATCTTCATCCGCTCGCAGAGCTGAGCCAGCTCGTTCACGAGCGCGATGTTGACCGAGCGGAAGATGTTCTCGAGCAGCTTCGTCAGCTCCGCCGACTCAGGCGACGTCACCCGGTGGACGGTGTCCACGGCCGAGCCGTACAGTTCGGCGGCGCGGTCGGTGCACGCCTCGGTGATGCCCCCGACGACCTTGGGGACGTTCTTCGTCGTCCAGTCCTCGCGGCCCGGGTCGACCCGCTCGGGCGAGAAGGCGAGGTTGAAGTCCTCGCCGACCTTGAGCCCGGAGGCCTCGAGCCGCGGCAGGATCTCTTCGCGCGTCGTGCCGGGATACGTGGTCGACTCGAGGACGATCAGGTGGCCCTTCCGCAAGCGCTTCGCGATCTCCTCGGCGGCGCCGTTCACGATCGAGAGATCGGGCTCGCGCTGTTTCGACAGCGGCGTCGGCAGCGCGATCAAGATCGCGTCCGCGTCCGCGAGCTCGCCGTAGTCGGTCGTCGCCCGCAGTCCGTGGTCGTCGACGAGCCGCTTGAGCACGTCCGAGGGGACGTCCTCGATGTAGCTCTCGCCGCGGTTCAGCTGCGCCACGCGGCCGGCGTCTCGGTCGACGAGGAGCACGCTGCGGCCCGCCTCGGCGAACACCTGGGCGAGCGGGACGCCGACGTAGCCGGCTCCGACGATGGCAACGTCGGTCATCGGCGCGGAATCGTACAGAGGCGGTCCGATCCTGCGTCCTATCCGTCCGTGGAGGATTCGCAGCGCGGCTACAATCCCTCGCCGCGGGCCGTTAGCTCAGCTGGTAGAGCAGGGGACTCTTAATCCCAAGGTCGTAGGTTCGATCCCTACACGGCCCACTTTGCCGTCGCAAGTCCCGCGATCCGCAGGAGCGGATCACGGGACGCGCAAACCCCTGAAGGGTCGCTTCGCTCCCTGGCGCTCATGGTGTGTGTCGTGCGGCGTCGTCAGAGGCCTTGTCCCAGCCGTCCTCTCCATGCGCCCACGGCACTGCCGTGCGCCGCTCGAAGACCAGGTCGTTGTCCTCGTCGCCCGGGAAGACGCCGATGGTGTCGCTGTCGGGGTAGACGACGACGGCCGGCGACCGCGAGCTCGAGAACATCAACGTCCTGGCCGACGACTCGCTCCGGTTCATCACCTTGTGTGCTCCGCCGGAGCCGGGCGGAAAGCACACGATGTCACCCTGCTCCAGGGTGTGCTCTCCGTCGGGTGCGCGCACCACGACGCTGCCCTCGACGACGAGCAGCCACTCCTCCTCGTACTCGAAGTGGTACGGACAGGAGCTCTGACCGGGCGCGAGGTCGTAGACGAACTGAGGGTCCCCGACGACCCGACGGCACCGGCCACGTCGATCCTGCCTTCGGGGTTCTCGGCGCCCGAGATGTTGACCTTCTCCACGCTCGCATTATCGGGGAGCAAAGAGGGGTCTCCGGACGGGACCTCCAGCTCGTCAACCCTCGTGGCGATACTTCGGTCATGTCCTCGGCGCCGATCGTCGCGAACCAGCTCGACGTCGTTCTCCGCAACGTTGCCGACGGGATCACGGCGCAGCGGCCGGACGGGTCGCTCGCGTACGCGAACGACGCGGCGGCGCGGCTGCTCGGACTCGAGTCGGGCGACGAGCTGATCGGGCTTCCCGGCGCCGAGCTGACCCGCCGCTTCCTGGTGATCGGGGAGGACGGGGCGCAGCTGCCCCCGGACGAGCTCCCGAACCGGCGCGCACTCGCGTCCGGGCAGCCCGAGGAGGGGGTCGTGGGCTACCGGCTGCTGCCGGATGGGGACGAGCGCTGGTCGTCGGTGCGCTCGACACCGATCCTGTCGGCGGCCGGGAGCGTCGACCTGGTGATCAATGTCATCCACGACGTCACCGCCGAGCGGGCGGTGCGCGAGCGCGCGACGCTGCTGGACGAGACCGGTGCCGTCTTCGCGGCCTCGATCGACATCGACGCGACCTTCGACGCGCTCGCCGCGCTGCTGGTGCCCCGCCTCGCCGACTACTGCATCGTCGACCTGGTCGACGGGGACCGATTGCGCCAGGTCGTGATCAGGCACCGCAACCCGGAGCGCGAGCAGCTGCTGCGGGAGCTTCGCGAGCGCTATCCGCCGGATGCGAACGAGGCGCATCCGGTCTCGGGCGTGCTCGCGACCGGGGAGCCGTATCTCGTCGAGGACGCGCGGGTTGAGGCGCTCACGCACGCGGCGGTCGACGACGAGCATCTCGCTCTCTACCGCCGGCTCGAGGCGTTGTCGTACATCGTCGTGCCGCTCGAGGCGCGCGGCCGGATGATCGGGACGATCTCGCTCGGGACGGGCGAGTCGGGGCGGCGCTTCGGCGAGCTCGACCTCTCGCTCGCGCGCGAACTGGCGCGGCGCGCCGCCCTCGCAATCGACAACGCGCTCCTCTTCAGCGCGGCGCAGCAGTCGTACGCGCAGCTGAACACGCTGCTCGTCTCGGCGCCGGTCGGGATCGGCTTCTGGGACCGCGACCTCCGCTTCGTCCGGGTCAACGACGCGCTCGCCACGATCAACGGGCTCGCGCCGGAAGAGCACGTCGGCCGTTTCCTCGGCGACGTCGTCGGCGAGCTCGCGCCCATCCTCGTTCCGCTCTACCGGCGCGTGCTGGAGACCGGCGAGCCGGTCGTGCACACGGAGTCGACCGCCGACGCCGCTCTCCAGATGGGCGCGCGGCGCCACTGGCTCTCGAGCTACTACCCGGTGCACGCGCCCGAAGGCGAGGTGATCGGGATCGGCGCCGTGATCATGGAGATCACCGACCGCAAGCGCGCCGACGATCGGCTGCGCCTGTTGGCCGAGGCGGGCGAGCTCTTCTCGACCTCGCTGGAGCAGGACGAGATCGCCTCCCGGATCGCGCACGTGGGCGTGCCGCGGCTGGCGGACACCTGCAACGTCTACCTCTTGCGCGACGGACTGCTCGCTCGGGTTGCCTGCGTTGCGGCCGACCCGGCGGCCCAGCCGGTGCTCGAGTCGCTGCCCTCGACGTTCGCGCTCACCGCCGACTCGGGACGCATCGCGAACGCCTTCACGGCGGCCGAGCCGCTGCTGCTGCGCACGGTCCCCGAGGAGTACCTGGACGAGCTCGAGCGCTTCGGTGCCTCCCGGATCGCATTCGAGCAGATCGGGACGCGCTCGCTGATGCTCGTGCCGATCGTCGCCCGCGGCCAGACGCTGGGAATGCTCACGCTCGGATCGCGTCGGCCCGACCGCTTCGACGAGCACGATCTCGACCTCGCGCAGGAGCTCGCCGGCAGGGCCGGAGTCGCGATGGACAACGCAGCTCTCGTCGAGGAGCTGCGCCGCCGCGCCCAGGCCGCTCAGGCGCTCGAGTTCGTCGGCGACGGCGTCTTCCTCGTCGGTCGCGAGGGCGACATCCTGCTCTGGAACCCGGCCGCCGCGCGCATCACCGGCCTGCCGGAGGCCCAGGTGGTCGGCTCGCCGGCGGAGGCCGTGCTGGCCGGCTGGCCGCTCGGCCAGGGCGAGCGGCCGCAAACGTTTCCGGTCGAGGGCCCGCACCGGGAGCTCTGGCTCTCGCTGTCCGCGGCCGAGTTCCCGCAGGGCACCGTCTATGCGTTCCGCGACCTCACTGAGGAGCGTGCGGTCGAGCAGCTGAAGAGCGACTTCGTCTCGACGGTGTCGCACGAGCTGCGGACGCCGCTGGCCGCGATCTACGGCGCCGCGATGACGCTCCAGCGCGGCGACGTCGAGCTCAACGAGATCCAGGAGGCCGGGATGCTCGAAGTGATCTCCGGCGAGTCGGAGCGACTCGCCCGGATCGTCAACGACATCCTGCTCGCGAGCCGGCTCGACTCCGGTGCCGCCACCGTCGAGATCAGCCGCACAGACGCGGCCGAGCTGGCGCGCGGCGTCCTCGCCGCCGCCGAGGCACACCTGCCCCCGGGCGTCGAGCTCGCGCTGACCGTGCCCGAGCCGTCCCCGCAGGTCGCCGCCGACCCCGACGGCCTTCGGCAGGTGCTCGTCAACCTCGTCGAGAACGCAGTCAAGTACTCCCCGAACGGCGGCCTCGTCGAGCTCCACCTGGAGCCGACGGACGGGCGTGTGCGCTTCGTCGTCCGCGACCGTGGCCTCGGCATCCCCGCCTCCGAGCACGAGCGGATCTTCGAGAAGTTCTTCCGGCTCGACCCGAACCTCGCCCGCGGCGTCGGCGGCACGGGGCTCGGGCTCTACATCTCGCGCGAGATCGTGCGCCGAATGGGCGGCCGGATCCGCGTCGAGTCCGTGCCCGGCAGCGGCTCGACGTTCTCGTTCGAGCTGCCGCT